>Ga0180438_10001970_pt1 | contig 34878 bp, 28 predicted proteins | sample SS_ome_12_FD_132455 | JGI IMG/M metagenome (GOLD analysis project Ga0180438, IMG submission 132455) | Hypersaline lake sediment archaeal communities from the Salton Sea, California, USA - SS_3_D_2 metaG | ecosystem: Environmental > Aquatic > Non-marine Saline and Alkaline > Hypersaline >... | reverse complement strand
AGATCGTAAGGATGACCTTTTAAAGAAGGGTTTTCAGGAATGATTTTCCCAATACATTCTTCAATCCAGGAATGATATTCTTTAGCACTAGTCCTAGTATCGTTAATTAAATCTAATTTAACATCGGCTAATTCTTTTCCTAGCTGTTTACGATCTTTTTGGGGATATTTTTTTCTCCAATAGCTATTAACGAAACGAGCTAAATAAGAGTTAAAGTGTTGGGTAATATTATTTTTGAAGGCGGTAACCATTTCGGTAGCAGAATAACTTAGAATTTGAGTTAGGTTATCCCCATCCTCCTTATCTTCACCCGTAAATAATAGTTTGAAAAGAGTTGATAACTCATTCAACAACTCGTTAGTCTTATCTGTTTTGAGTTGATAAGATTTACTTCTAATAACTCTAAAAGCCATTTTAATTGCAGATTCAAATCCATTTTTAAATTGTTTATTATCTTTCCAACCCCAAGAATTAGAATTAACCCGATTAAGAGCCCAGAGTCGAACCAACTGATAGGACTTAATTATAATGCGATGGGTTCTTTGAACGGCATCATCAATAGTATTGATATGAGAAGGGTTCCTAATGATATTTTTCAAGGGAACCTTAATACATTTGTAACGTAATTGGTTATCCATATTACATTTTAATTTATTGATCATAATTTTATTAATTCAAACTCATTTTTATCTTTTTCCGACAATCATCGCAACTTGATTTTAACTTGTAAAAGATTTTATGAAACATCCTTGGGAAAATTAAAAAAGAATAGAAGGGGATGGATGGGATATAGATTAAGCGATCCTATGATAAGAAAAATATTTGAATATGCTATAAGAAAAAATTACACATCGTTATTCGAAAAACTATTATCGGATATTATACATTTTACAGATTATAACCTCAATAGATTTCATCAGGATCATATTAATTATTGTATAATCTATAATCGAGTAAATTTATTAAAAATACTAATCCAATATGGATTAGATCCTGCGTATCCTAAATCTATATACTTTATTAAATCCTGCAAATTGGGGAGATTAGATATAGTAAAATATTTATCTAAAGACGAACGGATTGATATCAATGCTCGGAATGTGATATCCTGTTCTTCTTTAGTATTAGCAGCAGAATATGGTCATTTAGATGTAGTTAAATATTTAACCCACTTAAAGAATTATGATTTATATGATGGGTTAGAATATGCTGTATATATTGCTAAACTCAATAATCATTTTAATGTTGTTAAATATTTATCCACGTATATATCTTATTCTCCATAATCTTATAATAAATTTATTATAAAATTATTCTTGTATATCATCTTCATAATATTCTCCCTCTCCATACTCTTCTACAGATCCTGTCTCCACATTTGAAAAATCATCATCATATTCATTCTCCGGATCTTTCATCATTTCTAAAGCAGAGACATCATCTCCATTTTTATTTATAAGATAGATTATGAATACTAATAAACTAATGATCATTACACTAGAAATAAATAAATAAAAAGATGAAATACCTTGCCCTCTTGTTTTTCTTAAATTCTCTTCCTGTTGTGCCCAAATTACTGTTTGTTCAAATTTATCATCAGACATTTTAAAATAAATATAATTCTTTTAAAACCTTCTTTTTAAAAGAATTGGATAAAAATGAAAAAATATAAATCGATGGTTGGTATATAAAATGTCTGTGAGGACTATGAAACTTAAGATCAATAATACTGTAAAGCAGGATGAAAAAGTTTCAGTTCCTCCTAAAAGAAAGAATTTAAAGTTTAAGATTAATGCTCAACCCAGTACTCCCAAATCTACAATTAAATTATCATTAAACACCAAATCTTCTAATAATGTATCTAATTCATCGGATGAATATAGAGTAACAGCTGATGAATATTCTCGATATTCACAGAAAGATCATATTTATAATATTACAGATAGTTATTGTGGTTCAGATGAAAAAACAGAAAGAATTGTTAGAGCTTTAGATATTGAGAATATGAAAATATTAGAGAAAGAGATTACGTTACCTCAGGCTGTGGAGAATATTTTCGTTGAAATATCTAGTAATGCAGGTGATAATGTTGCTAGAGCTATTAAAAACAATCGTGATCCGGGTGAGGTTTTTATCGAAATGACCAAAAAGAGAATTACAGTTAGAAATGGTGGTGCTCCTATTCCTATTGAAATTAATACTAAAGAGAATATGTGGGCTCCAGAGATGATTTTCGGTACTCTTTTAACCAGCAGTAATTATGATAAAACTAAAGTAAGAACAGAATGTGGAAGAAATGGGTATGGAGCCAAGTTAACCAATATCTTTTCTAATTTCTTTCAGGTTACTGTGGGTGATCCATTTAACCAGAAACATTACAAACAAATCTGGAGAGATAATATGTCTATTAAGGAAGATCCTGTAATTACAAATTTTAGTCCAAAATCTAAAGCCTTTGTAGAGGTTACTTATGAGATGGATTTTGAAAGATTTGGATATACAGAATTCCCAGATGAGGCTTTTGAATTATTCGCTAGACATGCGGCTGATATGAGTTTTACCCAAAAAGTACCTGTTACTTTTAACGGTCATAGATTTAATATCAGAAAGGCAGAAGAATATGCTAAGCTATCTGTTGTTGATGGACAGATTAATAATCATATTGTTTATTACGAATGGTATCCCGGAACAGAAACCTTTAACAAGAGAGGTGTAAATTACGCTAGAGATAAAAAGGCTGTCCCCAAAACTGAAATCTGTGTGGTGGATACTCCAGATAAAGGTATGATTGTTAGTTTTGTAAATGGTAAATGGACTCATAATAACGGGGTTCATGCGGATGCTGCTTTTAAAGCTATATCACATGATTTATTGGAATTAGTTAACAATACTGGAAAAAAGGGGAAGAAAAAGAAACGATCCCAAAAGTTATATGTTTCTGATGTGAAAAAGCATGTGACTATTATTGTAAATTGTTGGATTGAAGATCCCAAGTTTGACAGTCAATATAAGGCCGAATTAAAAGCACCATCTCCCTCTTTCAAGATTGATGAGAAGATTCTTAAACCTATTTTAAAATGGGAACTTATGGCCAGATTATATGCAGAATTAGATGCTAAGAATTTTAGAGCTGCTTCCAAATCAGATGGGAAAAAGAGAAGACATATCAATGTAACTAAATTAGAGGATGCCAATAAAGCTGGAACTGTAGAATCTAAAAATTGTACTCTTTGGGTTACAGAGGGAGATTCTGCTATGGCTTTTGCAGTGAAAGCTTTAGGAAATATTCCTAGAGGAAGAGATTATATTGGGTTATTCCCATTAAAAGGAAAACCACTCAATGTGATGAATGCATCTCAAGATCAGATTTATGGAAATGATGAAATTAATACACTTAAGGAGGTTTTAGGTATTAAAGAAAGAGTAAATTATTTGGATGATGAAAATTTCAACGAATTGAGATATGGTCATTTTATGATCTTGGCGGATTCTGATGATGATGGAAAACATATTCTCGGATTAATTCTTAATTTATTTCATTGTAAATATCCTAGTTTATTAGCCAGAAATTATGTTATGTATCTAAGGACTAAAATTGTAGAGATTAAAAAGGGGAAACGAAAAATTAAATTTTATACTCAACATGAATATGATTTATGGAAAGAACAGAATCCTGATTATAAAACATGGAAACACAGTTATTTTAAGGGATTAGGTAGTTCTGAAGATGAGGATATTGCTGAAGAATTTAAAGCACCTAAAATTGTAACTTCCGTATATGATAATTTAGCCCCTTATACTCTTCAATTAGCTTTTGATAGTCGTTTGTCTGATAAACGAAAAGATTGGTTAGCCAATTGGGTACCCGATTATAGTGTAGAACAATTATCTGTTCAACCTATTTCTAGTTTTATTAACCATGAATTTATCCAATTTAGTATTACAGATTTATCTAGAAGTATTCCCAGATTTATGGATGGTTTAAAGACTTCACAAAGAAAGATTCTATGGGGAGCTATGATTAAATGGGGAGCCAAGATTGGAAAACAGGATTCTAACAAAATGAAGGTATCAAGATTTGCTTCTCAAATTTCTGACGTATGTGCTTATAAATATGGTGAAAAGAGTTTGGAGGGAGCAATTGTAAGTATGGCTCAAGACTTTATTGGAAGTAATAATCTTCCATATCTGTGTCGCCATGGTCAAATGGGAACGAGGAGTCGCAGTGGGAAAGACGCTGCAAGTTCCCGTTATATTTATACAAAACCTGAATGGTGGGTGCCATTAGTTTTTAGAAAGGAAGATAAACCTCTCTTAAATATTGTTATTGATGAAGGAGAAGAGATTGAACCTGTTACATTTTACCCTATCATACCAATGCAATTAATTAATGGTGCTTTAGGAATTGGTACAGGACATAGTACTTTTATACCCAATTATAATCCTCTAGATATTTGTTATTGGTTAGAAGCTAAAATTTTAGGTTGTACACTACCCGAAATTAAACCCTGGTATAGAGAATTTGATGGAGAGATTGAAATTAAAGTAAAGAAACCTACACCCAAGACAGAATCAGAGGATGAAGATTTTACAGAGACAGAAGAGGATTCAGATGATCCTGATAATGTATTAACAGATAGATTTACAAAGAGAAGTATGAGAACTACAGGATGTTTTGAGATAACTGGAAATGTTAGAAAAAAGGTGATTGTTAAAGAGATTCCAGTGGGAAGAAGTATTTTTAAATATAAAACCTTTTTAGATAAACTAAGAGAAGAGAAGAAAATTACCAGGTATGATAATCATAGTACACATGATAAACCCCATTTTGAGATTTATGGAATGAAAACAGCCACATTAAGAACACTTAAACTGATTAAAAGTTATGGTCTGTCCAATATGGTTATGTTAGATAATTATAATAGGCCTGTTAAGTATAAAGATGAATCAGAAATATTAGAGACTTTTTATCATTTAAGATTAGAATGTTATAGAAAAAGAAAAGAATATATTATTAATAACATTGGGGAAAAAATCAAAATATTGAATGAAAAGATTAGATTTATCTTAGCTGTAATTAAAGGACATGAGATTGTTAAATCAAATCCTAAAATTACACAGGAGCAGGCCAATCAACAGGAAGCTATTCTGGTGATGGGAAGAAATAAAGAATTAATTAAAGAACAGATGGAAAGAATGGGTTTTGATAATGAATTATTAAAGAAAGTAACCTTATACCAATGCACTGCTGAAGAGGTTCAGACAGCTAAAGAAGAGATTAACGATTTAGAACAAGAGAAAAAGATTAAAGAAGAGACTAGACCTGAAGATTTCTGGTTAAGTGATTTGAAAGAATTTGTTAAAGCTTATTGTAAACATTATAAATGTAAATACAAATCACCTAAACCTATGTCAACAAGATTAGTTAATTAATTATAAAAGATACTCAAAGAACTGTATCACTTACCTATAAGAATTTAAGAAATGATAAAATAAATATAATATTATATTTATTTTAATTAGATATGGATAAAATACTTATTAATGAATTACCTAAAGACACTTTATTTTCATTGGGTCTCCAATTAAACTTACCAGATCTATTAAGGTTCTGCGCCTCAAGTAAAAGAATTAATGATTTGATATGTCGGAAGAATGATATTTGGATTGCTAAATTAAATAGGGAATTTCCTAACTATAACTCTATGTTTCAAAAAGATACTCCTAGAGAAACCTATACTTTATTATACGATTTAACTAATCTTAAGAATAAATTACGATTAGAAGAAGCTATTGAAGAGATTTATCAAATGAAACAATTAGACTTAACAAGAAAAGGGTTAAAAGAGATACCCAAAGAGATTGGACAACTTCACAATTTACAATATTTACACTTAAGTTATAACCAGATAAAAGAGATACCAAAAGAACTAACACAACTTCATAATTTACAACTATTATCCTTAGGATATAACCAGATAAAAGAGATACCCAAAGAACTAACACAACTTCACAATTTACAAAAATTATGGTTAGATCATAACCAGATAAAAGAGATACCCAAAGAGATTGGACAACTTCACAATTTACAAGGATTAGACTTAGAAGAAAACCAGATAAAAGAGATACCCAAAGAACTGGGACAACTTCACAATTTAGAAATGTTATACTTAGATAATAACCAGATAAAAGAGATACCCAAAGAGATTGGACAACTTCACAATTTACAACAATTATGGTTAAATGATAATCAGATAAAAGAGATACCTAAAGAATTGGGACAACTTCATAATTTACAATGTTTAGACTTAGGATATAACCAGATAAAAGAGATACCCAAAGAGATTGGACAACTTCACTATTTACAAAGATTAGAGTTAAGTGCTAACTATATAAAAGAGATACGCAAAGAACTGCAACAACTTCACAATTTACAATATTTAGACTTAAAACACAACAATATAAAAGAGATACCCAAACAACTAACACAACTTCACAATTTACAAGGATTATACTTAAATCATAACCAGATAAAAGAGATACCCAAAGAACTAACACAACTTCACAATTTACAAGGATTATACTTAGCGAATAACCAGATAAAAGAGATACCCAAAGAGATTGGACAACTTCACAATTTACAAAGATTATACTTATATAATAACCAGATAAAAGAGATACCCAAAGAACTCTCTCACTTACCCATAAGAATCTAAGAAATGATAAAATAAATATATTTTTATATTTATTTTAATTAGATATGGATAAAATACTTATTAATGAATTACCTAAAGACGCTTTATTTTCATTGGGTCTCCAATTAAACCTACCTGATTTATTAAGTTTCTGTAATAGTCAACCACGTATTGATCGTTTAGTCTGTCAACAGAATGATATTTGGAATGCTAAATTAAATAGGGAATTCCCTAACTATAACTCTATGTTTCAAAAAGATACTCCTAGAGAAACCTATACTTTATTGTACGATTTAACTAATCTTAAGAATAAAATAAAAGATTCTATTGAAAAGTTATATCAAAGGAAAAATTTATACTTAGGTGAGGACCATATAAAAGAGATACCCAAAGAGATTGGACAACTTCACAATTTACAAGAATTATGGTTAAAAAATAACCAGATAAAAGAGATACCCAAAGAACTGGGACAACTTCACAATTTACTAGGATTATACTTAGAGTATAACAGGATAAAAGAGATACCCAAAGAACTAACACAACTTCACAATTTACAAACATTATCCTTAGAGTATAACCAGATAAAAGAGATACCGAAAGAGATTGGACAACTTCACAATTTAAAAATATTATGGTTACAAAATAACCAGATAAAAGAGATACCCAAAGAACTAACACAACTTCATAATTTACAAATCTATGGTTAAGAAGAAATTTGGGAAAGATCTAACTATCAAGTTGAAAGATAAGAGATGTAGATTAAGGGAGAAACATGCTATCAAAACATTTAAGATGAAAGAAAGGATGGTATGTATCAACCGAGATAGAAATGCCTGTCTGAATATGAGGAAACTAGTATTAAAATATTTTGAAACGGGAGAATGGTTAAAACCTTACGTAAATACCAAGAGATACCAACCACCGGTAGTTCAACTATCGAGCGGCAACTGCCTTGCGCCGAGTGGTATCATACCCTAGCGGTACATTCGGAAGTTTTCTTTAAACTTGACTTAAAAAATTGTTATAAAAAAATTTGATACAAGTTTAAAGAAAATCGCCGATTGATCCTTATTATAATATGGATAAAGAGGAAAGTATGTCTTTTTCTATGTATATGGAAGATAAATATAATATTTACGATGAAAGCTCAGAAGATGAAAATATAAAAGGTATAATAGCAGAAACACCTCCAGATCCTTATCCGGATATATCAAGGAGAATGCGAGAGAAATGGGTTGATGATGGAAATGTATCTAAATGTAAATCTTGTAAAGCCACTTTTCGTATTTATAGAAGAAGATCCCACTGTAGACATTGTGGGGATATATTTTGTAGTGATTGTACCAAGTATAGATCTAAAATACCTAAAATAATTAAAAAGATCCCCTCTAGAACAGGACTTGAAGAATCTATCGATTATAACAAAGAGGTTAAATTATGTAAAGATTGTTATCTAGATTTTCAACAGAAATTTAAGTTGGAAAAATTATTGACCATCTTTTTATTGTTAGATTTAGACATATATGATTTTAGAAATATTAGTATGGTTTGTAAACAATGGAGACATGTAGGATTAGTTTATCTCTCTAAATTCAGAGCAATACAATCTAAATTGCCTTATTCTGAATATAATGAAGAACAAAAAGATATCTTATGGAGAAATAGGTATCTATTAAAGGGTCATAATGTATGGGAAGTTTATGTTATTCGAAGTGTAAAGAATGATTATGATAGATTTAGAGAAGTTGTAGAATTATATTATAATGATTCTGAGGAAAAACTTAAAGATCATAAGGAATGTTGGGATAGAATGTGTTCTAGATATTGTAAACCTTATTTAGATGAAAAAAGAGCTTTAATGTTATTAGATGTTGTAAATATGAATACCTCTTGTATGAATCTGCTAGTACAACAGATAATTAATGCATTTGATCTTCCAGATAATGAGTTTGAATGGTATATTCCTAATTTATTAACAACAATGATAAAATCTAAAAATTTATTATTACAAAGATATATATTTAATAGATGTGAAAAGTCTATCAGGATTTCTAATTTAGTTTATCACTGGTTAAAGAATAACAACAAATTACACTTAATGGATCTTATCGAGATTTTACCTCCCAATTTTTATAAATCTATCATGAAAAGTAATAATTTATCTGAAAAATTACGAGATTGTGATAAAATAGATACCATTAAAGATATATTATCAAGCGGTAAAGTTATTTCTCCTTTGGCTCCAGAATTAGAAGACCAAACAGTATCTGGAGAAATAAGTATTAAAGAATCTGCAACAAGGCCTGTGCTGATCCCGTTATCTAAATCTACAATTTTATATAAACGAGATGATGTTAGAAAGGATCAGATTATCATTAATGTTATTAGAGTTATAGAGAAAATCTTACAAGAGAATGGAATCGATATAAATATAGTAACTTATAATGTTCAACCCACTTCGGAAGAGGATGGATTTATTGAAATAGTAGAAGATTGTGATACCTTATATAATATTACTGAAAAACAGAAATTAACTCTTCTTAATTATCTGATGAAACATAATCCGGATAAGAATGTAAATGAATTAAGGCAGAGATTTTTAAGAAGTTGTGCAGTCTATAGTGTGATTGCTTTTCTAATAAGTTTTAGTGATTCACATCTAGACAATATTATGTTAACTCAAAAAGGAGATTTATTTTATATTGATTATGGTTTTGTATTAGGTCAGAGAGCCAAACCCATTAATGTTCCAAGTATTAGGATCACAACAGGAATGTTAGAGGCTCTAGGAGGTTATCATTCAGACGGTTACGATGAATTTGTAGAATTATGTAGCGAAATATATGATATTTTAAGAAGACATGTAAATACCTTTATTATTATGTTAGGAATTATACCTAGTTTTGATGGAGATAATTGGACTTCTCCTAATATTAGTAAAAGTCTCTTACATAAAGAGATTATTAAGAAATTTTGTCCTGGTGAAACTTATGAGGAAGCTATATCTCATTTAAGAACCAGAATTGACAAATCTACAAATGCCAGTTCTTTAAATAAATATCATTGGATTGATTGGTTTCATAAACATAATAAAGAAAGAACGGTAAAAAATATGTTAGGTACAGCCATAACCTCAACATATTCAGGAACCAAATCCGTGTTGGGTGGATTATATAATTATTTATATTCATTCACATGAATTAAAAATAATTTAAAAAATAATTTTAATATAAATTATTTTTAAGAGTGCATGAGTGATTTTCCGACAATAAGGAGTTTGTCAGAATTACATGATTACGTTGAATCTCACCCTAAGAAACGGGAATTATTTATATTCTTTGATTTCGATTTGACCCTGATAGATGATGAGAAAGATGTATTATTAGAACCTGAAGTGACTAAAAAACTTTTTAAATATTTAAAACAGCACAATATAGGTCATGTTATTGTCACTGCAAGATTTTACGATACTGTATGTGATGATGAGGTGAGAAATCTTGAGGATATGGAGGAGAATGTTTTTGATTATATACATCCTATATTAGAAGAGATTGGTATGGATATTAAAAGTTATAAATCACCCGAATTAAAGAATGAATTTATGAAAGTTTATAATGATGAGGGGGAATGTGTTGGAGGATTATATAGAGGGATTTTCTTTGGTGATAGGAAAGGAGAAATTATATCTTATTTCTTAAAACAATATCCTCAATTACAGAATTATCAAACTATTTTTGTAGATGATTATGATCCTTATTTACATCATGTTAAATATCATAATCCTAAAACTCTAGTCATAAGAAGAGATTATCAGGATCATATTTAACCTTCTTTAAGATCTATTTTCTAAATTAATTAAACGTATATAAGTATACACAAACGTTAATTTAGCAAAATTGGAGGATTTAATATAATCATTTTAAAGTATAAATTATGGTTTATGAAAAATCATAATTTTATCTATTTTTTGCTAACTCTCCAATTGGAGATTTATCTTATCTTTTAAAAATTGTTAGATTAATCTAAAATATTTTATTTGAAATGTTTGTGTTTCCCAATGAAATAATATATCAGATAGGTAAACATTTAGATTATTATAGTTTATTAGCTCTAAGTTCTACCTGTAAAGATTACTATTATTTATTTGAGGAAATGAGAAAAGATAAAATAGAATATATTAATTGGAAGATTATTATCCATACAATATTTAAAAATAATAAATTTTATGTGGATAGATCTTGGGTGGTATTAGGAAATAGATCACATCTTTTCCCGAATGAATTTGAAGATTTGTATTCTGAATCCTGTCCATTATGTGAAGATGCTGAAAATATGGAATACTCTGATAGAGTTTATTATCATGGATTTGAAATAGTCAAACAGATAGATATCAATACTTTTGTTTTTAAGGGAGTGGGCGGAAAAATATTAAATGATATGATAGATAATTATTATATTACTGATGATGAATTTGTTATCCCTTTAACATTTGATGTAAAAAGAAATTTAGATATAGGATATGTTGTAAAAGATTGCAGTTATGATTTTTCTGAAGCTCATTTAGAAATATTAAACTTGGATGTGAATAAGAGATTAGATTATGGTATTTCCAAATATTCTTTAATGGGGTTATATGTTAGCCCTATAACATATAGTTATTAAATATATTTTAGACAAAATATAATTATTGAGAAGGAGCTAAAGCAGAAATCTCTGTGGCTGAAGTTGTAAAACCTCTTTGAGCCTGAGGTAAATTTATATTAGACATGGATATATCCATTTTAGGTGTATAAGGTCCATCCTCGGGCATAGGAACAACCTTTGGACATGAAGATTCCTTTTCTTCTGTCATACCACATGTTGGTTGATTGAAATATGAAACAAACCACAAAACAATACCAATTAAAACCAATAAAGCTCCGGCAGCAAAAATCCACCAGACCCATTGTGTGTTATCTTTGATAGTTAAATGTAATACAGCTGCTAATAAAATTAATATTAAACCTATAATCATTAACCAAAACCACCAATAACTAAAAATAGATTGAGGTTGCATTTTTAAGTAAAATATTTTTTTATTTATTTTAAATATCTTATAAATTAAATATGAGTACTTTACAAGGATATAAGTTATTCTTAGAAAGAAGAAAGAAAAAAGTAAATGGTAAGAAGGCAATCCTTATGGGATTAAATTATCCGGGGACCAAATTTAGATTGGCAGGATGTGTTAATGATGTTAGAAATGGTAAGAAATTTTTAAATAAGAAAGGATATGATACTAAAGTTTTAATTGATAAGGATATTAAAAGAGATTATGATTTATTAGAAGCCTTGGAAGAATTGAAGAATTCAGATGCCAAAACTATATTCTTTCATTATTCCGGACACGGAACTCGAATTAGAGATAGAACTAGAGATGAATTAGATGGATGGGATGAGGTTGTATTTTCAAAGAATGGAAGAGGGATTAGCGATGATCAGATAGTGGAAAAATTGCAATCTATTAAGAATAAAACTATATATTTAATCTTTGATTGTTGTCATTCTGGTAGTATTGCAGATTTACCTTTTAGATTGAGTCCAAATACCAGAAATATTAAAGAAAACGATTATCAATTTGAATCTGATATTATATGTATTTCAGGATGTAAAGATGTCCAAACATCTGCTGATGTGACTGAAAATAATGTATCTTTCGGAGCTTTATCTAAAACTTTATATGATCTTTTAAGACGTAAAAAGGGTAAATATACCTGGAAAGAATTGTGGTTAGAGTTACTTAAGAAAATGAGAGAGAAAGGTTATAGTCAGGTGCCACAATTATCTGTATCAGATGTAAATCTTTTTGAGAAAATAGTACAATTATAATTTTATAATATATTTCACGAATAAAATATATTATTTTGAGAATGATTTCTTTAAATTCCTTTAAATGAAAAATAATGAAAGAAAGAAATAGAAAATAAAAATAATTTTCAAAAATATCACATTGTAAAATAATAAAAATGCATTACAGTGGAGCTCTTCTTTTATTAGCACTTATCGCTTTCATTGCCGGAGTTATCTTGGCTCTTTCAGTCATTACTAAGTCTGACGAAGGTGTCGAACATGATCGTGCCAACACTACCCGTTCAACACTTTTACTCCTCGTATCATTTACACTGGTAATCATGGTACTTGCCTTTCAACGCTATGAATTAGCAGACTCCGTAAAGGACATGTTGATGTAAGTTAACCTTACTATATAAATTTTCAATATAAATTTATTTTATAAAATAAATTTATGAACTTAATTGTTCTATAACTTTATTAAACTTGTTTCTATTAACAAAATCGCCAATTTTCATTAAACTTGGCTCAAAACTCATTTTTATATAAAAATGAGTTTGAACACAACTTCACAATTTACAAAAATTAGACTTAAATGAGAACCATATAAAAGAGATACCCAAAGAACTCTCTCACTTAAATATAAGGATCTAAGAAATGATAAAATAAATATAATAAAATATTTATTTTAATTAGATATGGGTAAAATACTTATTAGCGAATTAAATAAAGATGAATTATTTTTAATAGCTCTTCAACTGAACTTACCTGATCTATTAAGTTTCTCCACCTCAAGTAAAAGAATTAATGATTTGATATGTCGAAAGAATGATATTTGGATTGCTAAATTAAATATGGAATATCCTAACTATAACCCTATGTTTCGAAAAGATACTCCTAGACAAACCTATACTTTATTATATGATTTAATCAATCTTAAGAATAAATTAGGATTAAAAGATTCTATTGAAAAGTTATATCAAAGGAAAAGCTTGGATTTACCAAGAAAAGGGTTAAAAGAGATACCCAAAGAGATTGGACAACTTCACAATTTACAACAATTATGGTTAAATGGTAACCAGATAAAAGAGATCCCCAAAGAACTAACACAACTTCATAAATTACAAAAATTATACTTACATAATAACCAGATAAAAGAGATACCCAAAGAACTAACACAACTTCACAATTTACAAATATTAAACTTAAGTCATAACCAGATAAAAGAGATACCGAAAGAATTGGGACAACTTCACAATTTAGAAATATTATTCTTAAGAAATAACCAGATAAAAGAGATACCCAAAGAGATTGGACAACTTCACAATTTACAAAGATTAAACTTAACGGATAACCAGATAAAAGAGATACCCAAAGAGATTGGACAACTTCACAATTTACAATGTTTAGACTTAGGATATAACCAGATAAAAGAGATACCCAAAGAGATTGGACAACTTCACAATTTACAAGAATTAGAGTTAAGTGCTAACTATATAAAAGAGATACCCAAAGAACTGGGACAACTTCACAATTTGCAATATTTAGACTTAAAACACAACAATATAAAAGAGATACCCAAACAACTAACACAACTTCACAATTTACATGATTTATACTTAAGATATAACCATATAAAAGAAATACCCAAAGAACTAACACAACTTCACAAATTACTAACATTAGACTTAGGATATAACCAGATAAAAGAGATACCCAAAGAGATTGGACAACTTCACAATTTACAAACATTATGGTTAGATGATAACCAGATAAAAGAGATCCCCAAAGAACTAACACAACTTCATAAATTACAATATTTAGGGTTAAATAATAACCAGATAAAAGAGATACCCAAAGAACTAACACAACTTCATAATTTAAAATATTTATCCTTAAAAAATAACCAGATAAAAGAGATACCCAAAGAGATTGGACAACTTCACAATTTAGAACTATTATCCTTAAAAAATAACCAGATAAAAGAGATACCCAAAGAGATTGGACAACTTCACAGATTAGAAAAATTAATCTTAAATAATAACCAGATAAAAGAGATACCCAAAGAGATTGGACAACTTCACAGATTAGAAAAATTAATCTTAAATAATAACCAGATAAAAGAGATACCCAAAGAACTAAAACAACTTCACGATTTAGAAAAATTGTGGTTAATAATAACCATATAAAAGAAATACCATGGTACTCGCCTTTCAACGCTATGAATTAGCAGACTCCGTAAAGGATATGTTGATGTAAGTTAACCCTAATATATAAATTTATTTGCTTACAAATAAATTTATCAGAAATCGTTCTCCTTTAATCTTATTAATCCTTCATTAACATTATCATAAGTCAGATAATTTGTTGTTTCAGAAGATTTATTTGAGACTGAACTTAAGAATGATTCCTCCACTCTAAGTTTCTTTCGAGTTGCTTCCAATCCTGATAGATAAACTAATCGCTCAGTATCTCCTCCATAACTCTTGAATAATTTTTCATTCTTGGAAATTAATCTAACAATTCTATCTTTATCTTGAGAATAAAACTTCCATCCACTCTTTTCAGCCTGTATAAAGAATATATCCGCTAATTCTTCACCACTATAAGGATCACAATTAAACTTCCACATACACCTTCTAGGAAGACCTGGCTGAGCTGCAAAAATTCCAGCTTTCATTTGAAGTTTATAACCCGCAAGTATAACTACTATTTTATCAGGATTTTCACTTAAATATTGATTTAGAGTTGTTAAGGCCTCCATACCATATGCATCTCTAACATCATTTAATAAACTGTAAGCCTCGTCAATAAATAATACCTTTCCTGTATTCTCTTCTAATAACTTTTTGGTTTTTCCTGCTGTCTGTCCCAAATATCCAGCCACAAAATCATCTCTAGATACTATTTTAATAATATCTTTATCATCAGCATTTCTTATTTCTTTTTCTGTATATTTTTCATAAAAGTATTTGTTAATATATTCATTATCATTAAAAGCCCAAAATAATAAAAGAATAAAGATGATAAATGCTAACAATAAACTAAACCAATATAACCCTAATCTTTTATAGGTGAAACTAATAAATTGTAATATATATGTACCACCCCAGGCCAATAAAAGTAAAATAACTTTAAAAACATCTGCCTCAGATACTGATCCGGGTATTTCTGTTGTATAAGACTTTTTGATAGTGGTTTTGGATGAATTTTCTAAATAACCTAATGCAAACCATATTTTGGCTAATATCTTACCTGCAGATGTTTTACCCACACCGGCCGGACCAAATAAAACTGTATTCAACATAGCTTTACTCTTTTTACCGTCTTTTAGGTTCTCAATCAGATTAAGAGTCATCAGAGCAATACTCTCTTTTAATCTATCCATACCTACTAAATTATTAAGTTCTTCTAAAGCATCTACCAATAAATTAGGGTATTTTATGACTTGAATCCCAGGTTCATTCTTTTTAATCCCTCTTTTTAAAATATGGATCAGAGATTCCAATTCAGATAGTTTCTGACAAGATGATTCAGAATCTGTACTTTTATCTGTTTCTGTTAAAGTATATTCTGTAGACATTAATAGAATAAAAAATTATATTTTACTATTGTAGAATAAATTTTTAATTTAATCTAATTTATATAGATAAATGAGATGAGGTAGAAAAATGATTTCAGGCTGTGTTTAAAATAGACAAAAAAGGTTTAAAGAGACTTTCTTTAAATACAAACATGTCTATTGTTAACTTTAATAACTTAAAAGTAACCACCATGACAGTGATTGTTAATTTGGAGGGAGATGCATTTATTGAGTCTGCTTTCCCCTTATTACCTATCACTCGTTTAGATTTATCTAAAACAAACACATCAAAAAAGAAGTTTAAAATACCATGGCCCGGTAAAGAATATGCTGGTAAAATCTTTTCTGTTAAATTTCAGGGTAAGACTAGAGGAATTGTTAAATCAAGTTCAGGTAAAAGTTTTAGAAATTCAGTGGCGGTAGAAATATGTACTTCGGGAAAAAATATATCCGCTAAATTAGTTAAAAATAAAATTCATATGTGTGGTCCAACCAGTAGAGAATTAGCTATGGAGACAGCCGAACACATTATCAACCATTTGTATAGTTTACAACAAGATTTGAATTATATTCATTCTCACACTAAGGAATTGAATACAGTTATTAATTGGTTAGAGAATGAATGTAAGGGGGAAGAATATATTATTAATGAAGAGACCCAAGAAATTATTGATTTACATGAAACGGATTATATACTCAATAATGTGGTTTATGATTCAGAAGGTAACGTTAGATATGTTTTTAAAGAAACTGAATTTAAGTGGTTGCAAGGTGATACAATTAACTCTGAAAACGTAATTATGGATAAACATGGACATCCTTATTACAGAAATTTAACTAACAGAGAAAAGAAAGATGGTTTACGAGATTATCCTTTAATGATTATAGGAGAAAACCTAGTTATTCCTAATGAAGGAGATAGAGTTCCTACAGATTTACGAGGGAAAAAATATAAAAAGGTGATCCGGGTTCCTTTGAGAGTGAGAAAGGTTACTAGTGTTAAATTTCCTGATTGTTTTCATAAAGGAGTTGAAGGTGATAATATTACTTATCCGGAACATGTAGATCAGAAAATAGCAGATTTTCTAATTAAATATGGTCAGGATTATGCTTATCATTCTACTTTTATGGATTTTTTGAAATCAGTAAAGAATTTAAAACAGGTCTGTACACCCAATCTGGGTATTAAAGATATGAATATTGCTATGATTAACTACAGTTATACGTTAAAGATGAATATTAACAGAAGAAAATTATCTCAACTCATTGATGGATATGATGGATTTGATGCTCGATATGATAACACAACTGATCACCACGTAACTATTACTTTACCTTATGAACTTCCGGAAGGATTTGAGAGTATTAAAAGAAAAAATAAAAATCTATGTCATACCTTTATGGTTTATAAATCCGGTATTGTTACTCAATCAGGCCCTTTACCGGAAATTATGGAGGGAGCCTATTATAAATTTATGGGTTTTATTGAATCTGTAAGAGATCAGATTCGTTTAAAATCAGACAAACCTTTTGGTATTAAATATAAACCTACATCATCAGAAGATTATTTAAGAAAAGCTTTAAAAGTTCATTAAATTGATTTGCCGATTTTCTTTAAACTTGGCTCAAAACTCATTTTTATATAAAAATGAGTTTGAATTAATAAAATTATGATTAATAAATTAAAATGTAATGGATAACCGATTACGTTACAAATGTATTAAGGTTCCCTTGAAAAATATCATTAAGGACCCTTCTCTAAAATTGTTTATAAATTTTGAGCCAAGTTTAAAGAAAATCAGCGATTTAGAAATAATAAGACACAAAATGTTCCTATTTGTATTATTACTTGTAGCGGTAAATGCAGAATATTACGATCTGGCTCTAAAAAGAGAAACGTCCTATCAGGAATGGAGTATTCATGGTTTATGGCCTCAATATAATAAAACCAGTTGGCCTCAATATTGCAATCAAACAACCTGTCAGAGATTCGATTGGAGAGTATTAAGGAATATCAGCTCTGATCTGGAAAAATATTGGATGAGTTATGGAGATTTAAAAGACGATGTTCTCTTTTGGAAGCATGAATGGGTTCGTCATGGATGTTGTACCTCTTTTTCATTATATGATTATTTCACTACGGTCTTAAAAGTATATAAATATGCTAAATCCAGTAATTTTTATAATTGTTGTAAGCAATATACGATCATGGATAAATGGGAATCATGTTTATTGGCTTACGATTGGAAATCCTTACACTTTCAACATTGTGAATTGTAAAATATTTGTTATATTCTTAACAAATATTCATTCTAATAAGTATTTATGATCTATATTAAAATTCTGAATAGATTCTTTATCTTCTTCTAATATTTTAGATGTATTAACTAAAAATAAACAATCATCCAAAGTTGTAATCTGAATCTGGTCTGGTCGCAATCTTAAAATATGTCTAATATCATCTAGATTACTTATAGGTCTATGTGATTCTTTAATTAACTCTCCTTTAGAATTAAACCCTAATACAGATTTTATAATTTGTCCAGGTTGTAATATTTGTGTTTTATAAGATGATGTGTTTGGAAATACTTTGACTATACCTACTCTAGGAATATATTTATTATCGGGATTAGACAAATAAGTATTTATATTTGGAAATATGGATGAATATCTCTGATCTAAATTAACACAACATAATCCTGCAAATATCTCATAATCTATTATTTCCAATCTAGGATACGGGTTAATAATTCTATTTGTTTTTATTGTTTGATAATTACTTTTACATGTATACCAATCTCCATTTCTACATAAATTTAAAGATAATTCTGTACCTACAGGAATCATATCTACAATCTGTGGTAAAGTCATCTTTCTATCAGTAAATTTATACAAAAACTTAATCTCGTTATCCTTATATTTAGTAGGGTCTTCCAATTTACCTATTCTATAAGAAACCCCAAATCTATCTATTAATACAGTAACTAATACTTTATTTTTAGGATTTTCTAATTCTGACAAGTTGAAATTCTTAGGATTAGTCTTTCCATCCTCTCCCCAAAAATAATCATAATAATCTATTCTTTTAATCACATCACCCTTTTGTAATTGGTCAAATATACTATCTGGATAAACTTTCCGTATATATATTCCATATGTATATTGAGATCCTGTCTGTCTTTTCATAATTTCTCTATTGGTATTATTCCAAGCTAAAGATAAACTGGGAACTCTAACAACATTGTGTTTTAATAATTCATTATAAATACCTAAAATAGATCTGGTAGGAATAATAGATCCATCAGCATCTGCCAAAAGACCTATTACTTTTCCACTATTATTAAATACTGGAGAACCTATTAATACATCGCTATACTCTCCACTGATCTGTATATAAGATGGTGGTCTACTCCAACTATCCTCAAAATTTGAGTGGGTATCAGAAAAACTCTTTATTATTGATTTTATGTTTGTATTATAACCTATAGTTAATAACTCTTGAGTTAAAATTAAATCCATGTCATCACCAAAACTAACATTTAATTCAGGTATGGTTGATTTATTTAATCCTCTGGTTATCAAATTTAAATCATCGTGATAGATTTTACATAAAGCTATATTTCTCTCTCTACAGATACCTATCAACTCTATAGATAATTCTCTTTTTCCGGTTCTTAAAAGTTTCCCAGATATAGATATAGCATTCTCTACAATCTCACCACATGTTAAAATTAAACCTTTCTCTATATCAACTATAAACCCTACTCCGATTACAATCTTATCTTCGGGTGGGTTATAGGGTCTTAAAGGATCATAGATGGCTTGACATGTTTTTATTTGTAAAACTGAATTGGTATATTTTGATGCGATCTGATGCCACATTTAGTTTATATCCATATTTCTTTAAGTTGATAACTTAAAGAAATTATTATTGAAAGCAGCAGAATTTAGGTTGTTCATGATCATCCTCTAATTCTATAAAACGGTCTTTTCTTCTATAATGATTTAATGTTGTATTAGAAGGTATTTCTAAATTTTTATTTAAATTATCTAGAAGAATATGATGATAATATTGTACAGATTTATATAACATACGATTGATAAAACTATGGGCTGTATTGGTTACACAACTATTGATAAAACTCATAGCATTCCATTGTTCACATCTCTCTCTAATTTCTTTTGGTGTTACTTCATAAGGTCCCATATCTGATTTATTTCCGATGAGTACTATAAGAGGAAGATTCTCGTGTTGTATATTTTTATCTAATTCTTTTTTCCATTTCTCCAATTCTAACCAAGTATTTCTATCACACATATCATATACTAGAAAAGCTATATCCGAGTTTCTAAGATAGGATTTAACAATAATCTGTTTAAAACGATCAGCTCCCGCACAATCCCAAATTTGGACTTTGACTGTCTGATATAAATCTAGGTCTTTAGGATTTTTCTTTGCATATTCATAATAATATTCTGGTTGTGTCCCTGACAAAGGATATTCTTCCAATTGGACTAATTTGTGAGAAAATCCTATACCTATAGTAGGAGCCACCTCTTCTAATGTTTTATTGTTTAATAGATGTATTATTGTAGATTTACCCACAGAAACACTTCCTAATACGACTATTTTGATTATATAAAAAGGTGAAATAATATTATTTATCTGATCTAATTCCATTTTATTATGGAATAATATATTTAATTGATCCATTAATTTGAATATTCGTTAAGATATAATATACTTAATATTATGGAATTAGCTGAAAAGAAAGTACCGAAATTAAAGGTTGTACAACCTATCAAATTACGAAATTATCAGAAAGAACATTATCAGAAAATCATATCTATATTACAGAATGAGATAGGATATTTAGATTATAGTCCCACCGGATCAGGAAAGACTCATGTCACACTGGCTATTGCAGCAACTTTTAAGATGGGAGTTATTATTATTTGTCCTAAAACTGTATCTACCAATTGGAGAAAATGTGCTAAGCGATATGGTATTCACGTTTATTGTGTTATGACTTATCAAACATTAAGAGGAAATAAAACAGGTGTAAATCATGATCTTTTACGCAGGGATGGAAACGTATTTTACGCAACCGATGTCTTAGAGAAATGCGCTAGACATGGTGTATTAATAGTATTTGATGAATGTCATGCTCTTAAAAATGAAAACTCACAATTATATTCGGCTCATGCTTTGGTTAAAGAGGCTAAAAGACTCTCAAGAATGGGATATAATATAAGAATATCTGCCTTATCAGCCACACCGGGAGATAAGAAAGAGAATATTGCTAGTTTGTTAAAAATATTAGGTGTGATTATTTCTGATAAATTGTATAAATATAATAGAACCAATAAAATATATGAAATGGTGGGGTTAAGAGAAGTTGTAGATAAAGCGAATCGATATGATCGTAATTCATGTTTTCACGCATGTGCAAGACCTCTAAATAAAACTACTGTAAAATTTATCTGTCATGACATATATACTCGAATTTTGAAAAGAAATTTAACCTCCGGAATGCCTGAACCACCTAATTTAGAAAAGAAGGATGCTAAGAATTTATTTGCTATTATGCCTAAAGAAGATGTGGAACAGATTAGAAATGCAGCTATGCTTTTCAAGTCAGCCACCAATTATAGACATGAGATTGGTGAGGTGAATTATCAAGGAATTAATTGGGGAGATCTGATTAAATCCAGAAGAGAAATAGATAGCGGTAAAGTAAGAACCATGGTCAGATTGGCAAAGAATGATTTAGATTCTGATCCGAATTGTCAGGTTATTCTTTATTTAAATTATACTCGGGATATTCACAGAGCTTATGATTTATTATTAGAATATAACCCTATGATTTTAAATGGAGAGGTTACAAAGCAATCAGATAGAGATGATATAATTGAAAAATTTCAATCCGATGATAAATATAGATTATTAATCAGTCATCCTAAAGTGGGAGGGATGTCTATTGATTTACACGATCTTCATGGAAATAGGCCCCGAATAACATATCTATTACCCTCTTATTCCTTTATTGACTTATATCAAGCCACAGGAAGAACTCATAGAGAGGGGGGTAAATCTGTTTCTAAAATAAGATTTATATATTCAAAAGATTTTCCTCATGAATCAGGCATATTAGATTCTATGGCTAGAAAATCTAAAAATATTAGAGACATAATGAATTCTAAACAGGAGAGTATAGTATTACCAGGTGAATATGATGATGAGATCGAAGAAGATAAAATTGACGAAATTAATGCTTAAAATATATTATTTTAACCATTACATTATGAATACAAGATTAGGTTATGCATGTATTAATATGACTCTTAAAGAGCATAAAGTATGTTGTAATCGCACTTGTAGGTTAGACACAGCTATTAAAAAAGGAGAAGATTCTGGTTTTAATAAGGGTTCAGAAGAATATTCTGAAGCTATTTATAATTTCTTGTGTGATTATGGAAAAAGTAATCTAGAAGAAATGTTTAAAAGTATCGCCTGGTCTCGAAAGCATAAAATCTATTTTTATCGAATGAGTTCTGATATGTTTCCTCATATTAGTAACTTAAGAATGAGAGGACATATGACAGACGATCATATTTATAATTATAGTAATCTAATATTTGCTAAAGATATAATTTACGAAATAGGTGCTTATGCACAAAAATATGGGATCAGATTAACCATGCATCCGGGTCATTATAATCAGTTAGGCAGTAAAAGTGAAGACGTTATATCTAATACCATTAGGGATCTTAGTTGGCATGCCTTATTATTAGACTTATTAGAAGAGGGTGCAGAATCGTATAATCAATATCTGATCAATGAAGATAGAGAAGATGAGATTAAAGAGAATGTAATGAAACATGGCATATTATGTATTCACGGTGGAGGTACTTATAAGGATAAACCTGAAACTATATCCAGGTGGAAAAAGACATTTAAGACTGTTCCTGAATTTATCCGCAGACGCATAGCTTTGGAAAACGATGAGAGGGGATATTCTGTGGAAGATCTATTACCTATATGCAATGACTTAAACATACCTCTTATTATGGATTTCCATCATTACAATTGTTGGGCTTATTATCATAAAGACAATCCTGACCAGAAACCTATTGAAGAGTTATTACCTCAGGTATTAGATACATGGAAATCTAGAGATATGATCCCCAAGTTTCATCTATCTGATCAGGCAGAGGATAAAAAGATAGGAGCTCATCATGATTATGTGGAATCTATTCCTGATATTCTGTTAGACCTTATAGATAAACAATATAAATTTGATATTATGATAGAAGCCAAAATGAAAGAAAAAGCAACTTTAAGATTATATAAAAAATATTCAAAGAAAATCGATGATAGAGTATCATTTTGATCTATAATAAAAAAAAATCTGTGATTTTCATTAAAATGTGTTTTGATGCAAGTTAAAAAAAAATATGATTGAAAATCATATTTTTTTATATTCTAAAATAAAATCGAATGGGTCGAAATAAATGTGAAAAATATAGAAATATTGAATCGAAACATATTAAATCTAGATATGTATGTTCTAAAAATATTAAAACTAAACAATTGGAAGCCAAAAATATATATTTAAATGGTGCAGATATAGAGTGTTTAATAGGCAGACCAGGTATTATCAATTCACCTATAAATTACGATTGTATGGATTGTGACGGTAATCCTATTAAACCAGATATGATCGATCAGGATATCTGGGATTTTTTAGAGTGTAATCGTAAAGAGTATCAGAAACAATTAGAGTTAGATTATTTAGATGGGAGAGAAAATATTAGATGTATTCAAAAAGCATATGATTGTCCTGCACCATGCCCCCCAGATTGTCCTATTCCTGAAGATTGTAATATAACAGAATGCCCTTTTTTCGATCATGAAACCAATCAATGTCAGGGTGTACCATTACCATCAGAATGTATCCCTGATTATTACGAATGCGATCTCTTTGTGGAAAACAAGTTATATAAAACACAAACAGTTCCATTTTATTTTAAAGTAGATAATCCGTGCGGAGGTGTTAATGAAGAAGGGTTTTCTTATGCAACATCTAGATTTTTAACAAACATGAGTTATAATTTAGATATTAAAAATATAACATGTAATTTAGCCACTAGAATTGGATCTATTTTAGTACATTATGCTTATAAAGACTCTGGAGTTAATGAATCAAACCCCATAGAAAATAATTGTCCTAAATGTGATGGTGATGAATCCGAAGACGGTATAGTGTGTCTTTGCGAACCTTCGGAAGATATTGTCTGTGGTGTTGTAAGGCTTAATTGTAGACAATTTGGTCCTACAATAAATATTAATATAGGTGAAGGTTGGGGTGATATTATAACTATCCCATCTGATATTATTCAGGCTATGATTAAATCGACACCATTACCTATAAATAACGAGAATATAATAGGTGCGTTTCAATTATGTATTTTCTTAGAAGATGGGTTGGAAGTTGCAAGCAACTTTACACCCAGAGGTGGTGGTGGTGGTAAGTCCGGAAGTACTACAGGACCAGTCGTAACTCACACAGGTTGTTTTAACGGTGAAGCAAAAATAGTTATGGCTAATGGTGAATTAAAGGAAGCTAAATTTATAAAGGTTGGAGATCTTGTCCGTACTCCTTCAGGAAAAGCTGATACTATAATATGTAAATTTGTTCAAAAGAAAGGGTATAAAGAATTAGTTAAGATTGACGATTTATTAATTTCACAACCTCATAGGATTAAATATAGGGGGAAATGGGTTAAACCTATTGAAGTTCCAGGTTCTAAATTAATTGAAACAGATATACCTGTTTATAATTTTATTACCGAAAACTCAAAATCTATCATAGTCAACGATTTTATAGCATCAACAATTGGACAATTTTGTGAAGGTTCTCATGATAAAGAAAAAATTAACCATCAACTTTGGGGTTCAGATAAAATTGTAAAATTGTTTAAATGTCATCCACAGTGGCCTAATATAGAATTAGAAAATAACGATAAATTTTTAAATGCTCTTAAAAATAAGAATTTTATATCATGGTTTTTAGATGTTGAGAAAAATAATACAAATATGATTTCAAGTAAAAATCAACTGCGTAAAATTTTAAACAGGATATAAATATTCAAACATTTTATTATAACATTATAATAAAATGTTTTCAAATGTTAAAAATATATATGTATTGTTAATAGGTAATTCGTTAAAAAGTTGTAAAAACGATATAGATATAGTAGAAAAATTATTAAAAGATGACGCTATTTTCATACAAAAATATAAAGATGTTAATATATTAAAAACATTATCTATTTTTTTTAAAGATCTAATATTAAATAAAGACGATTTATTAATTATTCATTATTCAGGACATGGAGAAATGTTGGGGAAAAAGATAAATGGGAAAATAGATATAATCAGTACTTGGAAAAATATGGACGGAACTCATGTTTATAGTTCTAATATTGATAAAATATTATCTAAACTTGACTGTCATATATTTCTACTTTCTGATAGTTGTCATAGTGGTTATTTTGGAAAATATTTTATAGGAAAATCTCCTTTTTTATTTATAGGATCAAGTAAAGGTGTGTTTCCTAGTACTCAATATCGTAAAAAACATACAAACGTTTATTTTGGAGCGTTAACATATATAATGGAATATATTATTAATAATAATAAATTTAAAAGTATAAATTTAAATGAATTTATAAACTTGTCTAATAAAATGTTTAGAAAATATAAATTCAAATCATTACCAGTTATAAAAAGTTTTAATATAAAAGATAAGTGTGTATAATAAAACGAAGATATGATGCGAAAAAGTAGATGGTGGAAAAAAATGGAAATTTTAAGAAATAAAAAAGACGATAATGCAAACTTATATATATCCCAAGAACGGCCAGCTTTTTTTGTTAATAATAGTTTGTATAAAACATCCACCTCATCAAAAAAAATTTTTTCCGATGAAGATATAAAAGAAATTTCTAAATTTTATTGTTCCAATTATAAAATAGGTAAATCTAATGTTACTCATAAAATAAGTATAAATGATTTAAAACGTTTTTTAAATTTAGATTGTGAATTATTAACCATTCGAAAGGATAACTTAATAGGTTCTATGTTATCAATTTATGTACCAGTTACTATAAATTTAACTATAGATAAAACAAAATTAATTGAGACATCCGAAAGATTTGATAATATGAAATCACATGATTCGATTATGTTTGCATGCGCATCTTATTTAATATTAAGTAGAAAATATAGAGGAAAAGGATATGGAATGGCGTTAATACAAGAAAGTTTACAAGTATTTTATGATTATGGAGGTTTAACTGCGTATTTTATCAATTCTGTTTCAAGATGTATTAATAGTATACCTTTATATTCATGGATATTTCCATTAAATTTATCAAAATTAGATAGATGTAACTTTAATTACCCCTCTAATTATAAAAGTTTATTTAATTTAAAAAATAATTTAACCTACACTACAGTAAAAATAAATAGAGAGAATTCTTTGCAAGCTTTAAATTTTTATCATAAATTTATGAAAGATAAAAAACTTTATTTTTCTCCTAGTAAAAAATACTGGTTAAAATGGGTTAAAACTTTCCCAACATATATGGTTTTTAATAATGATGAAATAATAGGGTTATACTGTTTTAATCATGAAATTAATTACTATCCTATTAACAAAGAAGAATTGCTAGTTGGATCTTTATTATTATGTGTCGGTCAACAACCACAAACTTTGAAAAACGCTTTACTAGAATCTAAAAAATATTATGATTTGGTTAAAATTTATGAAACTGGTGATATGAATAAAAAAATACTTAATACTGTAAATGCTATAAAAACTGAACCTAATGTTTTTATTAATTTTTTTAATAATCAACTTTTTTTAAAATCGTCTGACATATATATACCATTATTTTAACGAATATTATCATAGAAGCCAAAATGAAAGAAAAATCTAAATAAATCTCAAAATGAAGAGTTAATGAAAAAGAAGAAATTTATGATTTTTAGGAAACCATAAATTACACTTAAATTTGTTTGGTAGGAAAGAGGATTTTTCTCAAAATAGCGTTTGTATATATCTATATACGTTTAATTAATTTATTAAATTGATCTTAAAGAATTTAAAACTGATATGTTATTCATAGATTTTAATTCTATAAATGAGACAGATGAAATTAAAGGTAAATAAACCCATTACTTTAGAGGATGTTCAGAAACAATATGCTGATGTTATGGGGAAAGTAGTTACCACAAATTCTAAAAATAATTCATTGTTTCATATTTATGCTGAAAAGATGGGAAAGAAATTTAGATGTAGATATGAAGGATTCTTACCCATCAGAGAGGGAGATGCTATTGTAGGAATTGCTGAAGTAACTAATGAAAAGAGATATGGACAGACTCTACTTTTTCATTTTCCTCCTTTTGTTATTTTAGCCAAAGATAAAGAGACTATATTATCTAATTTTATGAAATCCTTATTGGGAAGTGGGTTCGGATCTCTTAAAGCTCATCAACTTTTAAGTAAATTAATTCATAGATATAATGATATGAATGGAGTTATTCATTATTTGGATACTTTATCGTGTAAATATTATCATTATAAATCTGAGGATTATAGGGATCTGATCCCTTATTCTTTAATTATTAAAGAGAAACAAATGTTAAAATTATTAAAATGGTGGTATAAGAATAGAGTCTTGAGATCCTTATATCTTTTAGGATTAACTAATAGAGATATATTGAAATCTAATTTAGATCCTCTAGAATTATATGAACAATGTTTAACAAATCCATATAAACTCCCTAATTTAGATTTGGATAAATGTGATGAGATTATGCATCGAATGGGAAAACCAATTCAGGATAATCTGAGAGATTGTGGGAGGATCATCAGAAAAATTTACGATATGATGATGAATGGATGGTCGGGTGTTCCTAGTAATTCTTTAGTTAAAATGTTTCCTAATGTAACCAAACATATCGATAAGTTAAAAGATGAATTTGATGTGGAGACTGAATTACATACAGTCTATTTGGATAATGCATATGATGTTGAAACAGGAATTACAGAATGGATAAAAGAATATAATAACATGGATCTATTAGGTTTTCAGGTTGATAAGAATGATATTCAATTCTCCAACCCTACAATTACAGAAGAACAGAAACATGCTGTAGAAACCTCTTTAACTAATAATATCAGTATAATTACAGGTCCTGCAGGATCTGGAAAAACGGTTACTATTAGAGAGATTGTCTATAATTTAGAAAGATGGGGAATCCCTTATAGATTGACTAGTTTTACCGGTAAAGCTGTCTCTAGAATCAGAGAAGTAACCGATAAAGATGAACCTATGACCTTACATATGATGTTAGCCTTATCTAAAAAATGTAAAGATTCTACTTTTAAAGTCTTAATTATAGATGAAGCTAGTATGGTTACTACAGAATTATTATGGGAATTTAGAAAATGTTATACTCATGATTATAGAATTATATTGGTGGGAGATAACAATCAATTGAGACCTATCAGTTGGGGTTCACTCTTTCATGAATTATTAAAGTCTGGGAAGGTTAAAACATCTTATCTTAAAACAGTTCATAGAACCCATAATAGTCATGATAATGGGATTCTTATCAATGCTAATAGAATTGTAGAACATATGGACCCAGATTATAATGGACCACCATTTGAATTTTTCGTATCTGATAATTTTGAAATGTTGGAAGGAGATATAGATGTGGTTAGACAATTAATCCAGATTCTAAATAATACAGGAATCCCTTCTGATAAATTAGTAATTATATCTCCTTTTAATAGAGATTTAGATGTATTAAATGAAGATTGTAGTAAATTATATAATTCAACTAACAGATCTATGAAAGATAGTGGTGGGAAAATATGGAGAGTAGGAGATAGAGTCATGATGATTGAGAATAATTATAAAATTAATATCATGAATGGTGATGAGGGTGTGGTGACTGATCTGAATGAACGTGAACTCTCTGTCAAGTTTAAGAATGGTACTCATGTGTTTAGTTTAGATCGAAGTTTAAATAAAGATATTGAAGAGAGAGAATCCAAAAAGACAATTAATGTAGGCATGTTAATTAAAAGTTATGCGGTTTCAGTTCACCGAATGCAGGGGTCAGAAAAGGCATATGTAATAGGTTATATACCTAAATATAATTCAGGTAGTTTTTTAAATAGAAACCTATTATATACTCTCATCACAAGAGCAAAAAAGAGTATATGGATGGTGGGGGATATAGATACTATGGAAAGAGCTGCTGTGACAAACCCACCCTATCGATGTGACAATTTAGCTTTACGATTAAATACGGAATAATTTCATATATAATTAATTATATATGAAAGATGTATATATTTTATACGTTTATTTACTTACGTTCTCTTCTTGCAACGAGTTCTCTCTTTTTATGAACTTTAGATTCATTCTTAAGAGATAAAGGAGCAGGTTTACTACATCCTTCGATGTTATTTACATCGAAGCTGTTGACTGGAGCTGCTGTGTTGATATCGTAGTTAGTGGTATTACCGTTGGCAATATTGTTGCTAAAAATAGTACATTCTGTAGCGTTATTATCGGTATATCCTACAAGAAAACAACTTACAACATTACGATTTACAGTGTTATATTTAATTTGTTCTTTTAGAAAAGAAAAGAAACTGATCCCTTCAAGTCCAGTACCATCCGAACTTACAATATTTCCTCTAATGGTATTAGCATCGCTTCCAATGGAGAGATCTCCATCTCCGAATACATGGATTCCTAATTCAGCACCTTTAGTACAGAACACTGAATTATTTTCTACAGTACATCTAGAAGTATCGCAGAGAGCAATACCTGCTGTTGGAGATAAATTCCCCTTACCCCTTACATGAACTTGGTTATTTCTAATAACTACATCGGACCCAAGTTGTACATATATTCCTGTACCAAGGTTATCTGATCCTGCTTCATCAGCCACAATTAGGTTATTTTCAATAAGTATGTTTTGACCGGCAAATTCGGGTTCGAAGGCTACATCACCAAAAGCTGATATAAAAATTCCATACCAATCTTTAACTGTAATATTGCAATCAGCAATACGAATGTTAGAACTGAATACTCCGGGGTTATTATTATTAGTTTCTATAATAATACCTCTGTTCAGATTTGCAGCAGCGAGAGAATCTAATTGGCAACGCAAAATGTCTCCATTTGTACAGTTGGTAAAGAAGAGAACGCTACCTTGTACTTGAGCCTCGGTCATAGTAAATTTATTAACATTGTCAAAAACAGATCCGTAGTGGAAAAATCCGGAAGTAAAGTTATCTAGATTAAGTTTTGACACATTAACATCTGCTGAACCGCTAATTCTAAGAGCAGCACCATCAAAAAATTCACCCATATCTATGAAATGTGGTGAACGTATATCAACATTTGAACAAGAAAACATATGAAGACCGGGAGCTGTATTCTTGCCACCCTCGAATCCTTCCAAATGAACATTTTTCAAAATGGCACCGAATGTATTGAAAGCTAATACAGTTGGTTTGTAGGTGGGTTCCGGATTAGCTGGAGTAACAACGGTGATCTTCTTTTGGTTGAAATCAAGAACAACATTTTTAACGTTCACTATGGTGATAGCACTATTATTTTCTGTAAGAGTCCAGGTAAAGTCCTTGCAGAGACAATAGTGACCTGGCTTGTTAATGAGGTAAGGAAGTGATTTGATTACGTATTTCTTGACGCATCTTTTCTTAGAGCACTTTTTTGTTTCGTGACAGTTACACATTTTATTATGTTTCATTATGTTTCATTATTTTTTTGAAAATATATTTAAAAATATATTTTTAATTTTCGATTAGAAGTAATAAATTTTACTTACGTTCTCTTCTTTCACCGATCTTTACCTTTAATGTCTCAGAAAGTTTAGAAAGACTGACAGGAGCAGGTGGTGGTGGAAGAACGCATCCTGAAATGTTGTTGACATCAGTGGTATCTACTGCGGTAAAGTCATAATTTGTTCCGTTTCCATTAGCAATATTGTTGCTAAAGATACTACATTTGGACTTTAATCCCAAAAATGCATCAGTATAACCAACAGCAAAACCATTTACAACATTGCGGTCAACTGTGTTGTAACTAGCTGGTAAATCCTCAGTAAAGAATGAACCAAGAACAATACCTTCAAAACTTTGTGAGGCAGGTGTTTCTGGGTCGGTGTAATCTAACTCAGCAGAGACGTGATTTCCACGGATCAGGTTACCATATGATGGCTGGCTAAATTGTAAAATAATAATACCTACTTCAGCACCCTTATTGCACATTACATTATTTCCTTCTAAAGTGCAATTAATAACATCTATAGTGAGGATACCCCAACCATCTGTTAATTCACCACTAATGGTATTGTTTCTAACAACACAATCTTTTACGTTTTGTAATTGAACTGAACTAGGACCAAATTCAGTGTCTCCATCGGCTCCAGTAATAATATTATTTTCAATAAGAATATCTCTATTATATTCGGGAGCTGCGGGGTCGAATCCAAAAGTGGCGTTCCAAATACCATACCAATCTTTAACAAGAATTTCACATTCAGCAATACGGATATTTGCAGAGTATTGACCGAGTTGTTGGTTATCACCTTCAATAATAATACCTCTGTTTAAGTTTTGGGCGTTAAGATTATCTACTCTGCAACGCAAGATTTCTCCATTCTTAGAGTTGGTAAAGTAGAGAACGTTACCCAAAGTTTCAGCGTCGGTAAAACTAAACCCAAGAACATTGTCAAAAACTACACCGTAGTGAAATAATTCTGAACCAAAGTTATCTAAGCGAGCTTTTGATACTACAATTTCTGATGAATTAGAAGCCAGAAGAGCGGCTTTACCGATAAATTCACCCATATTTATGGTCAATAGTGAATTTACTTCAACAACTCCAGAATCCAAAATATGAAGACCAGGGGCATCATGCTCGGCAGCACCGCTGGCTTCCAAGTGAACATTTTCGAGGACAACATCTAAGGTATTTTGAACTAATACAGTTGGCAAGTATATTTCCGGATCAGGGATAGGATCTGGCTTGACAACGGTGATCTTCTTTTGGTTGAAATCAAGAACAACATTTTCGGTGTTCTTGATAGAGATTCCGCTGTCGGTTCCGCTGAGAGTCCAGGTAAAGTCCTTGCAGAGGCAATATTGACCTGGCTTGTCAATGGTGTAGGGAAGTGATTTGATTACGTACTTCTTGACGCATCTTTTCTTACAACACTTTTTTGTTTCGTGACAGTTACACATTTTATTATGGATTTTTTTTATTTTTTGAAAATATATTTTTAAATATATTTTTAATTTTGGAATAGAAGTAATAAATTTTATTTTCGTTCTCTTTTTTCTCTTTTATGATGTCTATCTTTTTTCTTATGAACTCCTGATCTTTCCAATTCAATAATCTCTTCTAAAATTTCCTTTTTATTCTTTATAGGTACAGCCTCTTCTTTGATAGGAACAATAGGTTCCTCTTCTTCCTTCTCTTTAGGCATACTAATAACGGGTTCTTTATGTACTCTGACAGGCACATTTGGAATAGTGGATACTTTAATTTCTTTAGTCACTACTGGGAACATATTAAACGAAAATCCCATAATATCAGCGATAGATTGTACATTAATATACATCATGTCATACTCGATATACAAAGAAATAATATTAGCAAGAGCATCATGGTCAAATTCATACCAATCAGTACCATAATTGGTTTTGTATTGTTTTACAATAACTGACAATCTCTCCATCATTTCAGGATTAGTTTTACAATAAGCAATTAATTGGTATTGAATGCAATGGGATTCTTGCAATTTAGATAAAAAATCTTCCGGGTTTTCATGACAGACTTTTAAAACAGCTTTTACTTTATCATCTTCTAAAGTATCTTTTTGTACAATAAGACACGAATATTCCATTTCTTTAACATCATATTTCTTTATGACAAAAATGAGATTATAAATTAAAAAAGATAATAATAAAGAATGAACTCCCAAGAATACTTTCCACCTCAAGAAGAGATTGAATTAGAAGATGAGACTAGAATTGCCCATCTACCCATCCAATACCAACACATGTTTGAATTTTACAAAGAATTAGAGGCGAGTTTTTGGACGGACGAAGATATTGATAAAGATGCTGAGAGAGATCCTTTTGATTATGAAAAAGCTTCTGAGGGAGAAAAGAGACTCTTTAATTATGTTCAAGGATTTTTTGCGGTTGCTGATTTTGTTGTAGCCGATACTGTTGGAGATAAATTAATGAATAGAATTAAAAATGAGGATGTGAGAATCGTTTATCAGTTTATAGTGGCTGTTGAGAATATTCATAAAATTACCTATGCAAAAGTATTACATAAAGCCATTCAAGATAAAAAGGAGAGAGAAAGAGTTTTAAATTTTGCCACTAAAATCCCCAGTATTAAAAAGAAAGTAGATTGGATTCGAAAATGGATCGGAATGGATAATGATGTTCATAATTTAAATAGAGAGACTATTTTAGGAATTATGGAATTGGTAGATACTAATAATAGGTTATTAGGAGCTCTTCATCCGGGTGAAGATCTGGACCAATATAAATCTGATTATATTAAAGAATTGGAGGAGAAACTATCTGAAAAGATTCCTCTTTTGGATAGGTTATTGGTGGCTCTAGGTATTATGGAGGGTGTATTCTTCTCAGGAAGTTTTGCTGTGGTATTCTGGTTTGCTAAAAATGGGTTATTTCCTGGAGCATCCAAAGCCAATCAATTAATTAAATTAGATGAGGGGAAACATGTTGAGAATGGAGGATTAATTCATCGAACCTTGATTAAATATCCTGAGGATCAGAAGATTGTATATCAGATGATTAGAGAGGCTGTTGAGATTGAATCTGACTTTATGATGGACGCTATGCCTGAAGGATTAAGAGGAATGAATAGTAAACTTATGATTCGATACATTAAATATTCAGCTGATTGGGTTTTAGATGTATTCGGATATGATAAATTGTACAATATCAGATTTGAGGATACTTTTGATTTTATGAAAAAACAATCAGTAACCGATACATTTACAGATTTTTTCAAAGGTGAGGAGGTGAATTATAAACTTCATGGAAAAGACGAGACGGCTGAAGATAAGATGATCGTCTGGGATGATATATCTGATGAAGATTTTTAAATAATTTATGTAAAAATACATAAATTAAATTCTAATATTAATTTCTTTCAGTTCTTTCGGTATCTCTTTTATCTGGTTATGACTTAAGTCTAATGATTGTAAATTGTGAAGTTGTCCCAGTTCTTTCGGTATCTCTTTTATCTGGTTATTATATAAGGATAAATATTGTAAATTGTGAAGTTGTCCCAGTTCTTTCGGTATCTCTTTTATCTGGTTATTTTGTAACTCTAAATATTTTAAATTGTGAAGTTGTCCAAGTTCTTTCGGTATCTCTTTTATCTGGTTATTACGTAAGTATAATTCTTGTAAATTGTGAAGTTGTCCCAGTTCTTTCGGTATCTCTTTTATATGGTTCTCACCTAAGTATAATTCTTGTAAATTGTGAAGTTGTCCCAGTTCTTTCGGTATCTCTTTTATCTGGTTCTCACTTAAGGATAATTTTTGTAAATTGTGAAGTTGTCCAATCTCTTTGGGTATCTCTTTTATATGGTTCT
>Ga0180438_10001969_pt1 | contig 34879 bp, 23 predicted proteins | sample SS_ome_12_FD_132455 | JGI IMG/M metagenome (GOLD analysis project Ga0180438, IMG submission 132455) | Hypersaline lake sediment archaeal communities from the Salton Sea, California, USA - SS_3_D_2 metaG | ecosystem: Environmental > Aquatic > Non-marine Saline and Alkaline > Hypersaline >... | reverse complement strand
CTGAGTTTGATTAGACTTTTACTCCTCCCCACAGCTCATCCCCTAACTTTTCAACGTTAGTGGGTTCGGTCCTCCGCGACCTTTTACGGACGCTTCAACCTGGCCATGGGTAGATCACTCAGTTTCGGGTCTACCGCCTGCGACATGGTCGCCCAGTTAAGACTCGCTTTCGCTGCGGCTCCGTCCCGGAAGGACTTAGCCAGGCCACAAACGGTAACTCGCCGGTTCATTATGCAAAAGGCACGCCGTCACCCGTTCCCGCCCCGAAGGGAGGGCATAGGGCTCCGACAATTTGTAGGTGCATGGTTTCAGGTACTTTTAACTCCCCTAATAGGGGTGCTTTTCATCATTCAGTCGCCCTACTTGTGCACTATCGGTCGTGATGGAGTACTTAGCCTTGGAGGGTGGACCCCCCAGCTTCACACGGAGTTTCACGGTCACCGTGCTACTCTGGTACGCCTGAGAGGGTCGGCCGTTTCGCCTACGGGACTATCACCCTGTATCGTGAAGCTTTCCAGCTTCTTCGGCTACAGCCAGCCTTTCTAACTCTCTATTGGCGCCCGCAACCCCGCCCCCGAAGGGGCGGTTTGGGCTAATCCGCTTTCGCTCGCCGCTACTGACGGAGTCTCGGTTGATTTCCTTTCCTGCAGGTACTGAGATGTTTCAATTCCCTGCGTTAGCTCCGACGACCTATGCATTCAGTCGCCGGTGACACCAACAGCTTGCACCGTGATGCCGGGTTGCCCCATTCGGAGATCCCAGGATCAATGCTCGTTTGACAGCTCCCCTGGGCATATCGCAGCCTGCCACGTCCTTCGTCGCCTCATCACGCCTAGACATCCACCATGCACCCTTAGTAGCTTGACCGCATCCGTCGGTTGCCCTCACGGACCGCCCGACAGACCGGTTCAAGCCGCCTTGACGCTCATTCAGTCGGTGAACCTGCGTTAAACTATCCCTATTCGATTTCCAAAGAGCCTGACTCAGCCGCCCCACCGGCCCTAGCGGCCGACGAGGCTGTCCTGTCGGCCGGGCAGGCTTTTCTCGTCGCCCTGCCCGGCAAAGGAGTCGCGTTTTATAACAAGACGCTTCCCGCCCGTCAAGTATTCTAGCAGAATATCCGGAAAAAACCTCGCCGATTCCTTCGGCGCCCTCCCTCCCGAGCCCCCGCGCCGCCGGAGTCATCGCCCCCCCGGGGCCACAAGCCGCTTTGCTCCCAGCAGCTTACGACATGGAGACGAGCGGATTCGAACCGCCGACCTGTTGGTTGCAAACCAACCGCTCTCCCAACTGAGCTACGTCCCCGCAGCAGGACAGTGCGGATCGAATGGGCCTGGTTGGATTCGAACCAACGGCCTCACCCTTATCAGGGGTGCGCTCTAACCAACTGAGCTACAGGCCCGTATCCTCACGCCGCGGCGCCGAAACGCCACCGAATACCTGGCTCTCTTGCTGATGTCAAACAGCCGCCGCAACCTGCCGGGCGGGCCCCGATCGGGCCGGCCCCCGACCAAACGGGGAGGTTTTCATTGTCACACGTACCGGCCCGGCGAGTCAATACCTTCTCGGCAAAGTCGCGGATTTTCTTTAGGTCGGCCGATCACCCGAACTCCGCGATCCGCTGCCCGGGCCCTGTTCCCCTTTCCGTTCCAGCACGTCTCTAGCTCCGGCGTTCGAGGACGAGGCTGGCGTAGCCGTCTACCTTGAACTGGCCCTCCACGGGGCGGCCGTCGACGAGGTCGACGAACCGCCGCCCGCCCAGGTCGAGATAGCTCGGGTCTCGCTTGAAGTTCATCAGGAAGACAAACTCCCGCTCTCCGTCGGTGCGCAGTTGGGCGGTCATGCCCTCCGGCAGGTCCACGTCCAGCGCCCGGCGCAGCGACAGCCGCTCGGCCAGCTTGCCGTAGAACGCCTGGAGGAAGTCCGGCTCGTTCCGTGAGGCGATGTAGTAGGCCTGCCCCTTCCCGAAGGCGTTGACCGTCAGGGCCGGGCGGCCGGCGTAGAAGTCCTGCCCATAGGTGGCGAGCACGTCGGCGCCCTCGGCGTGGATCAGGTCGCAGAAGACCTCCGCGTGCCACTGGCTTTCGAGCCCCAGCGCGTTCGGCTGGCAGGCGGCGACGAGGTTCGACTCATCGTCGTGCAGGACGTCGATCTCTTCCGACCGGATGCCGAGCACCTTGCGCAGCGGGCCCGGGAAGCTGCCGGTGAAGCACAGGTCCGTCTCGTTGACGATGCCGCTCCAGTACGTCGTGACGAACACCCCGCCCGAGGAGACGAACTGCTCGACCCGCTCGGCGAGCCCGCTCTTGACCATGTACAGCATCGGGGCGATCAGCAGGCGATAGGGGCTGAAGTCGCAGTTCATCTCGATCACGTCGACGGGCACGGAGCGGCCCCAGAACGGGCGGTAGTGGGCCACGCAGGTCGGCTCGTAGTCGCGCCTCTCGCGGCGGGGCCCGGCGCTGTTGTCGATCGCCCAGCGGTTCTCCCAGTCGTAGACGATCGCCACCTCCGGGCGGACCGTCGTGCCGATGACCGGGTCGAGCTTGGCGAGGATGCGCCCGACCTCGGCGACCTCGCGGAAGACGCGCGTCTCGCCGTGGCCGCAGTGATCGACGACGGCGCCGTGGAGCTTCTCCGAGCAGCCGCGGCCTTTGCGCCACTGGAAGTACTGGACGGTGTCCGAGCCGTGGGCGACGGCCTGGAGGCTCGTCAGCCGATGGATGCCCGGGCGCTTGAGCTTCATCACCGGCATCCAGTTGCAGCTCGAGGGGGTGCTTTCCATCATCAGGAACGGCCGCCCGCCCTTCATCGTGCGGTAGATGTCGTGCACGAACGAGACGCGGACGGCATCGAGCCAGTCGCCGTCGCGATCGTGATACTGCGGGTAGTTGTCCCAGCAGACGCGGTCCTGGAGCGGGGCGAGCTTCCAGTAGTCCAGGCCCGTGTACGTGCCCATGCCGTTGGTGGTGATCGGCACGTCGGGGGTGATCCGCCGCAGCGGGGCGATCTCGACGGCCATGAACGAGCCCGTTTGCGCCGTGACGAACCGCTGCCAGTCGAGCCGGTGGCCCAGCACGCTGCGCTCCCCGAGGCTGTGGGGCGACTCGATCTGGCCGAAGTCGGTGTACGTGTGGCCCCAGAAGGCCGTCCACCACGCGGCGTTCAGATCGTCCAGGCCGCCGTAGCGATCGCGAAGCCAGTCGCGGAAGGCGGCCTGGCAGAGATCGCAGTGACACGCCCCGCCGTATTCGTTGGAGATGTGCCACATCAGCATCGCCGGGTGCTCGCCGTATCGCTCGGCCAGCCGCTCGGACAGGATCGTGCACTTCTCGCGCATCACCGGCGAGGTCAGGCAGAAGTTGACGCGCCCGCCGTGATGGCGGCGCCGCAGATCCGCGCCGACGCGTAGGACCTCCGGGTACTTCGCCGACATCCAGGCCGGGTGGGACGCGCTCGGAGTGGCCAGGATGGCGAAGGCGTCGTTGGCGGCCAGCATGTCCATCACGCGATCGAGCCAGTCGAACTCGAACCGCCCCTCTTCCGGCTCGAGGTGGACCCAGGAGAAGATCGCCACGCTCATGGCGTTGCAGCCGGACAGTTTCATCAAGCGCATGTCCTCGGCCCAGATCTCCGCCGGCCACTGGTCGGGATTGTAGTCGCCGCCGTGAAGGAAGTGCGGACACTTCTCGCTGATGGGCGGGAATCGGTCAGTCACCGGTCTCTCCTTGCCATCGGAACGTTTGGGGCCGTCGGCCGCGTCGTCGTGGATCGTGTCTGTTCTTTGGGTCGGGAAAAGGGGGTCCGGAAGATGAGAAAATGCGGGAGAGGCGGGAGAGACCGGGAAGGGCGCTATGTGTGAAGATCGTTCAGATATGATCCTATGGCTCACCATGATCCTATGGCCCACCATGATCCTATGGCCCACCATGATCCTATGGCTCACCATGATCCTATGGCTCACCATGGGGTACGCTGCGTGGGCGCAAGGACTATCCCGGCTTACCCCCCGGGACGCAGCCCGGGGGCGTTGGGGACCAACCGATGTGATACTGACCGGGACCGGGGAGAATCGAGTTCTGTAACGTTATTCAATTGAGTATCTTGCGCTGTCAAAGATCCTGGGTGTTGGGATCTTGCCAGTGCAGACCTTGGCGGTAAGTCCAGACCCAGGCTCCCTTGCCCTTGTGGCGCTGGATGTAGTCGAAGACGTTGAGTTGGTGAGCCCGGTCGGTGATCGGGGTGACGTTCGAGAGGCGCTGCCAGACTTTCTGCACGGGCCATTGCTCTCGCAAGCGGAAGTAGGCATGCTTCTTCGCGCGCCCGACGCGCTGCCGGACTTGCCCGTTACCAAAGCGTCCCAGCAGGTGGTAGTGGATTGCATCTAGTGACAGGACAATAAGTTCAATGTCCTGATGGACGAGCATCTCGACGAGGGCCTTGCCGGCGACCTCTCGTTGATCGGGTGTCAAGTGAACTGGCGTGTGCTTGAGTTGCTCGTGGCTGTAGGCGTGCAGCGCGTCTCCCGTCCCAGGCAGTGGTGGGTTCAGGTAGTCTCCCTCTACGTGCTTCTTGTGCCGTTTCTCGCGCCATCCGCGCGGATCGCCGGGCGCCCAAGTCCCGTACGTGTGCCCATCGACATGATACCACCCGTGCCAAGCGCCCATAAGACCCACCCAAACAGACGATTACACCCAGGATCCCCAAACGCCCCCGGGCTGCGTCCCGGGGGGTAAGCCGGAGGACATTGTGCTCCACCCAATGTGTGCTCCGTCCAGCGTATGCTCAACTCTCTGCTCAACGCAGAGGGAAGGCACCCGAGCAGGACACGAACTGTAAACTTATTCCAAAATAGCAGTTAGGCCAACTCTGCCCAGCCCTCACCCCCTCACCGCTTCCTGCGCTTCCTCTTCTGCTTGTCGCGCTGCTTCTTCGTCAGGCGTTTGGAACGCTGCTTGACCTTGAACTTCGGCGTGGCCCCCATCATCCCCATCTGGCCGACCTGCTGGGCGTAGCGCATCCGGTCGCGCATGCCCATGCCGGCCATCTGCTTCATCATCCCGGAGGCCATGGTGAACTGCTTGACCAGCCCGGAGACGTCCTGCGGCTCGGTGCCGCTGCCGCGCGCGATCCGCCGGCGACGGCTGGCCTCGATGACCGACGGGTCCTCGCGCTCGCCGGGCGTCATGGAGAGGATGACGGCCTCCATCGTGCCCAGCTCGTCGCCCTGGACCATCGAGGCCATCTCCGAGCCCCCGCCCATCATCTTGAGGATCTCCTTCAGCGGCCCCATCTTCTTCATCTGCCGCATCTGGGCGAGGAAGTCGGTCAGCGTGAACCGCCCCTTGGCCATCTTCTCCTGGAGCTTGGCGGCCTGCTCGGCGTCGAACTGCTGCTGGGCCTTCTCGACGAGGGAGACGATGTCGCCCATCCCGAGGATTCGCCCGGCCATCCGGTCGGCGTGAAACTCCTCGAGGTCGTCGGCCTTCTCGCCGACACCGATGAACTTGACGGGCTTGCCGGTGACGGCCTTGACCGACAGGGCCGCCCCGCCGCGGGCGTCGGAGTCGAACTTCGTCAGGATCACCCCGTCCAGCTCCAGCCGCTCGTTGAACTCCCGGGCCGAGTTGACCGCGTCCTGGCCGGTCATCGAGTCGCAGACGAGGTAGATCTGGTGGGGCTTGACGGCCTTGGCGATGTCCTCGGCCTGCTTCATCATCTCCTCGTCGATGTGAAGCCGACCGGCCGTGTCGACGATCACCACGTCGCGCTCGTTGCCGGCCGCCCACGAGAGCGACTTGCGGGCCACGCGAACGGGGTTCTTCTCGCCGGCGATGCTGAAGACGGGCACGCCGACCCGCTCGCCGACGATGGTGAGCTGATCGACGGCCGCCGGACGCTGGAGGTCGCAGGCGACCATCACCGGGTGCTTGCCCTGGGCGAGGATCTTCCTGGCCAGCTTGCCGCAGGTGGTCGTCTTGCCGGAGCCTTGGAGGCCGGCCATCATGATGATCGTCGGCGGGGGGCTGACGTAGTAGATCCGCGAGTCGACCGGCCCCATCAGGGCGGTCAACTCGTCCTGGACGATCTTGACCATCACCTGGCCGGGATGGAGGCTCTTGATCACCTCGGCGCCGATGGCGCTCTGGACGACGTCGTCGCAGAATTTGCGGACGACATTGTAATGGACGTCGGCCTCCAGCAGGGCCGTGCGCACGTCGCGCATCGCGTCGCGGACGTTCTGCTCGTTGATCCTCCCGCGGCCTGACATCTTGCGGAAGACGTCGGAGAACTTCTCTGTCAACGCTTCGAACATGGCCCCAGAGGATATCAGATCCGGCCGGGAGGCGGAAGGGGCAAAGCGGTGCGGCGTCCCGGCCGGGGAGGGGGGAGATTTGTCGTTGACCGGCGCCGGAGCGATTGGTACGTTGGCGGGCCGTCAATCGGGCCCGCCCGCCGGGCCCGTCCGCCAGGCAGTGCTTCTCGTGGACCGGGAGCGTCATCCATGCCCCCAGAACCGCTGATCGACCTGTCGGTGGTTGATACGAGCAACATCCTCGCCGACCGCGAGGCCATCGGGCGGATCAACCCCCATCGCTTCGAGTTCGCGCAGCTCGACGCCGTGTGTCTGGATGACGAGCAAACGGGCATGATCGTCGGCTATCGCGACGTTCGGGCCGACGAGTTCTGGGTCCGCGGGCACATCCCGAGTCGGCCGCTGTTCCCCGGCGTGCTGATGATCGAGACCGCCGCCCAACTGGTCAGCTACTACGTGGTCAGCAGAGGAAAGACGGGCAAGGGCTTCCTCGGCTTCAGCGGCGTCGAGGACGTGAAGTTCCGCGGCACGGTGGTCCCGGGCGACCGGATCATCATGGTCGGCAAGGTGCGGGCCATCGGCAGCCGCCGGTGCGTCGGCGCCACGCAGGCGTTCGTCGACGGGCAGATGAAGTACCAGGGAACGATCATCGGAATGTGGATCTGACCGCCGGGGCGTGCCGCGGCGGCCGCGTAGGCTTCGCCGATGGCAGGCCGCGACAAATCTGACGCCTTCGCCCGACTCTTCGACGGCTGCCTCGTCGTCCACCCCCCCGTGGCCGACTCGCAGCTCGCCGAGATCCCCGCCAAACGCGGCGTCTTCTTCCTGACCGCCGAGTCCGATCGCCCGATCCTGCTGACCACCGCCGCGAGCATCCGTGCCCGGCTGAGAGGCCGGCTCGACGAGCACGCGCCCGACCAGCCGACGCGGTCGGCCGACCTCCGCGCCATCACGCGCCGGGTCTACTGGAAGCTGGCGGGAGGGCACTTCGAGACGGACTGGCACTACCTGGAGTTGGCCGGCGCGATCTGGCCGAAGACGCTGGCCAGGCTGATCGCGTGGAAGCCGCCGTGGTTCGTCCACGTCGACCCCGCCGAGACGTTCCCCCGGCTGGTGCGCACGCGCGACGTGCTCGGCTCGCGAGGGCGGCACTTCGGCCCGTTCGAGACGGGCCGGACCGCCGAGCGCTTCATCGAGGCCGTCCAGGACGGCTTCGACCTCTGCCGCGACATCCAGTGCCTCCGCCGCAGCCCGCACGGACAGCGGTGCGCGTACGGACAGATGGCCCGCTGCCTCTGCCCCTGCGACGGGACCATCTCGATGGGCGCCTACCGCGCGGTCGTGCGGCAGGCCGCCGCCTTTGCCGGCGGAGACCGCGACGAGCGACTCGAGCAGCTCGGCGCGGAGATGAAGCAAGCCGCCGCCGAGCTGCGCTTCGAGCACGCCGCCGCCGTCAAGTCCCGCCTCGACCGCCTCGCCGAGCTGGACGGCCCGCCCTTCCGCTTCGTCCGCCCCGTCGAGCAGTTCCACTACCTGCTCGTCCAGCGATCCGGCAGCCGGAGAAAGGCGCACGTGTTCTTCGCCACGCCCGGGGCGATCTCGGCCGGCAAGCCGCTGGACTACCCCCTGAAAGGCCGACAAGTCTCCGGCGCGCTGCGGCGGATGGCATCGGCCGCCGCCACGCCGCCCGGTCCGATCGGCCTCGTCGAACGCATGCGGATGGGCCTGATCGCCCGAATGCTCTTCAGCGCCCCCCAACGCCGCGGCCTGATCCTCCACTGGCAGCCGGGGATGCCCCTCGAGCAGCTCATCTCGGAGATCGACTCGGCCGCCGGCGTCCTCGGCCTGTCACGGAAGGCCCGCAAACCGCCTCCGCCCGACCCGAAGCCGACGTCGCCCGATGCCGCGTCAGAAGCGTAGCATCGTCTTGCCGATCACGCGCGATCCCGCCTCCGCGTGCCGGCCGGGCCCTGCCGGCGATCGCGCCGGCTGCTGACTTGACGGCGGCGGCGTGCCGATGTACATTCTGCGGTTTCTCCGACGGGACTGGGAGCGATGGAAGAGGCGATAGCGAAGGCGAAGACGCTCATCGAGGCGCTGGGCTACATCCAGCGTTTCGCCGGCAAGATCATCGTGATCAAGATGGGCGGCTCGATCATGGACAGCGAGCAGACGCTGTCGGCGATGCTGACCGACGTGGTCTTCATGAGCGCCGTGGGGATGCGTCCGGTGGTCGTCCACGGCGGGGGGAAGGCCATCTCCACGGCGATGGAGCAGCGCGGGCTGGAGGTCCAGTTCGTCCAGGGGCGGCGGTACACCGACCAGCGGACGCTGACGGTCGTCGAACACGTGTTGTGCAACGAGGTCAACGGCCATCTCGTCGAGCTGATCGCCTCCCGCGGCGCGCCGGCGATGGGGCTTCACACGCTGTCCAGCGGCGTGCTGTTCGGCGAGAAGCTGTTCCTGGAGGCCGACGGGCGGCGGATCGACCTCGGCTCCGTCGGGCGGGTCAACCGCGTCAACACGAAGCTGATCGACCTGCTGTGCGGGTCGGGCACGATCCCCGTGATCGCCCCGCTGGCCCGCGACAAGACGGGCTCGAAGCTCAACTGCAACGCCGACAACGCCGCCGGTGAGGTCGCCGCCTCCCTGACCGCCGAGAAGCTCGTGGTCGTCTCCGACACCCACGGCGTCCGCCGAGACCCCGACGACCCCCACAGCGTGGCCGAGTCGCTCGGCGAGGACGAGATCCACCGGATGATCGACGCCGGTGTGATCACCTCCGGCATGCTGCCGAAGGTCCAGGCCTGCCTGCGGGCCCTCGACGCCGGCGTCCGGCGGGCGCACATCGTCGACGGGCGCTTCGGCCACTCGCTGCTGCTGGAGATCTTCTCCGATCGCGGCGTTGGAACGCTCATCCAGAAGTAGGTCCATCGTTCGTGTGCAACCGTACGAAACAAAGGACGGATGAGAACCGGTCAGGCACAGAACCCGGAGAAGCCGTGCCTCTTTGAGCCCGGTGCGGCGATCCCTTGGGGGCTCTGCTCCCAGACCCCCGGGATTCGCCGCTTTCCGGCCAATGGGCAATCGTGTACAGTCCCAAGCGTCGCCGAGGAGGATAGGGCAACGCTGGGAAGCGACCCGAGCGCCTCGGCGACGCCAGTCGGCAAGGGGCGGTCCGGCGTCTCTGGACCGCCCTGCTTACATTGCCGATTGGCCTCAATGCGATAAACCCCGGGGTCTGGGGCAGAGCCCCAGGCAGCCATACCGATCCACCAGAGGCCGCCACCATGAAAGACTTCATCGAGATTCGTGATTTCACGTCGGACCAGATTCGCGGCCTGCTCGGCCGGGCGACAGCGGACAAGGCCCTGTTCCGCCAGGGCGCCCTGCCGGCGTCGCTCGAACGCAAGACGCTGGCGATGATCTTCGAGAAGCAGTCGTTGCGGACGCGCGTGAGTTTCGAGACGGCGATGACGCAGCTCGGCGGCCACGCGCTGAACCTCGCTCCCACCGACATCGGGCTGGGCAAGCGCGAGGAGACACGTGACGTGGCCCGCGTGATCGGGGGGATGTGCGACGGGATCATGGCCCGGACGTTCAGCCACGGCCTCGTCCGCGAGCTGGCCGACCACGCCCCCGTCCCCGTGATCAACGCGCTGACAGACTACACCCATCCGTGCCAGGCGATGGCCGACGCGATGACCATCGAGGAGCATTTCGGCGAGCTGGCCGGGCGGACCGTGGCGTTCGTCGGCGACGGCAACAACGTCGCCCGCAGCCTCGCCGCGGCCTGCGCCGCGCTGGAGATGCGTTTCGTCCTCGCCTCGCCCGAGGCCTTCCGGCTGGAGGAGCAGTTCGTCTCCTCACTCGGCGCGGCGGCCGCCTTCCGCTGGGCCGACGACGCGAAAAACGCCGTCGCCGACGCCGACGTGATCTACACCGACACCTGGGTCTCCATGGGCCAGGAGGACGAGAAGGCCCGGCGCGTGGAGGCCTTCGCCGGCTTCCAGGTCAACGCCGACCTGCTCGCCGCCGCGCCCGACCACGCCGTCGTCCTCCACTGCCTGCCCGCCTACCGCGGCTACGAGATCACCGACGAGGTCTTCGAAGCCCATGCCGAGATCATCCTTCAGCAGGCCGAAAACCGCCTCCACTTCCAGCGGACCCTGATCAGCGTCCTCATCGCCGAAGGCGGGATCGGGTAACGCTGCGCGATTGCGGATTGCGGATTGCGGATTGTGGGTTCCCTGCGCGCGACGCCTGATGATCGCGTGTGAGGTCTGCGGCGGCCGAGCATCCGGCGCGTCGGGCCGGAGGTTCAGGGCAGCGCGGCGGGACCCGACGTTCTCCGCCGGCGGATCCTCGAAGCACACTGCCCGCCGGAACCCGCGGCGCGCCCAAGCGTCCAACCTACCGAACACCAACGCGCCAGCCCCCACAACGGAAAGGAACCGGCCATGAGACACGCACTACTGCTCGCCCTGATCGCCGCCGGCTTCGCCCACGCCGCCGAGCCCGTCGCCGTCCAGCCCGCGCCCCAGACCGCCGGGCAGCCGCGGGTCGAGGTCGCCTTCGTCCTCGACACGACCGGCTCGATGGGAGGGCTCATCGCCGCCGCCAAGGCCAAGATCTGGTACATCGCCAACCAGATCGTCCTGGGCAAGCCCAAGCCGATCGTCCGGATGGCCCTCGTGCCCTACCGCGACAAGGGCGACGCGTACGTGACGAAGGTCTTCGGTCTGACCGACAACATCGACGAGGTGTACGGCCACCTGATGAAGTTCAAGGCCGCCGGGGGCGGCGACGGGCCGGAGAACGTCAACCAGGCCCTCCACGACGCGGTGAACAAGCTCGCCTGGTCATCCGACCGCAAGACGCTGAAGATCATCTACCTCGTCGGCGACTACCCGCCCCACAACGAGTACAAGGACGTGCCCACCTACGACAAGCTCGCCAAGTCGGCCATCGAGAAGGGCATCTACGTCAACACGATCCTCTGCGGCAACAACGCCGAGGCCCGGCGGATCTGGCTCGACATCGCCAGGCGGGCAGAGGGCAGCTTCTTTGCCATCGCGCAGGACGGCGGGGCCAAGGAGATCCCCACGCCCTTCGACGGCGAGCTGGCCAGGCTCAACCGGGATCTGCTGGGCACGGCCGTCGTCTACGGGCGAGGTGAGGTCCGCGCCAGGCAGCGGGCGATGAATATCGCCGCCGGTCGCTACGCCGCGCCCGCCGCCGCCTCGCGCGCCAAGTACGCCGCGGACGCCGGCACGGTGGCCAGCAACGATCTCGTCGACGACGTGCGGAAGCGCAACGTCAAACTCGAGAAGCTCGACAAGGACATGCTCCCCGAGAAGCTCCGGAAGATGACGCCCGCCGAGCGGAAGGCCCACGTCGCGGAGGTCCAGAAGAAGCGCGACGAGATCAACAAGAAGATCCAGGCCATCGCCGCCAAGCGGGCCGACTACATCAAGAAGGAACTCGCCAAGGCCGCTAAGGCCGGCAGGAAGGCGGGCTTCGACGAGAAGGTCATGGCCTCCCTGAAAGTCCAGGCTGCGAAGAAGGACATCACGTACAAGTAGGCCGCGGAACCGGGGGGATGCGAGGCGGCGGGGGCAAGAGGCCAGAGGCTGGAGTCGACGAAGCGGGGTGTCCGCGAATCGGGCGTCCGGGGCCGGGCATCCACACGCAATCCGAGAAGCCCCACGATGGGCGCAGCAAACGGTGGGGTATTCTCTGCGCCGCAACGGCGACGATCCTGCGCGGGTTCCCCCCCGCGTCAGCGCGTTCCGCTCACAGGGCCATGGAATCGCGGCCCTCGATCCGCTACACTGGCCGGATGGCGGCGACGCGTCGACATGACGGGCGGCGGGCCGGCGAGCTTCGGCCGGTGACGATCACGCCGGGCTTCGTCGGATCGGCCGACGGCTCGTGTCTGATCGAGTTGGGCGGCACGCGGGTGATCTGCACGGCGAGTATCACGCCGGGCGTGCCGCGGTGGCGCGCGCACCAAGGGCTCGGCTGGGTGACGGCGGAGTACGGGATGCTGCCGGCCTCGACGGGCCAGCGGAAGCCCCGCCCCGCCCCTCGCCCGGACGGGCGGTCGGTGGAGATCCAGCGGCTGATCGGGCGGGTCCTGCGGGCCGTCGTCGGCTTCGGCCGGCTGGGCGAGAACACGGTCTACCTCGACTGCGACGTCCTGGAGGCCGACGGCGGGACGCGGACGGCCGGCGTGACCGGCGCGTACGTGGCCCTGTCCCTCGCCGCGGCCCGCGGGGCCGAGAAGGGCCTCTTCCAGGTCGGCGCGGTTCGTGGGGCGGTGGCGGCGGTCTCCGTCGGCATCGTCGACGGGCGGGCGGCGGTCGACCTGGACTACCACGAGGACGTCGCCGCCGAGGTGGACATGAACGTCGCGATGACCGGCGGCGGGAAGTACGTCGAACTCCAGGGCACCGGCGAGGGCCGACCCTTCGACGCCGATCAACTCGAGGCCATGCTCCGCCTCGCCAGGCGAGGCATTCGGCAGTTGCTGAAGATCCAGAAACAGGCGATCACCGACGGAACAGCGAGATGATCAGACTCAAACGCAAGGCGGCCTTGACGTGCCTGACGGCGGCGTTCTGCTGGGCGGCGGCGCCCTCTCCCGTTCGCGCGGCCGGGCTGGCGGATCTGTTCAAGAAGAAGCCCGACACCTCCGGCGGCGCGAAGGAAGGCACGTACACGATCCTCCTGGCCGTCTGCCGGTCCCCCGCGGGCCACGTCAACCAGGCCAAGCACTACAAGTTCTACACGGAGAAGCACGCCGGCTGGAAACACATGTTCATCCTCCACAAGGAGAATCACAGCCTGCTGTACTGGGGCAAGTACAAGACCACCAAGGCCGCCCAGCCCAATCTCAAGAAGGCCAAGGCCTACAAGACCCCCACGGGGATCAAGGTCTACAGCAAGGCGATCGTCGTCCCGGTGCCGGGCAAGCAGGTCGGCCCGCCCGAGTGGCGGCTGACCGACACGCCGAGCAAGTACGTCTTCACCATCCTGCGCGCGACGTTCCACGACGTGCCCGAAGCCGACTACATCGGCCGACGGCAGTTCGCCGTCGACTACTGCGAGCAGCTCCGCAAGAAGGGGGTGGCGGCCTACTACCACCACGACCCGACGCAGTCGATCGTCACGATCGGGCTGTACGAGCGCGGCGCGGTCGCGGAGGTCCGCAAGGGCAAGAAGTACCAGCGGCTCGTCCGCGACCAGCGGATCAAGGACACGTTCAAGCGCTACCCGCACCTGGCGGTCAACGGGCGGCAGAAGATCATCACCATGGTCGCCCCGAAGACCGGCAAGAAGTACCAGACGCCCGCCAGCACGTACTTGATGATCATCCCTCGCAAGAAGCCCACGCATGTGCCCACCGCAACGACACGGCCGGCAGGTCGTCCTGGCCTCGCGAAACCGGGGAAAGCTGCGGGAGCTGCGCCAAGTACTCGGCCGGCTTCCGGTGGAACTGCTAAGCCTCGACGAGGTCCCGGGCTGTTCGGACGTTGACGAGCCTGCCGAGACGGGGCTGACCTTCGCGGACAACGCCCGGCTGAAGGCCCTCTACTACGCCCGCGCCACCGGCCGATGGTGCCTGGCCGACGACTCCGGGCTCGTCGTGGACGCGATCGGCGGGGCCCCCGGCGTCCACAGCGCCCGCTTCGCCGTGGAGGCCTTCGCTCCCGGCGCCCCCCGCCCCGCGCGAGACGCGGCCAACACCGCCAAGCTGCTGAAGCTCATGCAGGCATTCGCGGCCCCCCACCGCACGGCGCGCTTCGTCTGCCACCTCGCCCTCGCCGACGCCGACCGCGTCCTGCTGGAGACCTTCGGCACGCTGGAAGGACGGATCGCCGAAGCGCCCCGCGGCGAGAACGGCTTCGGCTACGACCCGGTCTTCGAAGTCCCCCACCTCGGCCGCACCGCCGCCGAACTGTCCGCCGACGAGAAGAACGCCGTCAGCCACCGCGGTCAGGCCGTCCGAGCCTTCGCCGCCCTGCTGGACGACTTCCTCCGGCAAGACGCGCAGCCGGCGGACACACAACAGGAGCGCTGACCGCCACCAGGGGCAAGTGCCGGCCCGATCCTCGAGGCGGGCGGCGGCCTTTTGCCGTCTGGCAGGCCGTGACGATCCGCACGTCGGGGAATGCAAGCCGCAATCGCAGGATGTGCACCGCCCGGCCGGACGCTGTATGATCTCCGGGGAGCAAAGAGCAGGAGACCAGCGAGATGGAACCGATGATCGCGCGACGAGTCCTCCTGGCTGCGGCGGTGGTGTGTGCGGCGGGCCTTTTCTCGGCCGCCCGGGCCGCCGCGCCCGGGCCGCTGCTCGCCGGGGCCCGGGCCATCGACATCACGCCGAGGACGTTCCCCGTCTATGTCAACGGCATGTTCACCGAACGGAAGGCCGGGCGGGCGCAGGATCGGCTGCACGCACGGTGTCTCGTGCTTGCCGCCGGGCCCACGCGCCTCGCCGTCGTGGTCGTCGATAGCTGCCTGATCCCCCGATCGCTGCTGGACGAGGCCAAGGCCCTGGCGTCCGCGAAGACGGGCATCCCGACGGAGAACATGCTCATCTCTGCCACGCACACCCACTCGGCCCCCGCGGCGATGGGCGCGTTGGGCTGTCCCGCCGATGCCGGCTACGTGAAGTTCCTGCCCGGCAGGATCGCCGAGGGCATTCGGCTGGCCGCGGAGAGCCTCACCCCCGCCCGCGTCGGCCATGCCGTCGTCGACGCGCCCGGGCAGACGAACTGCCGCCGCTGGATCCTGCGCCCGGACAGGGTGCGCTTCGACCCGTTCGGGCGGCGGACCGTCCGGGCGATGATGCACCCGGGCTATCAGAACCCCGATTTCGTCGGCCCGGCCGGACCGATCGATCCTGCCCTGTCGATCCTGGCCGTCCAGTCGGTCCGCGGCCGGCCCATCGCCCTGCTGGCCAACTACTCGATGCACTACTACGGATCCGGGATCCTGTCGGCCGACTACTTCGGGCTCTTCGCGAAGAAGGTCGAGCAGGCGCTCGGCGGCGGGGCGGACGGGGCGCCGGTGGTCGGCATCATGTCCCAGGGCACCAGCGGCGACCTGCACTGGATGGACTACAGCCGGCCGAAGAAGCCGCAGACCATGGCCGCGTATGCCGACGGGCTGGCGCGGCTGGCCTGCGAGGCGTACAAGCGAATCAAGTTCGCCCACAGCGTTCCCGTGGCGATGAGAGAGAGGAAGCTGACCTTGCCCGTCCGAATGCCCGACAAGGACCGCCTCACCTGGGCCCGCAAGATCATCGCGGAGTTGGCGGAGGGCAAGAAGCACGGCACGTGGCAGCGAGTCTACAGCCGCGAGCAGATCCACGTGCACGAAGCCCCCCTGCGCGAGCTGAAGCTCCAGGCATTGCGGATCGGCGAGATGGGCATCGTCGCCATTCCGTGCGAGGTCTACGGCATCACCGGGCTGAAGATCAAGGCCCGCAGCCCGTTGGTGCCCACCGTCAACTTCGAGCTGGCCAACGGCGCCGAAGGGTACATCCCCCCGCCCGAGCAGCACGCCCTGGGCGGCTACACCACGTGGGAGGCACGCTCGGCGCGGCTGGAGGTCCATGCCGAGCCGAAGATCGTCGACGCTGTGCTCGGCCTGCTCGAGGACGTGGCCGGCAAGCCGCGCCGAGAGCCGGCCATCCCCCACGGCGCCTATGCCAAGGCCGTCCTGGCCTCCAAGCCCCTGGCCTACTGGCGGATGGAGGACATCTCCGGGCCCGAAGCGACGGACTCCAGCGGCAGCGATTGTCGCGGCAGGTATGAAGACGGGGTCGCCTTCTACCTGAGCGGGCCCGGGCGGGCGAGCTTCTCCGGCCAGGGCGCGATCAACCGTGCCGCTCACTTCGCCGGCGGCCGAATGACCGCCGGGCTCGAAGGGCTCGGCGACGCGTACACCATCGAGCTGTGGTTCTGGAACGGCCTGCCTTCCGACGCCCGGCCGGTGACGGGTTACCTCTTCTCGCGCGGCCGCGACGGCGCCGAGGGCGCCCCCGGCGACCATCTGGGCATCGGCGGGACACACGAGAAGCGGGCGAAGGGCAGGCTGATCTTCTTCAACGGGAACAAGCAGGCGGAGCTGCTGGTCGGCAGGAGCGAGATCGGCCTCCGGAGGTGGCACCACGTTGCGCTGGTCCGCCGGGGCAGGAAGGTGGCGGTCTACCTCGACGGCGAGACGAAGGCCGAGATCGCGGGCGAGGCGGACGTTGCGGCGGGCGCACGGACCGGGCAGGTTTTTGTCGGCGGCCGCTGCGACAGCTTCGCGAACTTCGAAGGCAAGATCGACGAGGTCGCCGTCTACGGGCGGGCGCTGACCGCCGATCAGATCGCCCTGCACTACGCGGCATCGGGGCGATAGGGTCGGCGGCTCCGGGCGATGCCCGCTATCTTCGCGAAGGGCTCGACGATGGGGAAAGACATGACACGTCGCGATCTGTTGAGGGCCGCGGCATTGGGCTCGGCGGCCCTGGCGGCGGGGCGGGCCTCGGCGCGGGGGCAGCCGTCGCCCGAGCAGAGGACGCCCAGCTTCGTCGTCATCCTCTGCGACAACCTGGGCTACGGCGACGTCGGCTGCTTCGGCTCGAAGAAGAACCGCACGCCGCATCTGGACAGGATGGCCGCCGAGGGCACGCGTTTGACGAGCTTCTACGTGACCAGCGGCGTGTGCACGCCGTCGCGGGCGAGCCTGATGACCGGCTGCTACCCGCGCCGCGTGAACCTGCACGTCGGCTCTCGCGGGGGGCCCGTGCTGTTTCCGGTCGACCCGAAGGGGCTGAATCCGGAGGAGATCACCCTCGCGCAGGTGCTCGAGGGGCGCGGCTACGCGACGGCGTGTATCGGCAAGTGGCACCTGGGAGACCAACCGCCGTTTCTGCCCACTCGCCGGGGCTTCGACTACTATTACGGCATCCCCTACAGCGACGACATGGTCGCCCGAGAGGACGGTTCCCGGCCCCCGCTGCCGTTGATGCGCAACGAAGCCGTCATCGAGGCCCCGGCCGATCGGGACACGCTGACCCAACGCTACACGCGCGAGGCGATCCGCTTCATCACCGCCAACAAGGACAGGCCGTTTTTCCTCTATCTTCCCCACGCGATGCCGGGCAGCACCCGGACGTCGTTCGCGGGCAAGGCGTTCCGCGGCAGGTCGGGCAACGGGACGTACGGGGACGCGGTGGAGGAGATCGACTGGTCCACGGGGCAGATCCTCGCGTCGCTGAAGCAGCTCGGCCTCGACGATCGGACGCTGGTGGTCTGGACGTCCGACAACGGTTCGGTCGACCGTCGTCACGGCAGCAACAAGCCGCTGTCCGGGTGGGGCTACACGACGATGGAGGGGGCGATGCGCATGCCGTGCATCGTGCGCTGGCCCGGGAAGGTCCCCGCCGGCAGGACGTGCGATGAGCTGTGCTCGACGATGGACCTCCTGCCGACGTTTGCCCGGCTGGCCGGGACGGCGCCGCCGGCCGATCGCACCATCGACGGCAAGGACATCGGACCGCTGCTGGCCGGGCGGAAGGGCGCGAAGTCGCCCCATGAGGCGTTCTACTACTATTACCTGGCCCAGTTGCAGGCCGTGCGGGCGGGCAGATGGAAGCTGCACTTGCCTCTGGAGGCGAAGTGGCGCAGCTTCCGGGGGGCCACCCGCCGCAGCGAGGCGGAGCTGTACGATGTGGCGGCGGACGTCGGCGAGTCGCGCAACGTGGCCGACAGGCATCCCGACGTGGTTCGGCGCTTGATGGCGTTTGCCGAGCAAGCCCGCAAAGACTTGGGCGACGTCGGCCGCGAGGGCACCGGCCAACGTCCGGCCGGATGGGTCAAGGACCCCAAGCCGCTGCGGAAGCCCTCACCCTAGCCTTCCGGGGCCGGCCGGGCTACTCGCCCCTATGGGTGAGCCTCCCCGAGCTGCCGGCGGCGGCGTAGATCTCGGCCACCTTCTTCAGCGGCGCGCCGCCGGGGCCGTGGATCGTCAGGGGGCGCGGCGCGAGCATTCCGAGCACGTCGGGGATGTTGCACACCCGCAGCACATTGAGGAACTGAGGTGCCTCGTCTTGCATGTGGTCCATCGGCGGGCGGACCAGGGCCACTTCGGCGATGTCCGGCTCCCACAGGGCCGCGTAGGCCCCCAGCACGCCCGCGGCCCCCTGCCCGGCCACGCAGACCGGGACCTCGTCACCGTGGCCGGCACGGAGATACCGGGCCGCCGCGGCGACGTCCCACACGCGCCCGGTGTCGGCGGTCCGCCCCAGCAGGACTTCGCAGCGTTCGACGTAGTTCGGCGGGTTCTTGCGTGTCCAGCGTGTGGGCCCGACGCCGCGGGGGGCGCACAGGTACACGTGGTCGGCCGCCTTCCTGATCCCGCGCGCCCAGCCGGGCAGGCCGTCCGCCGCCTCGGCGCCCTGGACGAGCAGCAGCACACGTCGGGCTCCCTTGGCGGGCTTGCCCGCGGCGAGGCGCTTCAGATGAACCTTGATGCCGCTTTCCGTCTGGAGCACCCAGGTGTCGGCCCCGACCCGCTCGAGCAGCTTCGCCGGCGGGATCCGTTCGGGGAAGCAGCCAAACGTGACGCGCCGCAACTCGCCCAGCAGCTTCGCCTTCCAGGGCCCGAACCCCCCCTCCCCCGGAGCCGCCACCTTGGCTTGCGGCACGAAGTGCCGATCGATCGTCGTGTTCAGCTCGTCGGCCGGAATGTCGGAGTCCTTGTCGAACGCCCGGAGCTTCTCCGGCTCGACGGGGTAGCTCCTCTTGTTGCGGGGCCCGGTCACGAGGTCCACCTCGCTGTCGGTCACCACGCGGGGGTCGCTCTTGAGGTGCGTGTTGATGAATCGATAGGCGGCCTGGCGGATATCCCCGCGGTAGGCGTGGCCGCCGACACTGACGACGCTGTCGACAAAGTCGCCCGCGCCAAACAGGCTGTAGAGGCGCTCGAGGCGGTTGATGACCCGGCGGTTGGCGTCCATCGGGAAGATGCGGTCGCTGTCGCTGTTGACGAACAGCAGCGCGCGGGGGGCGATCAGCGCGGCGATGCGCGTCCACGGCCACTGGAACGTGTTGTAGAGGAACATGCAGTCGCAGTGGCCGTTGATCACGCGGTTGGTGACGTAGCTCGGAAGGTCGGCCATGCCGCTGACGGGCACGGCGACCTTCACGCGCTCGTCGGCGGCGGCGATCCAGAAGCTGGCCGCCCCCCCGCCGCTGATGCCGGTCACGGCGATCCGCTCGGCGTCCACGTCGTCTCGGCCGATGAGGTAGTCGATGCCGCGGATGCCGTTGAGGCACTCGACGCCCGCCGACGTATATCCCCGCGAGTGCCACCACCACCGCCCCTCGCGATAGGTCCCGTGATGGATCGCGGCGATCTCGCCCAACTGGAGCGTGTCGACCATCAGGCAGACGTACCCGTGCCGGGCAAACCAGATGCCGTGGGACTGGAACGCCGTCTTGTTGCCGTTCCGCCCCTGGTAGGAGTGGCCGCAGACGTAGAGCACCGCGGGCAGGCGTCGGCCCTTGGTGACCTTGGGCGGGCGGTAGAGGTTCGCCGTGACGTAGAGCTTCGGGCGGCTCTGGTAGTGCAGCTTGTCCACCACGTACCCGTCGCCGGTCAGCGTGCCCGTCACGGTCGCCCGAAGCGGCGTCTTCGGCGGCATGGGCCACAGCCCCAGCATGTGCAGATACTCCTGCTTGTACGTCGTGCGGAGTTTCCGCCACTGCTCGGCCGACTTGACGTCCCTCAGGAATCGGCCGTGGATCTTCTCCGTCTGGCGGGCCAGGTATGCCTGGATCATCTCGTCGCCCGGCTGCCCGCGGTCGGGCCGGCCGTACTCCTGCGCCGTCGCCGCACAACAGAACGCCACCGCCGCCACGAACGCCAACGCCGCTGCCTGTTGCCATTCCATCATGCCGTCTCCCGCGCGCTCTCTCGCGCACCTCGATCTGACCGAGCGGATACCACCCGTCCTCGTTGCCTCAGTCCGGTCTGGCCGGTGGCGTGTCCAGGAAAGCTCGGGGCTTGCCCCGGACTTCGCGCAGCTTCTCCGCCTTGACCGGGTAGTCCTCCTCCACGCCGGTCGGGTCCGACGGATCGACGTCGACGGGAGGCCAGAGGGCCTCGCCCCGCTTCTGGGCGGCGATCTCGCTGCGGTCGTTGCCGATCCAGCCGATCTCGTTGGAGTTCAGGTCCAGCCACAGCGTCAGGCGCCGCCGCTCGTCGTCGGTCAGCTTCACGTCCTTGTGCTGCGGGGCGGTCGCCAGGGCCTTCATGATTCCGGAGGCCCGCGCGCCGAAGCGCCCCGGTGTGGTCCGGGACCCGCCGACGCCCAACGTGACCAGGGAGGGCCTCTCGCCCGGATAGCTGAAGGCCAGGCGGTTGCTGGCCAGCGAAGCGTAGCTCATGTTCGGCGCCTTGCGGTGCTTCCGGTGACACGGCACGCACTTCTTGTCGAAGACGGGGATCTTGACCAGTTGGATGTAGTTGAACGGCATGGCCCCACTGGAGACTTCGGGCACGATCTTCGACGGCGGACGTTTCAGCGCGGTCGGCCGCGGATAGCTGTGCCGATTCGCCGCCCATTTGTCCTCGTGACATCCCAGGCAGGAGAGGTGCTCGCCCGGGTGGACGTAAGTGGCCGACCGCATCGAGTGGACCGCCATGCCCCGCTCGTCGAGGAGCTGAAAGTAGATCGTCTTGCCGACGGGCGCTTCGCAGTAGACGCTGCCGTCGGCCTCCACGGGCACGACGCCGAGCGGCATTCGCCCGATCGAATCGGTGGCGAAAGAGATCTGCGAGACCGACTGCCTGCTGAACCAGTTGTCGAGCATCTGCGGGATGACCTGGACGATCCGCATCGACTTGACCTTGACGCCTTCGGGCAGCCTGCCCACCTCGTCGGTGTCGTAGACGTTCATCACGCTGATGACCGCCCGGCGATGCCCGGGCAGGCCGCGACGCTTGCCCTGGAAGGTCATCACGGGCAGTGCCGGCGGCATCGGCCGCGTGCGCAGGGGAAACGGGTCCCGCACCCGGTACGGCCCCCTGCCCGGATCGTAGATGACCTCGCGATTGCCGAACCGGTCCAGCAGGTAGAGCCCGTAATTGTAGTTGCAGAGGTAGAAGTCCTCGCTGAGCGGCCAGGCCGTCCCGTACGTGTGCGTCGCGCCGCGTTCCACCTCGGGGAAGAAGTACTCCGGCGTGACCCGCTTGAGCTGCGACATCTTGCCGTCGTCGGGTATGCTCGGGTCCAGCAGGACCAAGCTGCCGGAGAAGCCCTGATGGTGCCCCACCGCCGTGGCCGTGTACTTCGGCGAGCCGGGCACCGGGCGGTAGGACAGCTCCGCGTCCGGCCGCAACGTCCGCCCGTACACCAGCGCAGCCTTGCCGTACTGCTCGGGGCCGACGCCCGGCGGCATGGCCGACCACGGCCGCGGATAGTTGCCGTGGAAGCTCCTCGGGTCCCGCCCGTCCGGAAAGCACTCCCAGAAGTGATGGGCCGTCCCCCAGTGCCGATCGACGTAGTCCCACCGCGTATAGGCGATCTTCCCGGAGTGGCTGACTGTGGGGGCCCACTCGTTGGTCTCGTGGAAGCTGAGGCAGATGAGGTCCGAGCCGTCCGCCCCCATCGAGTGCAGCGTGTAGGTCAGCGACTGCGGCGTGATCACGCACCGCCCCACGCCGCCCCGCCGCGTCGACGTGAAGACGATCCGCCCCGAAGGCAACTCGTGCGGATCGAAGTCGTCGTCCGGCCCGTCGGTCAGTTGGGCCAGCTCCTTCGTGGCCAGGTTGTACCGGAAGACGTGCCAGACCTCCGCGTCGGTGGTCGCCGCGAACAGCAGGTCCCTGCCGTTGTAGTTCAGCTCCAGGCCCGAGAACTTGCCCTTGAGCTGCTTGCCCTTCCAAGGCCCGGAAGTCACCGCTGCGCCCGCCAGCACATCCGCCGAGACGGCCTTCGACTTGAAGTCCCGGATGATGACGGGCCCGCCCCCGACGCTGTGCCCCGGGCAGACGGCCCGCGCCTGCTCGACGATCCGGCGGTTGCCCGGCTGCTCGAGCATGCAGACGATGCGGCCGAAGTTCAGCAGGGGGTTGGCGAGGGCGATCCGGCGCCGCAGCGCGCACGCCTGCGTGAAGAGCCGGCGGCGGGGACGAGGCCCCCGCGTCGCTTGCGCCCGGTCCGACAGCTTGCCCAGTTGGGCCTCGAACCGGCCCAGCACGGCCGGGGCGAGCGTCTTGCGGCCCTTGAAGTACCCCACGAGCGCCGCGGTCCTCCTCAAGACGACGTCAACGGGGTCCGCATCCGTCGGCAGGATCAGCGCCTGCCGATCCAGCGCCTCGGCCTCGAGCCGATCTCGCCACGCCTTCTTCGCGCTCTTTCGGCGCTTGATCTGCCGAACGAGCTCCGCGTGCTCCTGATCCCACGTCTGCTCCACGGACAGCTCCGCGGACACGGGCAAAGCAAGCCCCGCCAGGCCCGCCGCAGTGCAAACCGCCACGTAAGCAAGGCCAAAAGGCCTGCGACTTCGAGGATTGGTCATGGTTTGGCTCATCTCATCAGGCCCGGTCTGTGCTACTGCCCGTCGGCATGCAGGCGGGAGGGGTTTCAGCTATCCTCTCGAAGACATCGTCCACTCTCGCCCTCAACTCGCTGCCGGGGATCCCGGCGCTGCCCTTGAGCTCCCGGTCCCCGTCAGTCCGCCGGCAGGATCTTGACGCAGGAGGGGGCGGGGACCCTGATGCTGTGGCCGGTGGGCTTCAGTCCGCCGGTCCTGGTGTCGATGCGGAAGACGACCACGTTGCCGGTGTGCTTGTTGGCGGCCAGCAGGTACCGGCCGGTCGGGTCGAGGCGGAAGTTACGAGGCCACTTGCCTCGCACCGATTCGTGGCCGAGGCTGCTCAGCTTGCCCGTCCTGGCGTCGATGGCGAAGATCGCGATGCTGTCGTGCCCGCGGTTGGAGCCGTAGAGGAACCGGCCCGACGAGTGGGCCTGCACTTCGGCGCAGCTGTTCCTCCCCTCATAGCCGGTCGGCAGCGTGGAGATCGTCTGCACGTGCGTGAGGGCGCCCTTCTCGGCGTCGTAGGCGTAGGCCGACATGGTGGAGTTCAGCTCGTTGATCACGTAGGCCCACTTGCCGCCCGGGTGGAACGCGAAGTGCCTCGGCCCCGCGCCGGGCGCGGCGGCGGCGAAGGGCGGGTCGTTGGCCGTCAGCGTCCCTCGCGCCGCGTCGAAGCGGTAGATGAGCACCTTGTCGAGCCCGAGGTCGGCGGCGAAGGCGAACCGGTCGGCCGGGTCCAGGTTGATCGAGTGGGCGTGCGGGGCCGTCTGCCGCTTCGGGTCCACGCTTCGGCCCGTGTGCTGGACGAAGCCCGTCCGCTCGCCCAGCCGCCCGTCGGCGCCGATCGGCAGGACGAAAACGCTCCCCCCGCCGTAGTTGGCGCCCAGAAGGTGCTTGCCCGCCTTGCTGACGGTGATGTGGCAGGGCCAGGCGCCGCCGGAGGCCTGCGCGTTCAGCGGTGTCAGCTCGCCGCCTGTCCCGATCGAGAACGCGCTGACGCCGCCGCCGGTCTTGCCGGCGAATCGTCCGGCCTCGTTGACCGAGTAGAGGAAACGCCGGCTGGGATGGATGGCCAGGAACGACGGATTAGACAGCTCGGCGGCCACCTCCAGGGCGGTCAGCTCGCCGGTGGCGAGGTCCAGGCGGCACCGCCAGATGGCCCCGCCTTTGCCCCGTCCACGCCCTCCGACGTAGACCAGCAGCTTGCCCGCGCCCGCCTTGCCCTTCGCGGCCTCCGCGGCGGGCGCCGCCGCGCGGGCCGATTCGCCAAGGCCCGCAGCCAGGCACAGCACAATACCGCCCACGAGGGCCGCCAATGAACCGTGAAGAGCTTGTAGCGCCACGGCCGTCTCCTTTACTCGATGTCCCAGGCGAGGTTCAGAAAGTAGTAGGTGTCCAGCCTCTTGACGTCCGGCTGCGGGCGGGCGACGTACTGGTTGCGCACGCCGAGCTTGATCTTCCAGGCCTTCTTCTTGCCCAGCGGGATCTCGGCGGCGTTCTCCATCACGATGCGGTAGTCGCCCACGTCCTCGAGGCTGGGGTAGTAGGTGCTCTCGTGCGTGACGCGGAGCCACTCGGCGATCTCCTTGAAGTAGTCGATCCCGCCCTCGGCGACCACCTCGCATTGCGTCGAGCCGTCGCGGAACCTGTCGCGCTGGAAGCCGCCGCCGGCGCGAAGCTTCAGCTCGTGGCCGGGATCGCGGATCAGGAAGTAGCCCATGCCCGCCGTGCCCGTCGTCCGCAGCTCGAGGTCCTCGAACCGGTCGTTCTCCAACTCGATATTGGCGAACCAGAACGGCCGGCGGTTCAGGTCCATCTCCCACCCGGCCCCGCCGATGATCTCCTGCGCGGTGTCTATGCCCTCCTCCTGCGCGAATCGACCCATTGCGTGCAGCAGCAGGCGGTGCTTGTTGGTGGTCATCTTGGCCTTCACGCGGCCGTTGACGTTCAGCCGCCGCGTGTTGCCCTCCTCGCCGGTCAGCCCGCCCTCGAGGCGAATCGCCCACTTGGGCCTGGCCTCCTCGAGCTTCGCCTTCGCCGCGGCGGCCTCGGGGCTGTCGCCGCCCGGCTGCCAGAGCGACGTGACGTCGGCCACCGAGATGGCGCGGTCGCCGGAGACCTCGTCGTGGACGGTGTGGCCGGCGCCGGGATCGAACGAAACCGCCCCGACGACGCGGTCGCCGCCGACCAGTTGAGCGGCGACCGGCTCGTCCGTCGCGAACGCCTTGACGTGCTCGCGGTCGATCTCGAGCGTGCCCGCGAAGGCCGTCTCGATCGTGAGCTTGTCGCCATGGACCTTCTCGATCTTGCCCACCAGGTGGCTGCCGTCGTCCAGCCAGACCCGGTCGGCCCGCGCCGAGGCGCACAGCACTGCCGCCACGGCGAGCCACATCCAGCGATCCATCGCATGCGTTGTCATTCGCGGCATACTCACACAACTCCTCAGGAGGCAACCGACAGGCCCGCGGCCGCCGCGAGCCGGTGGCCGTCGATTCTACCGGGAACAAGGACCGCGGCAAGGGCGCCCGCAAAAACGCGCAGCCGGGCGCCGTGTGTCGCGGGTGCCGCGGCCTGCCGCGCAGCGGCAGCCACGTTGCTGAGTTCACCGTAGGCGCCGACCGGCATTCAACCGTATAATGCATGCAGCCTCGACGCGCCCGCGGCGGCGGGGCGGAAGACGCACCAGAGCAGAAGCCATGAGCCACAAGGGCCTTAAGCTGATTCGCAGACAGATCGACGCGGCCGCGACGGTCGGTCCCTGCGCCGACAGAATCGCCCTCCCGTGGCTCGGCGAGTCCGGGTAGCTGCCTGCTTTCGCCTGAGCCGATCGAGCCACGGGAGACCGTGGCTTTTTTGATGGCCTCCTGCGAAAGAGACAGAAACATGCTGCTGGCACAACTTGACAACGTGACCAAACTCTACGGCACGCGGGCGGTGCTCGACGGGGCGTCCTTCCAGATCAGCACCGGCCGGAAGATCGGCCTCATCGGGCCCAACGGATCGGGCAAGACGACCATTGTGCGCATCCTCCTCGGCCTCGAGTCGGCCACCAGCGGGACAGCGACGCTGAACAAGTCCATTCGCGTCGGCTATGTCCCGCAGCACGTGGAATTCGACGAGGGGCAGACCGTGCTCGAGCACGTGCTGGCCGAGTACCGCGGCGTCGAGGCGGAACTGCGGCGCTGCGAGGACCGGCTCGCCGAAGCGGGCGGCGAGCGGATGGGAAAGGCGCTGAAGGCCTACCAGCGTGCGCGGGATGCGTTCGACCGCGCCGGCGCCGAGCGGCTGCCCGCGCGGGCCGAGGCCATGCTCGACGCGCTGGGCCTGCCCGGGCGCGGCGAGCAGAAGATCGCCCAGCTCTCCGGCGGCGAGCGAAACGTGCTCTCGCTGGCCGAGGCGCTGCTGGCCGAGCCGGACCTGCTGATCCTCGACGAGCCGGGCAACCACCTCGACTACATGGGGCTGGCGTGGCTGGAGGACTTCCTCAATCGCTTCGCCGGCGCGGTGCTGGTGGTCTCGCACAACCGCTACCTTCTCGACGGCGTCGTCGACGGCGTCCTCCAACTGGGCGGCGGGAAGATCCGCTACTACGAGGGCGGCTACAGCACGTACCGGGCGACGCGGCTGCGCGAGCTGCTGGCCCAGCAGGCCGACTACGTGGCCAACCAGAAACGCCTGGCGCGGCTGGAGGCGCTGGTGGAGAAGTTCGCCCAGATCGCCCGGCGGAGTTCGGACCCGGCGTGGGGCAAGCGGCTGCGGGCGCGGCGGTCGCAGTTGGCGCGGGAGAAGCGTCAGGCCGTCGACAAGCCGGACCTCGGCCCGTCGGCGATGCGGCTGGACTTCGCGGCGGCGCCCAACCGGGCGAACATCGCCCTCCAGGTCCGCGGCTACAGCAAGGCCTTCGGCGAGTTGGTGCTGTTCGACGAGGCCGACCTCGACATCGCCTGCGGGCAGCGCGTCGCGCTGGTCGGGCCCAACGGATGCGGCAAGACGACGCTGCTGCGCGACGTGGTCTCCGAAGGCGCCTGGGACCACCCGACCATCCGCATCGGGCCGAGCCTCACCGTCGGATACTGCGCACAGGGCCAGGAGGTCCTGCGCGAGGACTGGACGCTGCTCCAGCAGGTCAAGGCCGCCGCGCCGATGGGCGACCACGAGGCGTTCTCTCTGGTCGGCCGCTTCCTGTTCGCCCGGGCGGACCTGAACAAGCGAGTGGCCGACCTGTCCGGCGGCGAGCGAAACCGATTACAGCTCGCCCTGCTGATGGTCAGCCGCCCGGACTTCCTCGTCCTCGACGAGCCGACGAACCACCTCGACATCCCCGCCCGGGAGGCGATCGAGGAGGCGCTGGACGACTACGAGGGGACGATCCTCGTCGTCTCGCACGACCGGTACTTCCTGGACAAGGTCGTCCGCCGCGTCGTCGAGGTCCGCGACCGCAAGCTCGTCTCGCACGCCGGCACGTTCGGCGACTTCTGGCTGGCGCGGCAGGCGGGCCCCGCCGGCGGCGGGTCCGGCCGCATCTCGAGCCGTGGCAAGCGGCGCAAACGCTCACCCAAGCCGGGCGGCGAGATGAAGCAGCTCGAGCGCCGCATCGACCAGCTCGAGCGGACCAAGAGCGACCTGGAGAGCCGCATCTCCGCCGCTCTGACCGCCAACGACCGCCGCGAAGGCCGCCGGGCCTCCAAGCAGCTCCAACGCCTCCAGGCCGAGCTCGACGGCCTCTACGAGAAGTGGATCGCACTGGGCGGGTGACGCACCGGCGGGGCGACCCGTCAAGGAGACCGGGAAGGTCTGGCGACAGGCGCGTATCGGACGGTGATGGTCCGATCCGGCCTCGCTTTGAGCGTCTGTGTCGCGCCGCCCGGCCAGTGGATCTCCGCGGTGACGGGGCCCGACCGGTCCCCGAGGCCGAAGTGGAGGGCGGGGTCGTTCTGGTTGAACTCGCCGGTGGCGGATTCGACGTGGCGGGTCGGCGTCATCTCGCCGAGGCGGATGCGCACTCGGGTGCCGACGGCATCGCGGTTGACGCCTCGGCCGTCGCCGACGAGGCGGAGCTTCAGCCACCGGCGGCCGCTCAGGGCGTTGCGGAACAGCCTGCCGCCCGTGAGCAGGTCGAGGTCGCCGTCGTTGTCGAAGTCGGCCCAGGTCGCCTGGTAGGTCAGCCGGCCGGAGATGCCCGTCGCCTTCGTCACGTCGGCGAACTTCCAGTTGCCCTCGTTGCGGTAGAGGACGCAGTGGTCCCGGGGGTAGACCGTGCTGAACAGCAGATCGAGCAGGCCGTCGTTGTCGTAGTCGCCCAGCGCGGGCGAGGCGTACGATTCCTGCCACGCCAGGCCCGCGCCTTGGCTCTTGTCCTCGAAGCGGCACTCGCTGCGTGCGCCGAGGTTGCGGTAGAACTTCGGGCGGTCCTGGTAGGCGGGCTTGTGGCTGAAGTTGCCGACGAACAGGTCCAGCCGCCCGTCGCTGTCCAGGTCCCCCCAGGCCGAGCCGATCGTGTGGCCCCACGCCCCGAGCCCGCCGTCGCCGGCGACACCGCAGCGGGCCGCCCTGTCGGTGAAGCGGGCCGCCCCGTCGTTCTGAAGCAGCAGGTTGGGGGCGAGGCGATAGTTGGACACGTAGACGTCGAGGTCGCCGTCCTCGTCGTAGTCGGCCGCCGTGATGCCGCGGGCCGGCTGGGGCCGGCCGGGCGTCGTCCACACCCGCTCGAAACGCCCCTTGCCGGCGTTGCGATAGATCGCATCCGGCTGGTAGCCCGGCGCCTCGTAGCCGCCGACGTACAAGTCGAGCAGCCCGTCGCCGTCGAAGTCGCCCCAGACGGCCCCGCGGGAGACCTTCATGGGCAGATCCGGCAGGCGGCCGGCATCGACGAAGCGCTTGCCGGCGACGTTGCGGAACAGCCGTCCCTGCCCGGTCCAGCAGAACAGATCGCGAAAGCCGTCGTTGTCGAAGTCGCCCCAGATCCCGTCTCCGGCCAGCGGCTGCTTCGCAACGCGAACGAATCGCCTGCCGCCGTCGTTGCGCCACAGCCGCCCGCCAACGTAGAGGTCGACCCAGCCGTCGTTGTCGAAGTCTCCCCACGCCGCCCGGCCGCCGCCGAGGCCCTTCAGGCCCACCGCCGCGGTCGCGTCCTCGAAGCGGACCGACAACGGGGGCTTGCCGACCTCGCCGGCCAGCGCCGCCTGACCGATGCCCACAGCAACGGCGAACGCCACTCTCGCCCCGGCCCGCCGTGCGTTACCGATCATGGATGGTTCTCCCTCACAGATGCGAGATCGACGGCTCGGCCCGCCTGCCTGCCCCGTGCATTATTCACGAACCGGTTCCTGACGCAACGCCTCGGGCGGGGCCATTCGACCTTCCCTGTCGCCGGCCCGGCGAGTACACTTCCGGCGGCCGACGCGCCCGTGCCGGGCGGCGGGGCCCAACGGAAGGAGTGATGTGACATGGCGCTGAAGGTTGGAATCGTCGGATTGCGGGGCATCGGGAACCGTCACGCAGACTGCCACGCCGCCGACGAGCTGGCGGAGCTGGTCGCCGTCTGCGACGTGGTCGGCGCCCGCGCGGACGAGGCGGCCGAGAAGCACGGCGTGAAGGCCTACTACTCGCTGAAGGACATGCTCGAGGACCAGGGCGACCTGGACATCGTCGACGTGACCACCGGCGGGTACGAGAACGCCAGTTGGCACTTCGAGCCGACGATGGAGGCGATCGAGGCCGGCAAGCACGTCCTCTGCGAGAAGCCGCTGTCCAACGACGTCGGCGAGGCCCGCCAGATGGTCGCCAAGGCCGCCGAGAAGGACCTCTACCTCGGCTGCAACCTGAACCACTACTTCACGCCGCCGGCGGAGAAGGCCGCCCAGTACATGGCCGACGGCAAGGTCGGCGAGCTAGTCTACTGCCTTCACAAGATGGGCTTCAGCGGCGGGGAACAGACGTACAGCCCGTCGGGGGGGGCGAGGATCAGAGGCTTCCCGTACTTCCACGTGAAGGCGTTTCTGTCGCATCCGTTCAGCGTGATGCGCCACTTCTGCGGCGACGTGACGCACGTGCAGGCGTTCGGCAACCGCCCGGGATGCCGCCGGAGTGCACAGGACGTGATGCTCTCGACGCTCTCGATCCACGTCCGCTTCGCCAACGACTGCGTCGGCTACCTGCTCAGCCAGCGGGGCGATTCGACCTACGGGCTGGGCGGATGGTGGTCCGTGGAGGTCTCCGGAACGCGGGGGGCCTTCTGCATCGAGAACTGCATCGAGAAGCTCACCTACTGGCCGGCCCCCTCGCCCGACAAGGCCGCCAGACCCGACCAGCTCGACGTCGGCGGCGCCGGCGGGCCGGAGGTCACCGACACGGGCATCACCGACTTCGGCGAGACCTTCCCCCGCCGCATCCACGCCTTCCTCGAGGACGTGACGAACGGCGTGCCGCGAGACGCTCTCCGCGCCTCCGGCCGAGACGCCCTGGCCGCCCTGGAGTACACCTGGGCCGTCATCGAGTCTTACGAGCAGGGCGGCGAACTCGTCCGCCCGCACCCGCTGCCGACCGTTCACGGCGATCCGACGGTGGTCGACTGAGCCCGTCAGACCTCCCAGCCTTTGCGGTAGGTGCGGCGGACGAGCTCGTTGATCTTCGGCAGGTTGGTGCAGCGCATCTTCTCGACGTCCCAGACGAGCTTCTTGCCGACGCCCGCGAACATCGCCAGGTGCCCGATCAGCGCGAAGGCCGTCAGCGGACCCGCCGCGTCGACGAAGTTCGAGCACGGCGTCGTGCCGTGCTTGATCGCGTGGAACAGGTCCTGGATCGGCTGGCCGTGGGCGCGGGGGACGGTCTTCGGCGGCGAGGCGAACGCCTTGTGCTTCTCCTGCGGGATGATGTGCGCGTCGCTGCCGATCAGGCCCTTCTCGCCGACGAAGAGCGTGAACTCGCCGAACTTGCGGCCGAACTCCTGCTCGGTGTCTTTCATGATCTGGGGCTTGAGCCCCGCGTGGTCGTAGCAGTAGACCTTCACCGGCGGCATGTCGGCGCGGGCGGGGATCTCGTAGAGGATGACGTTGTCCTGCGGCCACATCTCCACGCTGCCGCCCTTGGTGTTCAGGCACTGGACGGTGAAGGTCTTGGCCCGGTCGATCTTGAGCGCCCAGAACGGCGCGTCGATGTGGTGGCAGGCCATGTCGCCGATCGTGCCGGTCCCGAACGCCCGCCACGACCGCCAACTGAACGGGTGCAGGCCCTTGTGGTAGTCGCGATACGGGGCGGGTCCCAGCCATTCGTCCCAGTGCAGGCCCTTGGGCACGGGCTGGCTCTTGGGCCGCCCGCCGCTGCCGCCGAAGTTGCGCCCGAGGATGGTGTGCGTCTCGGTGACGTTGCCGACCGCCCCGGCCCAGATGTACTCGCAGAGGCGGCGGTACGTCTCCCCGCAGTGCCGCTGGTTGCCCATCTGCGTGGGGACCTTCTTCTCCTTCGCCGCTTTGGCCAGCACGTAGCACTCTCTGATGTTGTGGGCCAGCGGCTTCTGGGCGAAGGCGGCCTTGCCGAGATGGATCGCCCGAATCGCCGCCGGGGCGTGGTGATGGTCCGGCGTGGCGATCAAGACGACGTCGAGGTCCTTGTGGCACTCGTCGAGCATCTTGCGGTAGTCGTGGTAGATCTTCGGGCCCGGCACCTTGCCCTTCGTCCGCTTCGTCACGTTCGCCATCACCTTCGCGATCGTGTTGTCGTCGACGTCCACGATGGCGACGGGATTCTCCCCCAGCGAACAGCCGACGCTGTAGCCGCCCATCCCGCCGGCGCCGACGACGGCGACGCCGAGCTTGGCGTTCGGCGACTTGTCGGCCAGGACGTACGGCCCTCGCAGTAGCGGCGAGGCCGTCGCCGCGCCGGCCAGTGCGATCGACTTCTTCAGAAACCCACGTCGCGTCTCTCGATTCGCCATGCTGGAATCTCCTTGGCTCGTCCGCCTGTCGTCTCGTCTGCCGGCAGCCCCACCTGGCGGGACCGGCCCTTCCTCTCACCGCCCGACACGATACCCCGCCTCCGCCGCCGCGGCAAGGACAGGCACCCGCCCCGAAAAGGGGACTGGCTCCGAAGCGAAGCGCAGGTGCCTGTCCCCTTTTCGAAGCCCCCGGCAAGACAGCGCCACGGCCAATGCGCATTCGCTTCCCCGCACCTCGACCGTGTAGAATGCAGCCGCCTTGGGAAGTGGACCGTATCGCTCCGTGTCTCGGCCGCCCGCCTCGGCCGGCCGGGACGCACAAACGCCTTGAATCGGGAGAAACGACAATGCACGCAAGACAGAAGGCAATCCGTCGAGCACTTGCCGCCGCCCTGGCCGTCGCCTTGTTCGCCGGATGGGCCGGCGCGCAGGAGAAGCCCGCCGTCGAGCCGGGCTTCGTCAGCCTGTTCAACGGCAAGGACCTGACGGGCTGGGACGGCGACCCGCGGCTGTGGTCGGTCACCGGCGGCGCGATCCGCGGGCAGACCACCGAGCAGAACAAGGCCAACGGCAACACGTTCTGCGTCTGGCGCGGCGGGACGCTGAAGAACTTCATCCTCAAGATCAGGTTCCGCATCGAAGGGGGCAACTCGGGCGTGCAGTACCGCAGCAAGGAGGTGGGCAAGTGGCGGATCTCGGGCTACCAGGCGGAGGTCTGCAACGGGGGCAGCGTGGGGTTCCTCTACCACGAGCGCGGGCGGGGGAGCCTGGTCCGCGTGGGCGACTTCGGGCAGATCGACGTGGCCGACGGCAAGGCAGAGAAGAGCGTCGTCGGCAAGGTGGCCGACCGCAAGGCCCTCGCGGCAGCGGGCTACTACAAGCAGAGCGACTGGAACGAGTACACGATCATCGCGCAGGGCAACTACCTGCGGCACTACCTGAACGGCCATCCGACGATCGCGCTGATCGACAACGACCGGACGACCGATCCGAAGGACGCGAAAGACACGAAGGGCGCGGCGGCCGAGGGCGTGCTCGCCCTACAGATCCACGCCGGCCCGCCGATGGTCGTCGAGTTCAAGGACATCCGCCTGAAGCAACTGAAGGCCGACTACGGCCGGGCGGTGCGGCTGTTCAACGGCAGGGACCTTGCCGGGTGGACGTTCTCCAGCGACGCGGTGGCCGAAGTCTTCGGCGTCGCCGGCGGGGTGATGACCGACGCGGGCAACCCCCGCGGGTACATCCGCACGAAGAAGGACTACACCAACTACGCGCTGCATCTTCAGATGCGCCACGTCAAGAAGGGCAACAGCGGCGTGCTCGTCCGGGCCGTCGGGCCGGACAAGGTCTGGCCGAAGTCCATCGAGGCCCAGGGCCAGTCCGGGTCGATGGGCGACATCTGGAACATCGACCGCTTCCCGATGAAGGTGGCGGCCGAGCGCACGCGCGGAAGGCACACGCGGAAGGCGCACCCTTCGAACGAGCGCCCGATCGGGCAGTGGAACGACTACGAGATCGGCCTGGACGGCGGCGACCTGGAGATTCGGGTCAATAACCTCATCCAGAACACGGCGACGGAGTGCGAGGAAGTGGCGGGCAAGATCTGCCTCCAGGCCGAGGGCTCGCCCAAGGAGTTCCGCAACATCGTCCTCGTGCCGATCGGAGGCGGTGAGGGCGGGGACGTCTTCACCGACAGCTTCGACGGCAAGCCGGCGGCCGGCTGGTCGTGGCTGCGCGAGGACGCCAAGACGTGGCGGATCAAGGACGGCGGGCTGGAGATCATGGTCCAGCCGGGCCTGGCCGGGACGGTGAAGAACGCCCTCGTTCGCAAGGCGCCCGACCGGAGCGAGGGCACGTTCGCGATCGACGTGACCGTGACGAACCACACACGGCCCACACGGCAGTTCGAGCAGGCCGGCATCACGTGGTACAGCAACGGGCGGCCGGTCTTCAAGCTCGTCAAGGAGCTGATCGGCGGGAAGCTGTACATCATCCCGGGCAAGAAGCCGATGTCGGCGAAGACCGTTCAACTCCGGCTGATCGTCGACGTCAAGAGCTGGATCGCCCAGTACCGCCCGGACGGCAAGGGCGAGTTCCTCACCGCCGCCAAGGGCCCCCTGCCGGCCCCGGGCACCGACCAGGTCAGCATCCAATGCTACAACGGCCCGCCGGACGCCGAGCACTGGATCCGCTTCGACGACTTCCGGATCCGGAAGATCAGCGATTGACGTCACAGGGCCGCTCGCGTGCCGGCCCACAGGGCCGGCGGAAGCTGGCCGGAGGCCGACATGAAACCAGGGCCTCGCAGAGGTCCCGGAGGAAACCAAGCGACTGGCCCCGGGACGTCCGTTGCCCCTGCGGGGCAGTGCATCCAGGGAGCCGTTCCCGGAGGCTTCGCCTCCGGCCCTCGCCCTCACCCACATCTCCTGACTGTCACACTGTCGCTCGGCTGTAGCACTACGGCCGCCCCTGGCGGGGCTTGTTCGGAAGAGAACCCATTCCCCAGGGCTTGTCGGACCGCCTTCGGCGGACCGCCTGCGCCCTGGGCTAAGTCCGGCAGGCCCTCCGGGCCGCAAGAGACGCCACCGCACGGCTGCCGACCGCCGCAACGAACGACTCCCCATCCCACCGGCTCCGGAAAGCCGCGGCAACGGCGACCGTGCTTAGCCCACGGCGATCCGCCAAAGGCGGGGAGCCGTGGGGCCTCGGTGGCACAGAAGCAACAAGCCCCGCCAGGGGCGGCCGTGATGCTCCGGCCAGACCAACGACCTGGAGTCGTCCCACAGCCAGCGGATGTGCCATGACGAAACGGTGCGCCGGGTGCCACGCAACGCCGTAAACAAATTGGCGATGTGTGGCCTTTCAACTTCTTTATATTCAGTGATTTATATGTGAGATCGGGCGCGCTTAATCGGGCCTCCTTGTGTTTCGGGTATTGACAAGATAGCCCGGCAAGGAGGCCACGATGAAGCGCAACGAGTTGAATCGGACGCCGAAGCGTCAAGTATCCAAGGATCAGATGCT
>Ga0180438_10001968_pt1 | contig 34888 bp, 42 predicted proteins | sample SS_ome_12_FD_132455 | JGI IMG/M metagenome (GOLD analysis project Ga0180438, IMG submission 132455) | Hypersaline lake sediment archaeal communities from the Salton Sea, California, USA - SS_3_D_2 metaG | ecosystem: Environmental > Aquatic > Non-marine Saline and Alkaline > Hypersaline >... | reverse complement strand
GTGGTGGCCAAGGAGTTCGCCAAGGACATCATTCGCAAAGCCAAAGACCTTTCAGGTAAGAATTATGGCAACATCCCCGGAGAAGTCATCCAACAGATAGACGAGCTGCTGAAGAAAGAGAAAGCCATCGTCCCGTGGGCCAAAGTGCTTCGTATGTTTGTGGCGACGGCTGCCGAGAGTATTCTTGACTACACGGTGAAACGTGTCAGCAAGAGGTTCAAAACAAGGCCCGGCACCCGGAAGGGAGACGTTCTGGAAATTGCTGTGGCGATTGATACCTCAGCATCTATCGAGGATTGGCAGCTCAAGCTCTTTTGGAACGAGATTCGATGGATTCACAAGAACGGGGCCAAGATTTGGATATACGAGTGTGATACGAAAGTCTCCGACCGCTCACCTTTTATCTTCAGGGGCAGATGGGACGGCAGTGTTCACGGACGAGGCGGTACGGAGCTTGAGCCTGTGCTCAGGGAGGTGGAGGGCAAGTATGATGCGCTTATTTACTTCACAGACTTCTATGCCTCGAAGGTTGAGCATCGCTATAAGATACCCATACTTTGGGTCTTGACGACGGAGTATGAACCGGAAGACTATCCCTATCCTTGGGGCAAACATATCAAGATTGAAGATGGAAGGGCTCGCGCAGCCTAAACACACCAACGGAGGTGAAAGTATGAAGACCTTGTTCGTTGTCTCGGACAAGAAAGTAGAAGACCATGTTGGGGAGGAATACGACTCCATACTCGAAGTGGACGACCAGCCCACGACGGAAATCATTGGGGAGTTGGCGAATCGCGTCCGTGGGCGCATACGCAAACTCTGGATGGAGCAGGAAGAGGACGACCCCGACCGTCGGGTTGTAGTTACACTGGACGCGGCCACCCCCTTCAATACGATGCTCATTGACCTTCAGCTTATTATGGTTGAGGCGGAGAATATCGTCGTGGAACTTCCATATCTGAATGATATGGATATGGACATTCATGACAAGGAGGCCAAAGAGACACTCGACAGACTTGATAGTAAATAGTCGCTCACAAACAAGGAGGCAATCATGGCGAAGTTTGGAGACTGGGCAGCCGCCCCGGATGTCAAGGAAATCATGGAGAGATACGTGGAACGCTTTCCGAGCATGTTCGAAGGATTCGACGTTGACAGCATCTTCTTCATTATGACGAAGAAGAAAAAGAACCGCGAGCCTATCAAGCTTCGGGCTGTCGGGTATCCCAACTATGTGGTTGGAGGAAAGCCATACATCGTTGAAGTCTTTGACGTGTGGTGGAAGACGCTTGACCAGAAGAAAAAGAATCTGGCTGTCTTCCATACGATGTGCGCCATTCCCGATGGCGGCTTCGACGAGAAGTCGAAGTATTACGGCAAGAAGCTTCAGCCGGACATTAAGATGTACTTGAGGGAGTTTGCGGCCTCCGGTGGGGTTCCCAACTGGCTGGAGAATCCGGCTGCCAAAGACCCCATGGAGCGAACGCCGGATGAGGTCGCCGAGGACGACCCGACCGTCGAAGCTATTCCGCCCGACGAAGAGCAGGTTGAAAGGACGCCGGTCACGCAGGAAGATATCGAAGACGTAGCATGAGGGATGCATGCGCACTGGTCGTCAGATAGCCGGACTGTCCCGAGAGAAGAGGTGCAGGATACGCACAAGGCGTAAGCCAAGGCGGTATCATAAGGAGAAACGCATCCAACTCTCTCGGGACGAGATGATAGACCTTCTTCGTCGCCACGAGGCCCACACAGCAGAGAAGTGGAGGCAGCTTCGACGCAAGGGCGAGCCAACGGTCAACGACTACAGGAAGGAGTTTGATTCGTGGGCTAACGCCAAAGCTATTGCATTCCCACATCTTGAAAGACCGTCAAGTCATGGTCCAGCCCGTGGCGGAAAAATCAAGAAGAAGAAGCGGCCTAGTCGGAAGGGCATGCGCTATCGGGGTAGGACGCGTCTCGACCGAGAGGGACTTACTCATTTTGCAAGGTCTAATGACATCCGGTCTACCCGGCAGCTTCTTGGGCTACGGAAGAAAAAAGACCCGAACGTCTACGACTACAGAGAGGAGTGGGGCTCTTGGTCCGCCGCTATGGAAGCCATCTGGGGCAAGGACATCCGGGCCGACTTCACGCCAATCTACATTCTGCAATGCATCTGCATGTATAGGTGTTACAAGGCCAACGAGTATCGAGCTGAGAGACGGGAGAACAAGGACGTACCCTCCATGCATGTGGTTATGAGGGAGTATGGTAGCTGGGAGCGAGCCAGCAGCTCGGCCAAGGCACTGGCCTGTGAACCGGCGCAGCAGGCGTACGAGAACTTGTGGGAAAAGATGGGCCGCTTGCCGACGGTGAAGGATTGCGAGGAGCGCGGTGTCAACATACAGGTGCTGGTTGATATGTACGGTAGTGTGGAACAGTTTGAATCCATGATGAGATGGGTGGAGAGAATTCGTGAGAACAAACAGAGAAGTTCTTGAGAGGTTTCATGAGTTGAGGACAGACCGCTTGCGGAGGCGCAAGGAACAGTTTCTGTCACAGATTCCGAGGAATTGCCAGTTCAACACACGCATGCGCGTCAAGGGACAGGGCATGGTTGGCTTCTGTCAGAATCCGATTGTTTTGAGGCAGGCTCGTACGAAGGTCTTCGTCTGCAATGATGAGGCTACCGCCGAGAGGTGCCGCGTATTCAATTGCAGGAATACCCACAAATCGGTTGAGGATGATTTTGAGGAGATTATGAAATCTCCTGCTCGTTGCGGCAATGACTATCCGAAGCTCGCTATGCTGATATGGTTTCTTCAGAACTATCCGAGCACAGGCCGTGCTGCCAGATTCAAATACGACTTGGGGAAGATTTTCAGTGGTTTGTTCAGGGTCATATTATTCAGATGGTGGTGAGAGGTGTCAGGACAGTGGATAGGCTTGATGATAAACACGAGTTTTCACCATGGGGACAAGAGTGCGGTGCCCCAAGAGATGAAGCGCGTGTTCAAGGACGACTTGCTGGAAGTCAGGGTAGTAACCGATGAGTTGATGGAATCTACGGGCGAGTATTACTGCTTCGTCCGATGTCGGGATTACGACCAGCATGTCGAGGAAGTCATGCGGAGCGCTGCGGTTGCCCGAGTGGTGCCCAGCTACGAGGAGCCTCATCCTTTTTCCGAAGAGGACGTGGCTGGTTTTATTGTATCCATGGATGAGAAGAATGCCCCCGGTGACTTCACCTATGGAGACATCGTGTCGGTTTCGGACACCTATCTCAAGAATCTCTATGGTGTCGTGACGGAACCCGGTCCCAAGAAGTGTAGGGTATTTTTCCGTTTTCATATGCGCACTTTTACTCCCTCAATTTCCGTGACATCTTTGAAGTGGTGTGGTAACGTCTTAGAACAAATGCGTGTAGAGCCTTTCCGTGGCCCGATAAAGAGGGCGAGCCTGTTCAGGAAGAGCATGGTGTCAAGGGCCAAGGAAGCAATGAGGAATTTCGTTCACGGTGCTAAGATACATAGGCAGAAACGTAGAGCACATGCAAAGGTCTACGGTCGGTGAACAGGCCGACCTACCTCACTTCAGTCCCGAGCAGGCTCGGGGCTTCAAGCCTATTTTTGCCTTCCTCAACGACAAAGACCTAGACATCCTTTATCTTATTTTTGTCTCACAGAAAAAGCAGAAGGATGTCCAGCGCATTCTGAACAGGACGCAGCCCTCTCTTGCCTACGACATCAAAAGGATACGTCGCAGGCTGAGGTTCATCACCTACCTCCACAGTGTCTTCGATATTTTTCTCGATTTTATGCGCCGGGAAAGGGACGCTGAGAATTTTACCTCTGAGGAGCTGGGAATACTGACGCTGATGTTCTACACATCTTCTTTCACACTTACGGCGCGTGTTCTGAATACCTCTCAGGTCAGGGTTCGTCACAGCTATACGAAGTGCCTCCGGAGGATGGAGCAGATGGCCTCGGAGGTGACCTCGAAGAAGGAAATAAGAGGCTGGTGGGCCGTCTATGAGATTTTTCAGATAATTCGCTCAAATTTGAACATTGTCCGGAGGGTTTATAAGGGTTCGTCTCGTCGTCGTAGGCGCAAAATCGACTAATAATTCTTTGATATTTTCCCCATTGGTGGAGGTTTGTCATGAAGAATGATGTTCTGCGTGATTTCACGTGGCACAGTGCCATAGGTATAGACTGTGCTTTGGATGGGAAAAGATTCGTAACGAGGCTTCGCAAAAGCCGAGCCGTAATGGGCATGTTCGAGGCATCGGGGAACGACCTGCTCATTCACAAAACGACGCGCTGTCTCTGGAAAATCTCGGACGACAAGAAATACATCGAGCCTGTTTTCAGCAACGACGTGCTTACCGAGGACGACGTGACTGAGGCCATGGCGGAGGATAGCAAATGAACCTAGACGACGTTCTCAAAGACCCCATCGTTGACCATTCATGGTGGGAGGAAGGTCTTATTCAGCCCGGAGAGCCCACATTCGACCCGGAAAAGGCCGAACTTGGCATCAACAATCTCAAACCTGAGATTGCGTTGGAGTGGGGGAGGACGGGTCCGGACTTTGATATTGATGAACCCGCCGGGTATGTCGAACGCAACATACCGGAAGAGGACATGGGCGATGCGAGTGTTATCATGTTCGCCAGAGACCAGATGAACAGAGGTCGTATGGGCTCTGACTTGGTTCGTGCTCTCAGGACTCGATTCGACCAAGCCTCTTTGAAGAGAGCGGCGAAGGGCCTGCGGGAGCAGCTCTCGCTTGAGGGCATCGTCGGATGCACCGTTCTGGATGCCAGAGGCTACAAGGATTGCCGTCAGGCACTGGAAGCCACGAAGAACTCTCCGTACAAGCACTTCATCAAGCACGTGATGGGGTGTGAGTGTGGGTCGCCTCACGCGATACCGGCGGACGGCGTCTTTGACATGGCTCAGCTTTCGGACGGCACTGGCAATCCCATGGACGATTTCTTGGCCATGGAACAGCCGAAGCCTACTGAGATGGTGAGTCACTGTCGTTCGACCATGTTGCCGATTCTGTCGGGGGCCGGAGACATTGATGAATCTGAAATGGACGAGACCTTGACAGAGATGATGAACGTGACACAGCTTCCGGAAGACGAAGTCAAGTCTCTCAGGAAGGACCGGCACAACAACAAGTACGCCAGCAACCTGAAGATGCTCCAAGCGGCGTTCAGGTCGGCCCAGAGGACGAGGGAGATAGTGGCTGCGGAGCCCTACAAGGGCAGCGTGGACGTATCCGAGCACGTGATGGACGTGAAGGACCAGCCGATTGAGCTGGAGCCGATAGCCGCTTCGCCAATTGACTTGGACTTGGTTGACCCCAAGAAGCAGCCAGTTGTGGAAATCGAGAGTTCGTTGCAGCCGAGCTTGGAGGTTGAGAAGCTTACAGGCGAAATCGGAGATGTTGACTTGAAAGAGGCTGCCGAGCCGATGGCCGCTCTGGACATTGATGAACGACCCGGCGAGACGGAAATCGAGCTTGTATCGCAGAGTCCTGTGGATGTCGAGCTTGGCCAGTTCTTGGAGCCTGAATTCGTAGGTACCGACAACCTTGAGTTGGACGACCCGAAATCGCCTCCGGGTGAGCTGGACATTGACATGCGTCAGGACATGAGGATATGAGCGAGAAGCCAGAAGAAACTGAGTTCGAGAACGCTGATAAAGAGGCCGGGGTAGTCGTTCTTCAGCCTCCCAAGGATTCCTCTGGGGAATCCTCTGCGTTGCCTACAAAGCGCAATCTACCCGCCAACATTGTCGAGTATCGCGAGCAACTTGTGCAGCAATACCATAGGGGCTCCCCTACGCTGGTCCAGAGACTCAGACAAGCGGGGAAAGAGGACTCGGAATCTCTGGTGGTTGCTCTTCTCGACGAGGTTATCAAGGAAACAGACCACCTTCTGGGTAATGAACTCGTAGCGACACAGAATGGTGAGTTGAGGGACGCCTCGATAATCTCCTTCAAGAGGGCCGAGGTTCTGGAGAAGGCCATCAAGGCCGTCCAGCAGAAGCAGGACAAGGAGAGGACAGGCGGTATTGATGTAGACCATCCGGCGATGATGACTGTGATACGGTTCTTCATGGCCAAGGCTCAGGACGCCTTTGACAGGATGGGTGTTGGGGATGAAGTCAGAGACCTCTTCTTCCGTACCTTTGGTGATGTAATGGACAACTGGAAGAGGGAGTTGAGGCAGAAATTCGAAGAACTGGGGTCGAAGGGGTGATGAAATGCCGGTCAATCTCGTTGCCGAAATTGCAAAAGAGTTCATCTCGGGGAACACCGAAGAAGTCGTTGACATCGTCACCTTCTGTGAGGCCCCATGGGGACTCCACGTCCAGTTGCTTCCTGCCCAGAAGTTCATCCTGAAGTGCTTTTATGGCTTGCCTCTGGACGATAAGGATAAGTACATACCCGTCCCCGACCTTACCAACGAGCACCTTCTTTATACCTTCACGGAGAAGGAGTTTCTCAGGTGGTTGCATGAAGAGGGCCGTTGCAACACCGACTCGACAGATGGGAAGACTTTTCAGGAACTGGTCCTCGCTATCGGTCGTCGTGGTACCAAGTCCAGTTTGTCTTCCTATATTTCCAACTACGAGTTGTACAAACTCGTGAAGAGGGGAGACCCGGCTAAGCATTACGGATTCCAGCCGGGTCAACAGATAGCCATTCTCAATGTGGCTCCTACGGATGACCAGTCGGCCATCGTGTTTGACATGATTCAGTCTCAGGCTATGCGGACTCCGTATATGAAAGACCGGAATCTGCACAGCACGATGACCTATTTTGACCTTCAGACAGATACGGATATCCGCCTGAGCACCCCGAAGAAGAAGAGGGCCAGCTTGATATCGCTCGCGGGTGGCTGTGCCTCCAACTCTCTTCGTGGTCGCAATGCTATTATCGTTATCATGGACGAGATGGCTCACTTTATTGACAACAAGGGCCGATTTTCCGGTAGTGAGGTCTACAAGGCCCTGACGCCTTCTATTGCATCGTTCAGGCGAGACGGTAAGGTCATATCCATCTCGTCGCCCTATGCCAAGTTTGGTGCGTTCTGGGATAGGTTCAATCAGTCGTTCGATGAGCCTGACTACACCCTGATGTTCAAAATGTACTCTGCCATGGCGAATCCCCAAATACCGATGGAGATTCTCAAGGCAGCCAAGAGGCGCGACAGGGTCGGCTTCATGTGCGAATATGGAGCCGAATTTAGCGATACCGTCACCGCGTGGATTGACGATGAGCCTGAGTTCAGAAGGTGCATCACGCTGCCGAGCGCACCCGCCCGAGGAGTGCCCGATGTGCAGTATTACATGGGGATTGACTTGGGATTCAAGAACGATGGAACTTCTGTTACTATCGTGCATAAGGACAAGACGACAGGGAAGGTTCTGCTTGATTATGCAAATGTCTGGTTCTCGGGCTCGTCAGACGTATGGGAATTTCCGGATAGTATATACCACAGGTGCGGAAAATACAGGCACCATGAGTTGCTTCAGATGAGCGATATAGTGAGCGAAATCAAGGAGTTGGTGCGGTGGTTCCCTCTAAAGGGCGGTGTTTTCGACCAGAGTAATGGATACGCGCTGGCGGAACTTCTTCACAAGCAAAAGCTGACAATGCTTGAAATGGAACACTTTACCGACCGGAAGAATAACGACGTGTACCAGCTTACGAAGCGGCTATATGCGGAGAAGTTGCTGGAGCTATATGAGCACCCGGTGCTGGTCCCCGAGCTGTTGACGCTTGAGGCCGAACGGAAAGCTAAGAATAAGGTGCTTGTGCGAGCCCCCAACCGACGAGGAGCCCATGACGATATTTCAGATGCCCTCGTGAGGGCGGTATACACGTGTTACAAGTCGCACAAAGACAAGCCGGTGCACATGGTGACTGGTGCCGGAGGGGCGGCTGCCGGGGTTACCGTACAGAAGGGGCCTGTGGAGGGGCGCGTCAAGCAGGAGACCCAGAAATCCTTCATGCTGAAGAAACGGAAGATGCATGGAGCCCACCCTCGGGGACTTGATAGATTGAAGAGAAGAGCTGCTGGAGCAGTCAGATGACAAAGCCCATGACACCAGAAGAGCAGACTCGGAGAAAGAAGAAGACGGAGTCTGTGCGCAAGCTGGCGCAGCAGATTTCCAAGCTTCGTCGTAAGCTCACAACAGACATGAAGTCGGACGACGAGAAAACGCGCTTGACTGCTTTGGCTGTGGCATTGATGGATAGGACGGCAGAGAGAGTAGGTAATGAGGAGTCAGCTAAGGCTGGCCATGTGGGGGTTACCGGATTCCGGAACAACCAGATTGATGTGAATGGCAACACCATATTGCTCAAGTACACGGGCAAGTCTGGTGTGAAGCAGGAGAAGCAGTTCAGTGACGGGCTAATGGCCAAGATTTTGAAGGAGTGTAAGGGGAACTGTAAGGGCAAGAATAGTCCCATTCTGACAACGAAGGACGGCTTCAAGATAAAGGCGGATAAGGTGAACCGATACCTGAAGGAGTTCGGTGTCACGGCTAAGGATATTCGTGGATATGCAGCGAATACCTTGGTGACAAGTATGCTGAACGCGGCGAAGACTCCTACGACTCCCGAGGAGAGAAAGAAGAAGTTCAAAGAGGTGATGAAAGCAGTAGCCGACAAGGTCGGACATCAGCAGGCCACGCTCAAGAAGCACTATCTCCTGCCGGGCATCGAGGAGTCGTATGTGAAGAGCGGCAATGTGAAGAGCGTGAAGAACGCGTCAGAGAAGGATATGGCGAGCCGAGTGTTTGTTGCCACCATTGCCGAAAGGCTCGTAGTCGAGAATCTCGGTTACTACAATAAGGCATGGTATGCCGTGTGGGATATCTGGCCGAAGGTTGTTGGGGCATACCGTCGGGTGACAGGCGAGAGCCCGATGCTTGACTCGATGCTTCAGATAGGCATCAATGACTGGGATATACCAGATGGAAAGGTCGGCTCCTACAAGCATCCGGAGGAAGGGGAGGCGTTTGGACTGCTGACCATTAGCCCAAGAGCATTTCAGGCTGACAGCTCGCTTTATGAGGTAGTCGTGGCCCATGAGCTAATACACATGGCCATGGGTAGAACCGAAGAGCCCCATAATGGCGTATTTCAGGAAATCGCGGATTTGGTGGGAATTCCGAAGGGCTATCAAGACTAAAGTTTGAGAACTTTTTGATAATTTGGCCATTGGTGAGGGCCATTACTTTGTGGAGGCGTGTTGGGATGGCTGTTAATCCATATCTGAATACGCCACCGACAAAATTGCGTCGCGACATGGAAATAGAGAAAGACCCCGAGAAGCGCAGGCAGATGAGGGATGCCCTCGATGCTTGGCGTCTCACGGTGCCGGGGCCGTTTAGGAAGACGGCTGTGGAGCTACTTTCTCTGGCTGAGGAGATAATGGAGAATGGGTGACCAGTATTACACCCTGAAAGACGGAGAAGAGGTACCAGTAGAGCCGGTGGGCACCTTGGCCACGGATGGCTGGCTTCCGGGTACGTGGGTGAAGTATGCCGGGACGAATCCGACCTTCTCTGGGGCGATTGCGACAGTGGACCTGTCGGATGGGACGGGTGTGCTCGCGGGATTCCTGAAAACTGGGCCACAGCACAACCAGCCTGTCGAACAGTTGAGCGATATGTGGACTACGGATACGAGACAGCGCAACGGCGGTTCGGTAAAAGCAGATTGGAGTGCGTTCGATGCGTCGGCCCGGTTCGAGCTGGATAGCAACATGCAGCTCCAGCGGATTGGTACTCGCATAGCAACGATGTTTGTGCCGCCGACGGGCTTTCATAAGTTCTACGTATTTGAGGTTAATGACTTGGCCGAAAGAACGACACCGGGGACCGGAGCGGCCCTGACGTACACACCGGGCGACAAGCTTTATGTGAGTAATCGGGGACGACTTACAAGTGAGCAGGAAAGTGTCTCACATTCGTGGACAGGCTTTTGTGTGGCCAAGTATGACAATGACTTCGAGGGCAACTACATCATTGCTGTTGCCGCTATAGGTTAGGGAGAAATACCATGGCAGAAGGCCCAGAACTTATTACGAACGGCACGTTTGAGTCCAACATCAATGGTTGGTCGCAGTCTGGTGCGACAAGTTGGGTGTGGACAGGCTCCGGTGTCATCGGTGACGGCAAGAACGCTTATCTCAATGTGACAGACTTCATGCTGTTCGTCGGTCCAAGAATCTATCAGGACTTCAGCGTGCCCGAAACCGGACAGTATCGAATCAGATTCGATTGGCGTAGCGAGCTTTATGGCGGCATAGATGGGTCTACGAACACGGACATCGTGATAGACCCTATTACTTTGGTTCATGCTGAGATGAGTGGTGGTAGTCCTGACGTGGCTGCTGGCTCTTATGACCAGCTCAAGACCCTTAGTGCCGGTACACGCAGGATAGACTTTCATATTTTCGGTACACCAGCATTTGACGCTTCTTATTGGAGGTGTTGGTGGGATAACGTGAGTGTGAAGCAGATAGTTCCCGACCCTGTTGTAGGCCCTGACAAAACGACTTACAGATACGGATAGGAGAGCCATGAAAAGTGTAAGCAGACAACAGAGAATAGCGAAGAGGATAGTCGCCCAGCATCTTGAGAACGTGAAGTCTATCGGCCCGTTGACAGAAAGAGAGCTGACGCGAGCCATTCGTGACGCCATTATTGCAGAGAATGACGCCATCAAGCAGTATGAGACAGTGGTAGATTCGACGGACAATGCTGCTGCTAAGCGCATACTTCAGGATATCGCCAACGAGGAGAAGGTGCACGTTGGTGAGCTTCAGACTCTTTTGGTGTCGTTGCTCGATGACGAGCAGGGTTGGCTCGATGAGGGAGCTGATGAGGTTGAGGACGAATTGTGAGCCGGTGATACACGGCAAGAGGCACAGGCGTCGAGTTGACGCCTTTACACCCGAGGAGGTGGCAATATGAACGAGAAGAATGTAAGCAGTGAGATGCTGTCTGGGGCACAGGCAGCAGAAAGCACGCTCGCACGTGGGGAATACGTCGAGCTTGAAGATTCGCTGCCTGAAGGCCATCCCCTGCGAGAGCAGGTGGAGAAGGCGAAGGCAGATTTGGGTGGCGACCTTGGTGGCTTGCCGGATGGCCATCCTTTGATTCTTCAGTTGAGGGCCGCGAAAGAGAGGTATGATGCGGATATAGCTGAGGAGACAGAGGATGCCCAAGAAAAGGCGAAAGAGGTCAAGAAGGCCAAGAAACTAGACAGGGCTAAGGCAAGAAGCGAGCGCATTGCCAAGGAAGAGGAGCGAGCTGGCAGGAGCCGTGAGGCCGCGAAGGCGGTTAATCGCGAGATATCCAGCGCACTGGACTCGGTGAGGGAGCTTTACAAGGTTCTGTCCGAGTACGAAGAGGATTTGAATGTGAATCCCTTGAGCAGGGCGAGGGCTCTCAGGCTGAAGAGAATGCTTGTTGCTGTTGAGCGGGGCCTCTCTGACAGCAGGATGGGTGGGGTGTAATCATGGCAGACAATGATGTAAAAAGAACACCGGTGACGGAGAGTGAGTTCAAGGGCGGCATGAAGCGGCCTACCGTGACTACATCGAAAGCAGACCCCATCCGTGCCCGTATCGCCAAGAAGGCGGTGGGAGCTGGTGGATTTGGGTTCAACCGTAGTGCTGGTATGTTGCTGGATACAGCACAGACGGCAGCTCCGTATAGGTCTGGGTATGCCTTGGAGACATATCGGACTTCGTATGCATATGGCTTGGGGGACCAAGCTGGTACTTACGACGTGCCGACCTATTTCGTCCAGATGAATGAGCAGAACGGTGGTCTGCTCTACTGGCCTGTGACGCTTCGCGAGAAGTATTCGTGGTACCGCTATTGGGCGCGGACAGACCCGTACATTGGGCGGTCTCTTGAGCTTTTGAGCGACTTGCCGATGTCGAAGCTTACGCTGAACATGCGCAAGCCGGGTGGTAAGCTGACGAAGAAGAAGCGAGACGAGATAAAGAGGTTCTTTGACTACCAGTCAGAGGTTTTGGGTCTATTTGAGTTGTGCCAGAATGTTCTCTGGGAGTGGAACATGATAGGCAACGTCTATCTGTTCCACGAGTGGGACGACAAGAAGAAGCTCTGGGCGCGTGCGGTTATGCTACCCCCGGAGGAGGTTTTTGTCTTCCAGTATCCGTTCTCTGAAAACAAGAGGGTTGAATACAAGCCCGAGAGGCTTATCCGTCTCATCAAGGATGGGTCTGGGAGCGCAGTTGGTGCTCCCAGTAATTCGCAGCTTCCGGGCGGTGATAATTGTGGCCACGAGGGGATGGACGAGAAGATTATCCAGAACGTGCCCGAAGAGCTGGTGAAGATGGTCAACAAGGAAGGCTGTATCGTGATGGACACCGACCCAATGACGGGTTCTTTTGTTCATCACGTGGCTCGTAGGCGTTCTCCGTACATGGACTTGGGCTCCTCCGTGCTTGAGAGAGTGCTTGTTCCGATGCTCCAGAAGGAGCACTTCCGGTACACGCAGCTTTCACTGGCAAGCCGGAACATGACGCCGAAGAACCTGATTACGGCTCCGGGTTTGATGCCGACCGAGGTTGATGACCTACGAACACAGGTTGACCTGTCTTATCTCGACCCGGAATACAGCATCATCACCAACTATGAGGTGACGTGGGAACAGATTGGAACGAGTGACAGACTACTCGACCTCAACAATGAATACGAGCGTATCGAGAACCAGATATTTGCTGGTCTTGGTGTGACTCGTGAACTGCTGACTGGGGAGGGAACGTGGAGTGGCAACAAGATTACCGTAGATATCCTCAATACAATGTTCCTGCTCACTCGTGAAGTGCTGGTGAACTACATCGAGAAGAAGCTGTTCATCCCTATCTGTGAGGCGCATGGGTGGTACGACGAAGACGATAACGGCATCAGGGATTACTGGTATCCGAAGGTTGGCTTCAATCGTCTCACCATCCGCGATAACGCAGAAGTCTTTGACAGTCTGTATCAGCTCTACCAAAAGGGCTCGCTGCCCGTGGATATCATTTACGAGCTGTTCAATCTCAACACCGAGGATATTGATACGAAGCTCTACGAAGACCTGTTCACAGTCAAGGACGCCAACTTCAATCGCGTGGTTGAGGAAATCAGTGGTGAGACCGGCAGGGCCATTGTCGAGCGCACGGAAATCGTGGAGAAGGTGGCCAAGTATCTTGGCCTTCAGGTCCAGCAACCCGCCGAGGGCGAAGGAGAAGGTGGCGGGGGCGAGTTCGGTGGCTTTGGTGGTGACTTCGGGGAAGGGGAACCAGCCTCTTTTGGAGAGGAATCCGGGGGAGCACCGTCCGAAGAAACAGCTCTTGATGAGGGAACTCAGGAACAAATGGCCGAGGAGATTGCCAGTCAGCTCCCAGAGGGGGCTTCGGATGAAGACATAGCAGAGGCCGTGGAGGAAGTATCTGCCGCGACCTGATAAGAAGGAGACGACCATGAATGTAATGAGGCTTATCGTCGCATCGGTGGCGACGCAGGATGTATTTAAGCGTTTTGCTCAATTGTCCAAGAAGGACAAAGAGACCGTCATCAACAAAGTCAAGGAGAAGGTGAACGGCAAGGGCAAATCAAAGAAGGATGAGGAGCCTCCAGAGGAAGAGGCTGTTGAGGAAGAGGTCAAGGACGAGACTGTGGAAGAGACGGAATCTGACACGGGGACGACCGAAGAAGTGGCTCCTGACACCGAGGAGCAGGTGGAGGGTGAGTCAAAAAGCCTTGAAAACCTCGTTGGTGACTTGGCCGAGGAGATTGAAGTCATCAAGACCGACGGCCAAATTTCTCCGAGTGAGGTTGTTGGCCTGATTGATAACGTTGTGCAGATGGTTCACACGTTGCTTCAGGCTAAGCCCGGTAAGCCCAAAAAAGCGTCCAGAGAGGACGATATTGCTCAAAGAATCGCAGATGAGGCCATCGAAGTGGAATTGTGAACGTTGACCGCATAGCAGAATACGTCACGGGCTGGTTTATAGCTGCACGTGGACAACAGGTGGTGCGCAAGGACAAAGACCTGATGCGTGACACCGGAGGTGTGTCTAAGGGCCGTGACAGGGAGCCTGACCAAAAGCCGCCGCGAGATGATGTGAAGGAACGGTACAAGGAGAAGAGGCTGACTCCCGATGAAAAGAAAGACCGAGAGGAAGACGACCGGGAGGTCAAAAAGCCAGTGAGAAGGCACTCTAATAGACTGGCAAGCAGGCAGGAAAAAGAAGTTGAAAGGCTCATGGGGGCTCTCCTGAAGGGCACTCCTTTCGCTAACAAGGCATACGCCACTGGCGGATACGTGCGAGACGAGGTGCTTGGGGTTCCTGCTAAGGACTTGGATATCGTTGTCGAAATGAGAGGGGGAGCCGGAAAGCTCGCCCGGTTCATTTATACCACGTTTCCCGGTAGCATTAGTAGGCCAAGGCAAATGAAAAACTACCCGATATGGGTGGTGGCCTTTAAGGATGATGTGGATTATGGCGGCGAGAGCTATCGAACCAAGGGTGCGACGATAGAGATTGCGGACACACAGAAGGAGTCATTCCCCGAGGAATCGAGCAGGCAGAGAGTGACGGAGTATGGCAATCTAAAGGAGGATGCTGAGAGGCGAGATTTCACCGTCAACATGCTCATGAAGGACTTGACTACGGGCCAAATCAAGGATTTGACAGGTACGAGTGTTAGTGACATCAAGGGGGGCATTTTGAGGGGTCACCCCGGAGTGGACTTTAATAAGATTCTGAGAGACGACCCTTTGAGGCTGATAAGGCTTGTACGCTTTCAGGCGAAGTATGGCTGGGCCGTTCCGATGTCGGTAATGAGAGACGTGAAGAGGAACGCTGGCCGAATTCGAATAGTTTCGGCGGACAGAATTCGGGAGGAGCTGGTCAAAATTATGGAACTTGGCAGACTGGCTCGGGCAATCAAGTTTATGAAGGTAGTCGGCCTGCTCAAGTATGTGCTTCCCGAAATTGAAGAGATGGCTGGAACGGAACAGGAGTACAGCAAGGGAAGCCATCAGGAGGGTGACGTATTGAAGCACACGTTGCTCGTACTTAGGAACGCCAAGCCCGGTGTGGAGAACCAGTTGGCTGCCCTGTTGCATGATGTGGGCAAGCCGAAGACTCAGGATGTAATTGGTGGTTTGGTCAACTTCCTTGGTCACGAGAAGGCGGGTGGAGAGATAGCAGAGGCTATTATGAGGAGGCTTAGATTCGAACGGAAGACCATCAAGGCGGTAAGGAAGATGGTCGAGAATCACATGAGGCCGCACCACCTTACCAGAGACGATGTGGGGCCGAAGGCACTTCGGAGGTTTGTCCGCCACGTAGGCGAGGAATTGATTGATTCGGTTCTGGACTTGGCCGAGGCAGATGCTTTGGGCAATCTTCCTTCTGAAAATGAGATTCCTCGACTAAGAAAGATGATAGAGGAAGTGCAGCGAGTGCCGGTGGAGCAGAAGCCTCCGCTCGACGGAAATCAGATTCAGGAGATTTTAGGTCTTGAGCCGGGGCCGGAAGTGGGGAAGGCCATTCAGTTCTTGAGAGACAAGATGGACGAGTACGCGATTAGGGGTCTTGAGTTGTCACCCAGTGACGCCGAGAGACTTTTGGTAAAGCAGTTTGCGTAGAGGAGTGCGCTATGGATGGAGAAAGGATAGCCAAAATGACCGATAAAGTGGCCCAGACCGAAACGGATGACGAGCCTCTATCTCAGGTAGACCAAGCGATTGACCTGATGATAGCCTCGGTCAAGGTGATTGAGAAGAATCTGCCCAAGGTGAAGGCAGACAGCGTGCCGGAGCAGGCTGCCCTTGATACCGTCAAGGAGCTAATGGATGAGGCCATCATGCCTTATCTCGCGGACATCGCCAAGGCGATGCAGATTTTTGAGTAAAGGAGGAACCCCAAATGGCAGACAACGAAAGAGTACAGATAGTCAGCAATGACCTTGACCCTCAGCAGCAGTCTGTTGCACAGCAAAGCCGTACGGAATGGTATCCGGGCAAGGCTACGTCCAGAGAGGGCGACATGAACTGGGAGAGGGACAAGAGGATACCGCAGGGCACCCCCGCCTTCGACGGCGAGGCAGCAGGCCCCGTGGAGATGAACCGGACGAGGGTCGTCAAGCTGCACCGGAATACGGTCTCTGACCAGACGGTGCTGTCTCCGACCGTTGAAAGCCACCGCGTTGAGGCTGTCGCCGATGACTACATCAGTGGCACCCACGAAGTGGACGAGACGGAATACAGGGATGACCTCGCCGAGCAGGAACGCCGCGCAGGCAACGACAACATCAAAGGAGCGTAACCATGCGAGTGTATCAGGTCATCAGCGACTTTGACCTCACTCCCATGAATGTGGCCCTCACAGTGGGGGATGTGGTCGGCAAGTTGGACGGCGCGGTTGCCGTAACTGTCAATTCGATTCAGTATGCCAATCAGGCTTTGTATGATTGGGTTGGCAGTGCGAACAGTGCCGAGGAGTTGCAGTTTGTTGGGACTATACCCGACCCGCCTGTGGGTGGTGGCGTACCGGCTACGCCGGTGGCGGTTCCAGCTACGCCGACCTCGGCAGGCTCTCAGGGAACATGGTCATATGACGGCACCTATTTCTACTGGTGTGTTGCGAATAACACATGGGTCAGATGGGTTGTCGTTACAAGTTGGTAATAGGAGGAACCGATGAAGGGACATGGAATTATACTTTGGTCGGTGGCTCTCATGATATTGGCGGCGTTGTGTCTGTTCGCTACTGCCGGGCCGATAAAGGGACTCGTGGATATCGGTACCGGGCAGGAAGTGCCGGACGCAGACCTCAGATATCTGAAGCAGCCGACGAACACGCCTCCGGGCTCAGGCTACGTCGTTCAATCCACGGATGCGACGGGCACGAATACGGAGTGGGTTGCCGCAGGCGGATGTCAGGAACACTCTGTCACGAGCGACTATTCGTTCGCAGCAGCGTCGAGCGTGAACTTTAGCGCGACCGGAATGGTGTGCAGGGTGCCCGATATCATGCGCGGGAGAATCTACGTCCCCAACATCAACAACGACCCATTCTCGGCAGTGGTTGAACTGACGTGGTACGCTTCGTCCAACCGCTTGGGGTACGAGGCGATATGGCGTGCGAACATGCGGGTTGTGCAAGTGACGCTCACGGCTGATGCTGCGGCTGGAACCAACGTGGTTACGGTGGCGGACTCCAGCGACTTCACGGTGGGTGACTTGGTCTACCTGATGGGCACGAATCCCGAGTTCGTGAGAATCGAGCAAATCGCAGCCAATGACCTCACGCTCGAAACTCCAACATTGAATGCCCATTCCACAGGTGACGGTGCAAGTCGCGCTGCCGAATTTGGAGGGTACTTCTTGGAGGACGATACGTACACCGGAACTCTCTGGGGCAGGGCGAAGTTCTCTTCGGCTCAGACCGTGGACATGGCAACGTGGGTACAATACAAGAAGTGACGAGATGAAATGTAAAATCGGTATAGTTCTTCTCTCGATTGCTTTGTTCGGCGTGGGTTGCGTCTCGTATAAAGTTGACGAACCCCTTCCGTCTGCTGTTCGGTGTCATCTGTCTTCTCGTATGGAGACAGGTGAGCCAATTTTTGGAACTATGGCGGTCAACGACTTCGTCTGTACCATTCGTGCGTCCGGCGGAGACTACACGAACCTGTCCACATGGGAAGTGGCTATCCAGTCCGATTTGACGGTTTCAAATTCGATGGTTTTTACGGTTTCGTCAACGGGCACGTACAGTTCCGCGACTGACGATGGGACCAACGTAACCTTCACAGGAGGTGGCACGGGCTGGCTACACCACATCAACAGTTCTTCCAAGGCGTACATTACGCAGTGTTCGGGGCTTATCAGTAACGGCACTGTCACGGTTTGGGGAAGCAGCAATACGTTCACGGTTGCCGATACGGGCCAGCAAGTCGGCTTGGCGATTGCTGAATGCTACAATGATTGGCCGTCGGGTCTTGATGATACTGTGACCATTTCTGGTTGGACTACAGATTCGGACAACTATGTCAAGATTACCACACCAACATCGGAGCGTCATAATGGGGTACCGAAGTCCGGGGCGAATTATACGGGCTTTGCGATAAAGGAGAGCGGTTCATGGGTGCAGACGCTCGAACTTGGCGAGCACTATACTGTGGTCGAAGGTATTATCGTTGATGCTGCGGGAAAGTCGGGTGTCCGGGCGTTGCAGGTGACCAGTGTGGATAATACTGTTGTCAAGGAATGTATTCTGATGAACGCTACCTATACCGGAGCGGACGGATACTATGTCGTGAACAGTAGTGCCGAAGATAACTTCATTGTCAACTCCTTAGTGCTGAACTGCACTCAAGGTATCGAAGTCAATTCGTATGCGTACCGGCAGCGAATCTACAATTGCACACTTGCTGGTTGCACCAGTCAGGGCTTATATTTCCATGGAGGTGGGAGTCCACCTCGTACGCACTACGTCAAGAATTGTCTGTTCTATACCAATAACACCAGTGTTTATAACGCGAATCCAGCAGCGACCATAGAAATGGAATACTGCTCTGCCGACGATGACCATACAGACGACTTCGGCGGGACGGGGAACAGAACAAACCAGACGTTCACATTCGTCGGCGCGTCCACAAACAATTTCCACTTGAGCGCGAGCGATGCAGGTGCCCGGACATACGGCACTGATTTGTTTGCCGATTCATTCTATCCTCTCCATGACGATGTGGATGGAGATACGAGAGTTTATCCATGGGACATCGGCTTTGACCAAGTAACGTTGACCGGGCCTCAGCGTTATTTCGTTGGCGACACAGACAGCGACTGGAACGATACGAACAACTGGGCCATTCTTAGCGGTTGGCCCGGTGGTGCGAGTGTTCCGGGTTCAAGTGAGTGGGCGATATTCGACCAGAATAGCCCGGACTGCGCAGCGGACATCAGCGTGCAAGTTGGCACATTGTCGTCTGTAACCGGCTTTACGAATGAGCTGGATTGTGCCGGATATGATTTCAGAGTCAACGACTCCTGCATTTGGTCGGACGGAACATTTCTGGGCAGCAACGGAACGCTCAGGTTCGACAGCGGTCTGCATACATACGGAGGCACGTTCCAGTTGTCGAGTGGTTTGACACGATGTCCGGCGACCAGTGGAAACTGGGACATGGTGCTTTACGGGCAGGTTTTGCATAACAACGGTACGTTGCAGACGATACCCAACTATGGGTCTGATTTCGACATTGATGTCGGAACCAACGCCCTTTACAACTGGAGGCTCGGTGTTGATGGTCAGTTTACCGACTTCACCGTGGTGACTAACGTTGTTGTCAGCAATGACCTGACGTTTGTCGAGCAAACATACGGCGGTCGTTATTTTTATGGCAGCGGCAAAACAATCTATCTTCACGGTGACCTGTTGCAAGAGCACGGTTCGAGTGCTTTTCATTTTTATGACGCAGTTCCTACGATACGCATGGTCGGAACGGGCGACCAGACTTGGTTCTCAGACAGATTTTCTGATTTTCCTAAGCTCATTATTGATAAGCCGTCGGGTAATCTGGTAATGACAGGGTTGCTTTCTATTGCGACCAGTTTCAATTATATACAGGCCGACGGTATTACGGCTCCGGGTGGCACGCCTACTTTTGCAATGTACGCGCCGGGTGCCGGAGACCTGTATCTGACCATTGCAGGTACGCCTACGTTCCCGTGCGATTTCGTTTTCACTCGTTTCGGCGCATGTGGACTTGTCTTGTCAGGCACGTTCCATACCACAGGTTCTCTCACCTACGTACGACGGTCGAGCTTTTCGGGCGGCGGGTTACACGGTGGCATTTATCAAGTGGAGGGTAACCTCGACCTGTCCGGCAAAAACTCAAATCCCAGCGAGCATACCGCTCAGATTCAGTTGATTGGGGGAGACGACCAGACTGCCCAGTTTGATGACAACTATTTTCCAAGCGGCGGCCTGACAGTTGATAAGACAAATGGCACCGTGACGCTAGTTTCTGATTTCAACATCGGGAATGTTCCGCTTATTGTAACTGATGGAATCTTGGACTTTAGCGGATACGACGTTACGTGCAGCGGTAGCTTTTCAATATCCGGTACGGTCAAGCTGAGGGGTGACGAGTCTGTGTCTTATGGCTCGGCTGACCTGAGTAATGGGACAGTCGAATACTACGACAGCGCAGTGACAGCCGACGTGAGCCCGTTCGCAAGCGCAACCGTCAGCAATCTCGTTTGCGGCTCGGGTAGTACCAAGTGGTACTACTTCCCCACTGGACTCGTCAACGAAATCACCATTGCCGGGACTTGGTCTGCCCCCAGTGGAACCGTCTACTATCCTGTCCAGTTCAGGAGCCTTGTGGATGGTGTTCAGTGGTATGTAGACTTGCAAGGCAGTTCCGCACTGTCGAACCACGTGGGAGTCAAGGATAGTAACGCCGGGAGTGGAAACACAGTCTACGCTCTCGGCAGCGCGGATTATGGAAATAACATCAATTGGTTTGGCTTGATGACAGTCACCGACGGTGTCTGGAATTACAACGGGAGCGATAGCTGGACGAACAACTCCAGATGGACTGGCGGACAATTCGCTTACGGAGTCGGTAAGACCGGTGATATAAGTCAGGTGAATATCAGCGCAAACAGTACCATCACGATAAGCACGAATATACTGATTGGCTCCATTCTTTTGGCTGACGCTGGAAATGACGGCTCCAACACTCGCGGCTGGACGCTCTCCAATGTCGGATACCCGATTATGCTTCACACTGGAGGTGTCGGAACTCCTGAGATTCGGGTTGGCTCCAGACAATCCAACGCTGGTAATCGTTTCTATATCTATCCAGAGCTTCAGGGAACGGAGGGCCTTCACGTGGAGCGGCTTGGCGGAGTTTTCGCTTACCGCAGACCAGTGTATCTTATGAATACGGCCAACTCCATCTCCGGTACGATGACCGTGACGAATGGATGGGTTGTAGCGAACGACGACAATGCGTTCGGCGCGTGTGATATCGCCATATACAATGACGGGCGTGTGGAATTGGTAAACTTCGCCGTAGTGACGAACAACGTGAGTATCTATGATGGCGGTGCGTTCGGAGGGGGTATTTATGCCGCTCAGGATGCGAACACGGTACATACTAACGGAACAATTACCCTGTACGGGCTCACAAACTATATCCAAACAGGAAATGCCGACCAGACCATCTATAGTCCGATTGTCGGAACCAATACTAACAGTGTCTTGGTGTTTCAGGGCGTGGGCAATGGGAGCTATCAAGAATGGGTTATCTTGCGGACCAACAATACCTATGTGGGACAGACCGTTCTGAATCCGAAGGCTCGGGTGAGGGTCTATGACCCCGATGCTTTTGGCCTGAGTACCAATACCGTTTATCTTCGGGGTGGCTCGTCTTATGCCTACGAGGCTTTTCTCTATATGTCGGCTGCCTTGGATACCAGAAAGACCCTGTGGATGGAGCAGGAAGCATTTATTCAGTTTGGGGCCAATCTGGTCGTTTCTAATACCATCATTTCTGAAGACGGTTGCAACTTGATGGCTATTCTGAATAGCGGCCAGAACACGACGTATGAGGGTAACCTTATTTTGACAAATGGGATTACCCTATTCAATAAACAGGGCGGACTGTCTGCGGGAGCAGTATATCTGAATGGAGTCATCAGTGGGCCGGGCAGTATGTTCATTGCAGGCTACAGTTCCAACGATTCTCAACCATACTTCAACGCCACCAATACCTACAGTGGCGGCACCCGCGTACAGAGGCAGGTCAACGAAGACCTTATTTATGCAGGCAATGACGCTGCGTGGGGGACGGGGCCGGTGTGGTTAGATTCGGACACCGACACGAAGGAGTCATTCCGTATCACTCAAGACCTGACGATGACAAATGACTTCCGAGGCCGGGGCAAGATTGGGACGGGCTCTTATGACCTGACGCTAACCGGAACTGTTCGGCCCTACGATACGGGTTATGATACGGTGACGGCGACGACCAATATCGGCACAATGTATCTCGCTGATGCCACGTTGGGATTGAGCGGTGACAGGTTGGCTTACGTCTGGCAGATAGACGACACGGTAAACGACATCATCACCTGCGAAGACCTGCACAATGTTTATATGACGATGGATTTGACCGACAGCTATATCGGAACGAACAAGTGGCAAGAGGGCGAGTACACTATCATCACATGGACAGGCTCCGACCCGACGAATGTGAGCATCAGCGTAACGTTGCCTCCTGAACTCAAGGGCGCAACAGTCGTGACCGACTTGGTGAATAATACCATCAAGCTGGACATTGACACATTCATCTATTACGTCACAGAGGGTGGGTCAGGGACACAGGACGGCTCAAGTTGGACGAATGCCTTTGACCAGATTCAGGACGCTCTCAATGACATCAGTTTTGGCACCGAGAGAAATCGGAGCATTCAGCCAGAGATTTATGTTGCCCAAAGTACGGGTACGAACAGCTTCGCCGTAGCAAACTACACGGGTAGCATTCAGAATCCGACCTATATCTATTTTTATGGCGGCTATGATACAAATACTCTAACTGTCGTGGGTCGGAGCAAGGTGAGAGGCGCAGGGTACTATAGTGCAGATTCCGGTCTCCACGTTGAGGGGACTGGGGCTGACCATGGCGAGATAAAGCGGATGTTCGTTCGCAGCTTTGATGTCAAGGAGGTCGAGGATGGTATTGTCCATATAGTCGCTCCGCTCGACGATGCAAGGTGTACACTAAGTATGTCGAATTGCGTCATTCGGGCAGGTAGGCATGGCGGATACCTGTACTATAACAAGACCTTCAATCGGATGGGACCGATTACGCTGGAGTTCTTTGACGGGGACGTATGTGCCGGAACAGCTACAGCCGGATATGCCTTGTTTACACGTGGCCCGTATCTGGTTGCGGATATCCGTCGGTCATACGTGCGCAGCATTTCGAGTGACGGCATTCATCAAGAAGCTCTTGACAGCTCTGGGTGGAATGCGTCGAGCGGCTCACCGCAGACATATCTCATAGAGAGTACCGTGGAGAGGTGTGGGGGTCACGGTGTCTTCTATCATCAGTATGGCAATGGCATGTATCTCGGCTTGCATTCCTATTTGTACGGCTCAGAGTCTTATATTACGGATTGCAGAGGGGAGGGTATTCATATTTATCATCGTGGTGGCAATAATTGGTCAGGTGGTAATGCCCAGATGCGTTACATTCTCAGATTGACGAATACGGTTGTGGCGGCTAACAGTAGCCATGGAGTGAAGATGGAGGGGACGGGCATTACTGTGCAGACTGGCGGAGTGCAGGCATACTCCTACAACTCCACGATAGCGAATAACACGTCGAATGGGCTTTGGCTGACGCAACAGAACACGCTTGGGAACAGCCAGTCGTATTTCTACAATACCATCATTGCCGAGAATATGCGTAACGGATTTGAGGTAAGTGATGGCGACGGTCTAGGTGCGCTGCTCACCGAGGATTACAATTGCGCCAACAATGCTTTGACCAACTTCGTCGTGAATGGTGCGGAGCAAGCCGCTTCTGCCAACGACGTTCTGTATAATCCGTCCTTCAAGGGACTGCCCGGAACCGAGCCGTACAATCTGAGAGCGGGGAGTTCGTGCATTGATGCGGCATCTGCGACATACGCTCCGCCGACGGACATCAGGGGAGTTACACGTCCACAGGGTGTCGCTGACGACATCGGTGCTTACGAGGTGAAGGACGGTGTTCCTGTCGGACACCTGATACCGCAGTACCTCAATGAGCTGTGGACTCCGAACGAGTTTTATCCATAGGAGGAAGACATGAGAAAGCTGATAGCACTGGTTCTGGTCATGGTGGCCGTTCCTGTTCTTGCGCTGGAGTATGCCGTCCAGCAAAACGGTTCGGTCAGGTTCTTGAGAGGCAGCACGCCGCTGCCCAATAACGCGGTCTATCCGATACCCGCCGAATTGCACTCGAAGCCTCTTGGCTATCTAAAGGTGGTTGACGGGAAGCTGGCCGAGAAGACGGCGGAAGAAAAGGCGGTCATGGACTTGCCTGAGAAGTATCGGAAGATTGATGAGGTTACGGGCATCTGGGTTGAGAAGACGCAGGAGGAGAAGGATGCAGCCGACGCAGCGGAGCAGGCGTACAAGGATGCTCTGATTGCCGAGTGGCAGGCCAAGAAGACCAACCACGTCGAAATCATGCTGCTCGACAATCGTTTCTTGGAGGTCTTGCAGTACGCGAACTTCTACCTGATGGGAGAGGGCATCATTACGAATGCTCTGACTCCGGCGAACGTCAAAGAAGACCAGATGGCTTTCTATATTGTGAGCATGACCAATCAGACAGTGGCAGCCGGATTGAGCAGCCGTCTCGATACCATTCTGCGATACGACGAGAAGGTGACAGCGGACAAGATAGGCCGTCCGCCAGATGGCAGCACCGTCATGAGTCGGATTATTGCTCATCCGCAGATTTTGAAGGTTAATGTGGACGCACTGGCACCCCCGAAGCCGAAGCCGCCCAAGAAGGGCTTCTGGAAGAAGGTAAGGTCGTGGTTCTGAAATGACTGATTTCTCGTTTCCATATCCTGAGCTACGGGCGCCGCCGAGAGAGGTCGGTAAGGGCTGTAGGGTCTGTGTACATCAGACCTACTGCATGGCCCTCTACTGGTTTAGACGAGGTGGCGACAGCCGGGGTTTCAGGGTCGAGCCTGTGGATGATGACCATATGGGCATCCAGTGTGCCTCGTGGTCGGATGACCCGGCGGATATCGTGACGAGCGTCAATAGTCGTGACCTTGAGGAAGAGGAGTACATCTACAATCAGGGTATCGGCTCAGAAGCGAATCGCAACGGCATTACCAGTGCCGTGACGGGGACGTATAGGAGGCCATAATGCGGATAGCAAGGGAGTTGCTGGCTGTCGCGAAGTCTCTCGCCGTAGAGAGCGAGTTTCCTGTCGCGACTTTCTATCATGGCACCTTCCTGATAAATCTGAAGCCCATTCTGTCGAAGGGTCTGTCTCCCCGCATCGTAGACGCCAAGTCTGTGGTGGACAGGGCCGTCGAGGAGATTGCTTCTGACATGGGCATGACAAAGGAACAGAAAGTGCAGTTGGCCAAGAGCCCATTTATCAAGAGTGCCGTAGAGAGGGTGTCGGAGGGCAAGGTCAAGCACGTATCTGTCAGCGGGGAGTATTCTTACGCGAAGGGACATACCGGTGCGAGTAGTGAGTGGTATCATGAGATTATCCATGCAGCACAGAGGATTCTCTATGCCGACTATTACGAGCAGGAGCACACCTATATTCGCAAAGTTCACGATGCGTGGGATGAGATGAAAAAGCTCGACGGGGAGCTGAAGAGTCTCTCGATGGAGGAAGAAGATTGGCCGAGGCGCGAGGAGATTTTTGAAGAACAGCGCAAACTGAATGAGTTGGTCCGAGCTGTCGAAGAGGAGAAGAAGGCCGTCCTGTCTGGGATGCAGCGAAAGATAGACCAGCAAGAGGTGGCGGTGCTTCGTGGCCGTTTTGGTGACGAGGGTGTCCTTCTTACTCTGTCCATTCCGTGGGCCGACTTGAAGTCATTGGCCGCAGATTCGTATACGAAGAAGCGTCTCGAAAAGTTCGAAGAGCAGTTTGCAGATTGGAAGGAAGGCAAGGACGGCACGTGGGTCGGCCATGTTGGGGGCGACAAGCGTCGCGTTTGGGGATTTTTTCGAGAAATTCATTTGAAGAAGGTGCCGCCAAAGTTCATCACGAAGTGGAAGAAGGTGGGGTAGAAATGGCATCGTTTGCAGAAGCAATCAAGAAAGAGCTGGAGGCTATCAGGAAGAAGGAGGACACCTTCATTCAGGAGCAGGAGCGGAAGGCTCCGCGCCGAAAGGCTAAGCGTGTCGGCTTCAAACCCAAGAGCGGCACCCTGTTCGCCATCCGGAACAAGCGTCTGGCCATCCGTGAGGCAGCCCTTCGTCTCGTGCAGGTTGTGCTGACATACAGGAAGACCACGACCAACGAGACCAAGAAGTACATCGTGGCTCCATACAGCTACCGGCACCGAAGGCTGAAGGTGGGCAGGCGCAAGATGCTCTTTGCCTACGACATGAAAGACAGACATATCAAGGGCTTCGCCATCCGCAACGTTAGGAACGTCGCCCTCACAGATAGAAAATTCCGGCCCAAGTGGCCCGTCGAGATTATATAGGAGGGACAAATGGATATTTTCGACAGGATAAACATCATAGCTACCATCTTGACGGCTGAGACCAAGATTCTTGCGCCGGAGGGTCGCAGGAAGAGTTGGAAGATAGTCTACCCGGACGGCAAGGTGCGCTATTCGCCGACAAAGCCGACCGAGAAGGAGATTTCGGAGGAAGCTCCGTCCGAGGAGGCTCCAGAGAAGGGGCAGGTCGAGGTGTCCAAGAAGGAGATGTCCGACATGAAGCGTACGCTCAAGAAGGAGCTGGGCGAGCTGCCGGATAATGTGGACGACCTTATCAAGGACGAAGTTGCGAAACTTCGTGGAAAGAAGACCGAGACCAAGAGTGTGTTCACGGACGAGGAGAACGCACTTCCTGATAAATCGCAGCAGAAGGTCAAGACAGAGAAGGAGTTGTTCTCGGAGGCCAAAAAGGCTCAGAAGGATATGATGAAGCTCCTTGACCAAGGGAAGGGTCTCGATAAGGCGATGGGGGCGAAGCATTTTGATATCGCCAAGGGAGATAAGCCGGACTTGGACACCAAGGGGCCGATTATCATTACGGCTCCCCTCAAGGGCAAAGAGCGGTCGAAGGAGAAGGTAGAGGCGGATTACGGCGGCGACTGGTCGAAGCTCAAGGACGTTGTAAGGGCGTCGGTCGGGGTAGATAGCTTCGAGCAGGTTGAAGAGGTGGTTCAGAAGCTTAGGGACATGGGTATGGAATTGGCCGAGAAGCCGACGGACAGGTTCGCGAACCCCACATCGGCAGGATACCGGGACATCAAAATCAGTGTCAAGTATCCTAATGGCCACATCGGAGAGCTACAAATTCATCTGAAGTCTATTCTCAAGGCCAAAGAACAGGCGCATAAGGACTACGAGGTTGTGCGCAGCATCGAAGCCAAGGCCAAGAAGGAAGGTAGAGAGGATTTGACCGATGAGGAACAGAAAGTAGTAGACGAGGCGAATGACAAAATGAAGAAAGCATACGAAGATGCGTGGGAAGGTGCGACAGCGAGACCCGCAGCAAAAGCGGCAAGTTTGAGAATGGCGGCACCGAAGACCCGCTATTTCGAGCTTGAGGGTAACCCTGTCGTTTTGGTCTATAAGAAGTTCCCCGTTATGACTGTGAAGGGCAAAGACAAGGTGTATTACGACTTTTTCAAGCTCTTTCATGATGGCAGGGAAATCTCGAAGAGGGAGTACGGCAAGCTGAAAAAGGGGTGAGGGAGAAAATCTCCGTAATAATTCTTTGATATACTACCCTTTTGTGGAGGAATGACTATGAGAACTCGGCGAGGAAGCACGCTCTGGGCTGGGCCTCTGGGCGACATGATTGACATGTTCAAGGTCGGCGATATTGTCAAGCCGGTGACAGTCGAAGACGACTTCACCGGGGTGGTCCGGGCTGTAGATGGAAAAGTCAACAAGGTCTGGGTGGCGTGGGGCGGCGGCTCTGTGAAGCAGCACGACCCGGATGAAATCCAACTTATGCCTTACGCGGATGAGACCATTAGGAACCGCTACGCTTCAAGGCGTGAGACCCTGTCAAAAGAGGCGACAAATTTGCGCTCTTTTGCGGAGACCGGCAAACTGATTAGCAGGAGAGACAGGCTTGCTTTGACAGAAGACGAGGTCGGCCCTCAGTTTGTCGGTGACCCCAAGGTGCATGGAATTGACAAGCCTCGCGGAGGCGGGTTCAGCATAATGCAGAACTTGCAGAAAGACCTCGCTCCGGAGGCACTGGAAGAGGCAGAGGAAGGCCCTAAAATCGCTCCCCAGCAGGCTGGGATGGGAGAAGACACAGAAGAGGATGGTGGTGACCAGAACGCTCCCGGTGGCGACCCAAACGCTTCGCAAGATGCCCCGGTAGAGAAGATGGCCGCAGACAAGGGCAAGGGTAGCTTCTATATCGAGTTCTACAAGAATGGTAGGCGTAATCGTCGCTTCTGGCCGACGCTTGATGAAGCCAGAGACGTAGCTGAAAAGATTTTCAAGCAGACGGGCATTGTTGTAGGGATAGAGGAGGACAAGAGTCGCAGGGCTTTTGAAATGCGTAGCCGCAGGGGCGGCAAAATCCCCGGAGTCCCTGATGGGACGGGGCCGATGGGTGGAACTGGTGAATGCCCCTTCAGTGAAGAAGATGAAGAGATTGAGGCTTCTTCTCGTGTGGCCCTGACCGTACCTCAGAGGCATCAGAAGAATATCGCCATCAAGACGCTGAAGATGAACGATGTCTTTGCAAAAGTCATGGGCGGAATGACAAAGGAAGAGGCCCGTGAGTTCCTGAAGTCAATCGGATGGTCAGACTCAAGGATTCGCAGACTTGAGTCTTCTGATAAGACTGCGCGTTCCAGAGAGGCAGCCGCAGGTCCGTACACACTCATGCAGCAGCTTTTTGCCGATTTCAAGAAAGGCAAGCTCGAAGACGAGGAGGTGCTCAAGTCGTGGGGCCACGGCATGGGACACACAAAGGGCGCGGACTACGTGGTCGGGGCGGGAGAGGACATTGTCTGGGTGCTTCTGGGGTATGCCAGTGGTCGCAAGGACAAGGAAGACGTGCTGAAGGTTGTTCGGAAGAACATTCGGCAGGCGTTGAAAGATAACGAAATTTTCAAAGGTTTGCGCGGAGAGCAGCGTGAGCTACATGACAAGTGGATGGAGTACATGGAGGGACTGCGTGGAGGTCGGAAGTCTTCTGTTTCTACACTTCGCAGCCGCAGGGCTATGTATTGGACGGACAAGGACAGGGTCTATCGCCTGACGAGGATGGAGCAGGACGGTGGCGGAGCCGTTTGTCCGAAATGTAAGAAGGAAATGAGTAAGGAGCCCTTCACTCGGAGCGACAAGCTCTACAACTGCCCCAGTTGTGGCTTCAAAATTCCGTCCAGTAAGGTCGTGACAGAGCGGAAAGTCGAAGTCGAGCTGGAGCCGGACGGCACCATCGAGGTCGAGGTGGAGCCTGTTGAAGCTTCATTGCGACGCGGCAGAACCGCAGCTATAGAGGTTCCGGATAATCTGAGGAACATGAGCATTTCGGAAATTGCATCGCTCATCGCGGCGGACTGGGCTCGTGTGAACTATGCCGCTAAGCCCTATCTGGATGCGATGTTCTCACTTGAGAGTGTGAAGGACATGTACTTTCAAGACCCCGGCAGCATGATTGTGGCCTACTTCCTCTCGAACGCGTCATCGTGGAGAGGCGAAGTCGCAAAGGCGGTGAAAAAGGAACTGAAGCGGAGAATTCGATGAATCGGAAAATGCTCGCAACAGAGTTGTATGACGCAGCCCGGCTGATTACGGCTCAAGTCGAAGTTCCACTCGACGACTGGGACAAGCTCGACATTCGCGGAATGATGAAGTTCACCAAGGAGAACGGCGGCAGAGTTTCCAAGTGGAAGTCGGGAGACGGCTGGAAGTACGTGATGGATTTCAAGAAGTTCGTCGTCCGGCTACCGAATGGCGGCTACATGATGGGAGAGGACAGTACGTCATGTGTGCTCTTCGCCGTCTTCAGTCTCGCTAAGAAGGCAGGCATTGACGCGCAGAAGGTGTATCAGAAAGCAGAAGGCGACAGGCTCACTTTGTCCGAGTTGAAGGAATGGGCACCAATTACGCAGGTGCCGACGACATCAAACGAGCAGGCATGGAAAAAGCTCTTGGACGATTTGCAGGATGTGAACTATCACACTTTCAGAGCCGAGATGGAAGATATTCTTGAATTTCAGGGTATCTTGTAGGATTTGCTCTCATAGTGGGAGCGCAGTAAAAGGAAACTGTAACCAAGGAGAAGGACAATGGGTTACTCCAAAGCATACCAGACAGTAGTGGCTGGTCGCGTCCGTGAGGATGAAGCGATTGCCTTCTACGGGGACAACAAGATTGCCACCCCCGTGAAGACAACCAACTTCCAGAATCAGGGCGGTAAGAAGCAGCCGGTGATTGACACCGACCACCTCGCTCACGAGGGTGTTGGCAAGCCCGGCACTGTTTCCGACAACAAGTCCGCTTACAACGAGAACTCCTACAACACCTCTGCCTAAGTGGTGTGAGTAACCCGGTGGCCTGCTTCGGTGGGCCACTGGCTCAACCACCGTAAGGAGGTGCTACGTGAGTTCGAGGATAAGAACAGCCAAGGCATTGTTGGCTCTGGCGGAGTCCATCATGGCCGAGGACGGGCGTCGTCCGTCTCGAAGGCGTCGGGCTGACCAGTTGGGGGTCATTGGCGACGCATTTGCTCGCTATCTTATCGGCGACCGAGAGGTCGCATTGCGTCAGTTGAAATCCCTCGCGAATAAGCCTTTCGAGGGAGATGTTAGTCCGTTGCATGCCCGTGGCGAGTACAATAAGCTTTACGGTGACTTGGCTACGGAGCTGACGAGAATCATCAAGAAGCATCTGCCCGTATGAACAGACAGCGCATAGCCAGAGAACTCGTCGCACTTGCCAGAGGGCTCACAGGGGCTCTTACGAGTGGTTTGTGGGCATATCAGACCAAAATGTGGGAATCTGTAACAAAGGACTTGTCCAAGGCGTTGGCTTCTGCATTTGGCAGGTACGCCAATGTAGATTTCGCTCATGGTGACAGCACGAGTGCCTATGTAACGCTTAAAGGAACGACCCGGTCGGATTTTACTCTCAAGGTGACGGTACACGTTATTGGAATGGGCAACAATCAGTATAGCCTCATCGTGTCCGCTGAAAGGCCGGATTGGGGGAAGTACCAGCACACCTTCATCGAAGAGAAGAAGTCCTTTTCGGACTTTGACCCGAGGGCGATTGCCAAGAGAGCTGCGGAAGGAGCATTGTGAGAAGTCGGCGACGTGTAGCTCAGGAACTTGTTAGTCTGTCAAAGGAGCTTCTGTCTGACTCAAGGACTCGCAGGGCAGGCGACAGTCTCGTTGACCTCGTGCTTGACCAGCGGAAGCTGGCGATGGTGGTCAAGTATGGGATTTCGCTTGAAGGCGAAGCCCATCGTTTGTGGAAGCACGTGAAGGCAACCAAGACCTACTGAGGGAGACCATGGATACGAAAGTCATAGCCCGAGAGTTGACAAAGATAGCCCGAGAGTTGGTCTCTGCTCGCTCCCGAGTGGCGATAAGCACCCTGAACATGCAGTCCATCGTTTCTGATTACGAGCGGCAGGCTTATGATAGGCTCGCGAAGAAGGAATGCGAGCAGTTCGCGAAGGAAGTGTCAAAAGCTGTGGCTGCCAATCGCGAGTCAGGCGGTGCAACTCCCTATCACGCTCGAACGAAGCGTGTGGCGATGGGTATGGGCGGTAAGGACTACTTTGCCCAGTCTGACTTGGTTACTCCTACATGGCAATTGAGGCTGTTCTTTTCTCAGGATGGCTGGGATTGTTACGCCGTCATCATGAGGGGAAACAAGAAGCTGGATTCTTATACTGCGGAGTTCCCACAGGAGATAGGCAGGATAATCGCTCGCAAGGCGGACGAAATGGGACTGCAATGAGGGATACTCAAGTAATAGCCCGAGAATTGACGAAGATAGCCCGAGAGCTGGTTGCCTCGGATAGACAGGCTGCTTTGGACAGAGGACTGCACAAAGTCATGGGTGACATTCTCAGGAACATGGGTAGTGCATGGGAAACTCTGAGTGACGCTGAAAGCGATATGAACTATTTCACCCGGAAAGCCAAGGGTCTGGTCACGGATGACCAGTTGAGACTCGTATCTAAGACCAAGATGGAAGCCCAACAGCTATTGCGGGCCATTGCCGACAGCAGGCACGAGTTAACCAAGAACGTGTATTTGACGTAGGGGAGTCGTGGATAGAAAACGTATAGCGCGAAGTCTTCTGAGGATAGCAGGGGAGCTGACGACAGCCAAGAGGCGCGTCGGGGAGCTTCTTTGGCAGAAAGTGGCGTCCGAGTATGGTCGTAAGATGGCGCACCGTTTTCACACTCAGTTGCTTAAGCAAGCGGCGAACTATTCTGATGATGAAAGGCTGAACCCTGACGGCAATCTCTGGGTCAACGACTTCATACCTCTGATGATGAATGGGTGCATTTTTGAGCTAAAAAAAATGAATCGCAGGAATTACAAGGCCAGAGCGCGAATGGCTACCGATAGTCTCGTTGACCTCGTGCTTGACCAGCGGAAGTTGGCGAAATTGCGCAATCAGATGGATGAGCAGACTTACGACTTGATGGTCGAAGTTTACAGCAAGCTGGCAAAGGACTTGGAGTTGACCCGAGGTCAGCAGGAGGCTATCAATCGTTTGAGCATGAGCATGGGCGGCAGGTACTCGCCGGACATGCACAGGAACAACATCTTCAAGGCAGCGCATGCGCTTGGGATGAAGTTGCCCAGTGGTATATTTTAAGGAGACAAGATGGAAAGACGATGCACAAGTGATGCGTGTTTGGTGGCGGCTGGAGCCCGGTCTGTCAATCTTGACCTCCCGGTCGCCAGCGTCTTGATGAACCCCCGTAAGGAGTGGGGTGCTCTTTCCCATGGTGATGGCCGTGTTCGTGTTGCCCGGAACATCGAGGTTGATTGGAAGAGCTTTAGTCAGAACAGTCACCTCTTCACTCACTGCACCATTGTCGCCAGTGTCGCTACTGAGGAAAATGGATATTACATCAAGCCAGCATGCGCCGAGCTTGTTAACAACAACGGTAACGGCTGGACCAACGAAGTGTTGATGTCCACCTTCCGCTCCTTCGTGGGTGCGGAAAACTACCTTGAACACGTTCAGGTTCCGGAGCTTTCCAAGGGGAAAATTCTTGATGCCGTTTTGAGGCCCGTTCGATATAAGGCGAAGAACGGCGAAGAGGCCGATGTCTACTACTGCGACATCCTTGTGGCGACCGACCGCAAGCACGATGCTCTTGTTGGCAAGATTGCCGCAGGCGAACTCAACACGATGAGCATGGGCTGTCTTGCCGATTACGTACAGTGCTCGCGCTGCGGAGTTATACTGGGTGACAACGACCCAAACTGCCAGCACATTGACCGTGAACTGCTGAGCACCTTCAGAGACGAGGACGGGGTTGAGAGAATCGTGGCTGAGCTTTGTGGCCGCTGTGTTGAGCAGGACGGCAAGCTCGTGGGCGACCCCAAGTCGGTGCGATTCATTGAGGCTTCGTGGGTCGAGAAACCGGCCTTTTATGGTGCGGTTCTGAATCACTACATCAGTGAGGTTCCGGAAGTCGCCAACATTATTCAGTTCCCGACCGACAGGCTGGAGCAGACCGTCGAGGATTTGTTCAGGACGAGGGTCGCAGACCGGACGGGTATGATTGTGCTCCGAGTGGCACGCGACGAGATTATGCGTCGTAAGCGCGATGCAATTGCGTCGAAAATTGTCAGGGATTTTTAGGAGGTAAGATATGAGAAGGAGGCTGACAAGAAGGGCTCGCTCCAGAGGTGCGCGTAGGCTTCTCGCCGACCTTGGCGAGATGGAGCGTAAATTGGAACGAGCGGATAAGACAGCAGACCAGAACGAAAAAGTCGAGAAAAATTGGCTGGTTTCTGCGTCTGAGAAACAGCGCATTGCGAGGAGACTGTTGAGCCTCGCGGGGGCGTTGATGGGCGGCGAGACTCCCGGTGTTCCCGATGGAACGGGGCCGCATGGGCGTCGGAATCGCAAAAAGGACAATCCTTGTCCCTTTGAAGACGAGGAAAAATAACGGACATTGGGTTTGACCGCCTGAAGGCTTACACTTTTTTCGAGTCCCTCGGAGAAAGTGTAATAATTTTTTGATATTCCCTACATAGGGTGAAGCCTGATGGTGTTTTCGAATCCGGGTTCAACACAGTCGGAGGTATACTTCATGAGCAGAGAGGCACTGGAAAAGAGGGTTGTGGCTCTGGAGAGAAAGCTTGGTGCGAGGCAGAGGAAGCCTGCACCCAAGCGTTCATCTCGCCAGACGCTTGCAGCGGAAATTACGGAGCTTGAGCGTCGGCTCGATGCCATGTCCTACATGGACGAAGACGCGGCTCTGGAAGATGACGTTGACGTGGGTATGGATTATATGGACGACGACATGGACGTGGAAGAGGTCGGCATGGACGACCTTGACATGGAGCCGGTCGTTGACGACGTGGAAGTCGTTGATGAAGTCGTTGAACCCGCGATGGACGACGAGCTGGACGACGAGCTGGACGAGGAACTTGTCGAAGACGAGGAACTCGTTGACTACTGTGGTCTGATGGCCTCAGAGACGAAGCCCGGCGTCGAGGACCGCATCTCGCAGGACTACCTTTCGGAAGTCGAAGGCGTAGCGCATGGTGAGGAATTGGCGACCGATGACAGCATGCTGGAAGCGGCCCCGACTCGTTACCGTGCTTCACGTGAGTATGTTTCGCGCCTCAAGAGAGCTTCGGCTCGCTTGGACAAGGTTGCGGACTATCTGGAACAGAATGGGCGCACTGAGCTGGCGGAGCGAATTGACAGAATCGCCGATGCCATTGACGCCCGTATCTCAAGCAGGAGGGCGCAGTAATGGCGAAGAGAGTGAGACTTACCCGCAGGCGCAAGGCCGTGGAAGACAACACGCCCTATCCGGGCACTGTCAACCAGCCTGACCGCACGTTCAAGAAGCGCGACCAGTATG
>Ga0180438_10001966_pt1 | contig 34905 bp, 34 predicted proteins | sample SS_ome_12_FD_132455 | JGI IMG/M metagenome (GOLD analysis project Ga0180438, IMG submission 132455) | Hypersaline lake sediment archaeal communities from the Salton Sea, California, USA - SS_3_D_2 metaG | ecosystem: Environmental > Aquatic > Non-marine Saline and Alkaline > Hypersaline >... | reverse complement strand
TCTTGATCCTGAAGTGATTTCGGATAGTGACGGAGACGGAATACCTGATAGTGTTGAGGGAACGGGAGACACAGACGGAGACGGAATACCTGACTATCAAGATACAGATTCGGACAATGATGGCGTACCTGATTCGACTGAAGCAGGACCAAATCCAGAAACTCCTGTAGACACAGATGGTGATGGGATTCCTGATTATCAAGATAGCGATGATGACAATAATGGGGTGCCTACATCAGAAGAGGGTACAGATGATTTTGACGGAGACGGAATACCTGATTATCTTGATCCTGATAATGATAACGACGGAGTCGATGATGTGAGTGATCTATGTGATGATACTGTTATGCCTGAGGGAGTTCCTACAGTGGAATTGAGGCCAAATCATTATGCCGATATAGATGGGGATGGTATATTCGAATGGAATGCAGGCAGTGCAAGCAGCCCTAACATAATAGATAGTTCAGTCACATTAGAGGATACATATGGATGTAGTTGTGAGCAGATACTTATTTGTAAACCAGGAAGTAATGCTGGGGAATATAAGTGGGGATGTACTGGAGGTCCTAATGGTGAAGGGGCCATAGCAACAGTTGGTTTGTGGATAAATCAACAAGCATGGGCTATTGATTGTCTGGTAAATGGGGTTATGATGGAGGGAGAATCCAAACCATTTTTTGAAGATACTGATAATGGAGGGTTCCCAGATATAATTGATGGAGACAATGATAATGATGGTATTCCTGATTCAGAGGACTCTGAGGATGATTCGGCAGGTGTGAACGGGCTTCCTGGTTCAGGAAAGCCTGACTGGTGGTGTGATAAGCATCCTATTAAGTGCTGATTTTTGATTTTTACCTTAGTCTAGAATGATTACGTGTAAATCATAATTTGGTATTTTTGTTCTCCCGTCTCTTACTAATGGAGAGTAACCATCGATTTTGAACGCAACATATTTTCCCTGATTTGTTTTTACTGCTATAACCGCTCCTGGAGCCAGAGGGTTGTCTTCACTACAGTCTGTTCCTTCTATTGGTCTTTCTGAGTATCTTAATCTTCTTAAAAAATCTGGAGTTACGGTTGAAGGGTCTATTTTTCCGAGATATGCTATTCTTGCTCCATTCTCCGGCACAAGACGCCTTCTTGTGGTATCTCTGTGTTCAAACCATACATCGCATTCTTCTCTTTTTGCGCCTAGGCCTACAAGCTTTGAAGAATCAAAATCAAATTCCCATGTGCCTGGTATTGTTGTTCTTTTTTTAATTTGTCTTATTTCTTGCTCTTGTGTTCTTTCTTTGTTTGCGCAGCTTGGCATGAGCAAACTTCCGATTAATATTGGGGTTGTTATTATTTGAGTTAATCTTTTCATGCTATTGGCTGGAATTGATGTTTTATAAATCTTTTGTTTGTAACTACCTGAAAGGAGCAATAAGATAAAAAAAATAAGATATCTAAAACTTTATAAATAATAGCTGTTTAAGATATAAAAGAAAGATGGTGAGCAAAAAAGGTTTTTTGGGCTTTGTGGTTCTTTTTGGTGTAATTATATCTTTAGTTTTTGTTGTGAGTTTTGTTGCTGCTGAACCTACACTAATTGCTTGTTCTACAACCCAGGAGTGTTTAGATCATCCAGAGCTTCAGGAGTTTTTAAGAGGACCTTGCCATGATGTTTGGTGTAAGGCATATTTCTGTGAAAAGAAATTTTTGGATGAACCAAAGAAGGTTAGCTGCGCTTGTGGTTCTTGTGATGAAAATGGAGATTGTGAGAATGCTAAAAGGTTGGAAAACAAATGTAGCTCTGACGAACCTCTTGATCCGTATGATGGAGGGGCCTTTAGTGAAGAATGTTTATGGAGAAGATGTAGTGGAGTCGGGACTTGTGGGGTTAGATTAGGGAAGAAAAGACCTTGTACTACTCCGCTTAACCCGTTGCCTTCTGGTGACGATGCTAATTGTTACTCGCTTGAATGTGAGGCGGGCGTTTGTAGAGGAGTTCAACAACCCGCTGGGACTCGATGTGAGGCATTTGATCCTACCACTTGGTCGGTTGGGTGTAAGGAATGTGATGAGCAGGCAAAGTGTGTTTCTGAATCTTCAATTGAGGATTGGTGTGGATTATGTCATCAGTGTCGGCTTGATATCAATTTAAAATTGAGATGTATGAGAGATGAGTGTATCAATGATACCGATTGTTCTGATTTTGTTGAGACGCCTTGTTGTAATGAAGAAGAGCAAATAGCTAAAATTAAAGAGATTATGAACGATAAATCATGCAGTTTGAGAGATCCTAACTGTTCGAATATTCCTCATTGTGTGTGTGGATACGGTGATGATGGAAAGTGTACAAAAGATGATGATAAGGAGGGGACATCGGGGAATAATCTTCCTATGGATGCGGTGCCCATATAAAATGATGAGAAAAGTTATGGTTTTGGTGCTTGCTGTGGTTCTTCTTAGTTCTGCTTCCGTTCTTGCAGTAAGAGAGATAAAAGACCTTAAGAGCATAGATGATGATTGGTACAGTGTTTATGCTGGTGAGGGAGATCTTGTAATTGTCAAAGTTTTGATTAGAGATAAATCAAATTATAATATTGACTTGGAAGTGTATAAGATGGACTTTAGCAGAGGAATCTTTTTAGATTTTGAACTGGGGAATGAAACAAAGATAGGATGGCCAAAAGGGCCTATTTATACAGGAGAAGAGGAGTGTGTTATAGAAACATATCCAAATGGAACATATATCCCAGGACCAAATGGCTCTTTTTATTGTGATATGGATGCGTCTTCGGTTTATGGTGCGGAGCTCATTGGAATTTCTGACAGTGCCAGTTCAGATGAGGAGGTTGTGTTTGAGGCTCCTGAAACTGGAGAGTATTATGTTTATGTTTATAACAGCGGGCAGATAGCAGGAGGAGTGTACGATTTAGTGATTGATGTGAAACCATCCGTTGATGTTCCTTTACAAGTTGAGAAAAACACTATTTTTGAGGCTAGTGCTGTTTACACTTGCAGCAATCCTAATGGGTGTTATAATACAATCGCTATGCTTGATCCTTCGCCAGTGGGAAGGGGAAGAGTCTCTGTTCTTGGGAGAATAGCATCGTTCTTTAGGGGAATTATTCATAAGATCACTGGACTTGTGGCTGGGGAGAGAGTTCCTATGGAAAATGAGTGGGTGGATGAGCCTTTCTTTACGATTAGTCAAAACCCTGATACTGGAGCTTGTGCCAACCTTGATTTTGGAGAGAGTTGTTTAGTGTCATGGGATGTAAAACCTGTTGGGGACATAGGAGGGAGTTATGAATTTTCTGTGGAGTTTAGTAATAATTATGAAACTGTTGAGTCTCAGGTTGAATATGTGACTATTGGATGTACTCCCGGTAATGAGGTCTGTGATGGGATAGATAATGACTGTGATGGTTTAGTTGATGAAGATGATCCGGATATGATTTCTTGTGATGATGGAGTATTTTGTAATGGAGTGGATTATTGTTCAAACGGAGGGTGTGTTACTGGAATTCCTTTGGATTGTTCATATTTGGATACTGAATGTGTTGTAGGTGTTTGTGATGAATCTTTGGAACAATGTATTGCAGAGCCAATACCTGGTTTAGAGGATACAGATGGGGATGGAATTCCAGACTTATGCGATCCTGATGATGATAACGATGGTGTTTTGGATGCGGACGATAAATGTCCTGGTACTTTGGAGGGGTATGCTTCTGAAGTGTTGAGACCAAACCATTATGACAGTTCAAATCTTGATTTGACTCTTACGTTTGGATGTAGTGCTGATCAGATATTATACTGTAAGCCAGGTGAGAATAATGGAGAATATAAGTTTGGCATAACTCCCGGAACATTTGACGTATGGACAAGTCAATCTGGTTGGTCTACAGATTGTCAGGTAAATGGAATTGTAGTGAATGAGGGGGAGGCAAAGCCATTCTTTGAGAATACAGATGATAGCGGTTTGTTTGATATATTAGATGGGGATAATGACGGTGATGGGATTGTGGATTCGGAGGACTCTGAAGATGATTCGGCAGGTGTTGGCGGGCTTCCAGGGACAGGAAAGCCTGACTGGTGGTGTGATAATCATCCCGGCAAGTGTTGATTTTTTCTGTTGAGGTTATTTGTTATGATTAATTTATATTGTTGAGTATAGTAATTGTTTTTAAATGTAGTTGTCTTAATTATTTATGGTTCAGAGAGGAAATTTACCTGCTTTTGATTCTTTCTTGGAGAGGCAGAGATTTCTAAACGGATTGGATGATTTTGTGATTAGGCTGCCTGCTTTATTTTCTAATCGTGTGACCCATGCTGGGACGATAGAACTATCTGGTTTCAGAGAGGAGCCGGCCCAGGCAAAGAAGCCGGAGGAGGTTGATAGGTGCATCTTTTATTTAGGATACAGAGCTTATTTTGCAGGGGATGGAAGGTCTGTTGTTACAAGGATTGAAGAATCAAGTGGTGAAGTATCAGCCGAGAAAAGGGGGGAACTTGCAAGACTGTTAGCTGATCCGCTAAGTCTTGAGATTAATAGAAGGGTCGTTTTTGATAAATTTTCAAGTGGAGAATTGATTGGAGAAGATGGGTTGGTAATAAGTTGCTGTTTGTCTGGTGAATCTCCTGTTTGGGGTAGTATAAGGCCTTATTGGGAGTCATATTGGAGTAAAATAGCAAGACCTGTTGTTTATTGGGTTAGAAATGTGGCTTCTTGTGATTAAGTTATTTGAATATTTTTCCGTTTTCTTTGCTCCAGAGGAGCAAATCAAGCTCGTCCAAAGGTATTTTTAGTTTTTTGGATAGTTTGATGAATTCTTTCTCGATTTTGAGATAGTGAGATGGGCTTTTGATGGTTGTTTCTTTGATTATGTTTAATTCTTTTAAGTTTTTGAGTATATGCCTGTCAAGAATAGCTATTTTGTTATCCGATTTGCCTATGTTTCTTAGGAAATGGGAAGATTCTTTGGGCCCAAGTCCTTTTATGTTGGCTGTTAGGAGATTTCTAAGCTCTATGATGTTAGAATTGTTTAACATTCCTTCAATTTTTTTCCAATTCCTGTGGATTTCTAGAATGTATTTTGTTTTATTGTTATGAAATCTGGTTTTGGTCTTTAATATGTCAGAAATGGCGGTTCTGTTCCATTTTTTGAGTTTTTTAAGTTGTTCTATTGCTTCCCAGCATTTCTTTGCGTTGCTTTGTGGGGTCAAAAGACAGAAAACAAGCTCATAAAAGTAATTGCTTTTTGGTGTTTTTTTGAATTCTTCTAATCTGGTCTCGATTTTCTGTTTTTTTAAGGTATAGGTGTTTAGCAAACTGTGTATTTTGTCGTCGCTGTTTGTGGAACAAATCGATTTTGTCATTTTTGCCTATGTTTTTATGTGTAGAACAACATTTAAATAGTATTTTTGGTTATTTTTGTTGAGAAAAAGAGGCAAGGATGGTTTATAAAAAATACGTAAGAGTTAATGGGAAGTTGCATGGCCCATATTATTATGAATCATATCGCGAAGGGAGTAGAGTAAAGAAAAGATATCTTGGGACTAGGCATCCTAATGAGCAAGAAAAGCCTAAAAAAGCTGTTGTTCCACAGAAATCTCTTAAGTTTTTGAAGGTTTTTGGCATATTGATTTTGTTGATTGTTCTTGTTTCTTTTTTGAGGCCAACTGGAAATGTTGCTCTACAAATAAATGAAGAGAGTTTTTATGAGTTAAATGATGATTTGGTAGGTAGTTTAAGTGTTTTGATTGATGAAGGAGAAACTGTTCAAAAGGATGTTGGTCTTGTACTGGAGTTAATAAAGGATGATGCTGTTGTGGCTGAGAATAGGCTGTCTCTTGAAGAATATATCAATGGACAGGTGGACTTTGTTGAGCTTAGTGAAGTTGTGGAGAGTTGTGAAGGGGTTGTTTCTGAGAGTGTGGAAGAAGTTTGTCAGGATGTGGTGATAGATGAGACTGTTGTTGAAAATTGTGTTGAAGAAGAAGTTTGTACGTTTAGTACGCAGGCATGTGAGGTGCAAGAAGTTTGTGTTGAGGAAGGAAATGAGACTGTTTGTGAGATGCAAGAAGTTTGTGGCGGGGAGGAGCAAAGGTGTGAGATGCAGACTATTTGTACAAATGAGACTATTGTTGAAACGGAGCTGATTTGTGAAAATCAAACTGTGCAAACAAGTGAACAGAGCTGTACAAATCAAACGATTATAGATTATTATTACGATAGTTCGGGAGCATATTCTAGAAATATAGATGATTTGATGAGTTATACTTTTGCTGGGGAAGGGGAATATGTTCTTTCTTTCAGCATTCCTTCTATGAACCTGATTGAGGAGAGGACTTTGACTGTCGAGTCCGGGGAGGACGGGAGTGAACAGCAGAGCCAGGATGATTCGGAAGATGCGGAAGTTTTTGGAGCTCATGAGTTTACGACGCAGTCGAATGGCGTGAATTGTGATTATAATCTCAGCAGCTGTAAAACGTCTGGATGGGTCGCTGGCAGTGTGTATTGTCTGAATCAAAGTTTGGTTACTAGCGGATCTGCAAGTTGTCTTAACATTACAGCTGATTTTGTCACGATTGATTGCCAGGGATATAATATAACTGGGGATAAAAGTTATCCTTCTGCCGGGATTCGTGTTGGGCAGTTTGGGCTAGAGAATATAGACGATACTATTATTAAAAACTGTAAGATTTATGATGTCTATTATGGGGTTATTGTGGATAGATCGGGTAATGCTACGATAAGGGATAATATACTTATGAATGTCTCAAACGGAGTTTATTTGATTTCTTCTACAGGAGATAATTATGTCGAAAACAATACAATCACTTTAGCTGATTATAATGGGATTCTTATTTCTGGGAATAGAAATTTAGTTAATAACAATCGCATAACTAATACCAGTTCTAATGGAATCAGTTTTGTTACTGGACCTCTTTCGTCTTTCAATAATGTAACTAATAACGTGCTTGAAAACGCAAGCTCGTATGGAATTAGCTTGAGTCAGACTACTTTTGGGGCCCTTATTTTGAATAATAGTGTAAACAACAGCAAAGAATATGGCATAAGGATCAGTTTTGGAGGATCTAATAGTAGCGTAATAAATAACACTATCACAAATAACAAGATGGGCCTTTATATGAGTCCTGCAAATTATACTATTGTCAGTGGAAACATTATTGAAAATAATCTATGGAATGGGATTTGGGTTGGTTCAAATTCTTTTGGCAATGTTTTTTCTGATACTCGTTCATGCTTTAATAATCAATCAGCTGGAGACTATTATGATGTTCGTGATTTTGTGACTTCTTCTTATGATTCGATGACTTGTGATACAAGCAGCGGTACAACTGCAAATTGTCAGTTTGCTTGTCGAGCTCCTGCTACTACTGAGTTTCCTATCGGATTTGGGTCAACGAACTTTTCTGCTGTTGCTGATTTAGGAAATGTTACAAATTTGACGTTAGCAAATCAATTTGGAAGAATACAATTCCCCGTGAATTATGGTGTGAACTCTACCGATGAGAACTATGATTTCCATATAGAAATTGGAGAGGGTTTTGTCAGCGTGAACATAACTGCGTTGCATAACAGCTTTAATTCGACAGCAGATATAACAATAAGTAATCTGTCAAGCTGCCCTCAGAGTATTTATTACACTGAAGGATTCTATACTTCTCGCCAGGATATAATTGGAAACGGGAGTATATGTGATTCGAGCACAAACCCTAACTGTACACAAGTTGTTTGCTCTGGAAATAATCTGACATTTACTACTGGCCACTTCAGTGGGTTTGCTACACAGCAGGCAAATATTCCTCCGAATGTGACTGAAGTATTTGTTAACGCAACCACTTCTGCAAATTTAACCGATGATGGTTTGTTCTGTTGGGTTAATGCTACTGATGCTGATGGAGACAATTTGAGTTATTCTGGAGAGTGGTATAGGAATGGAATTCCTTTTGTTGGGCAATATTGGAATGTTGTAGACACTTCTGGATTTGCCGCAAATGGAGTCGCAACAGACAGCCAGGATAATGTCATTATAACTGGCAGAGCATCTAATGATTATTACACTGTAAAGTACAATTCTTTGGGAAGCCAGGTGTGGACAAATGATGCTGGTGTAAGTGGGACAGATACTCCCTATGGTGTCGCAACAGACAGTTTGGATAATGTTATTGTTACTGGGGGAAACGGAGCCAATGATTATTACACTGTAAAGTATAATTCTTCTGGAAGTCAATTGTGGAATGTGACAGATGTTGTTGGGCAGGTGGCATTAGATGTAGCGATAGATGGCCAAAATGAAGTTGTTGTCACAGGCTCTGATGCGTCTTCTGACTGGTATACAGTCAAGTATGATTCTTCTGGAAATCATTTGTGGAATGTTTCAGATAGTTTTGGTTTTGGTGCTGCTGATGGAATCGCAACAGACAGTTTGGATAATGTCATTATAACCGGGAGAAATTCAAGTTCTGACTGGTATACAGTCAAGTATAATTCTTCTGGAAGTCAATTGTGGAATGTGACAGATGTTGTTGGACAAATTGCAGACGGTGTCGCAACAGACAGCCAGGATAATGTTATTGTTACTGGCAGAGCCTCCTCTGATTTCTATACGGTCAAATATGATTCGTCTGGAAATCAGTTATGGAATGTTTCAGATAGTTTTGGTTTTGGTGCAGAAAGTATAGGGGTGGATAGCCAAGATAACATTGTTATTACTGGAAAAAATTCAAGCGGTGATGGTTGGTATACAGTCAAGTATGATTCGTCTGGAAATCAGTTATGGAATGTTTCAGATAGTTTTGGATTTGTTGCTTATGGTGTCGCAACAGACAGCCAGGATAACGTTATTGTTACCGGATACAATGAATCTAATTTTTACACAATAAAATACAAAGATGGTTTTGGTTTGAGTAGTCAAGTGCAAGGGAATATAGTTAATGTTGGTTTCTTGGAAAGTCAATTTACTTCTGTTGGAGAAAATTGGAGCTGTAAGGTAAAAGCTTATGACGGGGAAGATTATAGCGATTATACAATTAGTAGTAGCTTAACTATATTGGCGGTTCCTCCCCCTGCAGGATGTGATTTTGGTGTTTCCAACTGTCAGGGAATTGGCTCTCCCGGGATTTATTGTTTGACTCAAGATCTCAATAGTTCAGGGAGCTGTTTGCAAATAGCTTCTGATGATGTTGTTATCGATTGCAGGGGGCATAATATAACGAAGCTTGGGACTAAGGGATCGATGGGGAGTACAGGCATTAATTTCACTGAAAGAGACAATGTTATTGTCAAGAATTGCGTGTTAAACTATTTTAAGTATGGTGTCTGGTCTAATGTCAGTACAAACATAGAGATAGAAAATAATACGTTTTATCCTTATAATTCTACAGATAAGGGTACATTTGGTGCAGGTACTTTATTTAGATATCCTGTCTTCTTGAATAACTCAAATAATTTTGTGATAACTAATAATACTTTTGATATTCTTTGGATTTCTGCTTATGATGCAGGTACGTTTTTATATAATTCAAATAAAGGGAATATTACAGGTAATGAGATAAAAACGTTTTCGACAAGCAACCCACAATATGCTCTTAAGCTGGACAACTCTAATAATAACTTGATTAAAGGGAATAATATCAGCAAATATAGGAATAGCATATACGTTGAGTCAAGCGCTAACAATACCATCCTAAATAATACTTTCTTTGGGACTATAAACTCGTACTCAATTTACACTGTGGAAGCCTCTCGAAATACTAGGATAGAGAATAATACGTTTAGGGGTATAAGCAATGCAATTACAATTGGGTGGATAGGCTATAGCAACAATGATGTGATAATAGGGAATACTATGACAAATGTGTCTACGGGAGTATTTATTAGTGAGGGAAATAATACTTTGGTAAAAAACAACAATATCTCTGATAATTCAGCTTATGGAGTTTATAGCTATAATAGCAAGGGACTTCATAACATCACTATTGATAGCAATATTTTGAATAATAATGATTATGGGATAAATGGACGTACTTTGGTAAATAGCAGAATAATAAATAATGAGATAAAAGGCAATAGAGATGTAGGTATTTGGCTTTCAGAAAGAGTTTCGGGATACAGAAATGGAAATGTTGTTGCGAACAATTCCATACAAGGTAACGGGGATTTGACTACAGAGGGAGGATTATTCCTGAATAATGTTGACGGTAACGTGATTTTGAACAATACCATAACTGGCAATCAAATCGGGCTTGAAATTAGAACTACCTCGAGATGGAACAATTTGACTAATAATGACATAAGTAGTAATAGCAGATCTGGACTCAAGATGGGGGGGTCTACAGGTGCGATATTTGGGACAAAGGTCGTCAATAACACGATTGTTGGGAATAGTTATTCTGGGATTTACTTTTACTATAATACGTATGACAATGATTTTGTGAATAACACAGTTGCTAATAACGGCTTTGGGGGAACTGTGGATTATCTAAAAGCAGGAATTTCTGTATATCAGGGCTCTCCAATGGGACAACCAAAGAATAACTTCTTCCTGAATAACAATGTGTCAAATAACAATAAGTTTGGGGTTTATCTTGCTGTTGGAAGTTCTTCATATCATCCAAATAATTCTCCTTCGAACTTTACTTTTGAGAATAATACTATTGAAGGTTCTAATTATGGTGTTTTGGTACTTGGAGCATCAAATAGCACTTTTACTTACAATAATATTGTGAATAATAGTTATGGGGTTAACATGACCCTTATTAACAATAGTTTGATTGAATATAGTTATGTTAATAGCACGCATCGTGGGATTTTCCTTGGTTCTGGAGGAAATAATACGTTTAGAGATAATGTTGTTGCTGTAGACGATGATTCTTCGTTTGAGTTTGTGTTAGGTACTGGTGTTGGCAATTCAGTTATTGACCATGATTCACTTAAAATACGGAATATTTACTTTAATCTTGTTACTTCTTATTGGGGCAGGTCTTGTGGCTGGAATAATTTGTGGTGTGCAGGAGCAGACATAGACAGAGATGGGAGTGTGAATGCTGTTGATATTGCGCGAGTAGCCTTGGGAAGAGGAAAGGTTTCTTTTACTGGGAATAATGTGAAACTTAAGTCTATGCTGCCGTCCGAAGTTGTTTCGTTGGGCAATGCAACGGGACAAAGGTCTTTCTTTAGATTCTTTAATGTGACAAATATTAGTTCTAAGAGTTATATTGAGATGAATGTGACATATACAGAGGCCGAGCTAAACGCTTCTGTTGTAAGAGAAGGCACACAGAGGATATGGAAATATAACGGAACTGATTGGATAAATACAACTTTCTATAGCGGCTTTTATGGAGTAGATTCTGTAAACAATGTTGTATCTGCAAATATCAGCTCGTTTAGTATATTCGGTGTGTTTGGGAAACTTGAGAATGATGCTCCTGTGATTCAGAATATAATCTTGAATTCTAGCTTAGGAACAGATTTGACTGATGAGAATCTGACTTGTTGGGTGAATGCGACAGACGCTAACGGGAATAATATAAGCTATAATGGCAGTTGGTTTAAAGATGGAGTAGATCAAGGAATAAGTTTCTTTGTCGGGAATTACAGTTCAGGCGTTCTTGTTAATGTATCTACTCTTGATAGCAGAAATACGTCTGTTGGGGATTTGTGGAGCTGCAAGGTTAGGGGTTATGATGGAATAGAGTTTGGGAGTTATAGTTTTAGTGAGAATCTTACTATAGTTTCTGCTCCTTCTCCTCCAACTGGTGGAGGCGGTGGTGGTGTGACTCCTCCACGTGAGTGTACGGATGATGATTATGGCAGTTGTTATTGGACAGAGTGCTTGGATCCTAATGGTGGTGCAGCGGGGATAAGTGAGTATGTTTGTGTCAAACAGACAGATTGTGTTGGTCCTACAACAAAAGTGTTTGAGACAGTGGATTGTGCTTTGCCTTGTGATGAGAATTGGGTATGTGAGTGGACTCCTTGTGAAGATGAGGATGGTGGCGTATCGGTCTATGAATGTGTTGATTTGAATGAGTGCGGCACTTTTATAAATAGGCCTTTACAGGCTGGAGAGACTACGGAATGTACGGTTGAGGATTGCATTCCTGACATTAGTTGTGGAGACTATGGTGAGTGTGAATATAGCTCTGGCGAGACGGGTGAGATTTTGGAAGGAAAGATAAGATTTACTGGAACAAGAACGAGATTATGTGAAGATAATAATGGTTGTGTTGCTGATTATGTTGAGTCGACGAGCTGCTTCTCTGAGATTCCTCTTGACTTAAACGTTGAGGTTGATGATGATGGAAGGAACTTATTGAGGGCCGTGAATACGTTTAGTGGAAATCCTGTTATGGACGTTAATCTTGACTCCTGGAAAGATGAGAGCAAGTTAGATATATCCTTTATACAAAGCGAGGAGAAATATAGTATTAAATGTTATAACGGGGTGAAGGATGAGGGCGAAGATGGAGTAGATTGTGGGGGTGTTTGTAAAGAATGTAAGTTGAGAGCGATTAGCAGGTTTGCTTTGTGGCCTTGGTGGGCTGTGACTATATTGTCTTTGTTGTTAGCGCTGTTGTTGGGGGGTATTTTGAGAGAAAGCTTTATTATGGCTAAAATAAGGGCTTTGTTGAAGCAGGGTCATGAGTCTTTATTAGGAGTGGATGTAAGTGGCGCTTCTAGTAAGTATGAAGAAGTAAGGCCATTTTATCCTGAAACAGGTCATGGAAAGAAAGAGATTAGAAAAGAAGTTTTGGGATATAGATTGAAGACCGGGAAATTAATTGAGCTGATTAATCGTGTCAGGAAGAAGTAAATCTTGATCTTGGAAGGGCCGCTCTGATTTTTTGGATTATGAATCTTGTTCCCAAGTATTCTGATATGACTGCTGTGATTAAAATGTTTTGGTGTGCAGCCTTGAATACTCCCGAGATCAAAGGAATTCTTGTTTTTTCTGAGAATTCGTTCATTATTTTTTCTATTTCTTTTTTAGTCAGGATTAAATTAGTTGGTTGAATTCTTCCTGCTCTGTTGATTATCAGTGGTTTTTTTGGTCCTGGACATTCTATACTTAAAACAGATGGGTCTTGCATGTATTCTGAAAGTTTTTCCAGTCCTAATACTTTTAGGCTTTCTTTAGGTATTGCTGGTGCTGTAGGAGGAGTGGCTGGAGGAATATGAGGAGTTATCGGTCTTGGAGATATTCTCATAATTGGTTTTCTTGGAGCTCTGACAGGACGAATAGTTATTAGTATTGTTTTAAAGAACTCTCTGAAGAAGATATCTTGACTTGTTTGTATCGGCATTTTTAATTAGAATCTTGGAAGAGGCCTTCCTCCCGTGGGAGGCCTAAATTCTTTTCCTTCTTCAGGTATAGGCCGGGGAGGCATTGGTCCTGCTGCTCCTGTAGGCGCTGTTGTTGGGGGGGCCGGACCCGGACTTTTTGTTTGTGCTATCATTTGGTCCATTTTTTCAGCTAATTCTCTATCATGTATGGACGGATTTTCAGCGAAACTTTTGGCTGCTGCTTCAAATAGTCCAAAAAGTTTTGATATTTGTTCTGATAGATTGTTAAATTTTTCTGCCATGTTTGTTTCTGCTTTCTGCAGCGCGACAAGGTTTTCATTAAGCTGCTTTGTCAATTTGTCCCCTGCTTGAAGATTGTTGATCGCTGTCGTTAGCTCTTTCATTGCTTTTTCAAGGCCTGCAGGAGTCTTTTTTTCAGTTTTTTTAGCTGGAGTTTTTTTCCTTTTCCTTTTAGTTGGACCCTTTACTCTAACCTCTACGATATTTTTGGTAGTTCTAGAACTCTTTTTTCTCCTCTTTTTTGCCATGAAAGTTAGAAGGGAATATAATTTATAAATGTTATTAGTGTTTATGGTTTCTGAGTAGTAAAGCTTAAAACCTTGAGTTTGGTTGATTAAGTAAGGGTGCGTAGTTTAGTGGTAAAATATCTGGCTCCAGCCCAGAAGCTGGGGGTTCGATTCCCTCCGCGCCCATTTTGTAATATGGGATTAATAGAATCGCTTCCAAAAACGAAGGAACAAATATTGTTGGTATTGGGGATTCTGCTTGTTATTTGGGCAATTAGATGGGCTATTGGAAGATATATGTATGGATAAACTAAAGTTTCTTTAGTTCGTTGATTTCGTCGAATGATACAGAAGCTCCTTTGAATTTTGTTGCGTAAAGGAGCGCTTCGAGAACTTTTTTTCCTTTGAGTTTTGTGAGGCCTTTTTTGTATGCGACATACACAATTTCAGTTGAACGAATAAATTTGAAGTTTTTGAAGTATATGAAGCAGGATTTTGAGACAGTGATTCTCCCACGGAGTTTTTTGTTCATTATTTTTTCGAGATTTTCTGGTTTTTCAACAAGAGTTCTTGTGGTTCTTTCATCTATTGCAATGACGTTTTCGATGCCCATTTTTGTGAGGATGGAGCTAAGTGACAGGCACGAAATTTCTGCTTCGCTTACGATTGCTATCCATTTATCTCCTTTTTTGACGCAGTGATTTGCTGAATCCATCAGAGTTTTAGTTTCTCTTTTTATTTCTTCTTTTTTTATTCCCAAAGAAGAGGGCATTTCCAGAACTCCGGAATCTATAAGATTTTGAATTCTCAACGCGCCTAACTCAAATCTTTGTATTCCTATTGGCCTGTCTATTGTTTCGCGTTTGACGGCATCTGTTATTATGAATTTTCCGTCAAAATCTTTTTTTAGATCTTCAATCAGATAAAGAAGGCCGTTCATAGATAGGTTTATGAGCGTACCTGAATCAAATATCAGTACTTTGGAAATCATTCAAAGAACTCCAGAGCCATTTTAGCTCTTTTCTTGACGTTTAATGTTATTGCGTACTTAACATCAGGGATGCCTGTCTTGCCCGCGTATTCTGATAATTCCCATTGTGTTATGCCTAGGAGTTTTGCGGTTTGTTCTAATGAAATCCCGTGTTCATAAATCCTAGACGCTTTGTTTATCTGTGCTTTTCTTAAGACTTCTTTAATGTTTTCCTTGAATTCTTTTGAGATTGATTCTATTGTTTTTCTTGCTATTTCGAGGTCTCTTCCATATTGATCAAAATCGTCTTTTTTTAATGATTTAATTGCTGCATCTAGATTTGAGTCAAAATTTTTGATAAATTTATTCCAGTTTTCAATTTCATAACCTTCTCTTCTTTCGATGAGCTTGCTGATTGTATAAATTAAGACAGCGATTAATATGAATCCTCTGTGCTGGAAGATGCATGATGAGTGGATTGTTTGGTTTGATAATTCTTTTAGTTTTAGAATGTTATTGTCTTTTATTGCTTTTTTTGTGGCTTCTAAAATTTCGATAATGTGCTTTTTCTCTTCTGTTTCACTTGCTTTTTCTGTCATACTGATAGGTGACTTAAGAGATATATAAAAGTTTGTTAAGGGCAAGATTAATAAATTAAGGTTGTTTGTAAATAGTATGAAGGTGCTGTTGGATACGAGTTTTGTTATTTCTTGTGTAAGGAAGAAAATAGATTTTCTTTCACAGCTTGAGGAGCAGGGATTTGAGGTTGTTTTACCTGTAGAAATTTTACAAGAGTTAAAGGGAGTTAGAGAGAACCCAAAAGAGTCAAGGATGGATAGAGATGCTGTTAATGTTGCTTTGGAGATGTTTGAGAAAAGCAAAATTAAGAAAATGTCTTTAGGAAGAAGAATGAATGAAGAAAGAGTAGACGATGCTTTAATTCGGAAAGGTAATGAGGGATATTATATCGCAACACTCGATAATGAAATTAAAAGGGCCGTTCCTCAAAAGATTATTATTTTTAATGCAAAAAAAAGTGTTGGTGTTGAATAGTTTGCTAAAGGTTTATATACAAGAATTTGCTTTAGTTTGTATAAAATTTTGGAATAAAAAGGAGGTAAACATGGCAAAAGGAAAAACAAAGGCAGCTATGAAGGGAAATACAGTGCTTGCTAGTTTGTGGGCATTGATCGCTTGGCTGACAGGAGTGCTTGTATCGCTGGCTGTAGGTTTTGGTATGATCTCTGGAACATTACCAATACCAAGAATACCTGAAATTGTCACAGCAGTTGCTGGGTGGATTGTTGTAATACTGGCGATATTAGGAGTGCTTCTTAAGATAATTGATAAGTTAGGAAGTTAAGTTCAATTTTTTATTTTTTTTGCAAAGATATAAAAGTATAGCTTGGTTTTTGTTTAAGGAGTTATAAAATGCAGCTACAAAAGGAAATAGCGAGGAAGATATTTAATTTAATCTTGTTTTTCTTTTCCTTATTCATAATCTTTGTGGCTCTTTATTTTTACATATCTGCTGAGACTAGGTTTGATGCTATATCTACATCTATTGATGCGGTTAGAGAGGCTCTGGCTGGGGAAAACTTGATAACCTCATTAAGAAACAATGTTTCGGGCTTTTTTGGTTTGTTTATTTCCCAGTTGATAGTGTTTTTAGTGGCTGCCGGTTCTTTGATATTTGGACTGTGGTTTGTTACGCAACTTTATTTTACGGAAAAGAAAAATGCTCTGATAGACCCTCTTATGAAAATTTACAATAGGAGAGCTATACTGTATATCTTGGATAAAGAGCTGAAGAGGGCGATTAAGTTTAAACATCCAATTAGTGTTGCGATGGTTGATGTTGATTATTTCAAGAGATATAACGATACTTTGGGACATGTTGCTGGAGATAGGTTGTTGAGAAGAATTGCTGGATTGTTGAAGAAGAGTGTAAGAGATATTGATTTTGTTGGCAGATATGGGGGAGAGGAGTTTTTGGTTGTTTTTCCAGAGACAAAATTAGATGATGCGGCGAAAGTATGTGAAAGATTAAGAAACGCTGTTGAAAAAGCTAGGTTCTATGGCGAGTCGAAATTAGAGCATGGAAATGTAACGATTAGCGTTGGTTTGACTGATTTAGGAGGCGGAGAGAGGCTGAAGAGGGAGATTTTTGTTGATAGGGCTGATGATCATTTATATGAAGCAAAGGAGTTAGGAAGGAATGTAGTTGTTTCAGATAAATAGTTACTGTTTTTTATTTCTTTTTTGATTTTTTCTTATTTTTGGCTTTTTTCTTTTCTTTAGGTTTTGGCTTAATTTCTTTGAAGCCTGTGTACTTCCATAGTGCTTTTGGAATTTTTATTGAGCCATCTTTTTGCTGGAAGTTCTCTAAGATAGCTACCATGATTCTTGAGGTGGCCAATGCTGTGTCATTGAGTGTATGAAGGACTTTTCTGTTTCCTTCTTTGTCTATGTATTTTATGTTTAGTTTTCTTGCCTGATATTCCGTGCAGTTTGAAAGAGACATAACTTCTTCGTATTTGTTTGTTGTTGGCCTGTAAACCTCGAGGTCTGCGCTTCTGTGCTTCCATGATGCAAGGTCTCCAGAACATAGTTCCATAATCCTGTAAGGAAGTTCGAGAGCTTTTAGTATTTCTTCTGAGTTTTTCAATAGTTCATTGTAGTATTTTTCTGAGTCTTCCGGCTTACAGAATATAAATTGTTCAACTTTGTTGAATTGGTGAGTTCTCCATAATCCTTTTTCGTTGATGCCGTGGGCTCCTATTTCTTTTCTGAAACACATCGAGTAGGCCGCGTATCTTTTTGGGAGTTTTGAGCCAGGGATTGCTTCATTTGTGTGCATAGCAAGGAGAGCCTGCTCTGCTGTTCCAATCAAATTAAGGTCTTCGTCTTTTATTGGGTAGACAGATTCTTCTATTGCCTCTTTGTCCATTGAGGCATATATTTGCTTTTCATGCAGCATTAAGGGCGGTTCGATGTATTGATAGTCTTTTTTTATGAGAGTATCAATTCCAAATTGTATTAGAGCCTGATTTAGGAGAGCGAGTTTTCCTTTAAGATAGTAGAATCCGTTTCCGGATACTTTTGCCGACGCGTCAAAGTCTATTAGGTTTAGGTTTTCTGCGATTTCAACATGGTTTTTAACAGGGAAGCTGAATTTTTTTGGTTTTCCTACTTTCTTGATTTCAACGTTGTCTTCTTCGCTTTTTCCTATATGTGTTTTTTTGGATATTATGTTTGGGATTTTGTACATAATTTCTTTAATTTCAGATTCGAGTTTTCTTGTTTTTTTCTGGGTTTCTTCTATTTTTTTAGGAATGAGTTTTGCTTGTTTGAGAAGCTGGTTTGCTTTTTTTTCGTCTTTTGATTTTTTTGCTTCGTTGATCTCCTTGGAGACTTCATTTCTTGAGTGTCTCAAATCGTCCAATCTTTTTTTGAAATTGCGCCATTCTATATCTTTTTTCGCAACCTTGTCTACAAGAGGCAATTTGTCATCTTGAAACTTCTTTTTTATGTTTTCTTTTACGAGCTCAGGGTTTTCTCGTATTAATCTTATGTCTATCATGCTGTTATAATAAATTGAGATTATTTAAATCTTGATTTTATCCTTTTAATCTCTTTTTCAATTCTTTTATATGGTTCCTTCCTTTTATTTTGAATCTAAAGTATCTTCCTTTGCTCTCTTCAACCATGCTTGAAATATAATCCCCTCCAAGAAGGTGAGGAATGAGGACATAATCAACTCCTGCTTTGTAAAGGTCCAATGCTTCAGGCACTTGTTCTGCTGTTGCTATGAATATTGCGTCCGATTTTACCTCGTCAAGTCTTTCTTTGATTGTTAAGTTAGAATCCTCTTCTGGGATTGTTGAAATTACAAGTTTTGCTTTATCGAGCTTTAACTCATCGATAAATTCTTTGTCGGATGCGTCTCCATAAATACAGTTTATTCCCCTTTTGCTTAAATCCATTATAACTTTAGGATCGTAATCTATTACGATGAAGTTGGCCTCTTTTTCTTTTAATGTTTCTAGTAGTCGATGGCCTATTCTGTTGTATCCGAATAATACCACGTCATAAATTTCTTCTTTCTTTATTTCTCTTCTTTCTTTTTTGCCTTCGAATATATTCAAAAGTCCTGATAATTTATTGAAGATTGTGTGGGCGTAGTAGATGCTGTAACTGCTTATAGCGATTGTGATTAGGGAAACAAGGACAACGAGGCTCATTATTTCTTGTGTTAAGTGGCCGAGAGTGAACCCAATTAACACTAGGATTAAAGAGAATTCAGATATTTGAGCGAGACTTGTTCCGGCCAAAAAGTTTGTTCTTTTTTTGTATCCAAACGCTCTAAGGAATCCCATGATGATTAATGGTTTTCCTAAAAGTACGAACGCCGATAGGAGAAGTGCTTTATTTATTAGGACACGAGTTATAGGGGGAGCTAACTGGCTTCCGAAGTATACAAAGAACAGTATGACAAAGAAGTCCCTGAGTGGCTTTATTTTTCCTCCTAGCTCCAGGGTGTATTTGCTTGAAGCCAAGGACATTCCAGCGATAAGCGCTCCGATTTCGAGAGATAATCCTAGTTGGCTAAATAATGTAGATATGATTAATGCCCATGCGATTCCTGTTAAGAATAGTACTTCTTGGTTTTTTGCTACGTAGTGAAGCAGGCTTCTTAGTATGTATGTTGAGAATAGGAATATTGCTATGATTAGTCCTATTATTTTTGCGAGCTGAAGAATCACAACGTTTGGGCTTGCTTCCTGAAGAATTGGGATAATCATCAATGCTATTGCGGCAACGAAGTCCTGCACGATTAAGATACCTAATGCGATACGTGCATGAAGTGTGGACATTTCTCTTTTGTCTGATAATAGTTTAATCACAACAACAGTAGAAGAGAAAGCAAGCGCAACGGCAATATATAGTGCGGTTATGTTGGCAAGGCCAATTCCAATTGCGATGAAAAATCCGATTATCGCGGTTAATGTGATTTGTCCCAGGCCTGCAAGAACTGAAACTCCCCCTACATCCTTGAATACTCTGAAGTCAAGACTGAGACCGACAATGAACAATAAAAGAGCAACTCCCATGTGTGCAAATGTTCTAATTAAGTCTGAGTTAATTAATCCTGGTTGCACGAATCCAAGGAATAGAGGACCTACCACTATTCCTGCTATTAGGTAAGAAATAATGGGTGGCTGCTTGATTACTCTTGCGAGGATGGTCAATAACGCCGCTATTCCAATAATCAAGCTAATTGATATTAACACCTCTTGTGCCATAGTTAAATGCAGGTTTTTGTTTTTATATATCTTATTGTTGAGTGTAATAATTGTTTTAAATTGTGTTTTTTAGTTTATTTTATGGCTGAAGGAAGATATAGAAAGTTAGGCAGATTTGACGCACAGTTCCTGGAACAGTTGTTGAGGATTTTACCTCTTTCTGAAGGGGGAAAGAGATACTATAGAGAGGCTTTTCTTGATGAGTTTAGAAATTATTCTGATAAAGGCCGGAAAAAGGGAGAGCCTGAAAATGAGGGATGCGTAAGAGAGTTGGAAGAAATTGAACATTTTGATATTTTGAATCCAAGAGTTATGGCAAAGTGGCTGAAGGAACATCAGCATACTAAGTATCTGAAACCAAATGTTAGGAGGGAGAGAGATTCTTTTTTCGAGCAATTGAGGTTGGATGGTTAGATTTATAAATTCTCATTAGGGTTTTAGGCTATGGTATTTGAAGATAAAGCAAGGATTGAAGATATTCGTTCAACTATTGCTAGTTATGCTTCTCTTACCTATGATGGATGTAGATTAGAGCAGACGGTATTTCAATTTATCCAACAAGTTGGCCGCGGCCGTGCGGAAAGAAGCGGACTTTGGGAATATTACAGAGATGAAAGACAAAAGGCACGATTGAGGGCTGAAAGACCTGAGAAGGCAGAAGTTCGACAGGAAAAACGAGCAGGTTAACTTATCACAAATCATGCTCATCTCAGTTGGCTGAGATGAGAGGGTCTGGCGCCCGCGGCGTGCCAGACCCACTCTTTTTATTTGGTTAAAAATCTAAAGGTTGAAAGATTTCACTTTGCCCATCTTAGTACCATTTAGATTTAGAAAAATCTAAAGGTTTAAAAATCGATTTTTTCTAAAGGTAGTATGGCTAAAGTAAGAATAAAATTAAGCAGCATTGACATCGCGCCGCTGAACGGGGTGATAGAGTCAATAAAAGAAATCACAGCGAGAGCTGGTGTTGTGATGAGAGGCCCAATTCCAATTCCTACAAGAAGGTTGAAAGTTACCACAAGAAAAAGTCCGTGCGGTGATGGAACCGCTACTTTTGACAGATTTGAGATGAGAGTTCATAGGAGAGTTATTGACATTCCTGCTGAAGACAGGATTTTGCATCCTATCATGAAGCTTCAGATTCCAAGAAGTGTGCAGATTAAGATTGAGATGAAGGAATAGTTGTTTTCTAAGCCAATTAATTTTATTAAGAGGGTTGATTAATTTTGGTTATGATATTAGAATATGGTGTCTCTGCTTATATTTTTCATAAAAGTAATAAGGATTTGTTAGATAGAGTTTTATTGATTAAACATAGTAAATATGGCATATAGGTCCCTGTTTGAGGACATATTGAGGAGGATGAAACTCCTGATGATACTGTTAGAAGAGAGTCAAAGGAAGAAGTTGGACTTGATGTAGATATATTGGGCAGTAACGCTGTTGTTGCTAAAGGAGTTGAGAAGAAATTAGCTGTTCCTTTTCATGTTGAGGGTCATCCTGCTTTAGGTCAGGGCCATGACCATTGCTGTTTCTTTTATGTTTGCAAGGCACGTGATATGACTACTTTTAAGCCAGATAAGAGGATGATAGAAGATCATGGATGGTTTGCTTTTCCTGAAATAAGAACCTGTCCTGCAACAGACCATGTTAAGAATGTGACAATGAATGCTTTTGCTAGTTATGCCATGGTTCCGAATAAGTGATTTACAATATAAATCTTTAAATATTATTTAACTAAATTGGTTTTATGGGAAAAGAGGATCAGATAATTGCTGCTATAAGAAGAAAGGTTTTATTCGCTGATGGGGATTTTCAGGGTTTCTTGGCCGCTCATGAAAAGGATTATGTTCAAGTCTTGAGGGAAGGGCTTGAGTTTATGAGGAGAGGAGATATTGAAGAGAGACCGGAGATACAACAGCCCGTTCCTTATGTTTGGATTGTCAATCCTACTACTAAAGAAATTTTTGCGTATAAGAGGGCAGGCAAACAAGGATATTCTGAAGCAAGATTAAGAGACAAGTGGTCATGTGGTATTGGGGGGCATGTAGAAAAGAGTGATGAAGCAGATCCAATTGTCGGTGCGATGATGCGTGAGTTGATGGAAGAAGTTAAGATGACAAGTTACCCAAGACCTAAGATAGTTGGTTATATCAATGATGATTCTACTCCTGTCAACAGCGTGCATTTTGGTGTTGTTGCCATTGCTGAAACAATCCTTCCTGTTGAAAAAGGGGATGATGAGATGGCTGAATGTAAATCTATGTCTGTTGGTGAGCTGGAAAAACTTTTTGAAGATCCTAGAGTTGATGTTGAGCCGTGGACAAGGATTTCGTGGCCTTTTGTTAAAAAATATATTGAATCTTTGTAAATATATTCTTGAGAACAATAATACTTTATAACTATGAATTTGATGGTTTTTGATGGTTAGAGAGCGTGGGAAGTTTTTTGTTATTGAAGGATCGGATGGTACAACAAAAGGTACGCAAGCAAACCTTCTTGTAGAAAGATTAAGAAGTGAAGGCCGTGAAGTTTTATGCAAAGATTTTCCGCAATATGGGGAGAATGCATTTGCTGATACTGTTGGTGAGTATTTGACCGGAAAGTTTGGAGATCCTACGAGAGTTAATCCTTATCTTGCTTCTATGCCCTTTGCTTTGGATAGGTTTATGGCATCTCATGAAATTAGGCAGGCTCTTGGAAATGGAAAGATAGTTGTAACAAATAGATATACTTCTGCCAACATTGGTCATCAAGGTTCTAAGATAGAATCTGATGAGGAAAGACGGCAATTTCTGGATTGGGTGGAAGAGGTTGAGTTTAGTGAACGAGGTTTGCATATACCAAGACCAGATCTTGTTGTTTGTCTTTATCTAGATGCTAGGGTGGCTCAAAGATTGATTGATAAGAAAGCTGAAAGAAAATATATGAAGGGGAAGAAGAGAGATGGACATGAGAGCAATTTGCCTTATTTGTTACGGACTGCTTCTGCTTTTGTGGATGTCGCAATGTCTGATCCGAGCTGGAGAATTTTGAAGTGCGGAGATGGGAAAGGATGGATATTGCCCCCTGAAGTTATTCATGAGAAAGTTTGGGAAATTGTTAGCCCTTTGTTACCTCAAAAAGCTTAAAAGTGATTGATTTCTAATTTAGTTATGCCAAGGTGGTGAGAACGGGAAGTTCTCAGTACCTCAGCAAGTAAACTTGCCAAGGTGGCTGAGTGGTCTAAAGCGCGTGCTTGGAGAGCACGTTCCTTCACGGGAGCACAGGTTCGAATCCTGTCCTTGGCGTTCAGGATTCGAAGTCCACGTGAATCATAGATTCCCGGGAACCCTCACGAGGTATTCGTTCGGGTAATCCTGTCCTTGGCGCTTTGGTAAAATGAACAAAAAGTTTTTTGAAGAATTGAAAGAGAAAATTATGCCTTTCTTTGATAAAAGTGGAAGTCATGCATTTGATCATTCTGAGAGAGTTTGTAATTTGTCGTTAAAAATAGCTGAGGGAGAGGATGTAGATTTAGATGTTTTGAGAGCTGCTGCTTTGTTGCATGATATTGCTAGAAGGAAACAAGGCAAGGGAGAAGTTGTTTGTCATGCGGAAGATGGATCTGAAATGGCCAAGACAATTTTGATGGAGACGAAATTTCCTAAAGACAAAATAGAGAAGGTTTGCCATGCTATCACAGTTCATAGATATAGTAAGGGATTAAAAGCAGAATCTAAAGAAGCAGAAATATTACAAGATGCAGATCGATTAGATGCATTGGGTGCAATAACTATTGCTAGAATCTTTGATTATGGAGGTAGGATGGATAGGATAATTTATGATCCTAAAATAAAGCCTACTGGATATCATCACAATAAAGAATCAAATACTTCATTTAATCATTTTTATGAAAAGATTCTTGAAATCAAACCTGAAACTTTTAATACTAAGAAAGCTCAGGAGATTGCGAAAGAAAGATATGATTATGTTAAAGGATATGTTGAAAGGTTTCTCAAGGAATGGAATGGAGAGCTTTGAATATTAACATTTATTAAGTTTAAACATAGTATATTAATATGGTTAAACATAAAAAGGAGAAGAAATCAAAGATTAGTTCTAAAAAGAAAGTTAAAATAATTTGTAATACATGCAGGTGTGATAGCGGGAAAAAGTGGGAGGAATGTTGTGGCAGATCTAAAATCCCGTGTTGAGAAGAGATTGAAAGGAAAGGTGGCAATTGTTACGGGTGGAAGTTCCGGTATTGGTGAATCTACCGCCATACTTTTTGCTAGAGAAGGAGCCAAGGTAGTTATTGCAGCAAGAGATGTTGTAAAAGGAGATGAGGTCGTGAATAAGATAAGAGGGGATGGAGGAGAAGCTGTTTTTTTTAAGACTGATGTCTCCAATGAAAATGATATTAAAACTTTAATTGCACAGACAATATTTAAGTACAAAAAAATAGATATTCTTTTCAATAATGCAGGAATTGAACTGCAAAAGCCAGTAACCGAAACAACCGGAGAAGAGTTGAATAAGATTTTGGATGTTAATCTAAAGGGTGTTTTTTATGGTTGCAAGTATGCTATTCCCTATATGATTAAGAATAAGAGAGGTTCTATTATCAATACTGCTTCTGCTGCAGGGGTTGTAGGTTATCCAAATTTAGCTGCTTATTGCGCATCGAAGGGAGGAGTTGTATTATTGACTAAAGAAATGGCTCTTGATTATGCTAAACATAACATAAGAGTTAATGCCGTATGCCCTGGTGCGATTGAGACGCCAATGATTAAGAGATTTATATCAAAATCTCCTCATCCAAATGCTACAGAAAAGCAAATGGCTGAGATGCATCCTCTTGGAAGGATGGGTAAACCTGAAGAAGTTGCCAATGCTGTTTTGTTTTTGGCAAGTGATGAGAGTTCTTTCGTTACCGGGCAGGCTATGCTTGTTGATGGCGGATTAACCGCCCAGTAGTTTTTAAAATAAAACTTAAAAGTGACTGAGTATCAATATATTTATGCCAAGAATAAGATTTGAATCCTGGTCAGGGCGTATCACAATAGTTCTTAAAAACATAAAACTCTTAGTGAGTTCATGATTAACTCAAGCGATATCTTTATGGATATTAGATGGGCAGCATCTAGTGTTTGTCTTTCTTTGAGCAGAGTTATGCAGAAGAGAGAGACTTCAAGAGATAGGGGTCGTTTGACTGATTTGGGAGATAGATTGTGTAATCTTGGCAAGGGTGAGGTTCTTGGTCTTTTGGATTATGAGGAAAAACAGAGAGAGGTGAACTGTATGACCGACACGTATGAAGGTGTAGGCCTTGCTGTGCTTATGGAAGAAGAATATCTTCAGGGAGAAGAAAGAAGTGAATCTTATTTAGCAAGATTGAGGGAAATCAGGGTTGTTGATCTTAGGGCATTGGGAGAATTGTTTAGAAAAGCAAGATCTTCTGAAGAATTTGATGTGCAAGCAGAAGCTGTGAGGGCGCTTATGGATGATTGGAAGGCATATGCTGAAGAGTTTGTTGCGTTGTGGCCTAGGAATAGGAGGCATGTGTATGAGGTGTGCAAGAAAGGTATTATGAAAGTAGTTGCGGCGGCGTAGAAGGTTCAAATCCTCAGTGCTTTCAACATAAATCTTTAAATATTATTTCTGTTTATTTTTGATATGGATTTTAAAGAGTACCAAGATCTGTGTAAGCTAACAGCAAAGAAGTTTGATTCTGAGAAGGAAGAGATATTGACGTGGGGACTTGGGATAGCTGGAGAGGCAGGAGATGTTGCCAGCTGTATTAAAAAGACTTTTGCACATGATAATGATGTTAAGCACGGGATAAGAGAGAACATAGGAGATTCTTTATGGTATATTGCTATGATTTGTAATTTTTTTGGATGGGGTCTTGATGAAATATTGCAGGAGAACATAGATAAGCTGAAAAAGAGATTTCCACAAGGATTTAGTGTAGAAGATGCTAAAAGAAAGATGATTGATTGGAACGAAGGAGAGAAAAAGTAGGAAAGTTAGATTTATTAAACTGAAAAACTAGTATAAAACATGGTAAAAGGGGCTAAAAAGAGGGATTGGGCTGTGGTAATCTTGATGATTGTATATTGGGCGTTTTATCTTACTTTGACTATGGCTTTTTTTGAGAGATATCATGTAACTCCAGAGACAGTGCCTGGAAGGTTTGTTGGATGGATGATTATTGTTGAGGTCCCAAGGGTGATTCTTGGTTTCTTGATTAGTATACCTATTTTTAAGAAATACTACAAATAGTGTTTTTTCTTTAAACTTAAAAACTAAGGAGTTTTAGAATATTTATGCCCGGATGGCACAATGGTACTGCGCCTGCCTCGAGAGCAGGTTTCCTTCGGGATTTCTCGGTTCGATTCCGAGTCCGGGCGTTTTTGGTGTCATAAAATTTATAAAGTAGGAATAGGGTTTATTTTTATGGTATATGATGCGATTTTTGGTGAAAGAGTTGGAGAGGGGCAGGAATATAGAACGAGTGAGCGATTGAGGGAATATAATAGAGTTTCTAATAATTTTTCTGTTACTAGTTCGAGGTTGATAGGAGGCGATTCGTCTTTTAGGTTGGATTATGGTTCTCGCGGGAGTGCGACGTCTTCTGATTTAGAAGAAGAATTTTACGAAATGGGCTCAAAAACTAGGATGCCTTATAAAGAAATGGGCGGTTCCGGGCCTGTCTTGGGTGGAGTGCCTGAACCTATGCTGATTAGTGGTTTCTCAAGAAGATCATCTTCTGAGTAATTTAATTAGTTTCCAGATTTCAAACAAAATTAATCCTGACAGGGAAGCGGCTATTACAATTCCAAACTGTACAAGTGTTAATGGTGTGAATAGGAAAGCTTTTGACAGAGGAGTATAGAGTGCGACTATATGAATTAAGAATGAGGCTATGAATGCGTAAATCAGATATTTGTTGTTTAGGATTCCTGTTTTGAACAGGCTTTTGTCTGTTTTGCATGTGAAGACGAAGAATAGCTCAAATATTATTGCTGTTGATATTGCCATTGTCCTTGCTGTTTCTATTCCAAAAAAGTTTAGTGAATAATAGAATATTCCTATCGATGATAGGAATCCTATGAATCCTCCTACTAGAATAAACAGCCAGATTCCTGTGAGAAGGCCTCCTTTTTTTGGCTTTTCCATTATGTCTTTTTCTGCAGGTTCTACGGCAAGAGCTAAAGCAGGCAGGGAATCTGTGACAAGATTCATCCAAAGTATCGCAAGTGGGAGAAATGGTAGAGGGAGGCCTACAAGAAGTGCTATGAGGACAACTAATGTTGAGTCAACGTTGGCTGTTAATAAGAATTTGATTGATTTTTTGATGTTGTCGAAAACTCTCCTCCCTTGTCTTACTGCTTTCACTATGGAGGCAAAGTTGTCGTCTAATAAGACCATGTCGCTTGAGTCTCTTGAAACGTCTGCCCCTCTTCTTCCCATTGCTATTCCTATGTCTGCTTTTTTAAGAGCGAGAATGTCGTTGACACCGTCTCCTGTTACAGCGACTGTTTCGTTTTGTTTTTTGAGGATTTCAACGATCTTTAGTTTTTGTTTTGGGTTTACTCTCGCGAAAATTGTTTTGTTTTTTACTACGTCGTTCCATTGCGATTCTGTTAGTTTGTCGAGTTCTTTTCCTTCTATTATTTCTCCTTTTAGGCCTATTTTGTCTGCGATTGCTTTTGTTGTTAATGCGTTGTCTCCCGTGATGACTTTGATTTTTATTCCTCCCTTAATGGCCTGTTGTATGGCTTTTTTTACTTCCGGTCTTGGGTTGTCGATCATTCCCTGGAATCCTGTGAAGATTAGATGGTTTTCTGCTTGGTTTTGTGATATTTTTGTTAAGTTTCTGAACGCGAAGCCAAGTACTCGAAGCCCTGATGAAGCCATCTGTTGATATGCTTTTTCTAGTTCAAGTTTCCTTTTCTTGGAAAGGAGTTTTATTTTTCCTCCTATGAGTTCTTTCGTGCATCTTTTGAGAATTTCTTCGGGTGAACCTTTTGCATAACTTGTTTTTATGTTTCCTTTTTGTCTGATTATGGACATCATTTTTCTTTCTGAAGTGAATGGATGTTCTTTCATGCGGAGATTTTCTTCTGTTTCTTTTTTCTTGTCGAGTTTTAGCAGTTTTCCTGATTTTATTAATGCTATTTCAGTGGGGTCTCCGAGAAATTTGTCTTTTTCATCTCTTGCGTTGTTGCAAAGGATTCCTATTTTTAGTGTTGCCATGATATCAGGGGTTGGTTTCTTTTTGGCTTCTTTTATTGAGTATAGTTTGTTTGATGTAAATATCTGATCTACTTCGAGTTCTTCTTTTGTTAATGTTCCGGTTTTATCTGTGCATATTACTGTTGCTCTTCCCAGTGTTTCTGCTGCGGGGAGTTTTCTGATTAACGTGTTTACTTTATACATCTGTCTTATGGCGATGGCAAGAGTGATAGCGATTATGGCAGGGAGTCCTTCGGGTATTGCTCCTACCGCAAGGCTGATAGAGACAAGGAGCATCTCCATTCTTTCTATTCCCACATACAATCCTGTAAAAAATACAACTATAACAAATGCAGTTATAATCATAGATATCTTTTTGGAGAAGTCGTTTATTTTTTGTTCCAAGGGCATTATTTCGTCTTTTGTTGTCTGGACGAGTTCTGCCAGTTTTCCAAATTCTGTGTTTAGGCCCGTGTTTACTATAATTGCTTTTGATTTTCCTTTGACTACAGATGTTCCTGCGTATAGCATGTTTTTTCTTTCTGCTAACGGAGTGTCTGCGGGGAGAGTTTCTACGAATTTTTCTATAGGGAAGCTTTCTCCTGTGAGCACTGCCTCGTTTGTTTGGAGGTTTATTTTTGATATTATTCTGCAGTCTGTCAGAACCTTATCTCCTTCTTCGAGAAGAATTATATCCCCTGGGACTAAGAATTTTGATGGGATTTCCTGCTGTCTTCCATCTCTTAACACTAGAATAGTATATTGGAGTGTTTTTTTGAGTTTCTCAATGATTTCTTCTGCTTTGTATTCCTGAACAAAACCTATGAAAGCATTTATTACCACGATTGCTAAAATAACTGTAACATCTATTATGTTTCCTATGAAATATGAAATTATCGCCGCTGCGATGAGAATCCAGATAAGAAGTGATTTGAATTGTTCGAGAAAAAGAGCAAATTTGGTTTTTCTTTTTATTTTTTTCAGTTCGTTGTACCCGTGCTTCTTCAGTCTTTCTTCTGCCTCTTTGCTAGAAAGACCAGATTCGGGAGTCTTTAGTCTTGATAGTGCCTCTTTTGCTGAAATTGTGTGGTAATTTACCATTCTATTTGATTTTTTCCAGTTTAGGACCTTGCGGTGTGTCGAGTATATTGTATCCTTTTTCTTTGATTCTTTCTCTTAGGACATCTGCTTCCGCCCATAGTTTTTCTTTTCTTAGTTTTTCTCTTGCCTCTATAAGTTTTTCTATTTCTTTTGGTGCTATTACTGTTACTTCTTGCATTTTTTTGATACTTAGGCCAAGTGCTTTGCCGAAGTTTTCAAGAAGCTTGAGTTTCTTTTTTGGGTCAAAGTCGAAGTCGTCAAGTGTGTTGTGGAATATTTGAAGTGCTTTCGGGGTGTTTAGGTCATCATTTATTGCTTCTATGAATTGTTTTTCATATTCTTCTGTTTTGTCCTTGCCTTTATGTTTTTCGTTTCTTAGTTCTGAAATCTTTCTTTCTATTCTTTGGTAAGCTATTTTTGCTGCTTCTAAATTTTCAGTTGCGAAGTTAAGCTGTTTTCTGTAATGTGTTTGGAGGCAGAAATATCTGTATACCATTGCGGGGAATCCTTCTTTTTCTAGCTCTGAGATGGTGGCAAGTCCTCCGGTGCTTTTGCTTACTTTTTTACCTTTATGTATCAAGAATGCGACGTGTAGCCAGTAGTTTACGAATTTCTTTCCTGTCGCTGCCTCGCTTTGTGCTATTTCGTTTGTGTGATGTATTGCTATGTGATCTTCTCCTCCTGTATGGATGTCGAAGTTTTCCCCAAGATATTTCATTGACATCGCAGAACATTCTATGTGCCATCCTGGAAACCCTATCCCCCATGGAGAGGGCCATTCCTGCTGTCTTTTTCCTGGCTCTTCTGAGAATTTCCATAATGCAAAATCTGTTTTGTTCTTTTTTTCTCCGACTTTTATTCTTTTTCCTGCTTTTAGGCCTGCTATTTTTAGTTTTGCCAGCTTTCCATAATCTTTGAATTTGGAGCTGTCGAAATAGATTCCGTCGGATGTTTTGTAGGTATATCCTTTTTTCTCTAGTTTTTTAATAAGTTCGATTTGCTCTTTTATGTGTTCTGTTGCTTTTGACCATATCTCTGGTTCTATTATGTTTAGTTTTTTGAGGTCCGACTTGAATTCGTTGAAATAGTGTGATGCGATTTCTTTTGCTGATTTGTGCTCTTTTTTTGCGGCTTTTTCTATTTTGTCTTCTCCAAGGTCTGCGTCACTTGTTAGATGCCCTACGTCTGTGACATTGATTACGTGTTTTACTTTGAGTTTGTTGTATTCAAGAATTCTTTTTAGAGTGTCAGCAAAGATATATGCTCTTAGATTTCCTATATGCTGATACCAGTAGACTGTAGGACCACAAGTGTAGAGTCCAACTTGACCTTTTTTTATTGGCTTGAATTCCTCTTTTTTTCTTGAAAGCGTGTTGAATAGGTAAATTTTAGCCATATGATTATTAGTTCTGGGAGGATTATAAAGATTTGCTTCGCAAATCTTTAACTCTCGTTTAATGTATAAAACTTCGAGTATAAGAGTTTCTATTGGATAGTTTTATAAATTGAACATTGGGAGTAAATTCATGGAGCAAGATTGTGAGAGAGATGTGGATTTTGAGAGAAGAACACGAGAAGATGTCAGGGATTTTCTTAGAGGGCGGTTTAGTTTGTTTAGAGAGGAGCATATTGTGGATGTCACGGGAAACAGAAAAGATTTTCAGGTTTTTTATGGGAGTGATAGGACAATATCTGAAAATACAACAAGAATTATAGTTGATGTTTTTATGGGAGATCATGGAGATGTGTTGGATTTTCGAATTCGGAGGAATTTAAGGAGAAGGGGACATGGGAGGCTGCTTTATGAGTGTATTGAGGAATTTGTTAGGAGATATTGTTGTGAGAGAGTAATTACAATGCCTTCTGGTGATGGGTATGACTTTTGGGATGCGATGGGCTTTCTTCCAGAAGGAGATGGAGGAAGTGGAACATGGGAAAAGATGTTATAGAGAACAAGAACATTTAAATAATAAAAGGTGTTTTTTGGGTTATGGAAAAAGATATCGACAGGATAATGAAAAATCCTGATACAGATATAGTAATTAGGATTGACGATTTTGGAGGAAAGAGGGGATTGACTATCCGTGAGTTTGTCAAAAGCGAGAGATATACTGGTTTTACAAAGGCCGGGACGAGGATTCCCGCTGAGCAGTTTAAGGCGTTTAAGGATGCTATTAATTCTATTGATGAGGCTGAGATGCTGGAACCTGCTGAAGGCGCTGAAAGTGCTGAGGGCGGAGAAGGAGAGCAGAAGACTTTGGCTGAAGAGAAGGAGGCAGAAGAAGAATCTCCAAAACAAGAGGGCGAGAAAATAGAAGAGAAAGCGATTTAGTTCTGATTGGTGTATCTTTTGAGTGGTTACAAATAGAAATGTTTAAATAATTGAATAAAGTGGGTTTTTTATGACAACTAGCAGTAAAAGTGGAAAACAAGTAGATCAATTTGTAGAATCCATTAGTGTGGTGCCTAAAGGGCTTGGTCTTTTGGCAGATATTGAGAGAGGAGGTAAAAGGAAGAAGACTGCAGAATTAGTTACTGATGATAGGGCAGGTCTGGTGGTTGTTCTTAATACTACTGAATCTGATGATAGAAAGGAGAAGGTAACAAGAAGAATTACACATACAACTGAAGGAGGCTGGAGAAGAATTAGGAGTGGTGTTATGGAAGTGGTTGGCGTTTCTAAGCTTGGAATGCCTGTGGAGTTCAAGACTACGATAAGAAGGGGAGATAGAAAGACAGTAAGAAAGGGGAGTTTTCACGGAGAATTTTATATGCCCCAACAAATGCCTGTTGGAGTGTTTAGGGAGATCGAAAGAAATTATCCTAAAATAAATGAAAGAGCTAGAGCAAAAGAAGCAGCAGCATTTTTTCATAATCAGCTTATGGGTGGTTTTAATGGTGAGAAACCCAAAATTGGTGAACCAAGAGATTTATTGCAGCACCATGAATTTTTGAAACATAAAGGCTCTCTTCTTTATGCTCATTATCAGATTATTCTTCAAAGATTAGTAGATGATTTGAAAGGCAAAGATCTTGAAGGCATAGCTGATTTCAAATTTCCTGAAGCTCTTGTGCCTTCAGCAAAAGATCCAAGACATCCGTTTTATGTTCTTGTGAGCAGTCTGGCTGATGAAGGTACAATAAGAGGTTTAGGGCGTACTGTTGCAGCAATAGATTCAAGCTTAATGAGTCTTCCTGATCCCGGCTATCCTGAGAAAGCTTGTGATTATTTTGAGGCTGTTAAGGGAAAAGTACACAGCTTTGATGCGAGTGATTTGATTGCAGAAGCAGAGAGATTAAAGAAAAGTCCTTCAAAAAGCAGTTCATCTAGTATACCTTTAGCTTCAACCAATCCTCGTTATTCTGGATTAGTGAGAATATTTGAAAGTGCATATGCTTATACTTTGGTGTCCTGCAGTACTGCTTTGGATAATTTAAAAAGAAAGTATCTTAGGGATATACAAAAATTAGAATCAAGTATTGAAAAAAGAAACTTGATGAGAACTGATTATAAGGTTAAGGATTTTGAGTAAAAACAGTTGTTTCTTTTGAGTAGTTACATATAGAAAGGTTTAAAAAGGAAAATTAGATAGTTACTCTATGGTAGTTACAAATAAAATAGGAAATGTGAGAAGTGTGTATAAAGATGCGAAAACAGTAGTTGACGCTATGTCGAAAGGGGGTGATGAATGGCAGAGAGAGTATTGGGATGTTGTCAGCCAGTATAATGGAAGCAGGAGAAAGCTTGATGATAGAATCATGGTTTCTGCAAGAATGAGAGGCCTTAATGAATTAGATGTTAGGGCTGATTTAGATGTTGCTAGGACACTTTTTGAGAGAAGGCAAGATGAAGAAGTAGGAGAGAATAAAGAGAACTATAATCAAACAGGATATGTTCCTAATGAGGAAGCTGGTTTTATGGCTGCTCTTGAGGAAAGAACAGGCGGAACTGGCTTGATGTTTATGAAAGGATATGAACCCAAGAAAGAAGAAGCGCCAGAAGGTTTTAGTATTAGTGATGGTCTTGGTGAAGGAGTAAGCAACATATTTGGAGAGTGGGCAGATAGAGAGGGTGATTAAAATGAAAAAAGGAAATATTGCTGAGTTCAAGACTTGGAGAAGGGATTTCGCACCTGTTATGTTAGCTTTTGTACCTGAGGGTGTGCCTAATTATTTTGTGGATTTCAATGCGAGACTGGATCCAAGACCTGGAAAATCAAATTCCAGGATGTCTTTTCTTATTGAAAATAGAAGTGGCGGCAGTCCGCTGATTAAGGCAGTATCTGTTTCTGATGATAGCGTACCTTATGCTGAGATTGCAAGAGGGGAAGTTGGCGCTATAAATTATGCTGCACAACGTTTGAGAAGATTATATGATGAGCAGGTTTTGGGAGAAAAAGAAGCGCCAGTCGTTAACGTAAGCTTTTCTGGTCCGGATAATCCTGTTTTTTATAACTATCCTATCCCCTTGGGTAACAATACAACTGTTAATAATTTTCTTTTGCTTATACGTGGAGAAAACTTATGGCCTTTGGAGGGCAAGGGAGAGCCGGGAGACATGCCTCGTAAGAAAGAAATGATTTTAGAAGGAAGGATTAATGATTTTAATACGCTGCAGAATTATCTTAATCTTTTTGGCAATGCCAATAAAGGATTGTATAGGGACCCTATTGTTACTTTGAATTTAAGAGCAAGAAAAAGAGATAAGCCTGGTGAGAAAGCTTCAAGAGTTTCTATATTCCTGATGAAAGATCCTTTTCATGGGAGAAGGAAAGGTGTTTTCGAAGGAGATTTGTCTTATGTTGTTGACGATCTTGCGGCCTCTCCGGATCTTTTATCTAGTGATTTCGCAGAAAATTATGGTTTTGGTGATGTTAAAAAAGCCAAAGACGTTTTGAGAAAGAGAAGGAATAAAGCGTTGAGTATTTTAAGGAGCCTTTTTGATTTTGGAGGACAAGTTCGTATAAAAGGGTATAACTCCGGTAAAGGTTTTGAGGGTTTGGAGCGTTTGAGAGCTAAGAAGTTAGTTGAAGTTACACCCGGTTTCTATGAAGAAAGACCTTTGGATATTGAAGACTTCAGGATAGACTCTGCTAGAGTTGAAGATGAAAGTAAAAGATAATTCTATTAAGCTGGAACTGGTTGATGAGAAAATCGTTTGAGTTCTTCTATAAGCCTAGTTCTTTCTTCTATGGATGCTGCAAAGAGTCTCATCATTTTAAATCCTTTTTTGTTATCTGTGGTGGTTGCTGTCCCAATTTGAACTAATCCATGTCTCATAAAGACGTCCTCTCCTGAAAAATCATAATATCTTGTTCTATCTGTGATTGTGCCTATTCTTCTATCTCTATGGGCCAGTACAGTTATTTCTATAGATTCATAAGTTTCTCGATGAAGTTCTAAAGCAACTCCTGGAAGATTTTTTGTGGAACCTGTGGGAACGTATACTAATTCTGCCAAGGGTTCTGG
>Ga0180438_10001965_pt1 | contig 34906 bp, 28 predicted proteins | sample SS_ome_12_FD_132455 | JGI IMG/M metagenome (GOLD analysis project Ga0180438, IMG submission 132455) | Hypersaline lake sediment archaeal communities from the Salton Sea, California, USA - SS_3_D_2 metaG | ecosystem: Environmental > Aquatic > Non-marine Saline and Alkaline > Hypersaline >... | reverse complement strand
GTATCGTTTAGATAAGTCATAGGTGTGTCCTCCTTTCTTCTTAATCGAAGCATATCAACTGGAGGATACACCTTTTTTTCTCCTTTTCAAGAATCAATTTACACACAATAGTATACACTACCCAGAAGTTGTAGAGTATTGACAATACTCTATCACGCATTATAATTTGATGAACGAAACGACGAGAAAGTATGGGTTTTTGGTTGGTTTTATCGCCAACCAAGAGTTTGTGCTTTATCGTTGTTTTTGTTTTAATGAGTTGGGATGACTCAAATCTTAATGTCGGGAGCGCTGTATGCAGAGAAGTTTTAAACACAAGAGAAATGTCTGTACGAAAGTCAATTCTCGACGTAAGAATACAACCACGGTCTATATAAAAGATCGTTCCCAGTACATGAAAGAATACCGCACAAATTACGGGGATTTGATGAAGGAACAGACAAAGCAATGGCATAAGCAGCATCCTGGGTATATATGTAAATGGCGTAAAAGGAATCGTGTAAGATATAATCTACAGCAGCGGAATTGGCGAAGCAAAAATCGGAAGAAATGGCGTGTGTACATGCGTAATTATATGCGAAGGTATCGAGGCAACAGGAAAGAACATCAGAGAATCTCTGGTAAGTAGATAGCACAGCTGTGCATTATAAGAGATTATAGCAAAGCTATATGAATCGACTAAGAATATCATAGATGTATAATAGCCCACACCGAGTACATTGACAAGCAGGATTATTTTGATTATAGTGGTTCTGCTAGCCGCACATATACCGCACAACAAGTACGTGTATAAAATGTGTGCGCGCAAAGTGTTGTGCCGCAACGCGCCCGTAGCTCAACTGGATAGAGCGGCGGACTACGGATCCGATGCTTGGGGTGTGTAGAGTTTCACCGGCTGTGGAAAACCAAGAAACAGGTGTTCATCGACCAGTTTGCATTCAATTGTATCCTTAATACACTCGTGCGTCGCGCCGTCGAGCAGTATCTCGACGTTATGGCGTTTACATTTTTCCGTGAGCTGGGCAGCAAGGTTCACGGACTGACCGATCACCGTATACTGCATGCGTTTTACATGACCGACATTGCCGGCAAGCACCTCCCCGGTCGCTATACCGATGTCGATCGTGATGCGGAAGTCGAGATTTTGCTGCCATGCAACATTGATCTCATCGATCCGTTTTTGGATGGCTAGCGCAGCGGTCACAGCATTTCGCGCATCATCGGCGTGTTGTGTAGGGCTGCCGAACACCGCCATGACCGCATCGCCGATGAATTTATCGATCGTACCGTTATGCGCCAGCACCGCTTCCACAATGGGTGCATACATATCATTAAGGAAAGAGTGTACCTCTTTAAGGGTGAGAATGTTGACGATCTTATTGAATTCCCGCAAATCGGTGAAAAGCGTTGTTGCAATGATTTTTTTTGCCGCGAACTCGGTCATTATCGTGCTGAGAAGAAGACTATATAAATCCCCCTCGATCCCCCTTTGTTAAAGGGGGAAGAAAGGGGGATTATAATACTATAGTAATGCCGTTTAATCGCTTTACCGATGTTCAAGATCGAAGGAGAAAAACTTATCTTATCTGCAGCAGCGGGATGAAGTTCTTATCGTACGGCGAGATCACGATCGTGTTGTTCGGTGACTGGTACAGGCTCTGAAGATTTTCGAGATACTTCCACGAGAGATACGCGCGTCCGCGTTCACCAATCAGCGACTGAGCAATGATATGTTGTGCTTCAGCAATACCGGCTGCCTCGATTTTTTTCCTTTCTGCTTCCTTGGCTTCCTTTAGCAGGACAAATTCCATCTTCTGCGCATCCTGTTCGGCTTCGAGTTTTGCCTCGATCGCGTTCTTCACCTTGGCTGGTAATTTTATATTCCGCAAAAGGACTTTTTCGAGTATGATACCCCGGTCCTGGAAATCCTTCATGAGCCCCTTGGTGATCTCGTTCTGGACTTCCTCGCGTTTTTCCGAATAGATCTCCACGGCATTGTATCGGACCGTGGTATTCCGGATCGCGGTCCGGGCTGCCGGACGCACGATCTTTTCCAGGAAATCAGCCCCGATCAGTTGATATACATTAGCTGCTTCCGCTTTGGACATGTGATACCACACGGTCAAGTCCATCGCAACCTCAAGGCCATCTTTGGTCAATGAGGTTATTGCATCGTCCCCATAGCGTGCACCTTCTTCAGCTGCGATCGACATAGTATATGCCTGTGTCCGGATCGTCATGATCTCGAGGGTTACAAACGGATTGACGAAATTGAGTCCTTCAGACAGGGTTGAGTTTGTCATAACGCGACCAAACAGCACCTGCACACCCACTGAACCAGCTGGTACGATCCGGAGCAGCGACGCAAGAATGAGAAAACCACCGACTGCGATCCCGCCCATCGTGCCGTAAAGTCTCGCTTTCAACTTATCAGCTATCCGCTGATCCTCAGGTTGGACCTTATAGGTAGCCCGGAAGATAACGACGCCGACGATAATGAGTATTCCCAGAATAAACATAGTGCCTCCTTGGAAAACAAAAACCTAAAATACCAAAAGTATAAAACCACAGACTTTCAAACACCTAAAACTTTAAGCCTTAATAGCTCGCATCCTGAAAACCACGAGTTGAGCAACGCATGTTCAATTATATTTGAATATGAAAGTATGTCAATTGCATCTCGGTGTTGTAAAACATGACGGTATCGGATATAATGTCCTATGAAAACAATGAATCCACATGCCCTGACATGCGCTACTCCGATCGAGGAATTTTATGGGCGCGTGTCCAAGGCACGCATATTCATTAAACGCGACGATCTTAATGGATTATTGATCTCTGGCAACAAGGCGCGTAAGATGGCCTACCTGGTCGCTGATGCTCGTTCAAACCGCTGTGACACTCTGATCACGTGTGGCGGGATACAGTCGAATCACTGCAGAACCGCGGTGGCATTCGCCTGCCGGTTCGGATTTGATTGCCACCTGTTTTTACGCGGAAAACCCGGAAAATTGTTTACCGGAAATCTACTGATCGATCATTTGCTGGGAGCGCGGATCAATTATGTTACACCTTCACAATACGCTATGATCGATAGTATCATGAATGAATACTGTAAAAAGTTGAAGAAACTTAAAAAGCGCGGCTATGTCATCCCCGAAGGGGGATCAAATGCGATCGGATGTTTAGGCTACCGTGATTGCATGGTAGAAATGAAAAAATTCATCCAGCAACAGGGCATCGAGGCGGTTTACTGTGCGGTTGGCTCTGGTGGTACCTATGCTGGTCTGCTCCTGGGGAAAAAACTTGCTCGGCTACAGGTACACTTGAAAGGCGTTATTGTATGTGACTCGGTGGATTTCTTTACAAAAAAGATCGTGAGCATTTGCGCTGATGCGATCAACAGGCATTCATTCCGTTTCAAAATAAATGATGAAGATATCACGTTGATCGATGGATATCAGGGACCAGGATATGGAAAACCCTATCCTGAAGAGATGGATGTGATTACGACCGTTGCGAAGCATGGTGTTATCCTCGAACCAGTGTATACTGGTAAGACGTTCTATGGCATGCTACAGGATGTTAGAAAGAAGAATTACAAGAGAGTGCTTTTCATTCACACCGGTGGTCTCTATAGTAATTTTGCGTATTCCCGTGTTCTGTCCCGTGCGGTACACCCGCATTAGGACGTTTGAAAGCGGTGGCGTGACGTTTTCAGGATCTCAAAGATCAATTCATCGTAACCGAGTCCGACTGCCTGTGCTTCAAGGGGCAGATTGGAACCAGATAACAATCCCGGGATCGTATTAACTTCCAGGGCATATGGATTGTGGTTTTCATCCAGCACAAAATCCACGCGCGAGAAACCATGCGCACCAATTGCACGGTGTGCTGTCAGCGCATAATCCTGTAAATCCTTATACTGTGGATCCGGAATTCGGGCCGGTACAATATACTCTGTCATGCCAGCAGTGTATTTCGATCGGTAATCATAGAACTTCCGTTTTTTAGGCGCGATCTCCAGTACTGGCAAGGGTACTTCATTAAGAATGCCGCATGTTGCCACCATACCCGGAACGAATTTTTCGAATAACAGGTCTTTGAACTTGCGGCGCGTACGTTTTATAACGCGTTCCAGTTCTGTTTTGCTTTCAACGATCGTGATTCCGACACTTGAACCCTCAGCGCGGGGTTTGATTACCAGGGGGAAATCGAGCTTGATTATGATTTCATCAAGGGAATAATTCGTTTCATAATAAAAATCAGGGGAAGGGATACCATGGGACATGAAGATGTATTTTGATAATACTTTATCCATACCATTGGCTGAACCAGCGATCCCTGAACCAGTGTAGGGAATACCAAGGAATTCAAGGATGCCCTGGATAATACCATCTTCACCGGGTTTCCCATGCAGAGCAATGAATGCAACATCGATCTTTTTCAACTTCGGGATACATTTTCGGTCAACATCAATACCTCTGACCTTATATCCCTGGTTTTTCAGTGAACGTATGACACATTGTCCTGACTGGATCGATATTTCCCGTTCTGAAGACCAGCCGCCATAAAGAACTCCGATCGTCTTTTTCAGGAAGAACTTCCGGTCTTTGTTCATGGCTTATAATATCCAATGTGTCATGGGAGTCAAGAGAACAAACCGCGAAACAGCATCACGGCAAAGGACACTCCGTGCCGATGTATTCTTGTTTAATATTTAGAATTTAGGATTTGTTTAGGATTTAGAGATTAGTAATTCGGATTTGCCTTATCGAGCCTTCTTTCCGCCCTCTCTTTGCCTTCTTCCATAGATATTGATTATTCGGATGCATTCTTGTTTAATATTTAGGATTTAAAATTTAATGTATATTATGTGTTGACAATATTTCGGTATTGTGTATCATTCTACAGGAGGTTCAATGCGCTTTGCTGGACTCGTTATTGTGATAATAGTTATTGGCTTTGTGATTGGATTTATAGTACTTAATTCACAAGAAACCGTTAGTATGGATATCTTTGGATACCAGATTCAAGAAGCTTATCTATATGTGGTCTGTCTTATTTCATTTGCTGCTGGAGTAGCATTTGTATTCATCTTTGCGATCGTTAATGAGATCGCCCTGCGCACCCAGCTACATCGTTTACGCCGGGAGAATAAGCATTTGCAGAAAGAGTTGACCGCACTCCGCAACCTGCCGTTTGAGGAAGAGAAATGACCCTGCTGATCATTATTGTAGTTGTACTTATCGCGCTGGTACTGTTCCTTTATTTCTACCAGCGAAGAAAAGGAGTGAGTGGTATTCCTCCATATGTCGAAGCTATGGTCGCTTTACTCGAGAATGATAACCCGGTAGCAATGAAGAAATTCAAGGAAGCGGTTCGGATCGACAGTAATCTTGTGGATGCATATATCAGGCTGGGCGATTTGTACCGGAAAAAAGGTGATGTTGAACGCGCGATTCAGATCCATCAGTCGCTGACCGTGCGTCCAACATTGAACAAACGTGAAGAGAAGCGTGTATATTACGCGCTTGTCCAGGATCTGTTAGAGACCAGCCGCCATAATAAGGCAATATCATTTTTAAAAGAGATCCTCAAGATCGACAAGAAGGATAAGCATGCCCATGATCTTATTCTTAGATTATATGAGGATCTGCAGAATTATGGTGATTGTATTACGCTGTGCGAGAAGGGGGGATTTCCCCGCTGCAGTAATGAACGACTCGCTTTTTACTATGCTTCGTTTGCGCGTCAACAGATCGACCCGGTCAGCGAGATCGATCCGGAGAAGAGTAAAGAGACCCTGAGTTTACTAAAAAAAGCGCTCAAGATAGCGCCTAATTCATTGCCTGCGATGTATTACTTCGCTCAATACTACGAAAAGAAAAATGATCTTAAAAAAGCGAAGGAATATTACTGCAAAATCATTACCCACCACTCAAACTGTGCATTTCTTGTTATCCCGCATCTGGAAAAAGTACTATTTGAACTGGACTCGTTCGATGAGATCATACCGCTATATGAAGAGGTATTCAATAAAGATCCCAAGAACGGCGCTATTGGTATGGCTTTGGCGAATCTTTATGAAAAGAAGAATGATCTAAAAGCGGCAAAAGAGCTCTACCAGACGCTCATGGATAGTGATCCGGACAATGTTAGTCCCAGGCTGCAATTGCTAAAATTATCGGTCGATGATACATCAGTTGAGGATCAGCTGAATGAAATCGAGAAAGTCGTAAGTCGTTCTCAATATCAATGTGTGAAATGCAATTACCTCAGTGAAACATTTGAGATGTTATGTCCAAAATGTCGCGATATAGGCACATATTCATTGCATGTTTGATACCCCTGGGCTTATTTAGCCAGGATATCGACGAGGCAATTCGACTGTTCAATACTTCACAGTTCGATAAGGCGTACGCTATCTTTACCGAAATCGTCAAGGATGATAGTAATCCGCGTATTGCCGAAGCATACTACTACATCGGAAGACTTTCAGTCAAACCGGACACGGCGTTATTTTATTATAGTAAGGTGATCAACTCGTATGGACAATCACGTTTTGCTGATATTTCACATCTTGAGATAGCGAAAATATATATCGCACGAAAAAACTACCAGAACTCGATATTGATGCTCAAAGAACTTTTAAGGAAATACCCGGATACAAGCTTCCGGGACGAAGTCATGTTCTGGCTGGGTGTATCCTATGTAAGTACTGGGATGGAGGAGGAGGGGATCGCTCTTCTCAAGGATCTACGGGCGCAATTCCCCAAATCAGTGTGGAGTGAACGGGCATTGACCATTATCCCGGGAAATGGCACCGATACACCACCGGTATCCGAGGAATATTACACCGTGCAGGTTGGTTCGTACCGCAATAAAGACAATGCAGACAGCTATGCTGGCCAACTACGCCAGAAAGGTTACACTGTGCAGGTTGTTGAGGCGCTGGTTAAAGGTAACACCTACTTCCGTGTGTGGGTAGGGAAGTATCCAACGATCGAAGAAGCAAAGGCATTCTCTCTTACGCTAGAATCCGTCGGGATAAAGGGGAATGTCGTTAAAGGATACTGATCCCGATATAATCGGGAATATCTCCCGCTCAGCGGGATCCTCGATTTTCCTAATATAAATATATAATAATGATGAATCAGGACAATTTCCAAAATCAAACTATTATAGTATAAGCATGCATTTGACACCGATGTTCGAACAGTATCAACAGATCAAGAGCAAGTATCAGGAATCATTGTTACTCTTTCGGGTCGGTGATTTCTATGAATTCTACTATGACGATGCTAAGAAGGCAAGCGCCTGTCTTGGTATTACATTGACCGCCAAAACCATTCAAAAAGGTGTGAAGGTACCACTTGCCGGTGTTCCGGTAAAAGCGGCTGAGACCTATATCGCGAAGTTGGTGAAAATGGGGATGAAAATCGCAATTTGTGAACAAATGGAACCTGCGACCAAAGGTAAAAAACTCGTTGCGCGTGATGTCGTCGAAGTGATAACTCCGGGTACGATCATGCGACCGACATTACTTGATGAACAGCGTTCACTGGTTCTGGCCGCGTGTTTACCAGATGAAAAAACGTCAGGTTTAGCGTTCTGCGACATCACCAGCGGTGATTTTTCGTGTGGTGAGGTGGATACGGATCAGATACAGGAGATCTTGTTGCGCAAAGAGGTACGTGAGATCATCGTGCCTGAATCTGTTATGATCGATATAAAGGTTCCGATCACCCATGTGGATGGCTATCATTTTATCAAGGATATCGCCTATGGAAAATTGACCGATCATTTTAAGGTGGTAGCGCTTGATGGATTCGGCATAGAGGGTTTGGATTCGGGTGTCAGTGCTGCCGGGGCGTTACTCCGGTATCTTGAGGAGAATCAGAGATCTGCCTTACCTCATATCGATCGTATCAAATTATTCAATGCCTCCGATTCATTATATCTGGATTCTTCGACCCGTAAGAACATGGAATTAATCGAGAACATTGGGGGAGGTGAGGACCGTACTTTGCTGCGCATAATGGATGCGTGCATCACGCCATTTGGTAAACGATTATTGCGACGTGAATTGCTTGAACCCCTGGTCGATCCGGATGTGATCCTCCAGCGTTTAGATGGTGTTGAGGAATTAAAGAACAAAGATTTCCTGCGGCAGGAATTACGGGAAACCATGAAAAAACTACGCGATGTTGAACGGATCGCGGCACGCCTTGCATGTCGGCGTATAATGCCGCGGGAACTGGTCGCTCTCAAGGACTCACTCGCTGAATATCCGTTGATCAAAGGTCTGATTCAGGAATGCGAATGCAGCATCTTAAGGTCGATCCGTGATCATATCAACGAATTCAATGATCTCGTGGTCAGGGTCGAAGAGGCCCTGGTCGATGACCCTCCAGCAACAATGGATGAGGGTGGCTTGATCAGACAGGGGTTTTCAACCGAACTCGACGAGTTGCGGGAGATCGCACATAGTGGCAAGGAATGGGTGCTTAGATTTGCTAACTCAGAGCGTCAGCAGACCGGAATATCATCGCTCAAGGTAGCGTATAATTCGGTGTTCGGATATTACATCGAGATCACCAAACCAAATCTTCCTCTGGTTCCTGACTCGTATATCCGAAAACAAACTCTTGCGAACAGTGAACGCTTCTATACACCGGAACTCAAGGATTTTGAGCAAAAGATCCTCGGTGCCGAGGAGAAGATCAACGGACTGGAACATGATCTCTATGTGAATCTTCGGGAGGACATGGCCCAGCAGTCGACTGAAATTTTGGAGACGACACGTGCATTGAGTATGCTGGATATATTGCAGGGCTTCGCTCATAATGCAGTACTTTACAATTATTCGCGACCCGAGATCGATACCGGAACGCGCATCGCGATTAATGAAGGACGCCATCCGGTTGTCGAAAGGATCATTGAAAAGGGATCATTTATCCCTAACGATGTTATCCTGGATCGGGACAAGAATCAGATACTTATAATAACTGGTCCGAATATGGCTGGTAAATCGACCTTTCTCAGACAGGTTGCATTGATCACTATAATGGCGCAGACCGGAAGTTATGTTCCGGCCAAAGAGGCGAGAATTGGGATAGTCGACAAGATCTTTACCCGGATCGGGGCGAGTGATGATATCAGCCGCGGCGTAAGTACTTTTCTCGCTGAAATGATGGAAACCGCAAATATCCTCAATAACGTAGCGGATACAAGCCTGGTGATACTCGATGAAGTAGGACGAGGAACCTCAACGCACGATGGTTTAGCCCTCGCCTGGTCAGTGGTGGAATATCTACATTCACATAAAAAACCCCGTACTCTTTTTGCCACTCATTTCCATGAACTGACCAAGATCGAAGAATTTCTCAAGGGCGTGAAGAATTACAATGTCATGGTTAAGGAATGGGGCGATGAGATTATTTTCTTGAGAAAACTGGGTGCTGGTCCAAGTGACCAATCCTATGGTATCCATGTCGCGCGCCTGGCTGGTTTGCCAGACAGTGTGATCCAGCGAGCGCGTAAGATCCAGCAAGATTTTCAGGAGGGTGAAGTTTTCAGTGTTCGCCGTATAAAACGGGCAAAATTAGTTCAGCAAGATCTGTTTATGGACAAACAAGAGTGATGGATTCAGGTGTCTCCTCCGTCTTGACACTTAAGTATTTTTGAATATAATAAACCGACGACAAAAACAAGTGTCTAAAATTTAGAAACATTTCCCCTCCCGGTCGCGACCTGCGGGTCGCGGCCGGAGGGCTTTTTATTCTGAAATTACGGCGTTTTAGGGCGATTCAAGGCATACGAACAGGTGCTCCTCAGCTCCTCTACACAACAGGTAGCGTCTAGCGCTTAGCGAAGTAGCGTAAATGATTCCTAGTTCTTACTTCCTAGTTCCTAGTACGTTATCCCGCGCCCAATTTCTTCACTTTCTTGAGTTTTTTGGAAATGGCGTTACGGGTATCGATAATGAGTTTTGCATGTTTAACAATGAATTGATAATCGTAGACACTATGGTTGGTCAGGATGACCACTGCATCGTATTTTTTGATCTCCCGGGAAGAGATTTTTACACTTCGTACCCGCTTTCCATTGATCTTCATGTACGGAACGTGAGGATCGTTGTAATTGACTGTTTGAACGCGCGATTTTATGATCTCGTATACTTTGATCGCGGGCGAATCCCTCAGGTCGGAGATGTCTTTTTTAAAGGCCATTCCCAAAAGGAGTACCCTGGCTTTGTACGGACAAACGCCGGATTCACTTAGGGCATTGATGGTCTTATTGACTGTGAAGTAAGGCATTTCTTCATTGATCCGGGCAGATAATTCGATAAAAACCGTATGGAAATCATATTCACGCGCTTTCCATGAAAGATAGTAGGGATCAATGGGAATACAGTGTCCCCCCACGCCCGGACCAGGATAGAAAGGCATATAACCGAAAGGTTTTGTTTTGGCTGCTTCGATAACTTCCCAGATATCAATGTCACCCATGCGTTCGCAAAGCTGGGCGAATTCATTGACGAGAGCTATATTTACATTACGGAAGGTGTTCTCAAGAAGTTTGGTCAATTCTGCTGCTTTTGGTGAGGATACTGGATGAACATGATCGATGAACCGGCAATAAAATTCGGTTGCTAAATTCGTACATTTTTTTGTTACCCCACCGATGACAGTCGGTGTATTTATTACGCCGAAACGTTTATTACCGGGATCGATACGTTCCGGACAAAATGCGAGATAAAAATCCCTCCCAACCTGCAGTCCGGATTCATTAAGGATGGGCAGGATCACGTGCTCAGTTGTTTCCGGGTAAGTGGTGCTTTTGAGTATTACAAGTTGCCCTTTGCGCAGACTTTTGAGTACATCGCGTGTACTTTCAATCACCGGTCCAAGATCCGGTTCTTTGTTCTCATCGACAGGAGTGGGTACGCAGATAAGAATGATATCGCAACGCCGCAGTTGTTTTACATTTGTGGTCGCCTGAATCCATTTTTTCTGAGCGAGTGGTTTGAGAACCCGGGTCGGGACATCACCAATTTTCGAAATGCCAGCATTGATCTGCCGTACCCGTTGTTTATCAATATCAAAACCTAATATTTTATACCCTTTTTTAGCGATCTCAGTCGCCAGAGGAAGACCAACATAACCGAGACCGATCACACCCACGATCGCTTTCTTTGTTTTTATCAGTTTCTCGAGCATACACTCTCCTTCATGGATAGTGCACATTATACATATTTAAGCAGAATAAGCAAGAGTGATAAGGTGCAGGGAGTGTATCGTTGACAGGATTTAATTATTGATTACAATTGAACGTGGAACAAACTCATATACAGGCGTTTTTAAAGGAGATTGCAGTTGGATTCCGGACAGCAAAATCATATCCACCCGGGCATCCGATCATGGATAAGACCGTGGAAACGATCATGGAGCAATTATCGATTCTCAGTTCCGAACTAAGCGAATTTTCAATGTTCTTTCTCGAACAAACGATTATTTTTCAGGACATGAAGATCGATATTCAAAAGAGTCCGGCGTTGGTGGCATTGCTTGAATCGCTTCGTAAGATCGAGATTGATAGTCTGACTTTCTGTGGTAATATAACCGGACAGGACATAAAGAACCTGCTCGAGGTATTTTCGACTCCGAAAATGAAAATGAAGCAATACGGCGACGCACAGACCATGCTTGAGACAAAAGCAACGACAAATATTAAGATCAACGCCGTTCAATTCGGTGTACAGACCAGCGGAACAGTTACAGTTGCTGGACCTGACCAGAAAGCCGCGCGAGCAAAGGAAGAGATACTGGGAGCGCTGAGGAACTTGAAAACCTTTGTCGATAAAGGACTGTCAGCCGAGGAAATGCAAGAAAAATTCGGTGATATTGCTGAGGATATTGAGCAGGCACCGGAAGAATCTAAAAAAGCATACAGTCAGTCGATCGCTGAGGTCATTCAGATGATACCACCGGACCAGCGTATGCAGGTATTTCAGAACATGGATATGCAACCTTTCATGCTGCAGTTGATCACGGGTGCGAACAGTGATTTTCTGACCCAGCTCGTATTGGAATGGGTAAAGAATAATAAAGAAACCAATATCCATCATCTCCTCGGTACCGTAGATGAAAATAAATTGGCGCGCATGATCCCTGCCCTGAAGCAAAGTATGCCGAATATCTATGAACATCTCGCGCATGCAGGGGTACGTTTGCTCTTGAGTGACAAACTCGCCGCTGTCGTTACTGAGGATGATCTAAGGATGTCGATCGAGCCCTATTTCGCGATGTTGGAATCGAACAACGTAGCAACGCGTGAAAATGCCCTGCGATCGCTGATAATACTTGGTAATCGGTTCATTGATCAGGGGAGTTACGATATTGCGAAGAACATAATAATACGCTTATCTCTTGCCCTGGATCAGGAGCCGATAGTTGAGGCGATCGAACGGATATTTGACGAGATCGTTCTGCTGTACCAGGTATGTCGCAAACATCACCAGAAAGATTTCTGTGCTAAGATGCTTGAGCCGTTCAATGCAATACTATCCAAAGAGCGTATGAGTATCGCATTCAAGAAGCGGATCATCACATTCTTTGGTGACACCGGACATCCTCTGGGCCTCTCGATGTTATTTTCGATGGTCTGGGAAAGTGGGATATTCCCCGAGGTGCGGGCAGCCATCGTGAAATTCGGTGTCGCAGCGGTAAACCAGGCGATCGTGACATTGAGGGATGTGGAGGATTATAATATCCGCATGCGCCTGGTCGATATCATGAAGAATGTGGGCGAAAAAAGTATTACGATTTTGCTAAAAAACCTTGGCGCTCCGGAATGGTATCTTCGTCGTAATATTCTTACGATACTTCAAGAGGTTGGTACTCCCGAGACCGTCACGCAGCTGGAACCGTTGCTCGAGGACGAGGATCATCGGGTACGTCTCGAACTCATTAAAACCTTTACGAAACTTGAATATACTGAAGGGCTTCTGAAAGCTCTCCGTGATTCATCCACTGAAGTCACCGCAGAAGCACTTAAAGGATTGAAGAATAAACTGAGTGCCGAGCGGTTCGTGGAACTGCTACCCCGTTTTAAAAATACCGGTGACGCAGTATATATCGAGGTGCTGGGTATCATTGAGGATAAGACACTTTTTGAAGCAGCGGATTGGATCGAAGATCTGCTTGTTTCGCTGCAGGAAAGGAAGGATTCGGTCGCGCGCGACATCAAGGAATTGGGACTGGCCACATTGATCAAGCTCAAACCGCAGAATCTGCAAACTATCCTGGAGAATTTATCCGCGACCGAGGATAAAATATTGGCAAAACTTGCCCAACGTGCACTTGATAGAATGCGGTGATAGCAGTCATTGACTTCGGATCACAGTATACCCAGTTGATCGCACGGCGTATACGTGAGTGTCGTGTATATTCTGAGATATTCAGCTGTCTTGATTCTCACGATAAATTCCTTAAAAGAAATGTCAGCGGATTGATACTATCCGGTGGTCCAGGCAGTGTTTACAGGATAGATGATCGGGCATATCAGAGGCTATTCCGGTCTGGTATTCCAATCCTTGGTATATGCTATGGTATGCAACTGGCGGCTTCGATCCTTGGCGGTACTGTAAGGCAGGTACAAAAACATGAGTATGGTCATGCCCAGATCACAGTAAAACGTTCACCTTTGTTCGAAACCTTGCCGCGTACATTCCGTGTCTGGATGAGCCATGGTGATTCTGTTGTACGCTTACCCGGGACTGCGGACCTCATTGCCCGGACTGAAACAACACCGATCGCAGGATTATCATCCGGTCATATATATGCAGTGCAGTTCCACCCCGAGGTAAGACACACACAGCACGGGATGATGATCATAAAAAACTTTCTCACCCGTATCTGTCATGCCCCCAGAAACTGGTCTATGTCCCGGTTCGTTAATCAGGAAATAGGACGGATCAAAGAGGTCGCGGGTAAAGATAAAGTCCTGTGTGCAGTGAGTGGAGGTATCGATTCCACCGTCGCTGCTGCCCTCGCAACAAAAGCGGTGGGGAAAAGACTGAACAGCATTTTTGTTGATAATGGTTTACTCCGTCAGAATGAACGGAAAGAGGTTATGCGTACGATTGGTAAGCATGTGAATCTTCGTATCATCGATGCCCGGGATAGATTCCTTTCCTGTCTTGCAAATGTCAAGGATCCCGAACGAAAACGGAAGATCATCGGACGCGAATTCATCAGGGTGTTCGATGCCGAAGCGAAAAGGATAAAGGGTGTCAGATATCTGATACAGGGTACACTATATCCAGATGTTATTGAATCAGGGAGGGGAATTGGGCCATCTGCCGTGATCAAGAGCCACCATAATGTTGGCGGACTTCCGAAACGAATGCGGCTGCGGATCATCGAGCCGTTGCGGATGCTTTTTAAAGATGAGGTGAGGAAGATCGCCAAAGTACTGGGTTTACCACAGAGCTTTATCGATCGTAAACCATTCCCGGGACCAGGATTGGCCGTACGCATCGCCGGATCAGTAACTCAAGAACGGCTGCGCATGTTGCGTCAGGCCGACCATATCCTTCTTGAGGAAGCCTCACAATTAAGGAACTATCGTGCCATCTGGCAGATCTTTGCGGTTCTGCTGCCACTTGGAAGCGTTGGCGTAATGGGGGATCAGCGCACCTATGATGCAGTGTGTGCGATCCGGGCAGTACGGAGCGATGATGGCATGACTGCCGACTGGGTGCGCATGCCACACGCATTTCTTGCACGAGTTTCAAGCCGTATTACCAACGAGATCAAGGGGATAAACCGTATCGTATTCGATATAACCTCAAAACCGCCATCAACGATTGAGTGGGAATGAGAATAGTTTACGCACTGGGAGTCATATACGCAGTAGTCAGTGCTTTTGGTATGATCAGGCATGATATATCACAGCCTTATACATTTATGTTCGTCTTCTTGCTTGTGCTTTATTTTGTTTTCTATGCGGCAAGCAGGAAGGTCATTTTTATCAAAGCGATAATCGGCAGTATCATATTGAATGCAATGGTTCAACTGACCGGTGGTGTGACCTCACCTTTGTTTTTTAGCTATCCAGTCGCTTTTGTGATCATTGCTTTTCGGGAAGAGATTTCACAATACGCTATCCTGACAGCCGGGATGTGCAGTGTTGAGATTTTATCGGCGGTATTCAATCATGAGACATCGGTACTTCCTCTTGTGATAACTGTTCTTGCTGCAATCGTGATCGGTATGGTTACTAAATGGTTTCGTAACAACGAGTTGTATTTGAAAAAAACACTGACAAAGTATGAATCGAAAGAGGTTTTCTTAAGTCCCATTGATCTGGACCACCAGGAGATCATTACATCGGATCAGGAGATCGATAAATACAGTGGTATTGAGCGTCCTTTATTGTATTTTGTTAAATTAGTCCATACAATGTTCCATTCATATTCAACTGCGGTGTTCTCATACTACAATGATTGTCTTACGTTAGTTAAGGGTTTTTCCTGCTCAGAACATTTTAAACACAATGCGGTAATTGATATCCGGTCGGGTATCTATCGACAGATCATACATTCCGGCAAAACTGTTTTGATCAGGGAGTTCGTACAGAATCCCGAGGAACTTGGCTATTATAAGGGTGAGATCAAGATATCATCTGTTATGATCGCGCCGATCCTGCTCGTTAATAAAGTGGAAGGGGTATTTATAACGGATAGGCGTGAAGGAGATTTTTCTGAAGAGGACAGGGTACTTTTTGAATCATCGGTAAAGACCGCGGGACTATTACTTGCAATGATACGGTTGTATGAAAGTAAGAGCCAGGAAGCAAAACAGTTGAATTTCATAGCCGATCATACAAAAGCGTTCCATAAAGAACTTGAACTTTCAAAAATCCTTGACGATGCCGCTCAGTCTTTTTTAAAGGTCATGGAGTGTAACGATGTAAGTATTGCTTCGGTTGACGAACTGAACGAGACAGGTGAAGTATTGTATTCAACCTGGATCAAGGAAAAAACGAAATTCCCTCTTGACGACGGTCTTATCGGATTCATCGCACGCCATCGGAATTACATCATAAAGGAGGATCTACGCGAAGGCAATAATGTTGTGTTTAAAAAGGGCGTAAAGACAAGAAACTGTTCGTTCGTTGGTGTCCCAGTCATGCAAGAAGATTCGTTGCTTGGTGTTGTGTGGCTGGAAGACAATCGTCGGGAAAAATTCACTGCGGACGATGTCAGTGCTTTGAATATAATGGCATCGCAACTCTCATTTGCATGGCAGCGTGCGAACCTTCACAATCAGGTTAAAGAACTCAGTCAGCGTGATGGCCTTACCGGCTTATACAATCACCGGGTATTTCAGGAGATCCTCGAGAAGGAGATACAGAGCAAGCATGAAGTGGTGCTATTGCTGTTCGATATCGACCATTTTAAAAAAGTAAATGATACTTACGGTCACCAGGCCGGTGACAAGGTTCTGGAATACCTGAGCAATCTTATCAGGCACACCGGGATCGCAGCGCGGTATGGTGGCGAGGAATTCGTTATTATTCTGCCCAAACATGGTTTGAAACAGGGGATCCGGATCGCGACCAAGCTGAAGGATCTTGTCATGAAGGCCGAAATCAAGGTCAATTCAGATCGGATCAAATTTACCGTAAGCGTAGGTGTTTCCCATTACCCGACCAATGCAGTTTCACGCGAAGACCTGATCGAGAAAGCCGACCGAGCGCTATATCTTGCAAAAGATAATGGACGTAATCGTATCGAACTTGCGCAGACGGTGAGTGAAACGTAGCGCAGCTACGTTTTTCAAATTCTAAATCCGAAATCCTAAACTCTAAATAAATCCTAATATTTAAATCTCAAAGTTTCAAATTCAGGTATTGGAATTTGTTTAGAATTTCGTGCCTAGTACTTGGGATTCATTGTTATTATGTTGCATTCGGATCATAGTATTTCAGGACGATACGTCCGTTTTCGATCACCCCATAGGAAAAATCTGTTACCCAATTGCCCGTGTTGATATAGTACTTGTCATCATTGTATGCCCTGAAAACCGGTATATGGGAATGCGCAAGGACGACAAGGTCAACGCAATTGAGTTTACGTCGGGCGAATCGCTCTAATAATATGCTCGCACGGTGCGGACTGCGTCGTTGTTTCCGTGACAGGTAGGCAATACCCTGAGCGAGGAATACCCCGATGTCAGGATGGAGCAGTTCGTATAATCTATGATTCAGATCCGATGTCAAAAGCAGTTCCCAGGCGGTTGTCCACAAACGCCGGTCTACTTTATGTCCATGCGCCATGAAAACCTTTTTCCCATCAATCTCCTGGACGGTAAAATCGCGATGAATTTGAAAACCAAAATCAGTAAGCAAAGATCCAGTCATTACTTCATGATTTCCCAGGATATAGTGCACGGTAATCCCTTTCTGGATCAAATTATACAGCAAGGCAAGGGTTTTAAAATAGTCTTTTGGAAAGACGATCCGGTATTCAAACCAGAATTCAAAAAGATCACCAAGGATAAAAAGGTTTTTTACTTTTGGGCTGATGTCCTGTAAGAATTTACGGAACACCCGCGCCCGGTAGCTATTATCCTTTCGAATGTGTGCATCGCTTATGAAGACGTGCATCAGGGAATTATAATGATATGGAAGGATCAGTCAACAATCCCGCACCTTTTTCTAGGGCAGGGATAAATCCCGTTACCCGTTCAAGAAATCGCAAATGAATCCACTGAAGGATGATGTTCGTGACTGTCTTTCTGCTAACAATGCACAAGGTTTTTATACATAAAGTAACAGGATAAACTGATTGACAGTGCACTCTGTCGTAACTATACTGAGATATGAATACAATTACGCTGGTAAGTATCATTTTATTTTCGCAGTATTTCGGTCAAAATAAAATCCAATATGAAAACTATCATTTTCAAGTTCTCGACACTGAACATTTCCGTATTTACTTCCATGAGGGTGGAGATGATCTTGCCGCTTTTGCTGAAGAAGTCCTTGAGGATGGTTATGTTCAGTTGAACGAGGATCTTGGTATTGATATTGAATTTCAGGTCCCCGTGGTACTGTACAATTCTCCGAATGATTTTGCCCAGACCAATATTACTCTGCAATTGATCGAGGAATCGGTCGGTGGTTTTACCGAATTGCTGAAGAACCGTATGGTGATCCCTTTTACCGGGGATTATGAGGAATTTCGGCATGTGCTCGTGCATGAATTGACCCATGTATTTCAATTCGCGCTTTTTTTTCCGAGTCGTATGGAGGCCCTGTTTGCCGGGGATATCTTCTATTCTGTACCACTCTGGGTAATGGAGGGGCACGCGGAGTATTCATCCCTCGAGTGGGACGTCGAAGCGGATATCTTCATGCGAGATCTGGTTATTAATAATAACGTCGTTCCCCTGGATTTGCTTGAGCGGTATGGAGGATATATTGTATACAAGCAGGGTCAGGCGTTCTATTATTACGTTGCCGAGAGGTATGGACGGGAAAAGGTCGGCGAGTTTCTCCATCAGGTTAAACACAAAAAGAATTTAGAAAATACGTTTACCGCGGTATTCGGCGTGACGGTTCAGGATTTCCACAACGAATGGCTTCGATACTATCAAATGATGTACTATCCGATGATTAATCTGCAGGATAATTTTGAAGAGTTCGCACGCGTGATATTCGACCACAAAAAAACAAAGTCGATCTATAATACCAGTACGGCAATTTCCTCCCGGGGTGACAAGATTGCGTTCATAAGCGATCAATCCGGTGTTGCTGAGTTGTTCATTATCTCAAGTATCGACGGTCGGGTGCTTAAAAAACTGGTCAAGGCACAGTATTCAGCCGGGTATGAAAATCTGCACTTATATGAAGGCGGACTGTCGTGGTCATCCGATGACCGGTATATAGCATTCTCCGCGCGTTCGAGGGGAAAGGATATACTGTTCATCTTGGATGTAGAACGTGGTCGTCTTTATAAAAAATACGATCTCGAACTTGATGGTATATACTCGCCAAAATTCTCGTCCAATGATGAACAGATAATATTCACCGGGATCCAGGATGGGTATTCGGACGTATATCTCTTTACGGTGGAGAGCGAATATCTTGAAAAAATAACCGACGATATATATACCGACCGATTTCCCGTGATGTCTGAAAGCGGAGCTATTGCGTTCGTATCGGATCGGCCTGACAGCTGCGAGGAATATAACTACGGAAGTTATGGTATCTTTCTTATCGAGGACGGCTATATCGGACGGATTACACCCCGGGCTTCATATATAACTTCTCCCGTTTTTGATCCGAACGGAGGATTGTTTTTTGTCGCCAGTTATGATTCGGCGCACAACCTGTACTGGATCTCCCGCGATAGCAGCGAGGCTGTAAAAAGAACCGATATTCTTACCGGAATTTATTATCCCTCGATCTCAATGAAGGGCGATAAGATCGCTTTCTCCTCATTGCGGGATTACGGTTATGATATATGTATTGTGAAGAATCCGCTTGATAAAATGAACGATGGGGGAAGCCATGACGACTATAAGAGTCCATCGTTTTATGTGGAAACGGACCTTGATCCAGACCGGGTGCGTAAGTACAAACCGTATTTTACCGTCGATTATTTCACTGCGAGTGCCGGATACATGAGCGCATTAGGACTATCCGGACTGGCACAGATCGGGATCAGCGATATCCTCGGGAATCATCATATCCAGATTGCCGCGAACTTTTATGGATCGTTTTTGGATTCAGATGTGTTCCTTGTTTATTGGTATCTGACAAAACGCACTGATTTCGGTTTTGCTCTGTTCCAGTATCTTGAATACTACAGGGAGTATAACGATCTGCTCGAATGGCGTCACGACGGGGGAGCACTTCTTGCCCAGTATCCATTCCACCGTTTTGTCCGGGTAGAACTCGGTGCATATGCATACAAGATATATGAAACTCGTTTTTTAGATTTCTTCCCGACCTATTATTATGACCGCTACACGGAACAGGATTATAATGTTTTCTATCCGAGCCTGGCTTTAGTGTATGACAATGTACGGTGGGGGAACATAGGACCCCATAGCGGAAGAAGATTCCGTCTTGAGGGATCGGCTACTGTACTCAGTGATCAGAAGTGGCAGAGTGTGGTTTTCGACTACCGCAGATATTTCGGATTATCATCGCGCACCAGTTTTGCTGCACGGCTGGTCCTGGCGAGTAGCTGGGGCGAGGATGCCAATCGCTGGACGATCGGCGGTCCGTATACCCTCCATGGGTTCAGTTACTATACCTTCAGTGGATCACAATTAGGGTTTGTTAATTGCGAGTTGCGGTTTCCCTTCATTGATCATCTAAACATCGCCTTCCCTCTGCCATTGGAATTCAGGAACATACGGGGTGTATTGTTCGCTGATTTCGGTGGTGTCTACACTGATTCTTTTGATGTATATGATACTGATGGAGGATTCCACCTGGATGATCTCAAACTGGGCGTTGGCGGAGGGATCAGATTCACCTTCCTTTATATGATCTTCAAACTGGATGTTTCTCGAGCAACCGATCTGCGGTCGTGGGTGGATGAGAACGGTGATCGTTCTGAATGGAAATGGCATCTAACGCTGGGTCCTGAGTGGTAATTAGCGTAGAGCGCAGGGCGTAGAACGTAATACGTATCAATACGGAAATCAATGAAGAAAATTTGGATATTCATAGTACTTTTGCTGCTGACCTGTCAGAAGAGTGAAAAAAATACCGTGACATTCTGGCATGTCATGAGTGGTCCGCTGGGAACCCGGCTCGATGAAATGATCACAGATTTCAATGCCCAGCATCCGGAGGGAGAGGTGAAGTCAGTACATATGGGTTCGTATGATGCTCTCGTGCAAAAGCTCATGGGTGCGGTCGCATCGAATACTCCACCGGTGATCTCTCAAATGTATGAGTCCTGGACTGACCAATTTTATGAAGCAGGTTTCCTTGCCCCGCTCGGGAATTTCGTTGCTCAGGACAGCATGTTCGATCTTGAGGATTTCTGGCCAGTATTCATTGAGGATAATACCTACGATTCGGTCCTTGTCACGCTGCCATTCAATAAGAGCGTCCCTGTGTTCTATTACAATCATGATATATTGCGGGCAGTGGGCGTGGACACATTTCCAAAAGATTGGAATGAATTCAGAGATGTCTGTGAACGACTTCGTGACACGGGCGTATGGGCCACTTCGTGGCCGATAGATGTCTGGTATTTTTCAACCATGCTCTATCAGGCGGGCGGTGAATTATATGATGCAAGGAACAATGAACCTCGTTTTAATGAAGAACCGGGAGTTGAGGTTCTGACGTTCATTGTAGAACTGGTTAAGGACAGTCTCCTTTATTTGAATCCGGGATTCCAGCGACAGGTGGAATTTCTATCACAGCGTGTCATCATGATACCAGCGAGTGTTGTATCATGGGCATTTATCAAGGATCGCCCACAATTCACCATGAAGGTCGCACCTTTTCCCGGTGGGAGAGAACCTGCTACTGTGATCGCGGGTACAAATATCGGGATGTTCGCCAAGTCATCTCCTGCACAAAAGCGATTGGCCTGGGAATTTATTTCCTGGTTTCTTAAGCCCGAGAATCAAATGCGCTGGACCGAGGCGAGTTACTATCTGCCAACGCGTCGGAGTACCCTGCATTTGCCGGCATTCCTGACCTTTGCACAGGAGAATTCGGGGTACCTATCGATCGTGGAACAGCTGGCAAATGCACGCACAGAACCAAAAAGTAAAGAGTGGTTTTCTGGACGTATTTATCTGAATGAGGCATTGGAAGAAGCAGTGCGGCTCGAGAGAACACCAGGTGATGCCCTGGATTTTGCTGCCCGGCGCTTGCAGGTTGAGGTACAATAAATCCCACGATTGATTTAACCAGGATCATGCATATAATCAGTCAATGATAGTTGTTCTATTGATCATTCAGTCCTGGACTGCGTATCTTGATACATCCCTGCAGTATATTGGTTTAAACCAGGCTGATCTTACGTTCCGGAACGACTATACAGTACGTGATCCCTACCGTTTTGCGATCGTTGATTCGCTCCTCAGCCATCCTATCAATGCAAGTACTTTTGTAACCACCCTGGACAGTATATTTTGGAATTGTTCAGAAAACTATTTGATACCTCACCTCTGTTCATGGTATGGCTTGAGGATACGTATGAAAAAGACAAACTTTGAGGAAGTCTGTGCTCACGCTGCGCAGGATATCGTGCATGCTTTTTCTGAGACTCCCAGTGAGCTGGGTGATGTGGTTGAGGAATTGACAACCTTTTCACCCGACCTCACGACATCGATCGACGAGGATAAAGCCCGTGAGAGACATCAAGATTCACTGGTGCAATATATGAAGGAAAATGCCGCGACCGTTGATTATGAGCGACTGTTCCAGGCGGGTGTTAACCTTTTATTCGCGGCTACGCATTATGAAGTTTGGTTGAACGATATCTCTTTGCAGGGGCCCTACCGTATGCCTGGTGTCGAGGGGACGATTCTGTACAGCGCGAATTATGAATGGGGGGATATCGTTATCGGAGACACTGGGGCTAACCACTACACCCAGGAGTTTACCGTGGTTATCGACCTGGGTGGTGATGATGTGTATTCATGCAAAGAACCGGATATGATCAGTATCATTATTGATAAAGCAGGGGATGATCAATATATCGGCGGGGATCACACGATTGGCGCCGGTGTATGGGCTGTATCCATAGTAATCGATGAACAGGGAGATGATTCTTATAAAGCAGGGAGTTACTCGCTCGGATGCGGTGTTTTTGGTATCGGCATACTTATTGATAAAACAGGCAATGATACCTATTTTGGCGATACATTTACCCAGGGGGCTGGAGGATTCGGGATCGGTGTGCTTAAGGACGGTACAGGGAACGATGTGTATGAAGGTGCTTTGTATGCTCAAGGTTTTGCCTCCACGTATGGTATTGGCATTCTGGGAGATGAAACCGGTAATGACATGTTCATAATACGCGAAAAGTATATCGATGAGATCCGGTACCTTGATCATTATTTGTCACTGTCCCAGGGATTCGCCATGGGATTCCGACCCGATCTTTCAGCCGGTATCGGCATGCTTCTGGACCGAGCAGGTAACGACTATTACCTGGGGGATATTTTTGCTCAGGGATCGAGTTACTGGTATGGTATCGGAGGGATCGTTGAAAGCGGTGGTAATGATACCTATGTAGCTTACCAGTACGCACAGGGCGCGGGCACCCATATCACGATCGGTGTACTCGTGGATAAAGCAGGTAACGATAACTATGTGTCAAAGGGTGTGTCTCAGGGCTGTGGTCATGATCTGGCATTAGGCATGCTGCTTGATCATGCCGGCGATGATTCCTATGTCGCCTTTGACCTTAGTCAGGGCGCCGGGAATGCCAATGGGATCGGCATCCTGATCGATGAGAAGGGTGATGATTCCTATTCAGTGAAGCGGTCACACAATACCCAGGGCTATGGAAATTTCCGGCGCGAGTATGGTAGTGTCGGTGTTCTGATCGATATCCGGGGTGATGATATATACCGCAACGGTGAGAATTCCTGTGTGTGGACGAGTGGTAAATACGGCGTAGGGATGGACTATGAATAGTACAGGGGCGCGGAAAGAAATCACGCAGAACCGCAGAAAAGGTGTTACGGTAATAGAATGGTCATAATATTGTTATTGATAAGTCAGCCGCTTGATCTTGAAAGATTGTACAACAGCGCGACAACCTTGCTTGTTCAGTTCCAGGAGGAACAAAAAGCCTCATTTGATTCGCTTATTGAGCTCGGCCAGGACTCGGTTTATGCAGATACAACGCTGGCATACCTTGTCGAGCAGTTCGACACTAAATCCGCAATCGAGCGTCATCGACTCAAAGACATATTCAAAGCGATCGGACCGGGTGCCATTTCCGCGATCACGATGCGTATCGATGAACGCGGTAAAGATGTAGAAGATAGACGTCTCAAGCAGTCCCTGTGGGTGCTCGGAGAGATCGGGGGGGACAGTATTGTCAAGCCAGTCGGACGATTCATCAGCGATAGTAGCTGGTCGATACGGTCCGGAGCTTTCACCGCACTGGGCAAATCTAAATCCAGCGGCGCCCATGGTTTGATTATTCAGGGTCTGGATGATAGTATTGCGGTGGTGCGAAAATCCGCTTACTATGCATTAAGCCAGATCGCGTCGGAAAAAGATATTAGATTTCTTGTTCAGGGGCTCGATGATCCCTACTATGGAGTACGGTATGCCGCGCTCCATGGACTTGTCATGATGGATTCCCTTGCATATGATGCACTCACTGATATTGCCCGGTCATCAGGATACAATGCATTCTATGCAATAAAAGGATTGTGTACTATTGGGCCGTCATCTGAAGTATGGGGCATCGGGGTGCAGAACCGCTCGGAACAAGTACGTTTCCTCGTATATTCAATGTGCGAGGAGGTAGCTGCACTGCGCGGGTATTTGGAACAGGAGGATAACAAGATATTAAGGAATTGTATCCAGCGAAGGATAGGAGAAATAGAAAGCCAGGTTGATAAGTGACTCAAACTTGACAATATTGTAAATATATATAGTATTCTCATATGGCAAAGTGGATCAAAGCAAAGAAACTCAGTGTTTTCACCTCTGTACCATATCAGGGTAATACGGCATGGGTGGTCATGGGTGGGGATGACCTTAAAGATGAACAGATGCGAGAACTAGCCAATGACCTGAATCCCCTTTCAGATACGGCGTTTGTGCTGCCTGAATCGACCAAGGAGGCAGATATATCACTGCGTTTCTTTACTGGCTCCGGCGAGGTGAATTTCTCGGGGCATGCGGCAGTCGCCACCTATTTTGCCTTAAGCGGGGAAAAGATCTTACCCTTTAAAGAACCAAAATGCATGATCCGCCAGAGGACCAAGGCAGGTATACAACAGGTTGAATTAAGGATAAAAGGCGAGAAGATCACTCGGACCACGGTTTTACTGGCAAAACCCAATTACCTCGAATCCGAGTTGAATCCATTAACCGTTGCGAAATTCCTTGGATTGACCGGGGAAGACATAACTGCCACCGGTCTTCCTCTTGATATCATTTCAGTGGGTTTTTTTGATCTAATCGTACCCTTGAAATCACTGGAGGTAATACAGCGTATATCACCGAATTACGCCCTCATGGATAACTGCTGTACCCGTCATGGTGTACAGGGGGTTATTGTCTTCTGTCAGGAGACGTTTGAAAAAGGAGATACCGCATTTATGCGGCATTTTGCCCCGTCGCTCGGAGTCAATGAGGATCCAATTTCAGGTGCATCAGCCGGCAGTCTGGGTTGTTACCTGATACGCCAAAAACTCATTGAACCGAGCGTATTTTCGCGTATCATGATCGAACAGGGATATATGTTGAAGCGTAAGGGAAGAGTATATGTGCATATTGAGTGTACTCAGGAACAGATCCTGCGTGTGAAGGTCGGCGGTAACGCAGTACTCACTTTTACAGGATACATTTTGACACCGTAGGCGTCTCGCCTTCTTCCTTAAATGTCGATTATGCGGGTGTGTCCTTGTTTAGAATTTGGAGTTTCGAATTTGTCCTATTGAGCCTTATCTTTGCCTTCTTTTCGCCCTCTCTTCGCCTTCTCTTGCTTGAGTTGTTTTACAAATATCTTAACAATCGCCGGATCGAATTGGTGACCAGCATTACGCTGTAACTCTTCAATCGCCTGATCCGGGGTAAGGGCAGCGCGGTACGGACGTTCAGAGGTCATTGCATCATACGCATCCGCGACTGCAATGATCCTGCCGATCAAGGGTATTTCACTCTTAACAAGGCCTTCAGGATAGCCTGATCCATCATAAAACTCGTGGTGTGATTTCACGCCTTTGAGTGCTTCAATGAGTTCACCGAAACCAGCCAGCATGTAATAACCACGCATGACATGCATGGTCACTTCATTTTTCTCTTGTTCAGTGAGTTTCCGGGGTTTTAACAGGACCTGCTCATCGATGCCGATCTTACCGAAATCATGGAGCAGGGCCGCAACCTCAAGCACGACTTCTTCTTCCTCGGTAAACATGAGGTCCTCGGCGATCCCAAGGCAGTAGTCAGTCACCCTTAAGCTGTGCCCGTCGCGATAGGGGACCTTCATATCTATTTCAGCCCCGACCTTGCGCAGGTCATGAAGCGCCTGTTTCGGATCTTCCCGAAGCGTTGCGGCGATCCGGCCAAGACAATGGATAATACCGTCGAGATCGATCTTGTTTTTGTTGTCTTGAGACCTTTCCATACTTAAGTATAGAGAATATGTGTTCATTTGTCAAGACCCGACAAAAATATCATGTAATACTTGACTAAAAAGGCAATTTGACTATACTAACACCCATGGCGCATGGATTTTCCGGGGGAGTACATCCTGTCGAGATGAAAGTCATTGAAGACCATGCTATTGAAGTTATGCCCTTTCCCAAACGTGTCTATATCCCTTTTTCACAGCACATCGGTAAACCCGCCAAGCCCCTTGTCCAGGTTGGAGATGAGGTAAAGATCGGCACTAAGATCGGGGAGGCAGATGGCTTTATCTCAGCTTCTGTGCATGCAAGTATTTCGGGAAAGGTAGTGAAGATCGATATTTTTCCCCATTCGATCCTGGGTTCATCCCTGGGATGTTTGATCGAATCAACCAACGGAGAAGAGTGGGAACAGGGGGTGAAGGAAAAATACGATTATGGAAATCTGTCTTCTCAGGAACTCATCGATCTCATCCGCGAGGCAGGGATAGTCGGACTGGGAGGAGCAACCTTTCCTACCCATGTGAAACTATCACCGCCAGAAAATAAACCGATCGATACATTGATCATTAACGGTTGCGAGTGTGAACCAATGTTGACCGCAGACCATCGGCTTATGCTCGAATACCCTATCGGGATTATCGAAGGTGCACGGCTTTTTCAGAAGATCGTTGGAGCAAAAACTCTGGTATTCGCTGTAGAGGATAATAAAAAGGATGCAGCCGCAGTTCTGCTCCAGGAAGGTGTGAGTGTTCAGACCCTGAAGACAAAATATCCTCAGGGTGCGGAAAAGCAGTTGATCAAGGCGGTCGTGAACCGCAAGGTTCCCCGGGGTGGTTTGCCAATGGATGTAGGATGTCTGGTGCATAACGTTGGCACATGTTATGCAGCATTTCAAGCCGTTCAGTTCCGCAAGCCATTGATCGATAGGATCGTTACTGTTGCCGGTGATGGGATCAAGAGCGCTAAGAATCTGCTCGTCAAGATCGGGACACCAACGATCGATATCGTGAATTATTGTGGCGGATATACAAGTTCGCCCAAAGCGATAATATTTGGGGGTCCGATGATGGGTATTGCACAGTGCACTGAGAATGTTCCGGTAACCAAAGGTACCTCCGGGATCATTGTACGTGAGCATGTAACTGTCGAAAAGGAGGGACCATGTGTACGCTGTGCAGCATGTGTTGATGCATGTCCGATGGGATTGATGCCGACCGATATTTATAAATATGTTTCTAATAAGAAATATGATTCAGCAAAAGAATATGGGGTCCTGGATTGTATCGAATGCGGGTGCTGTGCCTATGTATGTCCTGCCAGGATACCATTGGTACATTATTTGAAATTCGGCAAGAACGAAGTTTGGAGGCGTTCTAAAAAGTGAAGGATTTGCTGACCGTATCCACTTCTCCTCATGTCCATGCGCGCGGGCATATCGACTTCGCAATGCGTATCGTGACGATCGCACTCATCCCGGCATTTGTATTCAGTATTTATCTGTACGGGTGGCGTGCATTGGTTGTAACACTGATCGCGATCGTTTCGTGCGTGATCAGCGAGGGAGTGATCCAGCGTATGCTTGGAAAGCCCGTTACGATATCTGATAGCAGCGCGTTGTTGACCGGATTGCTTCTTGCATTCAACCTGCCACCGGGTGTACCGTTATGGTTACCAGCAGTGGGAGGTGTATTCGCAATTGTATTCGTCAAACAACTCTTTGGTGGATTAGGACACAACTTTATTAATCCAGCGCTGGCCGGTCGCGCTTTTCTTATGGCATCATGGCCATCATTTATGACCAAAGAATGGCTTGTGCCAGCAGGTGGGACCTTATCCGGTATCGATGGGATAACCAGCGCAACGCCACTTACGCTTTTAAAGAATCCGGCAAATTTTGGCAATGTTGAGATGCTGGTCGATCAATTGCACCAATGGTCGACGATCAAAAACTTATTCTTTGGCAAGGTCGGTGGATGTATTGGTGAAACTTCTGCTCTATTACTTTTAATCGGCGGATTATTCCTCGTGATAATCGGTATCGCTGACTATCGTATTGTCGTAGGATATTTTGTCAGTTTTATTATTCTAACGATAGTAATTCCTGGTAACTCGAATGTGCTGCACCATGTATTATTCCATTTATTCTCCGGCGGTTTGTTCCTCGGCGTGTTCTTTATGGCGACTGATTGGGTGACATCACCAGTGACCAAGAAAGGGAGGTGGATCTTCGGCATTGGATGCGGTGTGCTCACTGTGGTGATCCGTACATGGGGAGGATACCCGGAAGGTGTTTCATATTCGATTCTGCTGATGAATGTTTTTACCCCGTTGATCGATCGATTGACCAAAGAGAAAGTCTTCGGGCAACAGAAGAGGAAGGAGGCAGTCGCATGACCAGCACCCGTTCCATGGTCATCACTCTGTTTTGTGTCGCGCTCGTATGTTCCGTAATACTCCAATTCGTTTACTCGTACACTGTTCCGCGTATCGAAGAAACCAGGAAACGGCTGATGTTGAACGGCCTTCAGGAAGTCATTGAAGCGGCAGAATTCAATGAGGTCATTCCCGATACTTTATGGCGTGCAGTTGATGCGAACGGAGAGCCGGTTGGTATCGTTTTTCGTGTATTCCCTCAAGGTTATGGCGGATCGATTCCGATCATGGTAGGTCTTGATCTTTCCGGGATCATAACCGGTGTACGGATCGCAAGTGCAGCTGAGGGTATGAACGAAACCCCGGGATTGGGAGCAAAAATCCTTGAGCAAGATTTCAAGGGCCAGTTTTTTGGAAAAAGCGGTGACGCTGTTCTGCTAACAAAGGACGGGGGTGAGATCGATGTGATCACCGCCGCGACCATTTCGTCCCGTGCGGTATGCAACGGTATAAGGGAAGGGATCGATCTGTATATTAATTATCTATGTGGACCATTCGATCCAATATGTGTATTCCCCGGAGCGAGCAATTTTATCGAGGCGATAAAGGACACCCTCTGGTATGCGGTGATTGAAAACGATACTGTTGGATTGGTATTTCTGGGAAGCACACCGGGGTATGCTGATAGGATCGACTATGCCGTTGGAATCGGTGAGGATGAGAAGATCGTTGCCGTTAAAGTATTGTATTCGAATGAAACACCAGGAGTTGGTGATGTGATCGAAAGTGAAGAATTTCTGGAGAAATTTAAAACAAAGATACCGGATGCGATTTCAGGTGCGACCGTTTCGTCACAGGCTTTGATCGAGGCGATCCGGGAGAGCATCGTAGCATATAAGGAATATTTGCCATGAGAAAGCGGGAAATATTTACTCGGGGTCTGGTCAAAGAGAATGCAGTACTGGTGCTTATGATCGGACTCTGTCCTGCTCTGGCAACATCGGCAACAGTGCGCGATGGGTTCGGGATGGGGCTTGCTGCAACATTCGTGCTTATTTTTTCCAATGTGATCATATCTCTCATGCGGAAGATCGTCCCGAATGAAGTTCGGATCCCGATATTCATCTTGATTATTTCTACTTTTGTAACGATCATTGATTATTCAATGCAAGCATTTCAACCAGATCTTTACCAGGCACTTGGTGTCTTCGTACCGTTGATCGTGGTCAACTGTATGATTTTGGGCCGGGCAGAGGCATATGCATCTAAGAATTCGTTGATCAATTCGATCCTTGATGGACTCGGGGTTGGTTTCGGTTTTACCCTTGCACTCACGGTCATGGGAGTGATCCGGGAAGTCCTGGGGAACGGTACATTCCTCGGGATAACAGTATTTGGCGAAGCTTTCAGGCAATCACCGGTAATTTTTATGATCTTATCACCCGGGGCGTTCCTTGTGATCGGTATCCTCAAGGCACTGATCAATAAATACGTTAAAAAGGAGATCTCATGAAAAGTCCCGCGTTGATCTTTTTGGGCGCATTTCTCGTGAACAACATCGTACTCATGAGATTTCTCGGTCTCTGTCCATTCTTTGGTGTTTCCACGACGGTTGAAACTGCAACCGGAATGGGGATGGCGGTGATCTTTGTTATGACCCTCGCAGCATGGATTACATACGGTGTATTCCATGCCATTTTGCTTCCACTCAACCTTGTGTTCCTCCGAACCGCAACCTTCATTTTGACGATCGCATCGCTCGTTCAACTGGTTGAGATGTTCTTAAAAAAATATTACCGGACATTGTATAGTGCGATGGGTATCTATCTCCCGCTCATCACCACTAATTGCGCGATCCTTGGTGTGACTTTTCTTAATATCGACAACAAATTCAATTTCCTGAACGGTACGGTCTTTGCAATCGGGACTGGATTGGGATTTGGCCTTGTAATCATTACCTTTGCGGCCCTACGGGAGCGACTCGACCTGGCACCGATCAATCCGTCGTTAAGGGGTTACCCGATTTCGTTCATTGCTGCAGCGCTCATGGCGCTGGCATTCCTTGGTTTCTCAGGATTGTTCGGTTTGACATAGGAACTTTTGTATAAAACAGACCGCTGATCATTTGAAAGGATCACTGTATGGACATATTTAAAACTATTCAACGGCGACGGAGTATACGTAAGTTTTCCTCCAGGAAGATCGAACACGAGAAATTAAAACAGATCCTCGAAGCAGCGCGTATTGCACCATCATCAAGTAATCGACAGGCGTGGCATTTTGTGGTTATTGACGATGCCAAGATCATCGGGGAGATCCCCAGGCAGGTGATATTGGGTGGACAACAGATCATCCCCTGGGTAAAAGATGCGCCATGCGTGATCGCGGGATGTTATAAAAAAGCCATTACCCACCGGATCGCGGAATTGTTCGACCACGAGAACCATCTTATTGATATTTCAATTGCAATGACCCATATATGTCTGGCGGCTACCGCACTGGGTATTGGGTCGTGTTATATCGGTTGGTTCAATACTAAAAAACTCAAGAAATTACTGGAACTTCCTCATCAATACAAGATCGCACTGCTGCTCGTGCTCGGGTACCCGGCCGAGGAGTCGACCGATGAAGGGATCGGCGGCATCAAAGCACGTGCGCGTAAGGATTTCGATGAGGTAGTATCGTTGAACAAATACGGCAACAAATTGCGTGGAGAGTAAGGCGTAGAGCGCAGGGCGTAAGACGAAAACCCGCCGAATCATCTAATTGCCCAATTACCTATTTATATAATTACCATTACCATATTTGGGGTTTGAAAATTGGTATTTGGAATTTGTTTAGTATTTAGTATTTCGGATTTAGAATTTAGTAAAGCTCTAAGTATTTATCCTGTTCCCATTTTGATACCTGAGTCGAGTACTCGTCCCACTCTTTCATTTTGATTTCATAGTATCGCTGGAACAATGCATCCCCAAATGCAGCCCTGGCTATTTTGCTCTTATGATAGTAGGCGAGTGCTTCCCAGAGTGAACGTGGAAGAAGGCCGATGCCTTTTGTTTGCAGGTCGGTCATATGCATTTCATACACATTGTCTTCGACCGCCTTGGGTGGTTTCATCTTTTTACGCATCCCCTCAAGTCCTGCTCTGAGGACGCATGCGAATACCAGGTAAGGATTAGCACTGGGATCGCATGACCGTAATTCCAACCGGGTACTGTCACGTTTACCTTTACTGATACGAGGCACCCTGACTAATGCCGAGCGGTTCATTCTGCCCCAACAAATATATACGGGTGCCTCGTATCCTGATACTAGTCGCTTGTATGAATTGACGAGCGGGGATGCAACAGCACTAAGTTCTTTCATGGAGGAAAGAATGCCTGCAAGGTACTGATAAGCCATTTTACTCAAGCCATAAGCGTCTTTGTTGCTACTGAACTGGTTCTTTTTTCCTTTGAAAATACTCTGATGGATGTGCATACCATTCCCGGCCGTGCCAAAGATAGGCTTGGGCATGAACGTAGCATAAAGACCGTGTTCCTCGGCTACTTTCTTGATCACGATACGTGCGGTGAGGATATTATCCGCAAGGGAGACTGCTTTGTTATATAGAAGATCGATCTCGTGTTGACTACGACCGACTTCGTGGTGTCCGGCTTCGAGTTCGATACCGAACTGCTGCAAACGATCACACATTTGTTTGCGTATCCGCAGGGCAAGATCACCCCCGAGGTCAAAATACCCGACACGGTCATGGGGCAGAGGTATTACCTTATCCCCGTCACGACGGAATAGATAGAATTCGAGTTCCGCACCAACATATAATTCTATCCCGAGTCGGTGGAGATATTTGAGGTTTTCTTTAAGTATGGATCGTGGATCCACTGGTGCCGGTTTATGATCCGGTGCATAGACATCACAGATCACACGTGCTGTTTTCTCTTCAGCCCACGGAATGACTACAAAAGTACCGGGATCAGGTTTCAGATACATGTCACTCTCGAAGATCCTGCCGAATCCCTCGACCGATGATCCGTCGAACCATATACCATCCTTTAATGCCTTGCGCAATTGTTTGACCGGGATGGTCAAATTTTTAACCGATCCCAGAATATCGGAGAACCAAAGGTCAACGAATTTGACCTTTTCTTTTTCCACTTTCTTGAGTACCTGGTCGGCTGTCATTGTATCGTATACCTCCTTTAGTTTTTACTTTCTTTTCCTGCTCGTACGTTTTTTGGATCCTCGACGTGGCTTTTTTGGAATCTTTTTCGTTGCTCTTTTCCTTGATCCGACAAAGTGACTGACGGATTTCGCCTGGAGGAATAAAAGAAGGTAATCAGGTCCACCTGCTTTTGAATCTGTTCCTGACATATTGAAACCACCGAATGGCTGGACACCAACGAGTGCTCCAGTGCATTTGCGGTTTAAATAGAGGTTCCCGACATGTGCCGTGATCCTGGCCTGTTCGATCTTCTTTTTGCTCCTGGAATAGACGGCACCGGTAAGACCATATTCAACCGCATTGGCAAGTTCCAGAGCATGGTCAAAATTCTTCGAACGGATAACCGCAAGAACCGGACCGAAGATCTCTTCCTGAAATATCCTGTGGTGTGATTCGATGTTCTCGATCACTGTTGGTTGAATAAAATAGCCCTGTCTGGGTCCTCGTTCGCCACCACACACGAGGCGTCCTTCGGATGCTCCGATCCTGATATATTCGAGAATAGAATTGTAAGCTGTTTCATTGATTACAGGGCCGAGGTAATTCTCGAAGTGTTTTACTGGACCCATTTTTATTGCTTCGACCAACGGAATAAATTTTTGCATGAATTTATCGTAGATCTTATCATCAAGGATAAGACGAGAGCAGGCAGAACATTTCTGACCCTGGAGACCGTAGGCTGACGCAAGGGCACCTTTTACTGCGGCATCGATGTCCGCTTCTGAATCTACCACAATGAAATCTTTGCCACCCATCTCCGCGATCACCCGTTTTATCCAATGTTGGTCAGGTTTATGTCGACCAGCTTGTTCAACAATGTACAAACCTACGGTCTTGGAGCCGGTGAAACAAATGAATCGTGTTTTCGGATGTTTTACCAGATAATCAGCTGCTGGCTTTCCATGACCGGTCAAGAAGTTGACGACCCCAACAGGCACCTTTGATTCCTCGATTATTTCCATAAATTTCGCCGCGATGGCAGGCGATTCTTCGGCCGGTTTCATGATAACCGTGTTGCCGGTAACAAGGGCTGCTGTTGTCATTCCACAGAGGATCGCCAGGGGAAAATTCCATGGTGCGATGACCACACCAACGCCCAGCGGGAGGTAGAACATTTCGTTATATTCGCCCGGGTATTTAACCATCTTGGGCGGGCTGTCATATCGCAGGGCTTCCCGGGCATAGTAATCACAGAAATCGATCGCTTCAGCAACATCAGCATCCGCTTCAACCCAATTCTTGCCGGATTCAAACACCATCCATGCCGCAAGCTCGAGCCGGCGTTTGCGCATTATGTTCGCGATCTTGATAAGATATCCTGCCCGAACCTTCGCTGAAGTATAACGCCATGATTTGAAAGTTTCAAGGGCAATCTCCATTGCTTTATCCGCAGTTTCAATATTCGCTTCCTGGAAAGTTCCCACTATCTGGTCGATCTGAGAGGGATTGATCGAGTGGAACTTGTCGTCAAGACGAACTCGTTTGCCCCCAATTATCATACTAAATTCCCTGCCTAATTCCGATTCTACCCTGGTAAGGGCTTTAATCATTGCCTTTTTGTTCGATAGTTTGGTGAAATCTATTAACTTTTCGTTTCGAAATGGTTTGAGATTCATTAAACCTCCTTAGGCGGTATTATAGTCATTTTGCCTGATGAGTCAAGAAAGCCATGAAATCATTGATTTTATTAACTTTCCAGCGAAACGCCCGACAACCCATAGGAGGAATTTAGGAATTAGAAATTAGTGATTCGAATTTGCCTTCTCATCGCCTGCATTCCGCCCTCTCTTCGCCTTCTCTTTTATTCCCAGGTAGTGTATACTATTGTGTGTAAATTGATTCTTGAAAAGGAGAAAAAAAGGTGTATCCTCCAGTTGATATGCTTCGATTAAGAAGAAAGGAGGACACACCTATGACTTATCTAAACGAT
>Ga0180438_10001964_pt1 | contig 34923 bp, 31 predicted proteins | sample SS_ome_12_FD_132455 | JGI IMG/M metagenome (GOLD analysis project Ga0180438, IMG submission 132455) | Hypersaline lake sediment archaeal communities from the Salton Sea, California, USA - SS_3_D_2 metaG | ecosystem: Environmental > Aquatic > Non-marine Saline and Alkaline > Hypersaline >... | reverse complement strand
GTTGAGATCGTCAACTTCCATGTCGTTGGATGGGGAGCGGTCGACCACCCGAGGGTCGCGCCGCTCGACACGGGGGATCGGACGCTGTCTGCCGCTCAGAAGGGAGAGCGTCAGGTGATTTTCGAAGGCGCAGGGACCGTGAACAGCCGTGTCTTCGAGCGGGAACTGCTGCCGGTCGGCGAGCCGATCGATGGGCCGGCGGTCGTCGAGGAGCCCGCCTGCACGACGATCGTCTGTCCGGACCAGCGGCTACACGTCGACGGGCACGGGAACCTCGTGATCACGGAGGTGAGATGATGCCATCGAAGCGGACGATCGATCCCTTCTCCGTCGAGATCATCAAGCGAGCACTTATCTCGGCCGCCGAGCAGATGTTCGTCGCGCTCGGGCGGACCGCGAGGAGCTCGGTCATCTACGAGGTGCTCGACTACGGCTGCGCGCTCCTCGACGCGCGGGCCCGGATGATCGCGCAAGCGAACGGGATCCCCGCGTTCATCGGCGTGCTTGGCGACGCGGCGCGCGACGTGGTCGACAAGTTCGGTCTCGACGGGCTGGAGGAGGGCGACGTCCTGATGACGAACGACCCGTACATGGGGGGCGCCACCCATCAGAACGACGCCGTGCTCGTCCTGCCGATCTTCTACGGCGGTCGCCCTGTCATGTTCGCCGCCGGGAAGGCACACTGGAACGACGTTGGCGGTAAGGATCCCGGGAGCTGGTCGCCGGACGCGACCGACATCTACCAGGAAGGGATCCAATTCCCGGTCGTCAAGCTGATCTCTCGGGGTGAGGAGTGCCGCGACGTGGTGGAGATCCTCGCGCGAAACAGCCGCATTCCGGAGATGACCCTCGGGGACATGCGAGCGCAGGCCGCCTCCCTTCGCGTGGCGGCAAGGCGGGTGGGGGAGATCTGCGACAAGTACTCGCTCGACGCCGTCCTCGAGGCGGTCGAGACCTATTTGGAGCAGGGCCGGCAGGAGGCGCTCGCGGAGCTGGCCCGGCTTCCAAAGGGCGAGTTCGTTGCGGAGGAGTTTATCGACGATGACGGACTCGGAGGGGAGCCGGTGCTCGTGAAGGTCAAGGTGACCATCCGCGACGACAACTTCGAGATCGACTACACCGGGACGGGGCGGACGTGCAGAGGGCCGATCAACAGCCCGCTGTCCGTCCTCCTGAGCACGGCGAAGTTCGCGTACCAGGCGGTCGTCTCGCCGCACGCGGACCCGAACGAGGGGTTCTTCGCGCCGCTTCGCGTCATCGTCCCCGAGGACTGCGTCTTCCGTCCGGTGCGGCCCGCCCCGGTGAGCACGTACTGGGAATCGGCGAGTTACGCGGGGGACGTTGTCTGGAAGGCGCTCGCGGAGGCCATCCCCGATCGGATCCCTGCCGGCCACTTCTTGAGCGTCTGCGGAACCACGGTCTGTGGGATCGATGACGAGACCGGGGAGTGGTTCTTCTCCGTCGAGCCGAACGCCGGGGGATGGGGCGCGGGAAAAGGAAAGGACGGCGAACACGGTCTCGTCTGTACGAGCGACGGGGAGACGTACATTCTGTCGGTCGAGGTCGCCGAGACCCGCTACCCGTTCCTCGTCGACCAGTTCGCTCTCAATACCGCTGACGGCGGACACGGGCGGTGGCGCGGCGGTCGTGGCCTGATCAAGGACTACCGAATCACCAACTCGGAGGCGCGCGTCACGGCGAGCTTCGGCCGAAGTGTATTCCCGCCATGGTCCTTGGCCGGCGGAGCCGATGGTTCGCCGAATCTTGTGGAGGTCCGCCACGCGGATGGGAGCGTTGCGCGGCGCGGCCGCTTCTCCGATGAGACGCTCAGGAAGGGCGACGTGATTCGGTTCATCACCGGCTCGGGGGGCGGATACGGCGATCCGCGAGAGCGGGACGCGGCCCGTGTTCTGGAGGACGTTCTCGATGGGCACATCAGCGAAGAAGCGGCACGGGGAGTGTACGGCGTCGCCATCGACGGCGATCCGCCCCGGGTTGACGAGGCGCAGACCGCTCGTCTGAGAGCAGGGAAGCACTGACGACGATGGACGTACTCGATGCAATCAAGACTCGGCGAAGCGTTCGTAGGTTTCACGAGGAGCCGGTGAGTTCGGCCGACATCGGCCGCTTGATCGAGGCCGCTATCTGGGCTCCGTCGGGCGGGAACGCGCAGTCGTGGCGGTTCGTCGTCGTCCAGGAAGAGAGGAGCATTCGGCGACTCAGGATGGTCAGTCCCGGCCTGCCGGGTCCGCCGCCCTGTGTCATCGCCGTCTGCCAGAATGGGGAGCTTGCAGAGCAGCGCGGCGCGCGCCTGGGGCGGGAGAAGCTGACGTTGTTCGATGCGGCGATGGCGGCGCAGAACATCATGCTGGCCGCGCACGCGGTCGGCCTGGGCACGTGCGTCGTCGCGTCGTTTCACGCCGGGGGCGTCAAGGACGTGCTGAAGCTTCCGCCGGGCGTCGAGCCGGTCCTGCTGGTGGCCGTGGGGCGCCCGGCGGAAGTGCCGTCCCCCCCAAGCCGGCGACGGGAAGGGGTCGTCTTCGATGAAACCTACCGCGGACATTGAAGGGCTTGAACGTGCGCTCCTCGAGGTCGTGGGATACGCCGTGGCCAGTGCGCGGACGCTGCTCGATGAGACGCGTACCTACGGTCCTTTGAGGCTGCTGGAGTCGGCGGCGCGTACAGTCGATGCGATGCCAAACGCCGGCATCGGCCCTGCGGAGATCGCCGAGCTGAAGACCGAGATCGAGGCGTCCATCGGCGCCCTCTTCGAGGATGAAGCGTCGTTCCGGGCCAGTGTGGATGGGCTGATCGACTCCCTGCTGGAGCTCGACTGAGCTCGTTACTCCACGTGCGGAACGGGGGCGAGCTCTTCGTCCGAGCGCTCGGCAAGCCACGCGCAGAATCGGCTCAGGCTGTCTCTAGCATCTGCAAGCACACGCTCTCCCTTCTCGACGTCCGCGAGGCTCGGATCCCCCACGTTGCCCTGCTTGGAGAACTCGGCGGCATCGAACCCGATCCGGACACCTTCCACGTAGGTTCCCCAATGCACCGTATCGCTCGCCTCGACGAAGCGCTCCTTGTGCACCAGGTCCGGGTCGATCACGAGCATCGCGCTCGTCTCGACCGAGCCGGCGTGCGCCGTCGGCGCTGGGAAGAGCTCGGCGAGGGTGGACGCGATCGACTGCCACCAGTTGAAGACGAACGCGTAGATTCCGCCCGGGCGCAGTCGCTGTGCGGCCTCATCGAGCGGAGCGCAGTTCGAGCCGTGACCATTGACAAACACGATCCGGCGCAGCCCGTGATCACCGAGGGCTCGTGCGACGGCCATCGCCTGGTCTCGCAGCTGGTCCTGCGATACGCTCAGCGTTCCCCAGAACTGGCGATGTTCGTGGGAAACGCCGACCGAGAACCCGGGAAGTAAGAGCAAGCTGTCTTGGTCGGCCGTCTCGCGTGCGATGTGCCGGGCGATGTACCAGTCCGTGCCGAGTGGCAGATGAGGTCCGTGCTGCTCGGTTGCACCGATGGGCAGGAGCGCGACGCGTGAGCGACGCATCGCGTCTCGTGCGTCCGGCCAGCTCAGTCGTGCGAGTTCCACGGGACCTCCCGTCGAGGCAGCATGTTCCGCTTCAGCCATCATATCCGTCAGGCCGTTTGATCCAACAACCGGTCATGCCGGGATCACAAGACCGTCAAGATCCCTCGGGTACGACGTCAGGACCTCGATCCCGGTGCCGGTGACGAGAACCGTGTCGGAGTGGCGGAAGCCGGCGAACCCCGGCACGTAGATCCCCGGCTCGACGGTGAAGACCATCCCCGGTTCGATCCGCGTATCGTCGCCGACGTCCAGGAACGGCGCTTCGTGCATCCCGTAGCCGATTCCGTGTCCGGTGTGATGACGCCAGTGCTTTGCGATGCCGCGCCGTTGGTAGTCATCGCTCACGGCGCGGTCGACGTCCGAGCATCGGACACCGGGGCGGATGGACTCGAAGGCGAGTTCCTGCACGTCGAGCATCAGATCGAAGAAGCGGCGTTGCTTCTCCGTCGGTGTCCCGAGGATCATCGTGCGCTCCAGTTCACTCAGGTATCCGCCGACCTCAGCCGCCGCCCCCGTGACGAGAACGTCTCCGATGCCGAGGGCGACGTTTGCGGCCATCGAGTGGGGGATCGCCGAGTTCGCGCCGATTTGCCCGCGGTAGCCGGCGTGCGCCGGGAGGGAACCGAATCGCATCGAGCGGTACTCCGGGCCGAGCGTCTTGACCATCTGCATCGACGCGTCATGAGACGCGCGGAACGAGATGTCCGTCTCCACCAGCCCGGCCGCCGAATACTCCTGCAGGAGACGATGCGCCAGATCCCCCCACCGGCAGGCCTCCCGCACCAGGGCGAGCTCCTCCTCCGACTTGATCCACATCAGGCGCTCGATCAGGTCCCTGGCGGCGACGATGTCGCACGGAGTGACTTCGCTGAGCCGCGGGCCCACGTAGCCGTAGCCCCCGCCGTATCCGTCTGCATCGACGCCGATCCGCCGCCGTTCGAGTTCGAGATCGGCGAGCAGCTTCCCGAAGTGCTTCATGGGATGTTCCTCGCCGGGGTACTCGGCGTACGTGCGGATCAAGTCGACGTGCGCCTGTTCGGCGTGCTCGACCTCGAGCAGCGGCACGAACAGCGACACGGAGTCACGCCCCGGTCTGTAGACGGCACCGATCGGGCGTTCGGTCGCGATGAACGTGAAGCCGGTCAAGTAGAAAACCTGCGCCGGCGAGAAGACGCACAGCGCATCGAGACTCCGCTCCTCCATCTCGGCCCGGATGACCCTGCGCCTTCGATCGAATTCGCCGGGACTCAGGCGGATCGGCATTGCAGCTCCCTTCCGGCATTCAGTCGTCGTCTTCCGCCATCGTACGGATTGGAGTTCCCGAAGGCGAACGACGGAATGCGACGCGAGCATGAGAGCACGGCCTTTGAGAAGAGGCTTGGCAGGCTTGCTCCGGACCGGCATGGAGTACAGGCGGCCGCTCCTGGAGCGTGCGTGGTCGTCTGTTCCCGCTGATGCCGGCAACGGTCCGTCTGTGGAGGCTGGGGGACCGATGGCGGGTGTCGATCGGCCGGGCACCTCAAGAATCTGCACCGTCCCAATCTCGACCGGCTCTGCGCTGTGGATGGCCTTCGGCTTGAGCAGGGCGGCCGCCGCTTCCGTCCTACGCAGCAATGCAACTCCCGAACGACCCTCGCCCGTTCGGCAAGCATCGAATCCACAGAAATCGCCACAGGAATGCGCTTGGACAGCTTCGCAATCCGTCCCTCAGGCTCCGGCGCCTCATCGCCGGACGAGCCTCTCCCGCCGGTCTGCTCAAGGAGAGAGCGTGGGGGAGGAGGACGTCACGTGCTGGCGCCCTCGACATCCGGACCAGGGCGTCCCTGAGAGGTCTTGCCGGCTGATCCTGTGTGCGCACGCCGGATGGATGCAGGCCCGACGGCGGCCCGAGGGACGAAGCGCCCCTGTGCTCTATCGGAGACGATCTCCCCGTCTTGACAGATCACGTTGCCGCGCAGCAGTGTCGTCACGGGCCAACCCGTCACAGCCATCCCCTCATAGGGCGACCAGTCGCAGTTCATGTGCAGCCTCTCGTGCCCGATCCGCACCCGAGCCTTGGGATCCAACAGCACAAGATCCGCGTCGCTGCCGGGTCTGACGACCCCCTTCCGCGGGTACATCCCGAAGCGACGTGCCGGGCTGGCGGCCACGATGCGAGCGAAATGGGGAAGAGAGAATCCCCGCTTCGTCACGGCTTCCGAGAACATCAGCGGGGACACGTGTTTCGATGCCCGGCATGCCGTTCGGGATCTCCGTGAACGCCTTGTCCCCAACGCGCTTCTGCGAGAGCGTGAACGGACAGTGATCTGTCGCAACCATGGACACGGTCTCGTTCCTCAGCCCGGCCCAGAGAGCTTCGCTGTCGCGGCGAGTTCGAAGGGGCGGGCTCACTGCGAACAGCGCCGCGCTGGGAGTACGATATCTGCGGTCGTCAAGCAGGAGATACTGGGGGCAGGTTTCGGCGGACACCGAGACATCCGTGGCTGCTGCAGCGTGCATCAGCCCATCGGCCGTTGACAGGTGATGAATGTGGACGGGACATCCTGTCCGGCGAGCCGTCGCGATGATCTGGTCGATCGCCGAGACCTCCGTTGCCGCCGGCCGGCTCTTGGGGTGAAAGGTCAGCGACCTCTTCCCCGCCCGCAGGAACGCTTCACGGGTCGCTTCGATCGTCGGGCCGTCCTCAGCGTGCACGTCGACCTGAGCTCCGAGCCGAGCCGCCCTCTCCATCAGTCTTCGAAGGTCGGGCGGCGACAGCATCAACCCTTCGTTCGGATACGCCGTGAACGCCTTGAACGACGGCACACCAAGTGCGAGAGCATCGGGCAACTGATCCAGCCATCGATCCGCTACATCGGTCACCATGAGATGCAGCGCGTAGTCGATGTGCGTTTGCCCGTCGGCCTTGCGCTTGCGGGCCCGGATGGCGTCGCTCAGCGAGGTTCCGGGAGCCTGGGACGCGAAGTCGATCATGGTGGTCGTCCCGCCGAGCGCCCCTGCGCGGCTCCCCGACGCGAAGTCATCGGACGAGACGGTTCCCCCGAACGGGAGTGACATGTGAACGTGGACGTCAATCCCACCGGGCAGCACCAGCAGTCCTGCTGCACGGATGCGGTTCTCCGCGCTCGCCCTTTCGAACGACCCCACGGCCTTCACCCGACCGTCGCGAATTCCAACGTCGGCGACAACGGCTGCCGACTCGGTCACCACCGTGCCGCCCGAAATCAACAGGTCGAACGCACGAGTCCGACTCGACATCTCAACCTTGACGGATCCTCGGCACGCCTCGGCGATCACGTCGTCTCATTCCCGCGCACCTCCAAGATGAGCGCCCCCGTCGGGCATGCCGACGAGCAAAGCCCGCAGAGCCGGCAGCCGTCGAGAGCGACCCGATCGGGCTTCGTCCGGGCCCGATACGGACAGACGTCGACACACAGCTCGCAACCCGTGCACAGTTCTCGGTTCCACACGAAAGCCGCCGCGCTCGCTCTCCCCGTGTGCGCCGGTGCCTGATCGGCCTCCAGCTCGCATAGGGCCAGCGCAGGAAGCGCCGCTCCGATCGCTTCCTCGATCCGCGCGTGGCCCAGTTCCTCAAGCCGGACGGCGAGCCCATCGGCCATGTCGGCAAAGATCCTGAGCCCCGCGATCAGCGGCAGACTGCACAGCCCGATCGCGTGTGCGCCGGCCATCAGCATCTCCACGCACTCGTCGACCTGCTGAACGCCTCCGGTTCCGACGATCGCTGCTCCCGTCGCCTGGGCGATCTCGGCGACCACGCGAAGAGAGATCGGGAAGATGGCGCCGCCGGACAGCCAGCCGCTGCCGCTTCCGAGGATCGGCGCGCGACGTTCGATGTCCAAGCGGAGCGCCGGACCGACGGAATCGATGGCGGTGATCCCCGACGCTCCCTTGCCGAGGCATGCGACGGCCACCGCGGTCACGTCCGGCCAATTGGCGCTGACCTTGGCCAACACGGGGACCTGAGCGTGACGGACGGCTTCTTCCACCATCGGGGCCATCTCCTCAGCGGTGTAGGAGCAGATCTCCAACGCATCGGCGCCGGCCGACACAAGAGGTCGTGCGAGCGTCTTCACGTTGACCGCTCCCAGGCCGACGCTGGCGATCACGGTCGCCCCCCCGTCCTTGGCCAGTGGGATCTCGCGATCGATCCACAACCGCGCGGGGAGGTCGGACCACTTCTCACTGTTCAACAGGCCACCACGAAGCTTCGCGATGTGAGGCACCGGATTGCGAGCGGCTTCGCAGCAGATCGTCTTCGTCACCACCGCACCGGCTCCGGCGCGATGGGCTCTCAGCAGCGCCTCGCCGTCGTACGACAGCGGGCCGGAAGCCAGGAGGAACGGGTTGCTCAGTTCAAGCCCGCACAGCTGAGTTGTCAGGTCGGCCATCTACAGCCTCCCCCACAAGCGCCTGGCCTGTTCCTTCGCGTTGCGCCGTACGTCGTTCTCGTCGAGCGTCAGCACTTCGCCGTCCCTCATCAGGATCTCGCCTTCGACCATCGTCATCTCCACGTCCTCCGGATTTCGGTGCAGGATCAGCTGATCGAGGGCGTTCTCCGGGGTGAGCGCGGTGTCAAGATCGAGATCGATGCCGATGATGTCCGCTCGATTTCCCGGCGCGATGGTCCCGCAATCCGGTAGGCCGATCGCGCTCGATCCCCAGTCGGTCGCCATGTGGAGGACCTGTTCCGCCGACATGACCCGCGGATCCTTCCGCACGCCCTTGTGGATCAGGAACGCTGCGCGCATCACTTCGAACGGGTTGTCGATGTAGCCGTCGCTCCCGAGCCCCGGACGAACGCCCTGTGCGATCATCGTCGGAACCGGAGCGACCCCGCCGCCGACCTCGCAGTTGCTCAGCGGCATGTGAGCCACGCGGACACCGTGCCCGGCGAGGCAACGGATCTCTACGTCGTCAACGGCCACGGCTTGAGAGACGAGCACCGACCCGTTCCACAACCCGAGTCGATCGTACCACAGGAAAGGCAGAACCCCGAACCGCTCGAGGCACGCAGCGGGTTCGTACGCGCTCTCCGACAGATGGAGGTGGAGGTCGCAGCCAAGCTCCTCCATCATTCGCCTCGCCCGGCCGACGAACGATTCGGAACACGTGAAGCTCGTGTGGAGGCAAAGCATTCCGCGAATGCGCTCGTTCCGCCGGTGTGCCCTGATGAAACGCGCGTTCTCCGCGAGCAGCCTGTCACCGTGCGCCGTATCGATCCGCTCCGAGGCCTCGGTGGTCAGCACGGCACGCAGCCCTGCACGTCGCACAACGTCTGCCTCGACGTCCAGGATCCCGTCCGGAGCGTTCGGCGCCTCCAGTACGTCGCAGAAGGCCGTGACCCCCGACCGGATCATCCGATGACAGGCGAGGCTCATTGCCGCTTCGATCATCGTCTCGTCGAGGCGGTCCTCGACACACGGCCACCAGAAGTCGGAGAGGAATTCGTGGAACCCCGCGGGGACGTCATGAGCCGGAATGCCGTGGGCGAGGAGGCCGTACGCGTGCATGTGCGCGTCGACGAAGCCGGGCATCAGCAGAAGGTGGCGTGCGTCGATCACCTCCGCGTGCGGATGCCCGCCGTGAAGGTCGTCGTTCGGTCCGACGCCGGCGACGGCACCTCCTTCGACCCGCACGCCCCATCCGCAGCGAAGCGGAGACTCCGGCGAGGCAAGAAGCGCGCCACCCAGCACGACGAGTTCAGCCACGCGCCACCTCCAGTCGTTCCGCTGCCTCCTCGAGGCCGAGCCGCTTCAACGTGGCCGGGGTCGGCCATCCCGATCCCGCGTCCCACCCGCGAAGAGCGTAGTACTCGTCGAGCATCTCCTCGGCGTGTGCGATCTGTCCCTTCGCTCCGGCCGACGGAGAGGGCTCCTCGATGAAGCGGCGAGGCAGCCGATCGTCCTCTCGTGTGATCCCGTGGAGCGCGTTGTAGGCGCGCATCAGGTTCGTGATCCGCTCGCCGATGGCCTTGAGGTCGTGCGCCGTGAACTCGATGCCCGTGGCGCAGCTCAACCCTGCAGCGATCTCCGGCCAATAGATCTCGGCCATCACGTGGGTGCCCCCCGACTTGCACACACCGACGGAATCGACGACGGCTCCGAGATCCTCGCCGTCCCGCACCAAGAACGGCTTGTGCTTCGTCGCGTGCGGGTCACTCATCTCGGGGAGGTAGGCCTCTCCGTATCGTCGCACGACCTCGCTCGGGTGGCCGGTCTCGTCGATGGTGGGGAAGGCCTTCAGATGATCGGCCCCGCGGCTCGACGTGATGTGTGCCAGCCCCATCGACTGCTGCGCTCTGCCGTCCTGTGCCGGAATCTCCATTCCCTTCACTTCCATCGCGTAGTACGCGGCCTCCCCGCCGATCTGCTCCGCGGCGTTTCGAACCCCCAACGACAGGAGCTCGCCCAAGCCTGTGCGTCGCGCGATCCGTTCGATCAGATCAAGGACGAAGCGATAGTCTCCCCATCGAAGCTGTCTTCCTCCCGTGTCGCTCTTGCTCAAGATGCCCTTCTCGTAGAGCTCCATTGCGAACGAGATCGCCCGTCCGGTAGAGATGGTGTCAAGTCCCAGCCGATCGCAACGCTCGTTGGCGGCGATGATCGCCGCGAGGTTGCTGTTGTCCACGGCGGCGCCCAAGGAGTTGAGCGTCTCGTATTCGAGGCTCGATGTGGTCGCCCCCGCGAACTCGCCTTCCCTGACTCGGTAGACCTTGTCACAGCGGATCGGGCACGCGAAGCAGCCGCCGTCTCTCTCCCAGTACCTACTTCGCAGCGCCTCGCCGTCAATCTTGTCCGCCTCGGCGTAGTCGCCGCGCTGGAAGTTCCTCGTCGGGAACCGGCCGAGCTCATTGACGATCGACACCAACCCCGAGGTCCCGTAGCGAGCCAGTGCAGGGTAGAACTCGTTCTCGCGGATCCGCTGATGCATCCGTCGCGCAAGTTCGGAGAATTCGTCTGGCGAAGCGATCGGGACGCGCATCGCCCCCCGCGCCGCGATGGCCTTGAGCCGTTTCGATCCCATCACGGCGCCGAGTCCGGCCCGGCCGAAGCTTCGGTTTGGCGTCGCCTGGATCGAGGCGTACGGCACCAGGTTCTCTCCCGCCGGCCCGATGCAGGCTACCTTGATCCCCGTGTCGCCCTTCCGCAAACGCAGGGCGCTCTCGGTCTCGACGGTGTCGAACCCCCAGAGCTCCTTTGCGTCTTCGATCTCGACGATGCCGTCGTGAATCCACAGGCTGACCGGACGATCGGCCGCTCCGGTGATGACCAGCACGTCGACGCCGGCGAACTTCAGCTCGGGGCCGAAGGTCCCGCCGCAGTTGGAGTCCCCGTAGATGCCGGTGAGCGGCGACTTGGCGATCGCCTCCATGCGGCCGCAGCACGGCCACGCCGTACCGACCAGCGGTCCGGTGGCGAGCACGAGGATGTTCTCGGCCGACAGCGGGTGCACCGACTCGGCCACCTCGTCCCAGAGGATCCTGACACCGATGCCGTTTCCCCCGAGCCATGTCCGCGCCAATTCGGGCGTCAGTTCCTGTTCATCGATCTTCCGATTCGAGAGGTTCAGTCGCAGGATCCTCCCGACGTATCCTCCCAGCTTGCTCATCCGCTCCTCTCCTCGACCAGGTCTTCGAGGCCGAGCTCGCGCAGCTTCTCGTTCGTCGGGACACCGTTTTCGTCCCAACCGCGCAGGCCGTAGTACCCCGCAAGCATCGCATCCATGTCTTCAATGATGTGTTCGGTGACGTTCTCGCCGTGCCGCACGGAAAGCGGCTCCTCGGTAAACCGGGCCGGGAGTCGATCGTCCGTAGCCGAGAGCCCCAGGCGGACGTTGTACATCCGCTCGAGGTTCACGATCCGCTCGCCGATTCGCAGGAGATCCTCGCCGTCCATGGCGTACCCGAGTTCGCTGACGCCTCGCGCGAGGTCGCTCGGATAGAGGGGGTAGGTCTCCACCGTGCTGAACTTGCAGACACCCAAGGAGTCTGCGACGGCGCAGTAGTGCTCACTCAGCGCAACGAGGTCCGCCTTGTATCGCTCATCGCTGGGATCCATGACGTCGGGCATGACGTGCGGCAACATCGCGTGTCCCGCCTCATCCAGGTGGGCGATGTCGATTGTCGGCAGCGCGTACAGGTGATCGGCGCCTCGGTTCGACGTGGCGTGCCCGAGACCGAACGCCTTGGCCACGCGCCCCTCCTGCGATGGGATCTCAAGCCCCTTCACCTCCATGGCGAACCGCGAGGCGCGGCCTCCGATCGCCTTCGCCGCCCGTCTCACGCCTTCGGCCAGCAGGTCGCCGAGCCCCCGTCGCGCCGCGATCCGCTCCACGAGTTCGACGATCGTCTCAGCGTTTCCCCACGAGAGATCAAGATCCTCCTCGTTGAGGAGTCCGTCCTCGTGGCACTCCATGGCAAAAGCAATCGCCGCGCCGGTGGACAGCGTGTCCAGCCCGAGCTCATTGCACAGCATGTTGGCGTAGATGATCGCCTCGGCATCGTCGCAGTAGCATTGCGGCCCGAACGAGTCGATCGTCTCGTACTCCGGTCCCGCGGTCCGGCACCGGTACGTTCCCGTCTCGACGACGGAGATGCGGCCGCACTGGATGGGGCATCCGAGACAGCCCTTGATCTCCGTCTTCCAGCGGTCGAACGCCTCGGCGTCGATCTTGTCGATGAACGGGACTTGACCCGACCGATGGTTCTTCGTCGGAAGGTCCCCGTTCTCATTCTTGATCGCCGTGATGAACGGCGTTCCCCATCGGTGCAGATCGGGAATTGCGGGGGCTGAGAGCAGTTTCTTCGTCGCTGCCCCGGCCTCGGCGAGGAACCCCCGCCCGGGTGAAGTCGGTTGGAACTTGAGCACCACCACCGCCTTCAGGTTCTTCGCGCCGAACACGGCCCCGCCGCCGGTCCGCGCCGCCGCTCGTCCCCCGTCATTCATCACGCTTGCGAAGAGCACGCCGTTCTCCCCTGCAGGGCCGATGCTGGCGATCGCGGCCTCGGGGTATCGGATGCGAAGGGCCGCCTCCGTCTCACCCGTGGCCATACCCCACAGATCGTCGGCCGGTTCAATCCGTACACCGTCCCGGTGGACAACGACGTGACAGGGAGCGCTCGCCCTCCCGCCGATCACGAGGGCGTCCAGTCCGCAGGCCGCCAAGTACGGCCCCAGCTTGCCGCCGGCGTTGGCGTACCCGTAGCAGCCGGTCAGCGGGGATCGGAACGTCAGATGGTAGCGTGAAGCCGCCGGCCACGGCGTCCCGTTGAGCAGCCCCGAGGACAGGATGAGGACGTTCTCCGGGCTCTCCGGTTCGATCTCCGGAGGGACCAGATCGTACAGGAGGCGGGCCGCGTACCCTCTTCCTCCTAGGAACGATTCGATCGCGGATTGCGGGGTATCGGTGACCTTGCTCGTTCCTGTTGTCAGGTTCACGGTCGCTGTCTTGCGCACGTCCATGTCCTGTGCCTCACCTCCAGGCCGAAGGTCTCTCGTTCGCCGTTCTTGCGTGCCGCCTCAGGCGGTCGGCCATTGCTCGCCGTTGAGCCTCTCGACGCTTTCACGCCTGGGAAGTGAGGGCTGAGCCCCGGCCTTCGTCGTCGATAGGGCGCCTGCCGCGATGGCCCATCGGATCGCCTCTTCGATCGGCTGATGCATGATGGCACAAGCGAGGGCTCCGTTGAACGCATCCCCTGCGGCGGTCGTGTCGACGGCCTCGACCGCCGGTGCCGGAATGTGGATCGTCTTCCCAGTGATCCAGTATGCCCCCGCTTTGCCGGCCTTGCAGATAACGGTGCGGACACCCAGTGCGAGAAGGCTTCGTGCCGCCGACGGGACGTCGGGCTGGTGGGTCAACGTGAACAGCTCGCGTTGATTCGGCGTGAGAATGTCGATCCGCTCGAGCGGCAAGGTCGAGACGTCCTGGGCCGGCGCAGGATCGACGACCACCAGAGGACGATCGGACGGCAACCGCGTTAGCAGGTACGCGATCGAAGCCACGGGAATCTCGAACTGCAGCAGGAGGACATCGGCGGCGCACAGACGATCGAAGACACGATGCACGTAGTCGGAGTCGACGGCCCCGTTCGCCCCCGGTGTGCAGGCGATCGCGTTCTCGCCGGCTTCGTCGACCAGGATGCTGGCCAAGCCCGTGGGAAGATCGGGATCTCGCTCCACGGCGGACACATCGATCCCGTCGTCTTGGAGGCTTGCGAGGAGCTCGTCTCCGAACGCATCGGCTCCGACCTTCCCGAAGAAGGCGACGGACCCGCCGAGGCGCGCCGCGGCCACCGCCTGATTGGCGCCCTTCCCACCGGGATGCCGTCGCACGCTCCTTCCGAGGACCGTCTCTCCCGGCCGTGGGATGTGCGCCACTTCGGTGACCACGTCCATGTTTGCGCTGCCCAACACTGCAATCACGTGAGTCCCTTCCCTTCCGCTGTTTGCCTCGCGCGCGAATCGCTGCCAATGCGTGCGACTCGATCCGGCGCGATCCGCTCTCCCCAACGTGCCGTCCAGGTGGTGAGGGCATCGATTCCGATCCGCTCGAATCCGATGACGTAGGTGTCCAGGACCTCCCCGATCGGATCGCGCCACTTGGCGGGCAGCCGTTCGGCTCCCACGAGCGCGCCCAGCAACGCACCGGCCTGACCGACGGAGCAGTCGGTGTCGTACCCGCACGCCAGCGTGGTCAGGATCGTTTGCTCGAAGCCCCCCTCACCGAGCAGCAGTCCGCAGATCACACACGCGACGTTCGGCAAGGTGTGGATCCAGTGGTACTTCTCCAACCCCCTCTCGATCGCACGCGCGACGCCTTCCCACTCTCCGTAGCGATGGCACCAGTCGATCGCTTGCTCCACGGTCGCGGCGAGCGAAGAGCCCTTCGGGACGAACGCGAGCGCTTGCCGAAGGAGATCCTCGGTCGGCGGGCTTCCGAACGCGAGGCTGATCAGCACCGCGGCATACACCTCCCCGTGCAGGCCCTCGCGGTAGTGCGAGATGACGGCGTCCCGGAACGCATACTGTGCTGCGACGTCAGGCGACAGCGGAGCGATGAGGCCGTGGATCTCCCCGCGCATCTGCCCGCCGACCCACGCGCCGCACGGGTTTCCGCGCCAGCGACTCTCCGGCGGCATCAGCCCGGCCTTGATGTTCTCCAGTGCCACCTGCTCGGCGGTGTAGGCAAACGGAAGGTGCTCGACCCACTCCAGCGCCAGCTGCTCGCTCGTGAAACCGGCGCCGAACTCGTCGAGCGTGTGGAGGACGAGGATCGGATAGGCGGTGTCGTCGTTCTCCGTCTTCGGATCGACGAGGTACCGATCGATCCGGCCGTGCGCCTTCCGGATCGCTTCGCTGGTCCACCCTTCGACCGGGTCGCCGAGCGCGGTGCCGATGCATTTGCCGAGCCACGCGCCCTTGACGCGATCGACGTAGGCGGCCGAGTCGATCGTACCTCGGCCCAAGGGAAGCGCATCGGGCAGAGCGGCTCGATATGCTTCCCAGCTCTCCGGCTCGTCCGCCCTGACCTCCTCGAGCCGTTCGACAATGACCGCGTTGATGCGAGCCAGAGTCGCGAGGAGGGGTCCGTACTGCCCCGCCTCGTACTGAGCGTCCGCGCGCGCGAGGTCCTCGTGCGCCGAGCTCATGTCGCAACCCAGGTTCTCCATCGCCTGCACCGAGGCCCTCATTGGATGAACGGTGACGCCCGACTCCGTCTCCATCCTCCAGGACGTAGCGGTCGTTCGGTCGCGATCGGTCATGTCGCTCATTCCTTCTCCTCCTACAGGGCCGCCGCGACCCACTCGAGGATGTCGAGGACCTCGATCGGCGAGTCCTCGCGCCGCTTGGCGTCGAGGAGACCGATCTGGCACGCGGGACACGCGCTCAGGACGACGTCCGCCTCGGTCCGCTCGGCCTCCGCGAAACGGGAGCTCTCATTCTCGACCGACATCCCCTCGTCATCGAAACGGACGAACCCGCCGTTCCCGCAGCAGAACGACCTCCCCCGCGCCCTCGGCATCTCCACCAGCTGGCTGCTGGGGACGGCCTCGATCACCCGTCTGGGCGGGTCGTAGATCCCCAACCCCCGCCCGAGGGTGCATGGATCGTGATACGTGGCGATGCGAGGCCGCTTCTGCAGCCGAAGCGCCCGAAACGTCGGCGATTCGGCGAGGAACTCCGACAGGTGAAGCGCCTCGAACGGCAGCGGCCGGCCGAGCAGCCTCGGGATCTCCTCGCGGAACGTCCGCAGGCACCCGGGGCATGTGAACACCACGGTCTTCGCCCCGCAGCGTTCGATCGAAGCGAGGTTCTTGTCGATCGCATCGCGCGCCAGGTCGGGCCTCCCCATCGACAGGTGTGGATGCCCACAGCAGACCTCTTCTCCCAGCAGGGTGAAATCGGTTCCCGTAGAATCCAGCAGACTGTAGGCGCTCCGCGCGATGCCGCGACGCACGAACGACGGCGTGCAACCCGAGTACAGTACTACCTCGGCGCTCCGGCCGACGCGTTCCATCCCCGGGGCCCACGCGAGCCGCTTGTCCGCCGGTCGTCCGTACGGGTTTCCCTCGCCAGCGAGCGGCGCGAGGAGGCTCCTCCTGCCGTCGGGGAGCAGATCCCGCTCAGCCAGGTCCTCTTTCATCGCGGCGTAGATCTCGGCAAGCGAGAGGTACTTGAAGCATTCCTCCTGGCACGCGCCGCACTCGGTACACGCGAAGACGCGCGCGGCGATGTCCGCGTCGTAATCGATCACGCGATCGATCAGCGCTCTTGCAAGCGCCATCTTCCCTCTCGCCCCGTACGATTCAAACCCGTACGTTGCGTAGGGAGGACAGATCTTCTGACCTCCGCCCTCGATGTGATCGAAGCAGAATCCGCACCGCAGACAGCTGTAGATTTGGTCCTTGAATTCGTCCAGTCTCATCTTATGACCCCTGTCCCACGAGAAGACCAGGATTGAGGACGCCGTTCGGATCCATCGCGCGTTTCAGCCTCTGCAAGAAGGCGTACGTCTCTCCCAGCTTCGGCATGATATGAGGCGCGACACCCGCACCCAGTCCCCCCGGACTCATTCCACCATCGGTGAACATCCGCTCGGCGATCTCGCCGCGCAGCTTCAACCCGTACGCCAATGCTTCCTCTCGTCGCTCGTCGTATAGGGTGTCGATCCACAGATACGCGCCATTGCGAGCGAAGTAGGTGTCCAGCCCCTTAACGCGGATCCCGTGCTCGGCGAACGCCTCCTCCCGTTCCTCCCTCATCTCTCGAAAGATGCCCACTGCTCGTTTGAGTCCCTGCGTCGAGACGAACCCGGCGACTTCGGGGCAGAAGTACGGGCGATCGCTGTAGTACGGTCCGGGCGCCGTGTTTCGGAGCCAGGAGTACATGTGTTCTTCCCAATAGCGGCGCGTCCCTTCGGCCGGACGGGGGCGTCCGCGATGCGAGGCGCAGATCGCCTGCGCTTCCCGAATCCGGGCTTCCGCCGTCACGGCACGATCGCGAACGATCAAATGGAGGAACGCGTCACCCGCTTCACCGGCCGGCTTCGGCCCGCCGAACAGCCCCACGATGAACGTCGCCGCATCCTGCGTCTGTACGCCGCAGGCGGCATCGATCGCGTCCCGATAGTCGTCGAACGCATAGAAACGGAATGTCTCCAGCTCCGGGATCCGGCGCAGACGATACGTCACCGAGGTGATGATCCCAAGGATCCCGTAGGCTCCGATGAACATCCCGGTCAGGTCCGGCCCGTTGGCACCGCGCTCGATCGGTTCGGAAGCCGGATTGGCCGCCGATCCGGTCTTGATCACCTCGCCGGTCGGAAGAACGACCTCCAGCGCGAGGACATGGTCGCCGGTCATTCCGTATTCCGTCGCCCCGTGGGGGATCGCGTTCACTGCGACCGTCCCGCCGATCGTGCACGAGAACAGGCCGCCTCCCCCGGGGACGGCGAGCTCCCGGCCCCGGCGCCGCAGATCGGCGTCGATGCTGTGCCAGATGGCGCCGCACTGCGCGGTCACGTATCCGGCCTCGAGGTCGACCGTCTCGACGCGGTTCATCCGCGTCGTCTCCAACAGGATGACACCGTCCTTCACGCCGCTTCCGAGGAACGTCGTCGCGCGCCCTCGGGTGTAGATCGGGCGTCGATGTTCGTTCGCCCACTTGACGATCGCGACGACCTCCTCGGTCGAGCCGGGGCGCACGATGACCGCCGGGATGCCGGCTTGATCCGGGCCACAGTCTCGCGAATAGCAGAGCCGGTCCGCCATCCGATCGGACACGTGCGCCTCGCCGACGACTGTCGCCAGCGCGTTCCGTACATCATGGTCCATACTGCTCACCCACTCTCTTCGCTTCGGCCAGAACGGCCCGTTCGTCGATGCTCTGGATCACTCGATCGCGCATGACGATCCGGCCGTTGATGATTGCGGTTTCCACATCGGATCCCTTCGCACAGTGGACGAGGGCGGGGACGATCTCGTCCGTCAGCTGGAACAAGTGCGGCGCCGTCAGGTTGACGAGGAGTACGTCGGCCAGCTTCCCCTCGTCGAGCACACCAGCGTCGACGCGGCACGCGCGCGCGCCGCCTTCGGTGGCGAAGCGAAACGCGTCGCGTGCTCCGAGCGCCGTCGGATCGCACTGCGCCACCTTCTGCAGCAAGAGCCCGCACCGCACCTCCTCGAACGGATCGAGAAGGTCGTTCGACGCCGCTCCGTCGGTGCCGATGGCGATCGGAACGCCGGCGCGGTGAAGCGCCACAATCGGCGCGATCCCGCTCCCCAGCTTCATGTTGCTCTTGGCGTTGTACACCACGACGACGTCGCGCTGCTGGGCCAGATCGATCTCTTCATCCGTCAGATGAACGCAGTGGACCGCGGCCAACGGACGGGTAAGCAGGCCGGTGCTCTCGAGATGCGCGAGCGGTGTTCTCCCGGTGAGTCTCACCGATTGCTCCACTTCCCACGCGGTCTCCGACACGTGCGTCTGGATTGCCATGTCATGGATTTCCGATTGCTCGCGGATCCAGGAGAGAAGGCCTTCACTGCAGGTGAACGGAGCGGACGGCGCGAGGAAGACGCTGACGAGGGGGTCCTCCGCAGCGGGCCGATGCCACGTCTCGATCACCGAGAGCATCTCCTCGCGAGCCCGGTCCGGCGGGAGCATCAGATCGTCGGGGACCCATTGGTCGACCATCGTCATCGCCGCGACTCCACGGATCCCGACATCGACCCACGAACGGATCACGCCGTCGAGATTCATGTCCATGTCGATGAACGACGTGATCCCGTTGTGGATCATCTCGATCGCGCCGAGCATCGACCACAGCGCGCCGATCGCTGTCTCGCCTTCCTCCCATGCACGGCGAAGGACGCGCCGGACGAACGGGAACGTCACCCGCTCGCACCACTCCACCAGTGGGAGGTCGTCACGGTGGCCCTTGAGCATCGACTGGTAGAGATGCGTATGGGCGTCGACCAAGCCGGGGATCACGGCCCGGTTCCGGCCGCTGAGGATCGTCGCATCCTTCATGTAGCCCGCTGCATCGATCCGTCCGATCCGCGCAATCCGGCTTCCCTCGATCAAGAGATCCACGTTGCGCTCGATCCGGTCCGCGCTGCGAACGAGGTAGGTGGCGTCCTTGATGAGGATCACGATGCCTCCTCAGATCTTGCTCCGGGCGTGCGGTACATGCCCGAGAGCATCGATTCGTTGCGCTCACCCGCCGAAAAGGCGTCGCCCGTGCGCCGATCGATGACGGTCACCTGCGCGACCTTGTTGAGGTTCACCAACCCGGGGATCGCTTCGAAGACGCCGCCCGCGTCCGCTAGCAGCTCGCCGAACCGCCTTCCGTAGATCGGCGTCGAGCGGAACGTCAACTGCGCGGCCAGGTCGGCCAGATCCATCCCGACCTCGGGGTCGATCGTCAGCACCACGCGCCCGGCGTAGTGGATGAGGTCGTCCGGAGTGACGGTGGACGGAGCGGCAACGGCGGCGGCCGGAGCAACCGGAGCCGCGCCGAGCAGGTGCGAGACGCAGGCGCAATCGATCCCCAGACTCCGCTCGATCGTGAAGACGACGCTTTCGTTGATGCGCCCGGCAATCTGGGTCGCCCCGGCAACGGTTCCCGCGGGGACGACGATCAATGTCAGGTCGCTCGCAGGCAGGCCGCTGCGGCTCGCCAGGGCTTCTGCAAACCTCGGCTCAGGCAACCGATCCGACTCGATGACGCCGATCCCCCACGCCCGGCCGCCCAGCTCCTCGCGGGGCACACCGAGCGGACTGTCGGCGAACCGCGCGAGGATCGGCCCGGAGATCCGGATCGCCGGGCCGACCTCGATCAACGGAACGGAAACCTGAAGCCCGTAGGCCGACAGCACCGGAGACCAGGACTCCACCGTGATCTCGGGGAGCACAACGCCGGCGACCTCGGTCACCCCGAGACGGGCCGAGGCCATCCCTCCTTGGCTGATCTCCGTGATCCGGCGTCCGGCCTCCCACGAGCCGGCAGCGTTGGCGCCGCAGTCGATCACCGTGGCGCCGTTCTCGAGGCGAGAGATCGCGAGTCCAAGGATGCAGGCGTCGTGCTCAAGGCCCCGAACGAGGGTGACGGTGCGTTGGGCGATCCGGTCTCGCTGAGCCACCGTAGAGCGATCGTTGCTCATGCTGTCTCCTCCAGAAGGTCGCGAAGAGGCAACCGCCCAGCTCCCCACGCTCCGCCGAACGACGGCGCCGTGATCGCTAGGACTCCGAGAGTGCTGGAGAACGCGTCGATCGCCGCGCGCAGCCCGGAGCGGATTGCGGATTCCGAGACGGCCACCAGGGGAAACTCGATCGCGGCATCCGCGTCCGCCGGCAGCTTCGTCTCGACCATGCCACGCAGGGACGGACAGAACGGCTCGTTGATCGTCACGCCCTCTTCGCTGTACGTCGTCCCGCCGACCTTGGCCCCGCTGATCCCTCCCACGGGGTAGTTGAACACGGCGACTCCGGGCACATCGCGTACGACGCGGGTCGTCGCTTCCTGTGCCCCGATGAGACAAGAAGCGGCGTTCTCCGCGAAGACCTCGATCACCCCGTCGGTCCCCACGCACACGCCGACGCGCCGTTCGATGATCTGGTCCCCCGTCATGATCGGGAGGCACAACGCTTCCCTCCCACCGACGTGGACATCCCGTTCGAACCCATCGCCCCAGCGGCCGATGTGGGCCGCGGCGGCGATCCAACCTTCGGCCTTCCCAGCGGGCGTGGCGTCGAAAACCGAGCAAGTGGGCAGATGCGGCAGGATGTACAACCGATCGAGGACGGCGCGGGAGAACGCATCGAGTCCGACCGCCGTCGGTGCGTTCAGCTGGATGAGCATGCCCGGCCTTCCGTCCGGCGTCGCTGCCGGGGGAACGATCCCCTCGACGCAGCCCTGGATCGCCACGGCGGTGATGATGCTCCAGCCGCACAAGTAGGCGGCCTCGTGAAGTGCGACCGACGACGAAGCCGCCGTCAGCAGCAACCGGGCGATGTAGACGTCCGTGCACTCGCAATACGTGTCCTCAACCGTGACGCCGTGGTAGTCCATCGGGTCTCCCATCGCGGTTCCTGGGCTCTTCCGAGCGGGTCTGCCGTGTCCCCCGAACAGGCGCTGAGGGACGTAGCACGCGGATTGCTTCGAGCCGCAACCGAACGCCCACCACATCCGACGGGTCAACGCGGCACGCCGGATTCCCGTCGATCACCAGGATCGCGTCGTCGAGCAGCCCACCGATCTCGATCCGATCTCCCGGGCCGAAACTGAGGTGCGAAAGCCGGAGAGGTTCTGCCGCGCTCAAGTCCTCCGATCCAAGTCTCGTGCGAATCATCAAGGTGCTCGTCGCGGCGAGGATGCCGTGGTTCCCCAAATACGGCCCCCAACACATCAGCCCGCTGATCGCCTTTCCTGCGTAGACGGCGCTTTCGTTGAGAGGGGAGACGATGATCTGGGCGAACGCACCCCTTTCGTTCGTCAGCATCCGCCGATCGTTCTTCGCGATCCAGGTCTCCGGGCCGCACACCGACTTCGGTTCAGCGACGCGATCCTCTCCGGCGAGCTTCGCCGCGGCGTCGAGATCGATCCGTCGTCCGTGTCGAGTCCCGAAGAACGTGTTGCCGAGGACAACGTCGTTGAACGCGGTGCCGACGAACTCATCGGACAGATGCGCATCGACGCCGTGAATCGGCAGCTCGTACACCTCGGCGAGCGACAGCCCGTCGAGGTCCTTCCCCGGCAGGGAAACCAGCGGGCCGACGTTCGCCGACCCGACGCCGACGCCAAACAGCCGCGCTGTGCCACCGGCGTCGAGAATGGCGGCGGCGATATCGCCCAACGTCCCGTCGCCTCCGACACCGATGATCGAGTCGACGCCCGTCTGAAGAAGGAGATCGGCAGCACGTCGCGCGTCGAGCTTGGGATCCTTGGGGGATGGGACGATCGTGCCCGAGGCGCCCAGGTCGACTGCCATGCGAGACTCGAGCGTTCCTTCCGCAAGAGAAACCTGCTCGGTCGAGAGACGCTCAAGGAGCTCGCGAACGGCCTCGGCCACCGCATCCGCGCCGCGACCGGCCTGAGGGTTGGCGACGAGTCCGATCCGTCCCCAAACGGTCTTCATCGCGGGGATCACTTGATTGCTCCCCCGGTCAATCCGGACACCAGGTATCGCTGGCCGAGCAGGAACAGAACGAAGACCGGGATACTCACCAGCAGGGCCGCCGCACTCAACGGCCCCCACTGCACCACGCCGCCGGAGCCGAGGAACCGCGACAGGAACACGGGTAGCGTGTAATGGGCGTTGTCGCGCATAATGACCAGCGCGAAGAAGAACTCGTTCCACGACAGAAGAAGCGAGAACGTCGCAACGGCCAGCAGGCCGGGAACCGACAGCGGGACGACGATCTTCACCAACGATCGGAGACGCGTGCACCCGTCGATTCGAGCCGCTTCCTCCAACGCGATCGGGATCTTGTCGAAGTACCCCTTGAGGAGCCAGATGGAGAACGGCATGCTGAAGCTGGTATGCATGACGACGAGACCCGGGAGCGTGTTCAACAGGCGGTAGGTCTTCAGTACGGTGAACAGGCCCAGAACCATGATGATTCCGGGGAAGGATTGCGTGGCGAGCAGCCACATCGAAAACAGAGTCCGGCCGCGGAACTTGAACCGCGAAACCGCGTACCCAGCCGGGGCCGTCACCACGACGGAAAGCGCGACGGTGGCGAACGCCACGACGGCCGAATTCCGCAGATTGACCAGGAACGGCGTCTCGGTCAGAACGTGGCGGAAATTCTCCCACGTGATGTGGGTCGGGATGCCCATCGGCGAAGCGAAGATGTCGATCTCCGTCTTGAGCGAGTTGAACAGGAGCAGCACGATCGGGAACGCCAGCATCGCAATCGACATCACGACCGCAACATGCAGTAGCACCTGCTTCACCGGATGGAGTCTCACTGCAGGACCTCCCGGATGTACAGGATGACGGCGGTCAGAAGGACGAGGAGGATGATGATGCCGATTGCCGCCCCGTAGCCCGCTTGGTAGTACATGAACGCGTTCTGATAGGCGTAGAGCGGCAGCGTCATCGACGCGCTCCCCGGGCCTCCCTTGGTGAGCACGAAGACGATGTCGAACGAGTTGAACGTCCAAATCGTCTCCAGCGTCAACACGATCAGGACGACCTTCTTGATGCTCGGAAGGATGACGCGCAGCTGGGCCTGCAGATAGCTCGCCCCGTCGATCGCCGCCGCTTCGATGACCTGATGGTCGATCGATTGCAGCCCGGCGAGGAGCATGATCGTGACGAACGGTATTCCCAGCCAAGTATTGGCGATGATGCAGGTCCACAAGGCGAGCTGCGGGCTGGTCAGCCACGTCGGGGGGTTGGCGATACCGGCCGACGCAAGCACCGAGTTGAGCGGCCCGTTGGCGAGGAAGATGTATCGCCAGGTCAACGAGATGACCACGCCAGGCAGCGCCCAGGGGACCAGTGTCATCGTGCGAAACGCCCTTCGGAACCGCAGGTAACGAGAGTTGAGCATTGTTGCCAGGATGTAGGAGAAGAAGAACATCATCCCCACGCTGGCGACGACCCAGACGACGCTGTTGGAGAAGGCGCGGCCGAAGACCGGATCTTGGAAGAGCAGGACGAAGTTCTCCAATCCGACGAAGATGTCTTCTCTCGTGAGGGCGCGATACGCGTAGAAGACACGAGAGATGCCCTGAATCAACGGATATAGGCTAACGAGGCATAGCACGGCCAGTGCCGGCAACAGGAACGGCATCGCGTGGCGCTCCTGATCGAACCGTCCACGTCCAGCGCTCGAGCTAGTCGCCATCGTTCTCCCCGAACATCACGACCGTCTTGAGTCCGCCGGTCCTCCGGGCGAGGTCGAACCCCGCCTCCACATCATGGAACGGGACCGTACCCGTCACGATGTCGGCCACGTCCGATGTGTGCTCGCCGATCCAGGACACCGCGACACGGAAGTGGTTCAGACGAAAGCCGAAACTCCCGGTGATGGCGGTCTCCTGATAGTGGATCGAGAAGGGGTCGATCGTCAGGTGGTCTTCTTTCGGCAGACCTCCGAACAGAAGCGCGGTTCCACCGGGCGCGGTCCACGCCAGAGCCTCTTCCGCCGCTGCGCGGGTCCCGACAGCGATCAGCACCTTGTCCGCGTGCGGGCTTCCGAGCAGCCGTTCCAAGCATTGCGGCACGCTCTCCATCGACGGATCGACCACCGGCAGCCCGAAGCCGCGAACCGCGTGGATCCTCGCCGGGGCAATCTCACTGACGACGACACGCGGCGAGATCGAGCGTGCCATCAATGCAAGGAGGACGCCCATCGGACCGCCTCCGACGACGAGCACGCTGTCTCGGTCTTTCACGGAGGCCCTCTCGATCCCATTGACCACGCAGGCGACCGGCTCGGAGACCGATCCGACTGCGAAGCCGACACCGGCTGGCAAGCGGAAGGTCGCGGTCTCGACGATCTCCCGCGGAAGGAGAAGGAACTCCTGCAACGCTCCGGCGACGAACGCCTTGTTCTTGCACAGCTCGCCCAGGCCGTGTTGACAGAGGTCGCACGCTCCGCATTCGACGTAGGGTGCAGCGACGACCGCCTCACCCACTGAGAAGCCCTCGACGCCTTCTCCGACTTCGGCGACGGTTCCCGTGAACTCGTGCCCAAGAACACACGGCGGTGCGAAGTACGGATGGCCGCGGAGGTAGGCCTTCAGGTCCGTGCCGCACAAGCCAACCGCCCGCGTCTTCACGACGAGTTCTCCCGGCCCGGCACGTGGTGCCGGAGCCTCCCGATGAACGATCTTCCCGATCTCGACGAGCTCTGCGATCTTCATCCGTGTGGAAACGATGCTCCGTCCTTCCTCGGGGTCGGGTTTCGAGGCGACATCGACTCGGTCTGCGGTCTCGGCTTGGCCATCCGTCCGACCTTCTCCCTTCCGCTGTCCTGCCGGGGAGGCCGCTACTGTAGCCCCATCCTTCGGAGGAACAGATTCCCCTGGACCGTCGCGTTGTCCAGCGCGGCATCCAGGTCCTGATCTCCAAGGATGACCAGCTCAATCTGGGGAATGAACGACTGCCACTCCCAAGAGAAGAACCCGAACATGTGCGGCTTGACGTCCCTGGCGTAGGGAAGCCACTGATAGGCGACGTTCCACTGCCCCTCCTCGGCTTGGAACTCCGGGCGTGCGAGCGAAGACTGCCGGATCGGGAACAGCCAGTCGGCGTATGCCAGTCGCGCCTGGTTCTCGGTATTGGTGAAGTAGGCGAGGAATTGGGCCGCCTCTTCCTTGTGCGGCGATCCTGAGTAGATCCCGACTGCCTGCGGGTCGGCTTCGCTGATCTGTTGCTTCGGCCCTCTCACCTGGAGCATCCCCCAGTCGAGCTCCCCTCTCGTCAGCCGTACGATCCAGCTTCGCACCCAGCAGCCGTAGCTGAACATGGCGTATTTCCCGGTTTTGAATCCCTGCAGCAGGCTCATGAAGTCGTAGCTCAACACCTCCTCCGACATGACCTGGTCTACGACGACCAGGTCCGTGTAGAAACCGATCGCCTCGCGAGCGCTCTCATCGATCTCGACGTGCCATGTCCCGTCGTCATGCCGGACGAGAACGTGGCCCTCGTTCTGCTCGACCAGGCACCACCAGAGCCGTTGCTCCAGCGGAGAGAGCAGGCCCCACGTGGTGACGTTCCCGCTCTCGTCACGGACCGTCAACTGCAACGCGTAGTCCCGGAGCTGTCCCCACGTGATCATTCCATCTTCGGGGACCGCGATCCCGGCATCGGCGAACAGCGTCTTGTTGTAGAAGATGACGAGGGTCTCTTGGAGGAACGGAATGCCGTAGATCGTCTCCTCATCGCTCACACCGGACCAGTGCTTCTCCGGGATGTCCGTGAGGATCTCGTCGTCGAGATAGCCGTTGAGCGGCTCGACGAATCCCATCAGGCCGTACTCGTAACACATGACCGAGTCCTGATGGAAGATGTCCGGAGCCTGTCCCCCTTGAAAGCTTGTCAACATGAAATCGTCGATGTTCTCCCACGCTTGAGAGATGATCTCGACCTGTATGCCCGGATGCTCCTCGTTCCATTCCTTCACGATCGCCCTGACTTCCTTGACCGTGTCTGCTTGCCACGCCGGTGTGAGAAACGTCAGATGAACCTGTCCCCACACTGCGCTCGCCATTCCTGTGAGACACAGTACTGCAGCGATGATTGCAGCCCATCGTTTCATCGCAGGACCTCCCGTCCCGTTTTGGTTCTATTCCGTGTAGACGGTGAAGAAGACCTCGTCGTACCCCTTGATCGGAGCGGCACTCGTTGGGCGATACATTCCCACAATCCCGATCAGGTCGTTCCGAGCCACCGCGTAGGGAAACCCGCTGATGATAATGGTCTTCGTCCCATCGGACGCGGAGAGATCCGAACCCATGGTGGCTCGCACGACAAGCTCGGGCGCCGCGACGGTCCGCCCTTGATAGACGTCCGCATGCGCCATGATGTCTTCAAGGGAGATGCTGGGGTTGGCGACGTAGATCTCGCGGACGCCTGTCACCGATCTGGTGTCCTCCATCGCAAACTCGACGGTGAGGGTGTGATAGCCGACCGAGAGCGTCGAGACGTTCAGATTGGCCGAGGCGCTGCTCCAGAGTCCGTTGTCGATGACGGAAGCGACCCTCACGGACGGGCCATCGTCCCAACGATAGCTTGCTGCAACTGCGGGTCCCCACACTTGCGCGTGCAGCCGCTCGGCCCACATGAGCACGGCCTCTCTTGGCCTGGCGAACCAGATCCCCTCTTCGCCGACGTCACGCCAGATGCTGTCAAGGTTCCCGTGCTGCATCCGAAAGACGCGATATCCGAACCCGCTGCCGTCCGCCGCCGGACCTTCCCACCACGCAGCGCACAGTGCGCCGGACGTCAATTCGTAGAACGGCTCCTCCTGAAGCACGGCGTTCGTGTGCCAGTGCCCGTCGATCAGCGCTGTGATCCCGGTTTCGGCGAGCAGGCGGGTTAGCCCCTCGTTCTCGGCCGTCTTCACCCAGTCGGGAGTCGGCTCGTGGCAGAACACGAGGATCGGCATGTTCGGGGCGACGTGCATCAAGTCCTGTTCGAGCCAAGCAAGCTGCCGTGCATCGATGGTGTAGACAAGGCTGGTTCCCTCAAGCTGCTGTGTGTCGAGAACGACGCAGTGCGTTCCCTTGATGTCAAACGAGTAGTACGTCGGACCGAAGTACGTCTCGTAGACCGACTTTCCGATCGCCTCGTCTCGGACGACGTCGTGATTCCCGATCGCTGCGTAGAACGGCGCATCGAAGGATCCTCCAAACTCCGTCGCCATGTAGTCCATCCACTTGTCCACGAGAGCGACATCGGGACGCTTGGAATCGGCGACGATATCGCCGGTCATGATGACGAAATCCGGGGACATGGCGTTCACTTCCCCCACGGTCCCATCCAGGATTCCGGCTGGGAGCACTGCCATCTCCCGATCGTAGAACGCCTCTTTGAATTCCGCCGGGTCGGGCGCGTAGTGAGGGTCGGAGAGTTGGACGAAGACCAATGCCCCCCCGTCCTCCGCTCGCTCCAACGGGAAGTCGTAGGCGCCTTCCGCCTCCACCGGGAGATACCACGCCGCTCTCGCGGCGGTCCCCGTCGGCACCGTCACGAACACGAACCTCGCGTCGCTTGCCATCGGCAAACTGAAGCGTCCTTCTTCGTCCGTCAGGACGACGGTCACTCCGTCGCTGACCGGCACGTTGGCGCATCCTTGATCGCTGCCATCCAGCACAGCGTTCCCGTTCTCGTCGATGAAGACGACACCCTCAGCCGACTCAGCTTGGACGAACACGGGCCAAATCGCCAAGACGAGGATCAGGATCAGTCCCGGTATCGGGCTCCTCCAACTGCCATTCATGTCAACCTCCTTACGCTTCGATGCCTCATTTGACGGCTCCTCCTGTAAGACCCGACACAAGATACCGCTGTCCGAGCATGAACAACAGCAGCGCCGGCAACGTCGCAAGCAGGGCGGCGGCGCTCAGTGGCCCCCAGCGCACGAGCCCCCCTGTTCCCAAGAAGCGCGACAGAAACACGGGCAGTGTGAACAGCAGCTCGTCGCGCGTGATGATCAGAGCGAAGAAGAACTCATTCCACGAGAGCAGGAAGGAGAACGTCGCCACGGCGAGCAGGCCGGGAACGGCCAGGGGGAGGATAACGCGGGTCAGCGCGCGGGCGTGGCTGCATCCGTCGATCATCGCTGCCTCCTCAAGCGCAACCGGAATACGATCGAAGTAGCCCTTCAGAAGCCAGATGCTGAACGGCATGCTGAAGCTCGTGTGCATAACGATGAGTCCCGTGTGCGTGTTGAGGAGCTTGTACACGCGGAACACGGCGAAAACACCCAGTACCATGATGATTCCTGGGAACGCTTGGGTGGCGAGGAGCCAGACCGAGAACAACCCCTTTCCGCGAAATCGGAACCGCGACATCGCGTACCCGGCGGGAGCGGTCACCGCCAGGGTCAAGCAGACCGTAATGCCGGCGACAACGAAGCTGTTCCGCAGATTGACCATGAACGTGCTGGCGCCGAAAATTTCATCGAAGTTCTCCCCCGTGACGTTGCCGGGCACGCCGACCGGTGCTTGCATGATCTCCCCCTCGGATCGCACGGAGTTCAAGAACATCAAGACGAGCGGGAAGGTCAGCAGCACGACGTACACAAGCGCCACGAAGTGGAGCAGAGCACGCTTCGATCGGGAGAGCCTCATTCCAGCACCTCTCGGACGTAGAGGACGATCAGAACCAGCAGGCAGGCCATGATGACGATGCCGACGGCCGCGGCATACCCCAGCTGGTAGTAGAAGAACGCATTCTGGTAGGCGAACAGGGGAAGTGTGAGTGTGGCGTTGCCGGGGCCGCCGCGCGTGAGAACGAAGACAATGTCAAACATGTTGAACGTCCAGATGCTCATCAGCGTCACGACGATAAGGACGATCTTCTTCATGACCGGCAGCGTGATGCGGAACAGCGTTTGCAGGAAGCTGGCTCCGTCGATCGCCGCGGCTTCGTACAGCGATCGTTCCACGGACTGAAGGCCGGCGAGCAGCATCACCGTCATGAAGGGGATGTTCATCCACACCGTCACCATGATGCAGGCCCACAAGGCCACGCCGGGATCCAGCAGCCACGACGGCGGGTGGGCGATGCCCAGAGCGCTGAGCATGGCATTCAGCGGGCCTTGCTCGGCCAGCATGTATCGCCACGTCAGCGCGACGACCACCGGCGGCGTGGCCCACGGAATGAGGACCAGACTTCGGAACACTCTCCGAGCGATCAGCTCCTTCGAGTTCAGGACCAGGGCGAGGATCAGGGCGAGGACGAACTGGGCGCTCACGCAGGTTGCCACCCACACGAGGCTGTTGACGAACGCTCTGATGAAGAGCTCGTCCTGCAGCAACAGCTGGAAGTTGCGGATTCCCGTGAAGGTGAAATCTTGTGAGAGAATGCGGAACGAATGCAACGAACGCACCATGCCGTTGAGAAACGGGTAGAGATTGATCGCGCCCATGATCAGGAGCGTCGGCACGAGAAACGGCAGAGCGCGACGTTCCTCCCTGAATCCGTTTACACTGGCAGGCGGCATCGAAGCGCGCTCCCCTCTCGGTTGTGGTGCGCGAAGCAGTGCCTCGCGCCGTGGTGTGCTTCTGCGGCCCCGGACGTCATGATGCGCCGTGGCTGTCTCGGGCCGTCCTTCGAGTGTTCATGAGATGGAAGCGGGCAGGATCCGCTGCCCGCCCCCATCACTCCGCGGATCAGTACTCGATCCGCACTGCGACAACCCACCACGCCCAGTTCTCCGGTGGGTACAGCTCCTCCAGCGTAGGATAGGCGTTGTACGGGTAGGCCACCTTGACCGGACCGCCGAGGCTCTCAACGAGCGCCTCGCCGTCGCCATCCAGCACGAGCATGATCGGATAGGCGAGCGCGTCGGCGATCTTGATCTCGAATTCCTTCTCGTCCGAGGCCACGAGCACGACCTTCTCGGCCCCCAGCGGGAAGCCGACGTACTCGAGCAACGTAGAAAGGAGCACACCACCGTAGGTGCTGTCCCCCATCCACGGGTCCGTCACCAAGTACTCCACCGTCGGAAGAGCCCTAAGCATCGCCTCATCGAGCACGAACGTCCCGTCGCTGTTGGTCAAGGCAATCGCACCCGAAACCGTCAAGACGACGTCACCAGCCGGTTGCGGCGCATCCTTGGCGGATGCGGCAACCGCTAGCAGCCCCACAACCAGCACGACCATTGATAGTCGGACACACGCTTTCATCCTGCTTTCCTCCTTTGTCTTGCTGTCCATCTCATCACGCGTCTCGACCCACGTCTGCCGTCCTCACATCACCTCCTCATTGCGTCCTGCCAGTGGAAAGGCCTCTACTGGAGTCCCGTCTTTTGCAGGTACTCGTTCCCGTTCTTCTCGATCGCGTCGATCGCGTCCTCGAAACTCTTGCGACCGAGCATCACCTGTTCCAGCTCCGGCACGATGACGCGCATGTCGAACGCGATGATCGTGGGCATTCGCGGAAGGACGTCCGCGCTGTAGTCCAGCCAGCTCTGTGCCAGATCCCACTGGTACTCCTCCTCACCGAATCGAGGATCCGCCTGCCCGGAAACGCGGGCCGGGAAGATCCAGTCCGGATAGGCAATCTCCACGACGTTGTCTCTGCTGGAGATAAAGTCGAGGAACATCGCCGCCTCGGCTTTGTGTTCGGAGCCCGCCCACATGCCGTGGGCCTGAGGCCCGCCGGACGTGATGTTGTTGACCGGCCCTCGCAAGTGCAGCATGCCCCAGTCGACGTTGTCCCACTGGACGAGGATGCGGCGGTTCCAACACCCGAAGATGATCATCGCGTAGCGCTGCTGAGAGAAACCGCTCATGAGGTAGGTGTAGTCGCTGCTGATCGCTTCCGGCGCCATGACGTTCCATTCCGTGACGAGGTCGCAGTAGTACTTGAGCGCCTCACGTGCCGCGGCGTCGACTTGCACATACCACGTGCCGTCCTCGCGCCGATGAACGACCTCCCCGCCGTTCTGGGTGATCAGCATCCACGGGAATTTCTCCATGACGGAGGCCATCAGTCCCCAGGTGGTGACCTGCCCAGTCTCATCGCGCACCGTGAGCCGCTGCGCGTACTCGGCCAGCTGTTCCCAGCTGGCCTCCGAGTTCTCCGGGACTTCAATGCCCGCCTCTTGGAAAAGCGTGCGGTTGTAGAAGACGGCGTGCGTCTCCACGAGAAACGGGTAGCCATAGATGGTTCCGTCGTAGTCGCTCGCACTCTCCCACATCCATTGGGGGACGTCCGCGAGCGCCTCGTCGGACAGGTGAGCGTTGAGCGGCTCTGCGAAGCCCAGGACGCCGTACTCGTAGCACATCACGGCATCCTGATGGAAGATGTCCGGAGCGTCCCCGCCGAGGAAGCTGGTCAGCAGGAACTCGTTCGCCGCCGCCCACGATCCCCACACGATCTCGACCTGGATGTCGGGGTGCGTGTCGTTCCATTCCTTGACGGTCTGCCGGACGGCCTTCACGACGCCGGGTTGCCAGGCCAACGTGTAGTATTGGATCGTCACGGGCGTGCTGGCTACCAGCCATGAATTCAAGAACACGATGAAGCACAGAACGAACATCCCTGCCAATACGAAGCGACGGGGCTTTCTCATCGGGCAGTGCCTCCCTTTCTTCCCACTCCGTGTACCACCTGCACCAGCTCCTTGACCGTCTGACGAGGGTCATCGGCTCCGAAGACATTCCGGCCAAACGCAATGCCCGCCGCTCCGTGTCCGATCGCGTGAGCTGCTAGCTCCGTCGGATCGGCGGACTTCGGACCGCCCGCAGCAAGAAACGGCGCGCCGCAGCCGTGGATGACCTTCTCGTCGGCGTCGGTACCAGTCGTGTAGGCCTTGATGATGTCCGCCCCCAGTTCGTGGCCGACGCGGGCGGCCAATCCGATCCAGTCCGCATCCTGGAATCGCTCGGGATCGACCGGCAGCATCTCGGCGATGAGCGGCATCCCGAACCGGGAGCACGCCTCGGCGATCTCCGTAAGGAGCGCCAGTGAGGCCGCTTCTCCCTTTCCCCCAATGAAGCCCATCGCGATCACTGCGTCCGCTCCGAGAACGACGGCCCGCTCGATACTGCACACGCTGCGGTGATAGTCGAACGACGGGTTCCGGTCGGTGCTCGCCCCGGTGACTCGAACCACGAGGGCGCACTGCCCGGCGTAGACCGAGGCGCATGCGCTGGCGGCTCCCGGGTTGAGGATGATCCCATCCGCGCCTCCGGCGACCACGTTCTCGATGATGGACGGCATCGACTCGAGTCCCGGAAGCGCTCCGTGAAACTGCGCGTGATCCAGCGCGACAAGGACAGAGTGCTTGTCCGCTCGAAAAAGCCTCGCAAGCCGCACACACTTCCCCGTCATCCCCCACTCCTTTTCAGATCTCGGCACGTACCGCCGCGAATCAAGGTCGCTTTCACTTGAGCGCCCTTTCCCTCTCCATCGAGCAGAAGCGTTGCAGCCGCCCGGCCCAGCTGATGTATCGGCACCTCGACCGTCGTCAGCTCCGGGTGCATGAACGTTGCGTACGGCACGTGCGGAACGTGATCGAACCCGGCGACGCCGAGATCCCGCGGGACCGATCTCCCACGTTCCTCCGCGGCTCGAAGCACACCGAATGCCATCATGTCGTTCGCTGCGACAATGACCTCTGCGGCCTGTTCATCAAGGATGTCCATGGCGCAGCGGTGGCCGGAATCGAACGTGAAATCGCCGTACCGAAGGGCTGCGAAGCCAACGCCGTTCGATCGAAGAGCTTCCCGAAATCCCGCGAGGCGGTCCCTGCCGGTGCTAACTCCCTCGGGTCCTGCGACGTAGGCGACTTGGCGGTACCCCAGACTCAGGATGTACTCCGCCAGCTCGTGGCTCGCCCGACGATTGTCAACCTCGACTGCAGGTAGACCAGGGATCTGCCTGTCCGTCGCCACGATGCGGACGCCATGTTCGGCGAAGCGAAGGATTCTCGCCTCGTCCGGGAGGCTCACAGGGGCAAGCAAGACACCTTCCACGTCCTCCGACAGCAACATGTCGAGATACCGACCCTCGCGCTCCTTCTGGTGGTTGCTGTCGCAGATGAGCGTGGTGAATCCTCGCTCGAAAGCGGCCGATTCGATCCCCCGAACCAGCAAGGCGAAGTAGAGGTTGGTGATGTCAGGAATGACGACGCCGAGAGTCCTTGTCCCCACACGCCGCAACGTTTGCGCTGCCTTGACCGGCGTGTAGTTGAGTTGTTCGATCGCTTCCAGGACTCTTTGCTTGGTCTGCGGACGCATGTGCTTCTCGCTGTGCCCGTTCAGCACTCGGGAAACAGTGCTCGGGGATACGCCGGCGTAGGCGGCCACTTCTCGGATGGTTGCTCTTCGTTTCATCTGAGAACGTTTTCCGAAATCGTTTTCCCAACGTAGCACAAACATCGCTCCAAGTCAATATCACGCATTGCCGCACCAAGAGGATACCTGGCAAGGGATCGTTGCCTCAGCCAAGAAAGGTACTCGAAATCGGCGGTGGGGCAACGGTGACGCGTTCCCGAAACACGGAAGAGGGAGGAGACATCGATGGGACTGAGGATGAAGCATCGACAGGCGATACCGAAGCAGACGGCGCCGGAGTGCAACCGTGCAGCAAAGAGGCGGGAGAACGCAGTATTCGATCCGTCAACTGAACTGACGAGTTGCGGCCGTTCGGGGAACGCGCGGGTGCTGCGACGGCGGGCACGATGGATCGTTGTGGGCCGAGGAGTCGTCGAAGCCGTCCAAGTGACGTCGGACGAGGATGAGCGGACGAAACGAAGCGAGAGCAAGCGGAAACGGCGAGGGCGTCTTACCGCTGGGCGCTCCTATCGTGCACCATGCCCGAAGAGGCAAAGCAGGCATTCAAGCGGGTCCGCGCGACGCGCAATCCGGCGAAGCTGAATCGGGAGGTCAACCGGTGGTAGGATCGGCCAGATGAGCTTGCCCGGCCGGAACACAAGACCGCTGAGAACGCCAACGCGAGTGCGTTTCTACGTGAGGCAGCAGGGGGCTACTAGATCCTGGCGTGTCGGTCGCTTCAGTGGGCGAGTCGATCGCCGGTCAGCGGATTCGCCCAGGAACTCCGTCGTTTGGCAGGTCGATCCTCAGCCCAACACTCGCCGCACACTCCTTTCAACGACCTCCTGAGCCGGCACGCGGTTCGGCAACTCAAGGGGGCTTCTTCCGAGCGAGCCTCAGGTTGAAGACGGAGCCGCAATCCTCGGGAAGACAGGCGGGCTCGCACGTGCCGCCGCAAGGATCGAGGCGCGTCCGAGACGTCACGCCAGCTGCCAGTCGCAGACGATCTCCTCCAAGAGCTTCATGCCTCTTCCTCTTTCCGCTTGCGGAGGTCGAGATCCGGGGCGTCTCTCATCACGGGCCTGCGCCTACTTGATGTTCAGCAAAACGATGGAGACGATCACACCGACGGCGAGCAGGCCGAGGACGAGCGGAGAGAACAGCTGGAAGAGGGCGATGATCAGCGCCACGATGTCCTTCCGATCGAGTTGCGGCGGCTTCGCGTCCGTCACGGCCGCGCGCCGCTTGCCGAGCCACCGCCGCAGCCTAGCCATGGTGATGGTAGCAGGCGACCAAGTGGCCGCTCCCGATGTCGATCAGTTCCGGCGGAGCTTCCT
>Ga0180438_10001963_pt1 | contig 34924 bp, 30 predicted proteins | sample SS_ome_12_FD_132455 | JGI IMG/M metagenome (GOLD analysis project Ga0180438, IMG submission 132455) | Hypersaline lake sediment archaeal communities from the Salton Sea, California, USA - SS_3_D_2 metaG | ecosystem: Environmental > Aquatic > Non-marine Saline and Alkaline > Hypersaline >... | reverse complement strand
TTGATGCATGGGGCAAGTATCGTAGCCTGGAATTCTATATCGCCCTCCACTGCTGGGGTAGGTGCTGAAGGCGAATGTGACGCATGGACCGGATATCGCGAAACTCGTGTAACCCAACCACCTCTTGACAATTGGCATAAGGTAGAGTATTATTAGGTAGGCGAACTTCACCTGGCACACACCTTCTCGCAAGGAGGAGAGACAATGCAACGCAGAGGAAGATTCTTCATTATCCTGGGAGCGGTGCTGCTGGCCCTTGCTATCTTGGGGGGAGTGTTTATCGTGGTCTTGCAGGGTCTGGGCCGTGCTACTCCTGAAACGCCAGCTGCAGAAGCCCCGGTACCAGGGGCTACCGAAGTCGCTCCTGAAACGAGAGACGTCGTCGTTGCCCTGCAGAACATTGGTGAGGGCGAAAGGATACGGCGCGAGGCAGTGGGCCTCATCCCCAAGGAGGCGGCCAAGCTGCCGGAGCATGTGTTCAACAGCGTGGACGATGTGGTGGGCAAGTTGGCCCGGCGAGACATCAACCAGAAAGACGTACTGGTGTCTGACATGATCATCGCTGTCGAAGACGTGCAACGTTTGGGTTGGCGGGCTTCTCCCCTTATCCCTGAAGACCGGGTGGCAGTCGCCTTTCCGGTGAGCCAGCTCTCGTCGGTGAACTATGCCATTCATCCCGGTGACCGGGTAGACGTCGTCGCGTGTGGTGCCTTCATAGATGTGGATGTGGACACGCAGATCAAGTCACCTGTCATCTACACCGGCGACGAGTCTTGCCAGGCGGGCTGCCAGCCAGTTGGCGAGCAGGTACAGCGAATTTTCTGCCAGCTCATGGTGCAAGACGCCGGGGTGCTGGGCGTGGGCGTGTGGGGCCAGCCGCAGCAGGCAGCGGCTGAAGGAGAGACGCCAGAAGGCGCGTCCGAAGGAGGAGAAGGTGCTGGTACTGGTCAGCTACCCACATCGTTCGACACGATCATCGTGATGGTTTCTCCTCAGGACTCAGTGGTGTTGATGTATCTCCTGCAGAACGATTTCGTCATTGACTTGGCGCTTCGTGCGGTCGAGGCGGCAGATCCGCACGAGACCGAGCAGGTGACATTAGAATATATCATGGCCCGGTTCCGCATATCGTCGCCTACCAAGCTGCCTTACCGCTTGGAGGCGATGCAGCCAGTGGGTGCCATCCCTCTCCCGGAGCCCACCGGTGGGCAATAATCATTCGGCGGGGGGTTGAGCGAGCATGCTGACCCGTTCAGTTCTGCTTGCCACTTTGGGGGGTGTTGAACACTGAACGACAGGATGGGCCAACGGGGTGTCTGGCCCCCTAGGAGGTGATGCCGTCTATGGCCGACGAAAAAATCCGCGTGTTGATAGTGGACGACATAGCGGAGACGCGCGAGAACCTGAAGAAACTCCTTTACTTTGAGACGGATATCGAGGTCGTCGCCGCGGCTACCTGTGGCGAAGAGGGAATCAGCCTGGCCAAGGAGTTTCAGCCGGACATCGTGCTGATGGATATCAACATGCCGGGACTGGACGGTATCGCGGCCACCGAGGCCATTACCCAGGAAGTGCCCTTCTCGCAGGTCATCATGATGTCCGTCCAGGGAGAGTCGGACTATTTGCGGCGTTCCATGCAGGCTGGTGCTCGCCAGTTCCTCATCAAGCCCTTCAGCAGCGATGAACTGGTGTCCACCATCCGGCAGGTGTACGAACTGGGGACCCGGCGGCCGATGTCTGTTGTGCAACCGATGGGTCCAGGCTATGAGACTGGTGCGCGCGGAGCGCCCTCTGAAGGGGGTAAGGTCATCGCCGTTTTTAGCCCCAAGGGAGGGACTGGATGCACGGTTGTGGCGGCCAACCTGGCTGTGGCGCTACAGAAATTGCAGGAAGAACAGAATAGGCAAGTGGTGCTGATGGATGCCAGTCTCCAGTTTGGCGATGTGGGTGTCATGATGATGCTAAAAGCGGAGCGTAGCATCGCCGATCTCGCCCCGCACGTAGACGAACTGGATCAGGACCTGTTCGAGAGTACACTCGTGGCGCATACCTCCGGGGTCAAGTGCCTTTTGGCTCCCCCCCGCCCGGAAATGGCAGATCTGATTCTTTCCGACCATATTCCGACTATTCTAAACGAATTGAAGCGCTATTTTGACTACATCGTCGTCGATACTTGGAGTTTTCTGAACGATCTGGTGCTGAATGTGCTGGACAACGCCGATCGAATCGTGTTGCTGGCGACTCCCAATATCCCTTCTCTCAAGAATACCAAGTTCTTCTTTGAGGTCACAGAAGCTCTGGAATACCCTTCGCAAAAGATTCTCCTCGTGCTTAACAAGATGGATCGCTCCAGCCGTATCTCGGCCAAGGACATCGCGGCAAGCCTCAAGCACGAGATCGCTGGAGAGATCGTCTTGGACGGGCGAGCGGTTGCACATTCCATCAACCGGGGCACACCACTCGTTCTGATGGATCGAAAATCGCCCACCGTGCAAAGCATCGTGGATCTAGCACGCTACGTGGTTGACAGCCTGCAAGTTGTTGAGGAAGAGGTGAGAGAAGAAAAGCACAGCGTCGACCAACGATCCGGACGAAAGATGGGACGTCTCTTGGGCTGACAGCAGGCGGACCAGCAGTTCACTAGATTGAAGGAGGATGAGAGTTATGTCTCTCTTGAAACGCATTGGACAGAACCAGCCGATCGAGACAGAGTCACCGTCCAGGATGCGCGAATTGCGGGTGCGCCGCCAGCCTATGGCGCCAGCTCGCGACACTTACTACGACATCAAGGGCCGGGTTCAGAACAGGCTCATTGCCGAGCTTGATCCCAAAATGGACGTTTCACGAACCGAGGAGGTTCGCGCGACCATCGAGGAGCTGTTTGACGCCATCTTGAACGAGGAAAACATCATCCTCAGCCGGGGTGAGCGTCAGCGCCTCTTTGAGCAGATCGTGGCCGAGATCCTGGGGCTTGGTCCGCTGCAGCCTTTGTTGGCTGACGCCACCCTTACCGAAATCATGGTCAACGGGGCTGAAAACATCTATGTCGAGCGGGAGGGCAAGATCGAGAAGACAGACTTGCATTTCGAGTCGGACGACCACCTGATGCGCATCATAGATCGCATCGTCGCACCGTTGGGCCGGCGCATTGACGAAAGTTCCCCCTACGTTGACGCTCGTCTAGCCGATGGCTCGCGTGTCAATGCCGTCATTCCACCTATCTCCCTGATGGGGCCGACGCTGACTATTCGCTTGTTTTCCAAGATACCGTTTACCACGGACAACCTGATCGAGTTCGGCACTCTCACGCCAGAGTCAGTCGAGTTCCTGCGCGCTTGTGTCCTTGCCCGGCTCAACATCGTCATTTCTGGTGGTACCGGATCCGGGAAAACGACGCTGTTGAACGTCCTGTCTGGCTTTATCCCGGGTGATGAGCGGATCATTACTATTGAGAACGCGGCTGAACTCCAATTGAACCAGGAGCACGTGGTTCCGCTGGAGTCTCGCCCGCCCAACATCGAGGGCAAGGGAGAGATCAACATCCGCGACTTGGTAGTGAACAGCTTGCGCATGCGTCCCGATCGTATTGTGGTGGGGGAGTGCCGTGCTGGCGAGGCACTGGACATGCTTCAGGCCATGAACACGGGCCACGATGGCTCTCTGACCACCGCGCACTCTAACAGCCCGCGTGACACGCTGGCCCGTCTCGAAACGATGGTCCTCATGGCGGGCATGGAGCTACCGGTGCGGGCGATCCGTGAACAGATCTCGTCGGCCATAGATCTCATCGTGCATGAGGAGCGGATGAGAGACGGCACCCGCAAGGTGGTGAACATCAGCGAGGTGCAAGGAATGGAAGGTGACATCATTGTCATGCAAGATGTTTTCAGCTTCCACCAGTCAGGCATCGAAGCTGGCAAAGTGATTGGGCGATTGCGTCCTACCGGCATCCGGCCCAAATTCATGGAGCGCATCGAGCAGGCCAACATCCATCTGCCTCCAAGCATCTTTGGCGTAGGAACGCGGAGAGGTTATTCATAGGAAGCGCTTGGACTCCTGGTGTGGAGAAGAACCGGGGCACGACAGGAAGCTGACATGCGTTGTATGCTCCTTGATGGGTCCCGCGGAAGGGAGGTGGCCAGGTGAACCCTTTTGTCATAGGTGTGGGATTATTTGCCCTTGCGGCCGTTGGCAGTATGGCCGCTGGCTTTATTCTCACCAGACGAGAAAGCGATCTGACCGACCGTCTTGACAGCTTCACAGCCGTCGCGGAAGTGGCTGACGTCTCCGGGGAAGAGAGGAGAGGGCGCAGAGCGCGCAGAGAAGAACGGGTTCTCAGCCGCCTCGCTGAGGGACTGGACAAGAGGTTGTCCCGACGTGGTATGGGTACCAGGATCTCTGCTCAGTTGGCCCAGGCCAATATGCGCCTGACAGTGACCGAATACCTCATCATTAATGTCCTTTGCGTCGTCGGAGCCTTTTTGGTGGGAAACTTGATGTTCGGCACGTGGGTGCTGGCGACCTTTGCTGCCATCGGTGGTTTTTTCCTTCCTCGCTTGTACGTTGGTTTTGTCAAGCGCCAACGGTTGCACAAATTCGACGATCAATTGGGTGATACCATCAATCTGTTGGTCAATGGGCTCCGATCGGGCTACAGTATGTTGCAGGCCATGGAAACCGTGTCCAGGGAGCTCCCTGCACCCGTCTCCGAAGAATTTGCCCGGGTGGTGCAGGAGGTGGGCCTGGGATTGACCTCCGAGCAGGCTCTCAACAACATGCTGCGGCGAATCCCAAGCGAAGACCTGGACTTGATGATCACGGCCATCAACGTCCAGCACGAAGTTGGCGGCAACCTGGCCGAGATCCTGGACATCATCAGTTATACCATTCGGGAGCGGGTTCGCATCAAGGGTGAAATTCGGGTTCTCACAGCGCAGGGGATGATCTCGGGCTACATTATCACTTTTCTGCCCATTATCTTGTCGTTGGTGCTGTTCATGATGAATCGGACCTACCTGATGCGGATGGTCGAACATATCTGTGGCTGGATCATGATTGGCGTCGCGGCTTTTGGCGTCGTCACCGGGTTTATTGCCATCCAGAAAATCGTGCGCATCGAAGTGTAGCCTGTGGAGGACGTCGGAAGGTCGGAAGAGAGAGGTGAGACATGTCCGTAACGACTATTATTGCTGGGCTACTGTTGCTGGTGGCACTGGCGATCGGCATCTACCTGGCCCTCCGCCAGCCGGGCGAGGAAGAGGTGCTGCGCCAGCGAATGCAGGAGTATGGAGAGCGCGATATTTCTGCTACCCTGGAAGAGATCGAACTCTCTTTACCGTTTGCCCAACGGGTCCTGGTGCCTGTCGTGCAAAAGGGCGCAGCCCTCGTCGCTCGCCTCACCCCGGTAAACATGCTGGAGACAACGCGGCACAAGCTGGAAGTGGCCGGGCGGCCGGGGAATTTGGGTCCGGCTGAGTTCATCGCCATACGTTTCATTGCTGCTGTCGTATTGGGCGGGCTAACCCTTTTTCTGTTTCTGAGGACTTCGGGACGGGCTGCCCAGTATCGCTTTTTGTTTCCTCCTCTTATGACCGCCTTTGGCTTCTTTATGCCAGTCATCTGGCTGGGGAGCAAGACGTCAACACGACAGAACGAGATCGTCAAAGCGCTGCCAGATGCGTTGGACCTGTTGACCGTTTGCGTTGAGGCGGGACTCGGCTTTGATTCCGCCATGGCCAAGCTCACGGAAAAGTGGGATGATGTGCTGGCCTTGGAGTTTGGCCGTGTCCTTCAAGAGATCGGACTGGGCAAACTCCGGCGGGTAGCCTTGCGTGACATGGCCGATCGCATGGAAGTGCCAGATGTCACCACCTTTGTCGCGGCTGTGATCCAGGCCGAGCAGTTGGGCGTGAGCCTGGCCAAGGTGCTGCGCATTCAATCGGATCAGATGCGTCTGCGGCGTCGCCAGCGCGCGGAAGAAAAAGCTCACCAGGCAGGGATAAAGATGCTCATCCCGATGGTCGTCTTGATCATTCCCTCCTTGTTCATCATTCTGTTAGGCCCGGCCGTGCTGATTTTTATGGAGTCGGGTATCTTTTAAAGACGCGCTGCTGCGATGCGGGGGATTCGTGGAGATTCTGGGCGTAGCGCGAAACATTTGGGCTGACCTGCTGTCGCTGCTCTTTCCTGTGCGTTGTGTAAACTGCGATCGGTCTGGCAGTCTGTTGTGCAACGAGTGTCAGCGGAAGATCGAGTTCGTCTTGCCCCCACTTTGTCCTCGTTGTGGCTCTCCCTCGTCCAACAATCAATTTTGCCATCAGTGCCAGCAGGCTGCCCCGGCCATTGACGGCATACGGTCTGTCGCCTTTTTTGAGGGCCCCCTGCGTCAGGCCGTGCACGCGTTCAAGTACCGGGGCTTCCACGGCCTGGCTGCGCCTCTGTCCAGTCTGATGGTCGTCTACTGTCGTCGCCATCCTCTGCCGGTCGATGTGATCGTGCCGGTGCCCTTGCATCGCAGTCGCCTGCGGGAACGGGGCTATAATCAGGCTGCCTTGCTCGCCCAGGCGTTAGGCGCAGAGCTCGATTTGCCAGTCGGCACAGATTGGCTCGTTCGCACCCGGGCCACGCCTCCTCAGGTAGGACTGGATGCCTCTAAGCGAAAGATGAATGTGGCCGATGCCTTCCGGTGTCAGAATGGCGACGCTGTGGCTGGCTGCCGGGCGCTGTTGGTTGACGACGTGTGTACCACTGGTGCTACTCTGGAGTCTTGCAGTCTGGCCTTGCGTCAGGCCAGGGCTCGATCTGTGTGGGCCCTTACGTTGGCCAGGGCGCGATAGCCTTGGCGATCTAGACACTGCCCAGGGCGTCGGTGTCGAGCATCTTTGTATCGAAGTAGAGATTAGTTGAGACTTTTACAGAAAGGAGCTACCTATGCAGCTCATCATTCAGGGCAAAAACATTGAGGTGACAGATCGCTTGCGAGAGTATGTCGAAAAAAAGGTCAGCCGGCTGGATCGCTACATGCCGGATATTGACGAGGCTCGCGTAGAGCTTGCGACAGAGAGCGCCCGCAGTGCAGAGCACCGCCAGGTTGCCCAGTTGACTCTGCGTGCCAAGGGCAAGATTCTGAGAGCCGAGGAGCGGACGGAGGATATCTTTTCTGCCATTGATGTCATGGTCAACAAGATCCACCGCCAGATTGCCCGCTACAAGGGAAAGCGTCGGGGCAGAGAGCGGGGCGTCGAGGAATTGCTGCCAGCAGATGAGTTTTACCTCGAGCCTGAAGAAGATGAGTTGGCCCGCCGCGTTGTCCGCACCAAGCGCTTTAATATGGTACCTATGGATGAGGCAGAGGCAGTTGAACAGATGGAGTTGCTAGGTCACGACTTTTTTGTCTTCTATAATGTCAACGATGACGGGGTCAATGTACTTTACCGGCGCAGGGATGGCAACTATGGCCTGATTCAACCCGTGTTGCGCTAGTGCCAGGTCACTTGTCGCAGGAGACAGGCAGTACGGCCTGGCTATTCTCTGAGGACGCCAAATGGATGGCACGCACGATGAAGATCATCTTGTTCGTCTGCACGGGCAATCTGTGCCGCTCGCCCATGGCCGAGGCGTTAATGAACGAGCAGTTGGCGGGAGCAAAAGTTCGCGCGCGGTCGGCAGGCACCTGGGCTGCCGACCGCGCGCAGCCTCCTGCCTACACAGTGCTGGTCATGGCGGAGCGAGGCCTGGACGTGCGGGGCCATCGCGCTCACAATGTCACCGCAGCGGATATGGCGTCTGCCTCGCTAGTTCTGGCTATGACCCGCCATCACGTCGAAGCTCTTCGACTGGACTTTCCTGCCCACGTCGGCAAAGTGCATTTGTTGAGCGAGATGGCTGGCCGGCACTTTGACGTCCCTGACCCCTTTGGCTCTTCTCTGGCTGTCTATCGCCAGACGGCTGACATCATTGCGGCGATCCTGGAACAGGGCTACGAGCGCATCATGGCCTACGTCATGCCAGAATGTCCAGACCCGTAGAGATGGGCAAGCTCACAGTCAAAGGGGGAGCAGCCTTGCTGTCTGCCCCAAGTTTGTCCAGGGGTTGCCATCTCGATCTGGGCAGCCTTGTGCTTCCATCAGGTGACGGGCGGTGACTAGACCTTTTCCAGTTGTGCCAGGCTGGTGACCAGTTTTTTGATTCCCCGACCGGCAAAGGCCACTGTCACCTCCTCGTCACCGCTGCGAAGGTGGGTCTCAATGACCGTGCCCTGGCCGAAGGCCGGGTGGCGCACTTTGTCACCTGCGCGGAACTCGGTCTCTGTGGCCCGGTGAGCGGGGGATCCAGATGCAATGGCGGCCCCCCGCCGGCGGGCGAACCCGGCGACCATGCCTAATTTGCCTTGCCGTGTCTCAAAGCCGTCTCGCCCGGCGACCAGGTGGCTGGGGATGTCGCGCAGGAAGCGCGACGGGACATTCATCTCGCTCTGGCCGTAGAGCGTGCGGCGGAAAGCGTGTACCAGGCAGAGCCGCTCCTTGGCCCGCGTAATGCCCACGTAGCACAACCGTCGCTCCTCTTCCATCTCTTCGGGGTCGTCAAAGGCACGGCTGTGAGGCAAAATTCCTTCCTCCAGGCCGACGATGAATACCATCGGGAATTCCAGCCCTTTGGCCGAGTGTAGCGTCAGCAGCGTCGGCGCGTCAATCGTCTCGTCCAGGTTGTCCGTGTCGGAGACCAGCGCTATCTCCTCGAGGAACGTCGTTAATCCTTCCTCCACCAGCAGCGACGCATACTCTTGGGCCACCGTACGCAGCTCCAGGATATTCTGCCAGCGATCCTCCCCTTCTTTGGTGCCGTCCTGCACCCAGCGTACGTAACCGGTGCGCTCCATGATCAGGTCCAGCAGTTCCAACATGTTAAGCCGGTCCCGTGCTGCGATCAGCTCATCCCACATATCCACAAAATCTAGCAATGCCCTCCGCGCTCTGGTTGCAAAGGGAATTTTGATCTGCTCGTCAGGTTGCGCATGGCGCGTCGCGTCTTGCGAGCTGAGGATGTGTAGCGCGCCATAGATGCTCCTACCCAGTCCATCAGCCCATCGAGCCAACGTGCCCGCCGTCTTGGCGCCAATACCTCGTGGCGGCACGTTAAGCACCCGCGCCAGACTGATGCCGTCGTTGGGGTTGTGAACCATCCGCAGATAGGCCATCACGTCCTTGATCTCACGCCGGGCGTAGAATCTCGTGGCCCCTACCAGCTTGTATGGCATGCCGGCGTAAACGAAGGCGTCTTCCAGGGCGCGGGATTGTGCGTTTGTGCGATACATCACTGCGCAGTCGCCAGGGAGTATCAACCCGTCGCCTGCCAATCGCCGGATAGTGTCGACCACGTACTGCGCCTCGTCTGCCTCGTCGTATGCTTCGTGAACGGAGACACGAGGCCCCGTGCCTTTGTCGGTTTGCAGCCGCTTGGGCGTGCGGTGAACGTTGCCCGCAATGACAGCGTTCGCCGTGTCGAGGATAGTTTGTGTCGAACGGTAGTTGCGCTCCAGCAGTACCACGCGGGTGTCGGGGAAATCCTGCCGGAAGCGGGCGACGTTGCGATAGTCCGCGCCGCGAAAACGATAGATGGACTGATCCTCGTCGCCTACGACAAAGATGTTTCGATGCGCCGCGCTTAGCAGTTGTACCAGTTCATACTGGGCCATGTTGGTGTCCTGCCATTCGTCGACCAGAATGTGCGAGTAGCGCCGCTGATACTTTTGCAGGACCTCGCCGTTCTCGCGCAAGAGATACACCGTTTGCATCAACAAGTCGTCAAAGTCCAGACCGTTGTTTTCCTGCAGGATCGCCTGGTAGCGCTGGTAAACGCGCCCGGCAATCTCTTGCCTGTAGTTGATGGGCTGGTAATCGGCCGGACGAATCAATTCGTTCTTGGCCTTAGAGATGGCGTTGAGCATGGCCCGGGGGCGATACAATTTGTCATCCAGGCCCAGTTCCTTGATCGTCTGCCGGGCTACGGCCAGTTGGTCGTCCGCGTCAAAGATGACAAAGGCGCGCGCAATAGCGGCTGCCTCGTGGTCCCGACGCAGGATGCGGACGCAGATGGCGTGGAACGTGCCGATGGTCAGGCGATCCAGCCGCGTGCCGATGAGCCGGCCCAGCCGGGTGCGCATCTCGCCTGCTGCCTTGTTGGTGAATGTCACGGCCATGATGCGCCACGGCTCCACTCCACACTCTCGCACCAGGTAGCCTATGCGGTGGGTAAGCACCCGCGTTTTTCCGCTTCCCGGCCCGGCCAGCACGAGTACTGGCCCGTCCGTCGTCTCGACCGCTTTTCGCTGCGCGGGATTCAATCCGTCGAGAATATCCTCCATGCAAGTCTCCTTGTCACCGTGCTGGTTGATGTGAGGGTACGCCCGCCTGCCATCGTCCGAGATGTGCGACACCGCTTCTCCTGAAAACCCTTGGGGTCTGACTCGGAATGACAGGTCGTCAGAATCAATGTGACAGCGTACGGGCTGCGGGCAGGGTAAAGGTAAAGACACTTCCCTGGTCCACTTTACTCTCCACTCCTACCTGCCCGTCGAGCTTGTCCACGATGCGCCGCACGATGGACAACCCTAACCCGTGTCCAGCGGTAGGAATCTGGCCGAGCTGTGTGAAGGGGGTGAACAGTCGAGCCAGGGCCTGTGGCGTGAGGCCCGCGCCATTGTCCCGTACCCAGAAACGCACTTTGTCCTGCTGCGCCGTCGCGCCCAGCTCCACGCGTGGTGGCCGGCCACCATACTTGATGGCGTTGCTCAGGTAGTTGAGCCATACCTCCTCGACCCATGGTCCGTAGCCGAGGGCCTCCGGCCAGGCATCGGGCAGAACGATCTCGACTCCCTGCTCCTCGATCACATGGTTCAGTTGCAGTAGGACTTCGTCCACAATGTGTGACATGTCCAGGGGTGCCATCTTTACTTCTGTCTTTGACACCTGTGCCAGTAGCAGTAAGGCGTCGATGATTTTGTCCATCTTGTGTCCGCTTCGCGAGATGGCGTTCAGGTATTGCCCCAGTGTTTCATCTGACGCTGTGGCATATTCTTCTTTCAATATCTCGGCCAGGCCGACAATGGCGCCCAGGGGGTTCTTGAGGTCATGGGCGACGGTGTGCGAAAAGGCATCTAGCTCCTCGTTGCGTGCTTGCAGTTCGATGGTGCGTTGGCGCAGCACTGTCTCGCGCTGCTTCAGATCCCTAAAGAGAAAGTCAAACGGTCTTGACAGACCTGTTTGGATAATTGCTTTGTAGATGAGATAGAAGGAAACGATCTTGAAAAAGTGCCCCAATAGATTGGGAAAACCATAGACGCTGACGTAGAACGTAAAGGCTAGCTCGGATGCTATGGTCGCAATGATAGACCAAACGAGCCAGCGCAGCACGTCTGTGGCGAATGCCCGGCGATTTCGAAGCAACAGCCATACCGAAGCCAATAGAATAATTGAGATGATGTATTCACTGACCTTTTTGAAGGGAGTCAATCCCGCTCCTTCAACGTAGCAGTCGGGAAAGCTTCTCCCAAAAATGGAAGCCAGCAACAGGGCAACGACGATGGTGTATCCGAGAAATGCGAAATTGGCTCTCAGCTTCCGGCGAAGAAACAGGGGCGCGACGAGAAGAGAAAGGCTTTCGACATAACGGGTGGCGATCCAGAGCTGGGTCGACAGGTTGGCGTCATATTCTTGAAATACCCCCATGCCTTTGTAGGCCAGGGTGTGGACGAGATCCATGCCACCGATGAACAGGTAGGCAATACCCATCAATAGGAGGTAGTTGTTGTCCAGAAACCGACGCGTATTCCAGGCAAGCACAAAAATGCTGCACGCTATGACGATGCTAAATGTTTCGGCAAGGCTGTGGAACAGGAGATAGCTGTACAGACTGGTCAGGTATAGCCCGACCAAGACGACTGCACCGGCCAGGATGGTGATATAAAGATCGCGACTAATAGAGCGTCTTTCCATGGTTCTACTCCCGTCTTGCAATGTCTCGCTCTCTAGGCCTATTGAGCGCCTATCCGAGAAGTCGCATCGCTCCCGCCGGACCACAGTCTGCCTTGAGTATTGTTGGATAGGCTCCAGTGCACCTTGCTGGTCAATCAGTGAGTGACCAAACGGCGTGAACCGTTTCAGTCGCCGGTGAGCTCGAATAGAGCCGCACGCTGCTCAGTTTCAGGGTTTTCCTTCAGTCGCTGTGATCCTTTTCGGCTATTGTAACACGAAACGCGCAATGATGCCAGTGTCTCTTTGCCCTCTTTGGCAAGCCATGCTATAATGATCACCACCCTCTGTCAAGGAGAACCATGATCCCTCTGGCTGCTGTCATCTTGACCAAAAACGAAGAACACCAAATCGCCGCCTGCATCGAAAGTGTCGCTTGGGCCGATCAGGTGGTCGTCTTTGATTCGTACAGCGATGACCGCACGGGCGAGGTCGCCCGTGGGATGGGCGCTATGGTGATGCAGCATCCTTTCCATGACTATGGGCAACAGCGCGATGCTGCTCTGAAAGCCGTCGAGGCGGAATGGATCCTCTTCGTGGATGCCGACGAACGCGTCACACCAGAATTGGCGGCTGAAATTCGCCAGGTTATCGCCCGCGATGACATAGATGGCTGGTGGATCCCTCGACACAACTATATCTTTGGCGCGATTGTGCCGCATGCTGGCTGGTATCCCGACTATCAGATGCGACTGCTACGCCGCGTCAAAGCGCGCTACGATCCCACCCGCGAGGTACACGAACTGGTGATCCTGGATGGCGAGCAAGGCTACCTGAAAAATGTGTTCATCCATTACAACTATGATACGCTGCGCCACTTTATGGCCAAACAGGAAAAGTATACCGACTACGATGCCCGGATCCTTTTTGATCAGGGCGTGCGTCCCAAGCCGCAGAACTATTTTTTGCAGCCGTTGCGCCAGTTCAAGTGGCGTTACTTTGAACTGACTGGCTACAAGGCTGGCTGGCGCGGGTTTCTCCTCAGCGTGTTGATGGCGTATTACAACCTCTCGATGTACCTGCGCCTGAGGAGGTTGTGGCAAGAGGTGGGTGCCTGATCACTGCCCTCCTGCCGATTCAGTTCCTTTGCCTTTTCCCCTCAGCTTTGGTATAATGCTTCCCGTTCGGCTCAACCCTTTGCATGGAGGTTTCAACGATGATACGGCCCCCACGTCTTCGACGACGACAGACGTTCGTCTCATTGATGCTGCTGGTCAGCTTGATGTCGACGCTGGTTACCGCGGCTGGCTGCGGTTCGAGTGCTCGCCCCACGCCGACGCCCACCAAGACGCCCAAGCCAGCCGCCACCCATACTCTGAGCCCACCTTCGCCCTCCCCAATAGCTACCTGGACGCCCATTCTGCCCACTGCCACCCTGACGTTCACTCCTGTTCCACCGACGGACACACCCCTGCCGACGCCAACGGCGGTGTTGCCCACTGCCACGCGGACACTGGCGCCACCGACAGACACACCTCGCGTCACGCCAACGCCAGTGCCACCGACGGCGACGCCTACGCGCAAGCCGCAAACCGGTGCCCAGACGCCGAACCCGCCCCTGGCGGCCGCCGCCCAGCCAACCCTCCGCTCGCCGTTGGAGATCGGGGGCGGTGGGCTGGGCAATGTGTCCATGCCGTCGGGACCAGGCGTGTACGGGGCCGTGCCCCAGGTTGCCCTGGGGGGTAACGTCTGCCCCCTCACCGGCTTGCCGGTGGCCGATGCTTCCCGCCTGGAGCGGCGGCCCATCGCCGTCAAGATCTCCAATTCGCCGGCCGTCGTCCGGCCCCAGGCGGGCATCTCTTCTGCGGACGTGCTGTTCGAGCATTACGCCGAAGGCAAACTGACCCGTTTTACAGTCGTTTTTCTCAGTCAGGATGTGTCCAAGGTGGGCTCCGTTCGCAGCGCCCGGCTCATTGACCTGGAGATCCCGGCCATGTTCAAGTCCACGTTTGCCTTCTCCGGGGCCAGCGCTGGCGTGCTGGGACGCCTGCGGGCCTCTGATTTTGCGGATCGCATCATCTCACCCGATTTTGGGCATCATAGTCCCTTCCGTCGCATCCCAGCGCCAGGAAAGGCTTACGAGCATACCCTGTTCAGCGATACGCCCACGTTGGAAGGCGTCACGGCCTCGCGCGGCCTGCAGGCACGGCAAGACCTCTCCGGCTGGGCCTTTTCCGAGCAGGCCCCACCCGGTGGTGCGTCCGGCAGCCGGCTCAAGGTCAGCTATCGCGGCGATGCGGTGACGGCCGAATACGCTTACGACACAGTCGCCGGCGGCTACCGCCGCTCCACGGCCGGTGCTGCCCATGGCGACGAACTGACCGGCCAGCAGGTCGTCGTCAAGAACGTCGTCGTGCTCTATGCCAAACACGTCGAATCTGACATTCTGGAAGACACCTGGGCCGGTGGTCATTACTCCATCGAGATTCAGGTGTGGGGCAGCGGCGTCGCTCGAATCTTCCGCGATGGCCAGATGTATGACCTGCGCTGGGAACGACACAACCGCAGTGACCTGGTGCGCTTTGTGGATGGGGAAGGCAAACCGTTCCCCCTCAAGCCCGGAAACACCTGGATCCAACTCGTGCCGCTGGACTTTGTCATCGAGGCGGGATAACCTGTGACCCGGCAGGTTAGCTTTGGCTGAGGCCGCATCAGTTGAATGGTCCGAGGCAGGGCGAACAACCCTGCCTTTTTTGTTGCTTGTCCTTCTTCCTTCATTGCAGTATAATAGGGCACGACCCATATCTCGATAGGCTGCTTCACCGTGTGACGGCTATCCTCCACTGGCTGGCGGAGGCGACCCCCACCGGCTGACGCGACGGAGGTTGAGAGGAGAGAGGAGAACGAACATGCCTTCCCGCATCGGCGCACTGGCTGGCCGATACATCCTCACGCGCTTGCTGGGCGAAGACGCGGCTGTGTCGACCTTTGAAGGGCGCGATGGGGCACTAGACCAGCCGGTGCTGATAAAATTGCTTCCCAAAGCGCTGGCTACCGACCCTGCCCGTCAGGAGCGATTGCAACGTCTGGGAGAGCGGCTGGCGGCACTGGATCATCCCAACCTCCTGTCTGTTATCGAGACCGGGCTGGAGGAAGGCGTGCCTTACCTGATCGCACACGGGGTCGCCGCCAGCCCCCTGGCTGAAAGGATGGGCCGGGCCCTGGACGTGGAACAGGCCGCGAGCATCATCTCCCAGGTGGGCGAGGCGCTGATCCACGCCTACAGCCAGGGGCTGACTCACGGGAACCTATCGCCCCGGAATGTACTGCTCGCCGCCGGTGACCAGGTGTTGCTCTCCGAAGTCGGTCTGGAGTCGGTGCTGGAGACGCCGTGGGAGAAGGTACAGGAAGAACTGGCGAGCTATTTGGCCCCGGAGCGGATCCAGGGCTGGCTGTCCGACGCTCGCACCGACGTGTATGCCCTGGGCGCCATGCTCTTTGAAATGCTGACCGGTCTGCAACTCGACGAGCCACTGGCGCAGGCCCTGCCCTGGCTGCGCGAGGCGGTGCCAGGCCTCGCACCGGACCTGGAGCCGGTGCTCACCCGCGCGCTGGCCCCTGACCCGGATGCACGCTATGCCACCGTCGGTGAGTTCATGGCTGACTTGCGTCCCATTCTGGTGCGTTATCTCCAGCCTGTAGAGGCTCCTCCGGTGGCCGAAACCGCACTGCCTCCGGTATTGGCGTTGGATGAAGCGCCCTCGCCTCCCTCCGTGCCACCTTCGATCCCCGTCACCCTGGCCCTGGAAGGCGTCCCTGTCATCCCCATGCCACAGCCCCCCCCTGTGCCGACCTTTGACTGGGATGCCTTCGCTCGCCAGATGACCACCGTGCCTTTGCCTGAACCGCCACCGCCGCCGGAGCCGCCTCCGCTGCCCAAGATCACATTGCAGGGCATCGAGTTTCCCACTGTGCCTTCAGTTCTCTTTGAGGAGCCAGCACCGATCGTAGAGGACGCGCGTTCAGATGAGACGCCACTCCCAGAGCCTCCGGGGAGGTCACCCGTTCCGGCTTCGAAAGTGAAGGACCCCTTAGCCCCGGCCAGACCGTCCGCCCGCCCGGTCCAGCGTGCGCGGCAACCGGAGAAGGCAGTCAAGAGACCTGTTCAACCTGCCTCGCCAGCAGACCGGTTGGCGTCTGTGCGTGAAACAGTGACGGCCGCAGCTCCCGGGGTCGGTCGATTGGCCAGAGTGGTCCTCGTTGCCGCTGTCATCTTGCTGCTGCTGACCCTCTCGTGCTGCTGTTGGCTCCTCCTGGCCAGCGATCTGAGCGATACCGCAGCCACTCCTGCGGCTTATGCTCCTCCTCTCGACGCCGTTCGCTGCGCATCGTGGATGCTCCTGGGGGAAGGTCGGCACCATGGCTTAGACGCAGACCCGCTTCGAGCCGGTTTACTCTCGTTTCAGCCGGACCACAGTCCATCTCCGGCGGAGCGGTGGATTGTGATCCACCGCGAGCAAGGGGCAAAGGTGGGACGCTGGTCGCCGCTGAGTCGCAGACAAGAGCCTCAAACAGACTTGACAAAACGGCCATTTGTAACTATAATAGTTACAATATAGGGAGGTCATCTGATGAGCACCAGCAGTCGTTTTGCCGTCGCCGTCCACATGCTGTCTCTGCTGGCCATGGGCGGCGACAAACCGGTTACCTCGGAGTGTATAGCTGACAGTGTGAACACAAACCCCGTTGTCATCCGGCGTATCCAGGGCACGCTGCGCAAGGTCGGCTTGGTGAGAGCGCAGCCGGGCGCGGGTGGTGGGGCGAGCCTGGCACGCCGCCCGGACCAGATCACACTGCTGGACGTGTATCGGGCTGTAGGGGAGGGCGGCATATTTTCTCTCCCCCGCCACGCTCCCAACTTACAGTGTGTGTGTGGGCGCAACATCCAGGCTGTTCTGGGGGGCGTGTTCGGCCAGGCGGATGCGGCTGTGGAGCAAGTGCTGGCGAACATCACGATCGCGCACCTCGTGCAGGCAATTGGGGCACGTGCTGTTTGCCCCGCAGAGACATAACGGGGTCGCCCACTTTTTTTGTGACGAATTGTAACTGAATAAGTTACAGATCGAAGGCAAACTGCGACAGCTCACCCTGTCGCCGGAGCGCATCGGATGATCGAGGATGTCCCTCGGCGCTCTCTCAGCGTGAGTCCTACGCTCGACCAAGATGCGCCCGATTTCGTAAAGAGCATGATGGCGGGCATTGCCCGCTAGCTGGAGGAAGAGATATGCTTCATGGTGGTGGTTGGTGGAGTTATCTGAGATACGACGAATCGAAAGGGCGGCCGCAGGTCGACCGGCAGTTGCTGCGACGGGTGCTGGCCTACGCCCGGCCGTATGCGCCCTTTGTCATCCTCGTGCTGGTGACCATCGTGGCCACTTCGCTCCTGGGGCTGGTTCCGCCCCTGTTGTACCGCGATCTGATTGACAATGTGCTGCCCAACCGCGACGTTGCGCGCCTGAATCTGCTGGCGCTGGGGATGATCGGTTTTCCGCTCCTCAGCGGCCTGCTCGGCGTGGCCCAGCGCTACTTGAGCGCGCGGGTGGGCGAGGGCATCATTTTCGACCTTCGCCAGCAGATGTACACCCATTTGCAGGGCATGTCCTTGCGCTTTTTCACCCACACCAAGTCGGGCGAGATCATCTCCCGCTTCAACAACGATGTCGTCGGTGCCCAGAACGCGGTCACCGGGACATTGCCCGACATTGTGACCAACATCATCACCCTGGCTTCCACGCTGGTCGTGATGATATCTATTGAATGGCGCTTGGCCGGATTGTCGGTGCTGGTGCTGCCGCTGTTCCTCTTGCCCGCGCGCCGGGTGGGCCGTATCCTGCGGGACATCCGCCGGCGCGCCATGGAATTCAGCGCCGACATGAGCAGCCTCATCGGCGAGACGCTGGGCATCAACGGCGCGCTGCTGGTCAAGACCTTTGGCCGCGGGCGTCAGGAACTGGATCGCTTCCGCGAGACAAACCGCCAGGTGCGGGATATCGGCGTGCGGCGCGCCCTCGTCGGGCGATGGTTTTTCATGGGCCTGGGCATCGCCGGCGCGATTGGCACGGCATTGATCTACTGGGTGGGCGGCCATCTGGTCTTGCGCCAGGCGGTCAGCGTCGGCACGATCGTCGCCTTTGCCGCCTACCTGACGCGGCTCTATGGGCCTATCTCGGCGCTGTCAAACGTCCAGGTGCAGTTTGCCACCTCGATGGTCAGCTTTGAGCGGGTGTTCGATTACCTCGACCTGCCCGCCGAGATCCAGGATCGCCCGGGCGCGGTCGAACTCAGCGGCGTGGCCGGGCGTGTCCGCTTTGAGGACGTGTCGTTCAGCTATCTGGCCGGGGACGAGGTGGAGGAAACAGGGGAGTATGGGCTGGCCGGGAACGGGACCGGGGCACCCGTTCCCAGCCGGCTCTGGGCGCTGCGCCATCTGTCGTTCGACGTTCTGCCGGGACAGTTGATCGCCCTTGTAGGGCCCAGCGGCACGGGCAAGACGACCGTCACCTACCTGCTGCCCCGGCTGTACGATCCCACCGAGGGCCGGATCACGCTCGACGGCCATGACCTGCGCGCCGTGACCCAGGAGTCATTGGCGCACCAGATCGGCATGGTCACCCAGGAGACGTACCTCTTTCACGACACCATACGCGCCAACCTGCTGTACGCCCGTCCCGACGCCACGCAGGAAGAACTCGAAGTGGCCTGCCGGGCGGCTAACATCCACGACTTTATCGCCGGCCTGCCCGACGGCTATGACACCGTCGTCGGCGAGCGGGGCTATCGCCTGAGCGGCGGCGAGAAGCAGCGGCTGGCCATCGCCCGGGTGATCCTGGAGGACCCGTGCCTCCTCATCCTGGATGAGGCGACGTCGCACCTCGACTCTCACAGCGAGGCGCTCATCCAGGCGGCGCTGGTGCCGCTGTTCGAGGGCCGCACCAGCCTGGTCATCGCCCACCGGCTGTCTACCGTCCTGGCGGCGGACAAGATCCTCGTGCTTGACGAAGGCCGGTTGGTCGAGCAGGGGACCCACGCCGAGTTACTGGCCCGGGGCGGCCTGTACGCCCATCTTTACGAAACGCAATTCGGCCGAAAACTCACCATACCCGCAGGAAACTCGCTGGACATGGCCTTGCCCGAACCTGTGGCGTAGGGCTGAGGTAGTTTCTTGACAGATGCGACGGAACGTGATACGATGCAAAGTGGAGGATCGCCTCGTCTTTGCCAAGCCACAGATTTCTTGACTCTGCAGGGGAGGGTAGAACAACCAGCATGACCGTCAAAAAGATCGATCACATCGGCATCGTCGTAAGAGACATCGAATCCGCGCTGAAGGTGTATCGGGACGCGCTAGGTTTGGAGCTGGTCAAGACCGAGTTTGTTCCGGAGCAGGGAGTCAAAATCGCTTTCTTGCCGGCGGGTGAGAGCGAGATCGAGCTGGTCCAACCCACGGCCGATGACAGCGGCGTAGCACGCTATCTGGACAGGCGGGGCGAAGGAATTCACCACCTCTGCCTGGAGGTGGACGACATCGAGGCGGCCCTGGCACAGGCCGCTGACCAGGGCATGGCGTTGATAGATGAGACGCCGCGCATCGGCTCTGACGGGCAAAAGCTGGCCTTCGTCCACCCCAAGAGCGCGCACGGCGTACTCATCGAGTTCTATGAGAAGCCGGCCGGCTCGAATCACTGAGACGGTGAGTTTCTGAATCCACTGAGAGTTGAGCTTTTTAGCGGATCACAATCGGCGCTGCCGCCGCTGGATTGTGGTCCAGCGGGAGTGCTAGGGCCGGTCCGATAGGGGCTAGGGCGTGATCACCGTGCGGACGTCACCGCTAAACTGCTCGAGCGCGTCCATCACCTCGTTGATTGGATCGGCCTCCAGGGGCACCGCCCGTGTCACGACCTGGGATAGATCGAGCGAGCCCCGGCGGGCGAATTCCAGCAGCAAGGGTAGTTCCTGGAGCAGGTGATCGGAGCAACCGATCACCTCTGCCTCTTTGCCCACCAGTTCTCGATACGCATCTACCTCAAACGGCTGAGCGGAGATGCCGACGATGACCGCGCGGCCGAATATCGCCAGCGACCGCACGGCTTGCCTCATCGTCAGCGGCAGCCCGATCAATTCCAGCGCGACGTCCACGCCTCTCCCCCTCGTCATCCGCCGGATCTCGCTCACCGGATCGCCCTTTGCCGCGTTCACCGGGACGGCCCCGAACGCTTCGGCCAGCTTTAGCTTGTCGTCGTTGATGTCTATGGCGTACACCTCCCACGCACCGAGCGCCCTGGCCAGTTGAACGGCCGACATGCCGAGCCCGCCTGTTCCAAAGACGGCGACCGTCTCGCTCGGTTTCAGCCTGGCCTTGCGTAGGGCGTGGAACGAGGTCGCCGACGAGCACATCATGGCCGCGCCGTGCTCGAAAGAGATCTCGTCGGGCAGGGGGACGACGCCCCGGGCGGGCAGCGCGATAGCCTCGGCGTAGCCCCCGTCGCAGTACTTGCCCACCATTTTGCCCTCGACGCAGAATTGCTCGTTGCCCGTGCTGCAGTAATAGCACTCGCCGCAGGTGACCATATAGTGCACACACACCCTGTCGCCCGCTTTGAGGCGGGTCACCTGTGGCCCGGCCTCTTTCACGACGCCGGCGATCTCGTGTCCCAGCGTCCTGGGCAGGGGGGCAACCGGTGAGGTGCCCGCGCGGTAATGCACGTCCGAGTGGCAGATGCCGGCCGCCTTGATCCGCACCAGGACGTCTCTGTCCCCCAACACTGGCAGCGGCACCTCTCGCCTCTGAAGGGGCCGTCCTATCTCGACCAACTGAACGGCTTTCATGGACCTCCTCCTAACCCAGCAGGGATCCCAGTCCCATCGCCCTGGCCCTCTCCAGCACCAGCGAGGCGATAGCCGCGTCCTGCACCCCCACTCCGGTCAGGTCGCAGACGGTGATCTGGCTCTCGGCCGTCCGCCCCGGTGTCTGGCCGATGATCAGGTCGCCCAGCTCTCCGGCCACGTCGTCGGCGCTGATGACCCCCGCCTCCACCGCGTGGTGGATCTCGCCCAGGCGCAGGCACTGGCTCAGCCGGTCGGCGATGATGATGTCCGCCCGGGCCAGCACACCGACGTCAAGCTCTTGCTTGTCCGGCGCGTCAGAGCCCACGGCGTTGATGTGCACGCCGCGCGGCAGCCAACGGGCCTCGATCAGTGGCTCCCGGCTGGGGGTGGTGGTGACCACCAAATCGGTGTTGCGCAGCGCGGCCTCGATGTCCGGCGCGACGGTCACGTTCACCTCCAGTTCGGCCACCATCTCCCGGGCGTAGGCGTCGGCGTGTTCCCGGTTGCGGTTCCACACCGCTACCCGCCCCTCCAGCTGGCGCACCATGGACAGGGCACGCAACTGGTAGCGTGCCTGCGTCCCCGAACCGACGATCGTCACCTTGTCCAGCACAGGGTTGGCCAGGTGGTTGGCTGCCACCCCGCCGGCCGCACCGGTGCGCAGGTCGGTCAGGTAGCCGTTGTCGAGCAGCAACGCCGCCGGGAAGCCGGTCGTGGCATCAAAGGCCATCATCAGGCCCGAGCCGCTGGGCAGCCCTTTGGCCGGGTTGTCCCAGAAGCCAGCGGCTACCTTAAAGACGATGTACGGCGCACCCTGGAGGTGGGCACCCTTGACGTCGATCTCGCCGTTCACCTCGGGCACCTCCAGGGCAATCACGTCAGGTAGCCGGGCCTCTCCCCGGGCCAGCGCGGCAAAGGCCGCCTCTACCGCCTCCATTGCCTCGGGCATGGAGACGGTTTGTCGGATCTCTTGCTCGGTCAAAACCAGGATAGACATCGCGATTCCTCCTTTTGCGTGCCCTGCCTCAACCCCCCAACTCGACGATCAATTGGTGGATGCGATCCAGACCCGGCCGCAGATAGTCGGGCGGCAGGCCATAACTGATGCGCAGGTAGCGATCCATGCCAAAGTGGTCTCCTGGAACGATGAGCACGCTCTTTTCGTGCATCAACCGCTCGACGAATTCGGTCGAGTTGACGTTGAGATGATAGCGTGCCCAGGCGATGGCCGCCGCCTGGGGCGGGACCAGGGAAAACGTCCCTTCGTGGCTCTCCTGCCAGGCATCGAGGATGGGAAAGCCACGGCGGATGTAGTCTCGTGTCCTCTGGATGAGGCGGGGCCTAACCTCGGGAGACAGGGCGATGGCAGCCAGCTTGTTGGACAGCATGGTCGTGCTTATCGTGGTGTATTCGTGGCGTGCCCAGATGTCGTCTACGGTGTCCGCCGGTCCTGCGACCCAGCCGATCCGCAGCCCGGGCAGACCGTATGCTTTGCTCAGGCTGTTCATCGCCAGGACTCTGTCGTACCGGCCCCAGAAGGAGGGCGTCTGGGTGTCGGTCAGCCGCTCTGCGCCGCTATACACCTCGTCGGCCAGGAGCCAGGCTCCGACCCGTGTGGCAGCAGCCACGATGGCGTCCATCTCGGCCTCGGTGAGAATGTAGCCCGTCGGGTTGTTTGGGTTGCACACGGCGATCAGTTTTGTCCTCTCAGAGATGGCGTCATTCAACTCATCCAGGTCGGGCGCCCAGCCTCGCTCTTCTTTGAGATGAAAAGCCCTGACCTGAAAGCCAAAGTTGTGGCTGATGCCCCAGATCTGCATATAGTTGGGCAGCATCACCGCCATCTCGTCTCCCGCCGAGAGAAGCGTCTGGAGCGTGATAAAGTTGGCCTCGGCGCACCCGACGGTGACCAGGACGTTGTCAGCGTTTGCCCCGGGATAGAGCGCGGCGATCTGCTCTCGCAGTTCGATCGTGCCATTGGCCTGGGGGTAGTTCAGCTCTGTGGCGAGCAACGCCTCAGCGGCCTCCGGATCGCCCAGCAGCTCACGAACGGTGACGGGATGAACACCGCTCTCCGACAGGTTATAGTCTACGACGTTTTCCCATTTCGACTGCATGCGTTCCATGTCGAACGGCTGAAATGTGGTCATGTACGTTCTCCTTCCTGATTTCTGTTCTGGCTTTGATACGTTTCCAATACCATCGCGAGCGCCGACCGAGTAGGATCGAAGGGCCGTATCGAGGTCGAGCGAGCAGCTTATCTGGTGTGATGGGACAAAAAGCCGACCGCCTACCTGGATCGTTTCCATGGTAGGGGCCGGCGGTCAACTTTTACTACACCAACTTAACCGCCTGTCGAGCGGCAATGAGCACCGGATCCCAGACTGGAGAATACGGCGGGGCATAACTCAGATCCAGGTTGAGCATGTCGTCTACCGTCAACCCGGCGTGCAGGGCTGTGGCCAGCACGTCTATCCGCTTGGCCGCACCCTCGACGCCCACGATCTGTCCACCGAGCAGCCGGCCACTCCCTTTTTCTGCCAGGATCTTGACCGTGATGCGCCCCGCGCCCGGGTAGTAGTGGGCCCGTGTCTGGCTCTCGATCCTGGCGCTGACGTGCTCCACTCCGAGTTGTTCTATCTCTTTTTCTTGCAGGCCGGTGCGAGCCACCTCTACGGTGCAGATCTTGCTCACCGCCGTACCGACCACCCCGGGAAACGTGGCGTGGCCGCCGCCGATGTTGATGCCTGCCACTCGTCCCTGCTTGTTGGCCACGCTACCGAGCGCGACGTAGAACGGCCTGCGGCTCACCAGGTGGAACGACTCGACGCAGTCACCTGCTGCCCACACACCTTCGATGTCGGTCTGCATCCTGTCGTCCACTCTGATCGCGCCCCGTTGCCCCAGCGGGATGCCCGCGTCTGCTGCCAGCGCCGTGTTGGGACGAACGCCCAGACCCAGGATCACCAGATCGGCTGGCAGACTCTGTTTGTCCGTGACCACGGCCCGCACCCGGCCATCCGCCACCTCAAAGCCTTCCAATCTCTCCTCGAGGTACAGGTGGACACCTACGCCCCGCAGCGCCTGTGAGACGAGCGCACCCATGTCGACATCCAGCGTGCTCATCACCTGGGGCATCATTTCGACAAGCGAGACGTCGAGGTCGCGCAAGCGCAACGCCTCGGCCATCTCCAGCCCGATGTAGCCACCGCCCACGATCACCGCTTGCCTTGGTTGTTCTTGATCTACCGCCCGCCGCACCTCGATCCCGCTTTGCAGCGTGCTCAGTCCATAGATACCGGCGGCGCCGGCACCCGGGACGTCGGGCAGGAACGGGATGGCTCCTGTTGCCACCAGCAACTGGTCGAACGGCTCCCACCAGGTCCTGCCGTTTTCCACCGGCTGCACCTGCACCCGTCTCTGTGCCACGTCCAGCCCCACGACCTCGTGGAGCGTGCGAGCGTCAATGTTCTGCTTCTCTCGGAAGACTTGCGGCGTGCGGGCGATAAGCTTTTCGACGTCGTCGACGACACGGCCGACAAAGTAGGGGATCCCTCAAGCAGCGTACGAGGTGTGTGGGCCGCGCTCAAAGACAGTGATCTCCAACTCGGGCCGGCGGCGGCGTGCTTGAGAGGCGGCACTCATTCCCGCTGCGTCCCCACCGATGACAACCAATCGTTCCTTGGCCATAGCGAAATGACCTCCCACAGATATGTTAACAGAAGGTAACGGCTTGCTGCACAAGACACCCCCGAGACGGGCGCTTGGAGCGCTTTGTATGAAGAACTTGTTGGGCGAAGATCCCCTGACCGAGCTCCTTTGAACTTGGGTTGGGCGGGCTCTCCTGACCGGGCCCCTTCCGCGTCGGTCAGCGAAAAGATGAGGCTTTCAACAGCACTTTGTGATTCTGAATTGGCGGTGGGGGGATCGAGCCTCCCACCGGCCATGCCTCGGGTGGGGTAGACCGAGTCTCCCGGAGTCTGGCTTAATCGCCTCCCTTGTATTTGAAGGAGACTTTTACCTTGGCGCGGTAGGCGATAATCTTGCCCTCGTCGAGTTGCATGTCCAGCTCGACGACCTCGGCAATGCGAAGATCGCGCAACGACCTTGACGCCATTTCCACGGCTGCCGCGGCAGCCTTCTCCCACGACTCGGTGCTGGTCCCGACCAACTCGATCACTTTGTAGACACTTTCTACCACCTTGCCCTCCTTTCGCCCGGACGGACTCGACGAGTCCGCGGGTCACTCCGGATACTCTTTAACGTGCCCAGGTCTCCTTGAGGACCCGCAGCACGTTCAGCCCCAGGGCCTTGGCGATCTCTTTTTCGCGGTAGCCATGTTTGACCAGCCAGCGGACCACGTTGGGCATGACCTCGCCTGGATTCTCCAGTCCCTGGACGTACGCCACCTCTTCGAACTCGAGGCCGCCATGGGCTGACGAGATGGAGAGTTGGCTGGCAAAGGCGTGGTGCAGCCCCACGTGATCGCCAAATAGTGTGTCCGGCCCGAACGCCACGTGATCGATGCCGACCAGGTTGGCGATATACTCAAAGTGCTCCATGTACGATTCGATCGAGTGCCGGGGGTGATCCTGTGTCAGCGTCGTGTGCGGCGCTGCTTCGACGCCGATGACGCCACCCTTCTCGGCACATGCCTTGAGGACCCAGTCGGGTTTCATCCGGCTGGTGTTCCACAGCGCGCGGGCGCCGACGTGAGAGATGAGGGTGGGCTTGTCGCTACATTCGATCGTGTCCCCGGCGGTCTTGTCGCCGCAGTGTGCGGTATCTATGGTCATGCCCAGCTTGTTCATCCGCCGTACCACCTGGCGGCCAAAGCGGGTCAAGCCGCCATCGTTGGGCTCCCGCAGCCCACAACCCAGGCCGTTGGCCTCCGAATAGGTGATGCCCATTGAGCGAATGCCCAGCCCGTAGAGAACGTCCACGCGGTCCAGCTCGTTCTCGATGGGCGTGGCGGATTCCAGCGTAGGCACAAAGGCGATCTGTCCCTCGCGCTTGGCCCGGTACAGATCGTCGATCGTCTGGGCAATAAAGACCATGTCCTGATGCGCGATGTCGCTGTAGCGCATGCCGATGTCGTGGATGACGTCCGTCCACTTCCAGCCGGCGCTCGAGGTAATCAGCGCCGTGCCGTCCATAAAGTTCTCGAATAGGACGTCAATGCCCGAGGCGCTCAACCCCTCGTATCCCGTCCATTCGCGTCCCTGGTGCACATAGTCGAGTATCTCGCTGGCGTCCTCCGGAAAGACAGACGAGTGATCGTGGACGGAGACGACGATCTGCTCTTCCAGCAAGCGCTGTACGTCGCGTTCCTGGGCTTCCGATACCGGGTACGCATAAGGCTCGACCCGCCCGATCTCTTTGGCCAATTTGAAGGGCCGATAATCCACGCCCGGCTCCAGGTACTCGAATGACCTGTAACCGTTGTAGGTTTTCTTTTTCATGGTCATGCTCCACCCTATATTAGCTCGGCCATCTTGAGGATGTTCTGCAGTTCCTGGCGTCGTTCGTCGTCCAGAGGCAGGAGGGGCAGGCGCGGCGGGCCACCGTAAAAGCCCACCATGTCCAGGGCGGCCTTGAGACCACTTACGCCGAACCGGCTCGTGACTGCCAGATTTACCGGTAGCATCCGCAGGTGGAGCTCGCGTCCCCTGTCAATCTCCCCTGCGTTGAACAGGTTGAACATTTCGACCGACTCGTCGGGCGCGGCGTTGGCCAGCGCCAGGATACCGCCGGTGACGCCGATGGCCAAGGATGGATAGAAAAAGTTGGCCGAGCCAGACAATACCTGAAACGAAGGATCGGCCCGGCGAATGGTTTCCCCCATCTTGGGCATGTTGCCCGAAGTATCTTTGACCCCAATGATGTTGGGATGGCCGGACAGTTCGACCAGCAGATCCGCCGACATGTCAATGCCCGTGGCTGGCGGCAGGTTGTAGATGACGATCGGGATCGGCGAGGTGTCGGCGATCCTGCGGTAGTGATTGATCAACACTGGCGTCGTCATCTGGCTCTTGTAGTAGCTGGGATTGACGATGATGGCTGCATCAGCGCCGATCTCGGCTGCCCTTTCGGTCATGGCCATCGTGTTGACCGTGGATTCGGCGGCCGTGCCGGCGATCATCAGCTTTTCCCGGGGAATGGCCTGGCGAGCCGTCTTAAGCACGTCAACTTTCTCCCGTTCGTTGAGGTAGACGTTCTCGCCGTTGGAGCCCAGTACGATGTAACCGCTGAGCCTTGTCTGGTTCCACTTGTCGAGGTTGAACGCCATCTTGTCGTGCGCGATCCGTCCGTGCTCGTCGAAGGACGTGACAATGGGGGTGAATACCCCACGCAATGAGATACCAGCCTGTGCCATATTCTGTTCCTCCCTTTTACATAACGTTGAATTTTACCATCCACTCACGGTTTGCCTTGCTCCAGCGGCAACCATACCCGGAATGTGCTGCCCTTGCCCAGTTGGCTCTGCACATCGATCTTGCCTTCGTGCAGATCCACGATCTCCTTGACAATGGACAGCCCCAGCCCGGTGCCGGGGACGGTCAAACCGCCAACTTTTTGCCCCCGGTAGAACCGCTCGAAAATGTGCGGCAAGTCTTCTGGCGCAATGCCCATGCCGGTGTCTTGCACCTCCAGGCAGGCCTGGCCGAGCGTGGCATCTAGACGAGAATGGATCCGTACCTGACCGACGGGTGTATATTTGATGGCATTCGTCACCAGGTTGGTGACCACCTGCGCCAGTTGGTTGCGCTCGGCCCACACTGGCGGCAGGTCCTCGGCGGGTTGAAAGGTCAACGCCAGGTTGGCCGTCTCAGCACCCGCCTGGAGGGCGGTGACGACCTGCCCGACGACGGCGTTCAGGTCCACAGGTGCGAATTCTACCTTTTCTTTACCCAGTTCAAGCCGTGAGAGTCGCAGGATGTCTTCGACGAGTTGCGACTGCCGGTCGGACTGTTCTTTGAGGATGGCCAGGTATTCGGAGCGCTTTTCGGTTCTGCCGTGCTCCAGCAAGTGCAGGTACAGCTTGATGTTGGCCACTGGTGTACGCAGTTCGTGAGACACGTCGGAGACGAACCTCGATTTGAGGCGGTCGAGTTCCTGCAGCCCCTCGTTGGCCTCGGCCAGTTCGCGCGTGCGCTCGGCAACGCGGGTTTCCAGTTCAACGGCGTGGCGCTTCACCTGCTCGTACAGACGCGCGTTCTCGAGGGCGATGGCAGCAGCGCTGGCCAGAGGTTCCAGGCGCTGAGCGTCCTCGGCCGAAAATTCACCGGGAACATCACTGTCCAGTCGAAGTAGCCCCAGCACGCGGTCGCGCAGGCAGATGGGCAGCGCCAGATGTGACCTGACCCAGGCCGTTTCGTGATCCACCGTCCACTGTGATTCCTGATCTCTGTCGGGGATGACCAGGGGTTTTCGCGCCAGCATGGCCTCCTCGTCCAGCGGATAGTCAGCCAGTGGCTGTTCCAGTCGGGAGATAAATTCCTCACTGCCAAACGCCTCGTAGCCCTGCCAGCGGGCGATGCGCAGCTTGTCATGCTCCAGCAACACGATGTGTGCGGTGCGGTAGGGGACGATGCGCTGCGCCTGGTGCAGGATCTCGTCCAGGACGGCCTCATGACTGATCTGGGAGGTGAGTGCCAGCGTCACCTCTCTCAGCGTCTCAGCCAGCAAACGCTGCTCACGCTCGGCTACCAGCAGTCGCTCCCGCTCTGCTTCTGCTCGTTTACGCTGGGCGAGCTCTTGCTGTACCGCGCCATAGAGGCGGGCATTCTCGATGGCAACCGCCGCAGAAGCGGCCAGGGGCTCTAATAACCTCAAATCTGTCGCATTGAAGCGGTTGATCTTTTGATCCACCACCTGAAGTACGCCGATCACATTCTGTCTGACCCGCAGCGGGACGCTGAGGATCGCACGCAGTTTCAGCCCGGTGTACTCGTCTATGTCCCTGAAATGGCGCTCGTCGGCTCGAATGTCCGGCACGATCAGGCTCTCACCACGGCTGGCCACCCAGCCGACAAGCCCATCGCCTGGTGCCAAACGCCAGCCAAGGATGGCCCTGCCTTGCGGGCCGGTCGCTTGTTGGCAGAAGAGCTCACCCGTATTGGGGTCGGTCAACCAGATCGAGCAACCGACTACCCCCAGCAAGCGGCCTGTCTCTTCTAGAACACTCACCAGTACCCGATCCAGGTCAAGAGTAGAACTGAAGGCCGGGCCGGCGTGGTGGATCAGGGCCAGTTCGCGGTTGCGTTGCCGCAGCGTCTCTTCGGTCATCAGGCGTTCCTCCAGGTTGCGGATCAACGCCTCTTCGACCTGCTTGTGCCTGACTTCTGCTGCCTCCAATTCGGCAACCCGCTGACGCAATTCTGTCACTGTATCTTTCACGCGTTGGCCTCCCAGTTGCCCCCCGCATGGATCTATCTGTCCCATTGTCAAAACAGCCGACCACTCGCCAGGACGCTCCTGGGACAGCAGCGGCGCTCAATCTCTCGCGCTACCCTGCTTCTGATTTACGCCATTATAATACCACAGCTTGGAGCAAAGTTCAACCCCAGTGATGTGCAAAGCGCGTGCGCCACCAGCTTGCCGGCCGATGAGCCGGGTCGGCGCCAGCGAGAGGGAGCGACCCTATGTTCCACATTTCTGGAAAGAGCGCGATATCCGCACTCAACTCACGTGCCTGCCGGCAGAATGCCTCACCCTTGGCCCGGTTGGCATCCTGGTCATTGCCACAGGCGGTCATTTGAAGCAAGGCGATTTTGATCAAGCTCATGTCTAGTCCTCCACGTGCGCATGGAACACTGTGGGACTGAGCTGACTACCATCCCACTATGCCGTTTTTTGGGGGTTTAGCATCGCCAGGCGATGGCTTGGAACCCTGTTCCGCTCTTGGCGCTGCGGATCAGTGCCTCGATCACTTTCATGTTGGCCACGGCGTCTTTGAGCGGAGTGGGGACCTCGGTATCGTTGAGCACGGCCTGGGAAAACAGGTCGCCCTGGATCGTATAGTGGTCGCACACATCCAGCACGATTTCGTGGGTCTCGGCTCCGCGCTGATGCCACATCCTGGTCGGCTGGTCGGGAGGGGGATTGAATGGAATCTCGATTTCGATCCGGCCCTCGGTACCAAAGACGTTGACACTCTGATAGGACATCAACTGTGTCGCACAGGTGAACGTCGAAGTGCCGGTGCCAAAGTCCAGTATGCCAGAGGTAAGGCGGTCTACTTTGAACCGGGGATCGTATTCCATGATGCCACACACCCGCTCGGGCTCGGTGCCGAACAAGAACCGCGATAGCGAAATTGAATAGCAGCCGATGTCCATCAGTCCGCCGCCGCCGATGTCAGCCATGTTGCGGATGTTGCCTGGATCGTCATTGTAGTACGAGAAGAAGGATTGGATCGTCCGCAGATGGCCGATGCTTCCCTCGGTAACCAACCGCCTGGCTTGCTGCCACTGCGGATGATGGCGATACATGAACGCTTCCATCACTTTGAGACGTGGCTGCCTTTGGGCAGCGTCGAAGAGCTCCCCGGCTTCGGCGGCTGTCAAGCCGATTGGCTTTTCGCACAGGACGTGCTTGCCTGCGTCCAAGGCCTTGATTGACCAGGGGACATGGAGGTGATTGGGCAATGGAATGTAGACGGCGTCAATCTCGGGATCGGCCAGCAGGTCTTTGTAAGAGCCATAGGCCTTCGGTATGCCCAATTGCCTGGCTGCCCCCTCTGCCTTGACCAGATCCCGCGAAGCGATGGCGGCAATTTGGCAGTACTTTCCCGCTTGCATGGCGGGAATCACTTGTTGAGTCGCGATCCTGGCGGTGCTCAAGACACCCCAACGAACTTTCATTTTGCTGCTCCTTTGTCGAGGTAAAACTGAAATGGTGCGGGTAGAGGTAGCCTGCCCATTAAGTGCCTACATATCCAACGCGTGTTCCTGCGCCCAGGTGGCCAGCCTCAAGACCTCTGGCAATGCCTGTGGCGCTGCTTCGAGTCTCATAAGTGGCTCTAACGGCGGATCGAGCGACGCGCACAGCCAGATGGCGCGTATCAGATGTGGCAGTGCGTGCGCCTCCGATCCCGACAGAGGCGTCGTATCCGTATAGGCCGCCAGAAATCCGTGAACCACCTCCAGATTGAGAACGCCCGCATAAACGATGTGTTTCAACCGCCCCGGGCGTTCTGTGGAAAAGTAGATCAGCGCCTCGGCCAACTCCATGGCTCGACAGCACCAGTGTGCCAGGTCGTAATCCACAACGCCAGCCACCACGTCGTCCTCAAAGATCAAGTTGTCGGCATAGTAGTCGCCATGAATGACCAACTCGGGCAACTGGTTGAACTCGGCGAAGCGAGCCGTCAGATCTCTGGCCTGTTCTTCCAGTGCCCCGATCAACAGATCGACCTGTGGCGACGTCCGACCATGCCAGGCTTCCATCAGCCTATCTATGATCTGTCCAAGGGCGGTGGGTCCGTAGCGTTCGCGCGGGCGGTGGAAAACTGGATGATCGAATCCCCTGACGGCATTGTGATACCATCCCAGGGTGCGCGCAGCGGCCGTCAAGTGCACCGGATTGGTGGCGTCACACGGATCGCCGGCGATGTACTCTTGAATCTCGTAGGTCTCGTTCTGAAGCTGCAGAAACGTTGTTGTGTACCGGGTAGGTATAACCGCTGGGGCAGGGAAGCCAGTGCTGCGGAGATGCTGCATGAGCGCATGTTGCGCGCCGATCAGGCTAGGCTCTCTCAGACTGGGGTGACGGCGCTTCAGGAGATACTGGCCGGCCGTGGTCTTGACCAACCACTTCTCGTTGACGTAACCACGGCTCACACGCCGCCGGGTTCGAAACTCGCCTAAATCGTAATGGACTAAAATTCGAGCCAGGCTTTCTTCACCCAGCATGTCATCTCGTATCGCCTCAACCCTCCATTCTTCATTCCTTCTTGTTTCGCATGCGTGCCTGCCAGAATGCGTCGCTCTGATCGCATTTCTGCTCCTGCACAGCCTGCATTCGTCTTCTTTTGCGTTGTTCGCGCCGACGGTAAAGCATAGCGCCTAGAACCAGGATAGTGGTAATGTGCGGCACATAGGCGAGCGCAAGGGTTTCCCTCCTTCCAAACACCTGATGTCACAGCCTAACAGCAGACCTGCACCCTTGTCCCCCATGCTTGACCGACTCGGTCAGATCGACGTCCACGGGCTTTTCTACCAGCGTCTCGAACATCTCTTTCATCCAGCCGAGAGAGCAGTAGCCGTGTTAGCCAAACCGCAAGTCATTGTCGGCCCGATGCTGCATGATGTCTTGTAGCTCATCAACGTTCTGGGCGTGAATGATGTCCAGGTGGACGTTCGGGTTGAGCTGGCGCAGGTACTCGATGGCCTCAGGGGTCGGGTTGATGCACGTGATGGTGTGTCCCAGCGTGCCATGCACCTTGGCCGCGTCGTCCCAACTCTCACCGCGCGTGACGCGATATTTGCGCAAGTAGTGCCGGCTGGCTGCGTACCAGTTCCAGCCTGCGCCTGCCGGAAAGAGGACGTAATGGCTGTGGTAATCCACGACCGGCGGCTCGCCCGGCACCTCCGCCATCACGGGCTGTAAGGCAAAGGTCTGGAACGAGGTATAGGACGGTTTCTTTTGCCCGTCCACCCGGAAGAGGCCATGAGGAGACACCATGCCATCAGACCAGCAGAACCAGAAAGCATGGGGCGCTTCCTGTGCCAGTTCCTCGTTCAGCGCGGTAAAAGCGCGCCCGGGAAATTCGCCCTGGACGGTTTCATCGTCAATGCCGATCTCGGTGATCCAGATAGGTTTGTTGGCGGTGGCGTGATACCGCCGAATCAGGTCGCCCAACAGGCCCACCCCCCAGTCAGGAGCGGGCCAGTCTCCCGATGGGCGTTGGCCGTAGGGATGCACCCCCACGGCGTCCGCGTGCAGCACCCCATCGCCGGTAGCAGCCCTTACCCGTTCCAGATAAGATGGATCACCCGAGACCAGCCCGCCGACGACCACCGTCGCCGGGGAGACGGCCTTGATGGCCCTGAAGGCAGCTCTCAACATCGGGCCGAAAACCTCCTCACGCGCACGAGGGTCGTAGGTTGACTTGGGTTCTGTGTAGTCCGGCTCGTTCCAGATCTGGTAGGCCTTCACGCGATCCCCATAGTGCAGGGCGATTTGACGGCAGCGATCGGCAAAATTGGTGATGAAGGTCTCCCACACCGGCAGATCGGCATCGTACGCTGGCCTGCCGGGGTAGGTTTCATAACCGAGGATCATCAACGTGTCAATGCCAACCTGGTTGAACTCCCGCACCCGGTCGTCGTAGGTTGGAAAGCGAGTAGGCTGCGGCCCAGCGCTCAGGTCCTTGAAGGTGAATCGCACCCACGTGGCCCCCAACTCTTGGATCTCCCGTGCCGAGGGGTTGCCATGCTCGTTCACGGGGTCAATGTTGATACCGCAGTGAATGTGCCTTGCCATGATCGCCTGCCTCCTTTCGAGGAATGAGTTGTAGCTCGCTTGGCTCTAACTCTATCACACTCTGACTGACCTGTCAAGGATTTTAAACATAACCATGTCCCAACGACAATGCTGTGGCAAATTGCCTCGGCATGATGCGGTTCCAAGCGCCCGCTGCTATGCCTCGCCTGTGTACGACCAGTCCCAGAACCAGTAGGCGAGCCCCTTCCACATCCCCCAGTGCTCGAAGGCTGCCTCGACCTCGCTCCGGTCCACCGGCTGTCCACCGTGCCACTCGTGTGACACCATCTTGAGCGCCCAGGAATCCACGGGGATAAAATCATAGCGGCCCAGCAGCATCAGCAGATTGGCCATCGCGTACTCGCCTACTCCCTTGATCGCCAGCAGTCGCTTGCGCAGTTCGGCGGTCGGGATGTTGGCTGACTTTAGCGATTCCAGGTCCAGTTCATCCAAAGCCACGGCACGCGCCAGTTCCAGCACGTAAGGCGCGCGATAACCCAACCGCACGCTCGAGCGCAGCGTCTCCTCGTCCGTAGAGGCTAACCGGTCAGGGGTGGGAAAGGCATGGCGTGCAGGATCGGCGGGCGACGGATCGCCGAATTCGGAGACCAGTGCCTCGACCATGCGGATGGTACCCGCCCAGCTCGTGTTGGTCGTCAGGATCGTCTTGATCGTATCCTCAAAGAGCGTGGGGCAACGAAGCACACGTCCCTGCGCGCGTTCTTCCACGTGTGCCAGTTTGGGATCATCACGAGCCAGGGCGTAAAAGGCAGAGAAATCCTGCTTAAGCCCCAGCATCCATGTCATCTTGGCTATGACTTGCTCCTGCTCGGCCGCGGTCAACCGGTCCTGCACCTCGACGCTCACACCGCTGGCCGCCTCCCGGACGAGCAGTTCCACCACCCGCCCGGAATCCAACCGCTCGACGCGCGTCAGCCCGCCGCTGCGAGCGTCTGTGCCAAAGGGAGCCAGCCTAACCCAGCCGTGCGATCGTACGACGGCGGATAAGGAGAACGGGGAACAAACAGATAACGTCAGTATCATGATACCTCCAAAACAGCGGTACTCTACTTTAGGCTTTTCATGCCTTTTCTTGCTGATATGCTCGGCAATATCAATGCATAGAGCGATATGATCAACAGTGGTAGATGCAGCACCCCCATCCACCATAGATCAGGATCGAAAAAGTGAGTCATGTTAAAGAGCCCATAAAGTAATCCATTGAAGGCCGTGATTCTATAGGCGAAACCATTGACTTTCGGATAGAACAGAACGAGCAGGAACAAAAAGACGGGCGTGGTAAAACAGAAGGTCAAGCCATAATCCACGGACGTCAGCAGCAAGAGCGGGTTGAAATAAGGTCTCACGTCCATATCGTACGGAGACCAGAAAGCCAGAAGAGCCAAGGGCAGAAACAGATACCGGAACCGGGGGACGTTTTCGTATGACGTTGCAAGTTCTCCTCTGATGGCCACCACGATCCAGGCTATGCCAAGGAGAATGTCCGTGACCAACGCGCCCGAGTGGATCACAAAACCATATCTGTCCGTCCTTCCCATTGTCTGCAGAAAGGCAATCAC
>Ga0180438_10001961_pt1 | contig 34933 bp, 23 predicted proteins | sample SS_ome_12_FD_132455 | JGI IMG/M metagenome (GOLD analysis project Ga0180438, IMG submission 132455) | Hypersaline lake sediment archaeal communities from the Salton Sea, California, USA - SS_3_D_2 metaG | ecosystem: Environmental > Aquatic > Non-marine Saline and Alkaline > Hypersaline >... | reverse complement strand
TGGTACCTGCAGGGGGGAGGGTGATATTAAACTTAAGAATCGCACTACCAAGTCCTGATTCAGAGGAAAGCTTGTAATCATAGCGAATCTCTCCAGACTGTAAGACCTCTAGGACCTCTTTGTCGTTTGCTTCGACCAGATATACAGCGGAGGGGGCTATATCAGCTTTAAGCGCAATGAGATTGTTGGCAAAGACACGGTTTGTTTTATCATCAAACTCAAGGGATTCTATTACCTCAACCCCAAGGACTGACATGGGTCGTAGAACTGCAAAGAAGGTGATGGTTGATTCCTCAAGTGCGATGTTCTTTAGAACAACCTCATTAAAGATGTATTCTGCACCATCCTGTTCCACATAATAGACTAACCTTGTGAAGTCGACTGATTGAATGTCCAGCTTCCACTCATAGAGCTGGTCTTCTGTAGAAACCAGTCTTAGCTGTGGTTCATCCTTTCCCTTAAGGGCTGGGAAAATGACGCCATCTGCCCCTAGAATCCAGAAGTCTATTGAACCACAGTCTGGAATGGTCATGCAGAGACCTCGAGAGTCTGTTATTCCATGCCTGGTTGATCCTACACCACCTATTAGAAACCAATTTCTGTAGCAGTTGTTTGGTAGTTCTGTAATCAAGACCTTTTCTTTGTCAACTCCCTTCAGTGTGAGAGCAGCCCAAGAAGGTAACATCCAGTCTTCATCTTTAAGATAGATAGATGCATTGAGATGCGTTCTCAGATGGTCAATTTCAGCCTCTACTGTCATGTCTTTTTCAGGAAGCCCAATCTTATGATTCTGGGCAACTCTTCTGAAACGCTGCAAACGAGCAAGCTCATCAGTGACCAAATAGGGAACCTCTTCAAGACCAACTTCATACCTTATGATAAGACAGTCACATTAGGATTTAGGCCCTTTATTTGTCATATGTGTATGTTTAATCAAGCTAACGAAAAAACGAATCCAGCCCCTATCCACGAGTTAGATGATAAGTGCTAAAGCCTTAATAGAGTTCACCTAGAGCTTGCCTCTATTAAGTATAGAATGTGAAATTAATAGTCGTATCTAGGCTGTAAAATAGTAGAGGGATTGCAAAATGGCAGAAGTTCTCACCAAACCATCAAGACGTATCCGAAACATGGTGATGAAAGAACTTCGGTTGATAATCAAGGACAAGGTAGCCCTCCTCCTGATCTTTCTGCTCCCAGCTGCACTCATTGGTATGCTTTGGTATGTGACCAATCAAAGTAGCATGGGAGGTATGAGTATCGGTGGAGGGGGAGGCATTGGTGGTGGAGTTGATACAGGTAATGCTACAAGCTCAGCGGTCATACTGGGGATAGTTGACCTAGATACAACCAGAACCTATGATGGAGAGGATCTGTCTGAGAATCTCACAGCTGTCTTTGATACCTTGGCGAATGTTACCTTGTTCAATAGTACTGCGGATGCGTATCGGGCGTTATATGAACAACAGATTGATGCCTATATTGTGATTCCAGATGGTTTCGAGGCGAATCTCACCATAAATGAACCAACCTATATAGAGGTACACTACGATGGGAATAATCTACTAGGCTCGGCAAGCATTCAGGGTATCATACAAGCTGGTACAATCCTTTTCAGGGCATCGAAGCTCTGGATTCGTTCGGAAGTATTTCCAGGGGTCATCATCGAGTTCACCCCAGAGGGAGGGTACCTTGAGAGTGTCTTTGGGGGGTTCATTGTCATTTTCTCCAGCTATCTTGGAATAGCAATGACATCAGCACAATCAATTGTAGGAGACATACCTCTCCGGAGAATGCTACTGACGCCAACAAGTAGGCTAGAGGTGGTCGTGGCTAAAGTCATTGGATATGTGATCATAGGGTTCTTTCAGTCACTTTTGTTGGTCACATTGTGGGTCCTCGCATTCAACCTCAGTCTCAACACGAACTTTATCTCTCTTGTAATAATCATGAGTCTCAGTTCACTCACAGGATCGGCTACAGGGATTCTCATCTCTGCAGTTGCAGGTACAAGACTGCAGGCGAATCAGATGTTTCTCTTTGTCCTTTTTGGTACTTTGATTCTCGCGGGATTCTTCATTGATGTGGGAATCTTGGACAGGATCCTCCCGATGAATCAAGGATTGAACCTATTGATTGACACAGCATTCAAGGGACTCTCGCTTCTGGATGTGATAGATAGAGTTCTCAGTCTCTTTGGATTCTCAGCTGCTGCAATCCTAATTGCGACCTTCATATTCTCTAGGAAACCAACATTGGGTTAGGTGATGATTTAGATGATTCAAGACACAGACCGCATCGACACTCATGAAGAAGAAAAACCCGTATTTGTCGAAGAAGCATACTTCTCAGGTGCTCGGATAAGTGAGGCTATTGATTGGTGCATCACACGACAGGATCGTGAACTGCACTGTGAGGTTGAAGGAAAGCTGACCACAACTGGGAGAGATATCAAGTTTAAGAGCCGTGTATTGAAAGTAAAAAAGGGAGTACTAACACGAAAATTAGCGGTATATGTCGAGGAGGACCTTCGGAGGCAACGGGTAGGAGAACTTGACAAGGTCCTCACTGTGGGTGGAGAGGGTTCAAGTCAGGAGGATGTTGCAGCCACTCAAATAACAGTACAGAACTATCTGAAGAGAAACATGGCTGATGACCTATACTATGACGGTCGTGACCTCCAACAGGCTGTGAAGGACCTAGAGAAGATGAAGAGTCAAGAGGTTGAATGCACAGTCTGGGGTCGAAGGGGATCTGACAAGACTCCAATTATGATAAAAGGATCCATTGTCGGTGCAGCCACCAGACCAGCACCCATTCTACCTGAAGGAACTCTTGAGGTGCGAGTCGCTCCAGAGGAAGAGGTGGGAGACCCCAAGATCTACATGGTTGCGCAACCACAGCTACTGATTGGACCAAGCTACAATCCGAACCTTACAATATTAGCAAACAAGGTCTATATCATGCCTTTTGCCTGGAAACAGGCTCCTGAATACAGAGATGTGCTCGCAGCGAGAAATCTGACAGTGACCATCAAGAGTGGAAAGAAACTGATTGAGAATGTTTCATTTTCAATACGGGAAGGACAGATGCTTGCCATAATCGGTGAGTCGGGAGCGGGCAAATCAACCACAGTGAAGGCACTGATTGGAGACATTCCAAGTACAGGCGTCGCAAGGATTGCCGGGATTGACTCGCGACAGACTCAGAAGGTCAGGCATTTCTTTGGGTACTGCCCCCAAGACCTTTCATATATGTACGAAACCTTCACGCCCCTTGAAAACATTATTGCATTTGGGAAGCAGTACGACATTCCAGAGTGGCAGCTCATTCAGAGGGGAAAAACCCTCCTGAGGGACTTTGGGATTCTCGAGAAAGGTAACAGTCCCACAAGGGAGCTGAGCGGTGGTCAACAGAGAAGGGTTTCCATTGGTATCGCGCTTGCTCACAAACCCAAAGTGCTACTCATGGATGAGCCCACATCCGGACTGGACCCGGACAATAGGAATGAGCTCTGGAGCTATCTCTCCTATATCAACCAAGAGTATGGAACGTCAATTATCGTAATCACACACTATCCAGTGGAGGCCGAGTTCTGCGACAAGGTAGCTGTCTTTATGCGGGGAAAGAGTCTTGTTGCGTTTGGAAGTCCAGCCTCATTGAAAGAGTCAATGCCCTCCAGAGGTTTTGCGGTGGGTGTGGTCCTTGAGGAAGTTGACCCGAGAGCGCGGAGGACACTTGAAGGTGTCAAGGGAGTGCGCTTCGTTCTTCAGAGAGGAGAGCTGTTAAAGATATTCACAGACGAGCCCCTTGAAGTGATTGCAGAAAGGTGTGTCACTGCTCTAAAGGAACAGGACATCGCAGTCAAGATTGTAAAGACAAAGTCTGTGGCGGACATGGTGGACTATTATGTTGCCATCACTAGAGGGCTCATCCAAGGTACAATAGAGAAGTGATATGATGAAAGGTCTGAAGGGAGTAGTAGCACATCTGACCCAGAAGATGGTCGCATACTTGCTTGTGTGCATCATCACTGTCAGTGGACTCTCTGTCTTCACTCCTGTTGTGGGAATGAATCCCTATGTTGTAGAACCAATGGACAAAATCGATGACTCACTACTCAACCAGACATTCTCGAATCAATACCTCGATGTCCTGGTTGGTTATGATGAACAGGTGGGTGAGTTCAAGGCCAAGAATGCAGTCCTATTTGCAGACAGAACAGCTGATATGATAGAGGTCTTTGCATCCATTGGTATGCTACATGTGAAGATGTTGGGTTCTGCCCTAGTTGACCTCGCGAAGGAGGAGTTCATCACACGGATATGGTCCAATGAGATTACCCCAATACAGCAAGTGCAGACAACAGCTAGCACCACCCTCGCTTCAGAAGATTATGTCCCACTCATTGATAGAATAGGAGCCAGAAACCTCTGGGACGCAGGGTACAATGGTACTGGTACTGTAATTGCAGTTCTTGACACAGGTGTGGACCCTCTTCATCCTGACTTTAGTGTGTCTGCGTTTGCGTCATTCGTTGAGGCTGACACCCTCCCTCTAGACCTCATTGGACATGGTACCTATGCAGCATCTGTAGCTGCAGGATCTGGCAATATATCGGGAGGCGTCTATGCGGGTATTGCTCCTGGTGCGACCCTCCTGTCTGCAAAGGTAACTCTAGGAGGTCTATTCGCTGCGCCAAGTTGGATTGTATCCGGTATCGAATGGGCAAGCAGTAGAGGAGCAGACATCATTCTTCTACCTTTTAACACTCTTGGCGCCCCTGACGACGCGGTTTCTGAAGCGATAGAGATAGCGGCGAAAAAGGGTATTTTTGTTGTTGCAGCATCAGGTGATGATGGACCAGACTATCTAACCATCATGTCACCTGGAGGAAATGCTGCTGCTTTCTGTGTTGGGGCGTACGACACCCTGAGAAATGAGATTCCTGACTTCTCAGGGAGAGGTCCTTCACTCTCACTCCTTACCAAACCGGATTTAGTAGCTCCAGGGGTTGGTGTCATTGGGGCAAAGGCGGGTGTGGGTCTTGCAAGTTTGGGTTTTGGGGACCTGTCATTGGGTGATTTTGGGGACCTTGGCGGTCTAGGAGGGTTGCTTGGTGGTTCACTTGGTGAAACTATTGATGAGAACTACACCATTGCTGACACAACAGCTGCTTCTGCAGCCATCACAGCTGGTGCTGTAGCGATTCTCCTACAAGCATTTGATCGAGCAACTCCAATAACTCTCATGAATGTTCTTCGAGACACTTCAACTCCTATTGAGTATGGAGCAAACGATGGAGGGGCGGGTCTTCTCAATCTAGGAGCAGCATTCAACTACCTGAGCACCCAACAGACACCTGGGGACCCTCACTCACGAACCACAGGACTACCTCTCCTCGCACTTGGTCTTGTCACAACCAGTGGTACAGATGCCTCGACAACCATGTTGATGAGTAGTTATGGAACTACTCTAGTAGCACTTGACCAACGTAATCCACAGGACTCTGGAGTCCACCTGATAATGGGTATGTTCTCGCTCAAATGGAACAATGAAGATCCAACTAACCTAATGATGTTCGATGTCAAGAGTGAGTTGCATCAAGTAGTCACTGCGTCACTCACAGTTCCTTACAATCGGTATGTTGGAGTCCTATCTTATAATGACTCAATCTACGTCACATTCTTAGTTGAGTCGTATAATCTGACATTATATGATGCTCGTCCTCTGACAGCCCTTCGAATCACACCATTCATTCTGAACCTTGGGAATGAGCCTGTGGAGAATGTGAGTCTCTATGTTTCATATTCTCTTGATCTCTACCTCGATGGTGAGAACGACCATGGAAAATATGACCTCGACAACCAGCAGCTCTTTGCCTATGGCCTCTCAGAGAGCTATGGCAACTTCTATGTTGGCATGAACTCAAGTATCCCTCTCACATCTTTTGAGGTGGGTAACTCATCAAACATAGGAAGTCATGTTTCAGACGACAATCTGACAGGTACAACCTTCTTCGATGGTGATGTTGGTTTAGCAATGAAATGGGATTTTGGAACTCTGGATGTTGATGAGCTTGCTAATGTTACCATAGCTGTGGGCTTTGGAGAGAACCGCACGATTCTTGATGCATCGATTGATGCAATGTGGCAATACGATGTTCCAGTTGGGGCTCTAAACCAGGGAGACCTAATTGTTGTGGAAGCTGATGTCCCAAGAGTTGCTCAAACAGGTCAGACATATCAGTCAAGAGCAGTCATCATGAACATTGGGCAGGAGAACTCCACAGCGATTGGAGCCATTTTAGTAGTAGAGGGTACCTTCGATGATGGGACTATGTTTGCAAGGTACTTCAACTATGATGTGATTGAACCATTCAAGGCTAAAATTTTGGTCACAGACTGGCGCCCTGAGACTGAAGGGGTGAGAACAGCTGCATGGGCTGTATCTACAGGTTTGGATCAGATTATCAATCTAGTGTCAAATCCAACTGCTCTATTACTCGCTGCTGGTGCAGGGATATTGGATGACTTCTTGATTCGCGATGTGTTCGTTATCGATCCAATATCATCGACATCTGTATTTCCGAAGCAGTTACCGTTCGCGCCTTTTGACATCCGCTTTCCTGCAGACTTCGGGCTCTATAGCTTCGTACTATCAACCACCGAGTCTCTTGGAAACCTTACAATCACAAACCATGGAAACGCCTCGGACTGGGGTAACATGTCTTTGACCGCAGCAGAGACTATTGAAGGATTCTATGACTTCTCACTATTCTTATTGGCACCTCCGATTGGTATGGACGGGTATCACAGGTGTGACTATGTACTTGACACTGAATATGGATGGAGTACCAATATCACACTCGAACGAGTTCTAAAATATCCACGCGCAATGATGCTCTTTGACACATCTCACGGAGGGGGATTCGGCTCTCTTCTTGGTGATACAGGAGGCTTTGGTGGCACTGGAAACCTCACGGGAGGGGATAGTGGAGGGATAGGATTCCCATTGGCACAGGAGGAAGATTCTGGTGATGCTGATATGCTCACGGGCTTCAGCCTGAACGACCTAAGCAGTCTTGATTCACTCACCAGTCTCTTTGATGCCTTTAGAATGACGACATTCTCAGGACTGTCAAACATGAAGAAAAGCATGGCAGAAGTTGGTCTTGACCTTATAGAAACCCCAGGAATGGAGTTAGATTCAGGTCTTCTCTCAACATTTTCGACTGTGTTCATCATTGCTCCAACTGAGGAATTCAATCAGACAGAGATTGACACCCTAAGAGAATTCTCAGAGAATGGGGGTACAATCGTTATTCTTGGTGACAACGACGATAATGCAAATAGAACTGCGCTCAATCCACTGCTGTTGGAGTATGGATACTACCTTTACGGAAGTCATGATCAGGACAACACCACAGACATTGTAAGGACCACTTTACTGGGGTTGGATTTAGAGTGTATCTGGCTGGGTGGTGGGACCTATATCATGAACAATCAGTCTAATGCAAATGCCAGACTCAATGGAAACAGTGTTGTCATGTTGGACACGACTGATCCCGAAATTGCCATCTTTGGCTCTTCGAAGATTTTCATGAACAAGAATCTAATGAAGTGCAATAATAGTAAATTGCTGGACAATCTGAAGGAATATCTGCTACGCAACACACTCACCACCTCAACCAGTCTCTCAGAAAACACAACATATTACCAAGCTGGTCGAAGTGTCTACGTCAATCTGGAGCTGGAAGATTACTATGGAAATTCTGTTAATGACCTCTTTGTCGCCATTGCATATGAGCTTCCTAATGGGAGTCTTGCATTCTTCATTGCAGGATTTGTTGAAGATGGCCTCTACTCCTCGCAGTTTACTCCCAGTTATTGGAGAAAGGCTGGTCGTATCAATGGTATATTCCTCATACTAGGCGATGAGAACTATGCCATGACCTATGCAAGTGTCAGTTTCTATCTGTACGAGGTGGAACCCACAACACCTCCACCTCCACCCTTTGTGCTTCTAACCATGACTCAACTCGCAGTTATCACCTCAGTCGGAGTGTTTGGTGGGTTGATTGGGTATCTGGTGTGGAACCGTCGCAGAATGAGGAGGCGTCTCAGGATTCCAGATATTGACCCTGACTTCGTAAGGGAGATAGATAACACGCTCAGTGCCCTGCTTGCAGCCTTCACGCAACTTGAGGAGCTCATCCAACGGGAAGATCTTGACAGAATTCAGAAGATAGAGGCGCTCCGTGTACTCATGCAAGACATTGAGATGGGACGGAAGATGTTCGACCGCGTGAGTGACAAGGTAGGAGGTGTGTGAAGTGGGCAAGTCCGAGGTCAAAAAGACACATCGAGAGATTGACATCATCGACCTCAAGGTCGCCTTCGGTGACTTTTATGCACTGAAGGGAGCGTCCTTCTTTGCAAACAAGAGAGAGTTCCTTGGTATCATTGGAGCCTCGGGAGCAGGAAAGACGACAGTGCTCAGAGTCCTCACTGGGCAAATCAGTCCAACTGAAGGGCAGGCATTCGTTGGCGGATATGACGTTACAAAGAAGTCGAAACTGATCAGCCTCTTGGTGGGGTATGTCCCACAGCTTGAACACCTGAGCCTATACTATGACTTCAATCCTCTGCAGAATGCACAGTTCTTTGGACGGATGTTTGGACTCCGTCCAAAGGAGATAGAGGAACGTGCCAGGAACATCCTCACTATCCTCGGGTTCGATGAGGAGCTCATCACTAAGAGGGTCGATAGGCTCTCAGGGGGAGAACGTAAGCGAGTGTCCATCAGCCTTGGGATGATTCACAATCCACCCGTCCTATTGCTCGATGAACCAACAACTGGGCTTGATGCACACCTCAGGCATGAAACCCTGAACTACCTGAAGGAGCTCAACTATGAACTTGGCACGACCATGGTCATCATTAGCCATGACCTTGAGATTGTTGATTATTGTACACGAGTCTGCCTGCTGGAGGAAGGAGATGTGAGTCAGTTCGGGACTCCGGAGGAACTGATCTCAACCCTCCCCGGGAGGGGACAGAGTATCCGCGTTGTGATGCATGCTCTGACTCCTGCAATCATCAAACGTATAGACTCACTCCCTGGTGTGCAGTACACTGCCCCTGCCGGCAGGAATGCAATGAAACTGTTCATTGATGATCCCGAGGAGCAGGTCTTACCAATCATCAGAAGACTCAATGAGTTGAAACTACCATTTGAAGAGGTCAGTCTCGTCGAGGCGGACTTCTTTGACTACTTCCAGGTGAAGCCCTGGAAGCAGATTCCTAGAGAGATAGGAGGAACCGCATCATGAAGAACTATCATGTGATCATAGCCCTACTGGTCGTCTGTGCCCTTGCAGGACTGCAGGCTCAGATGACGACCACAGGTATTCAACCTGTTGTAATCACAAGTCCTCAGGTTCAGCAAGCTCCACATGCTCTCGCAGAGATCGCACCTTTCGATATAGCCATAGTCTGGTCAAACACAACGGGGAACCAGGTTGTGGACATTGTTGTCGATAACTTCGATGCTGATGCGCGAGATGAGGTGGCGGTCATTGTCCAGAATGGGTCTCTCTTTCTGTTCGATGATGACAGCTCACTGATATGGAGGCTGAAACTTGGCTCGACACCACGCGCACTGGCCTCATTTGATGGTACTGCTGCTACAGGCAAGGAGATGCTCATCGGGACCGACTCTGGTGTTGTCGTGGTCGGTGCTGACAAGACAGTTCAGATGAATATGTCCCTCCCTGAGCCGGTGTATGCAGTTGCAGGTGGAAACTTTGATGGCGATGCTCTCGAGGAGGTCGTTGTGGGCTGTGACGACTTCTACGTCTACGCATTCGAAATCGACACCACTCCACTCTGGAGCTATCTGAGCAATGGCAGGGTACGACTGCTTGCTGGTGCTGACATAGATGCAGACACTCGGACTGAGATTGTCGTGGCCTCTGAGGGAAAGCGGTTCACCCTCTTGCAGGACACAGGCACCATAGTGTTTGAGAAGACAAGCCCAACTGCAATCAGAGTCGTTGCAATGGGAGACCTCACCACTGCAACAAACTGGGATGTGGTCTATGGGAACGCCAATGGTACTCTCAATGTCTGGTACGACGCCGGGACTCTTGCGTACAAACTCGAGCTTGGAAGCAGCATCTCAACTCTCAGGGTAGGAGACCTTGTGACCGGAGGGAGGTACGAGTTTGCTCTTGGCACTGCTTCAAACCAGCTGAGAGTATACACCTCTGCAGGTGTGTTGTCATGGAATAAGACCATGGGAGGACAGCCCAATGACATCTATTTCCCCAACATCGGAGCCACCCCCAACGCGCAAGTCCTTGTGGGGACACCAAACACCCTGACGGTATACAATGCAACAGGTTGGCGCGCAAGTCAGCTCACCGCAAACGGGTTCACTGGTGCGCTGGCCTACGGAGACCTCGACAGCGCACCCTTTGGAGGTGATGAGTACGCATTTGGTACAAACTTTGGAGTTGTTTCAGCATATGGGCGTGACTTTGACAAGGATGGGCTTGCAGATGCGCGTGAGATCATCATAGAGGGGACAGCCTACGATGACTCGGATAGTGATAATGATAACCTGAACGATGGACAAGAGGTGCTGACCTATGGCACGAACCCACTTGCGCCTGACTCAGACCTTGACAAGCTCTCTGACTTTGCAGAGGTCATCACATATGGAACGGACCCCAATGCAAAGGACACGGATGGAGACAAACTCACGGACTGGCAGGAGATCTACCTAGGGACCAATCCGAATCAGGCAGACACAGACGGGGACTCACTCACTGACTACGAGGAGAACAATGTAACCCTGACCATTCCAACTGACCCCGACAGTGACTCAGATGGCAAGAATGATGCACAGGACGACAACGATGGGGACGGACTCACTAACATCCAGGAGGTTCGTCTAACCAAGACAGATCCCAATGATGTAGACACAGATGGAGACACTATCTCGGACTATTATGATGACCAAGACGGGGATAATCTCGCCAACTGGAAGGAAATTCAGATTGGCACTGGTGTCTACGATCCTGACAGTGATGACGACCTCTTGAATGATGGATATGAGGTCAAGACCAGTAAGACCTCACCCTTGAATGAGGACACAGATGGAGACTCGTTAACTGATTATGAAGAAGTTATGATTGTACATTCGAATCCTCTCAAGGCAGATGGAGATGAGGATGGACTTTCAGATTACGACGAGTATGTGGTCTATGGTACTGATGTCTTGGATAGCGACAGCGACGATGATAACTTGAAAGATGGTGCAGAGGTTAACACGTACTTTACAGATCCTTTGAACAATGACACCGACTCGGACAACATCCCAGATGGTGTAGAAGTCGATGTCTGGGGCTCTGACCCGAACTCTGCAGACACAGACTTTGACAATCTGAATGACTACTTGGAGTGCTATGTATACTTCACAAATGTGACGAACAGTGACACAGATGGAGATACACTTGGAGATGGACTTGAAGTTCTCACCTATGGAACAAATGCCACTCTAGTTGACACGGACTTCGACCTACTTCGAGACCCTGATGAAGTGAAGTATCTTGCCAATGGCTGGGACCCAACAAACCCCAACACCTTCGATGCTGGAACATTGGATGGAGACTGGGACTTTGATGGAGATAGGCTCACAAACTACCAAGAGATCTACCTGACTCGTACGAATCCCACCCTCATGGATTCCGGAGGTACAGCGCTGACCGATGACCTCGAGGACAGTGATTTAGACGGACTAAATAACTATGACGAGTTGTTTGTGACATTCACACTCCCCAGAAATCCAGACAGCGACGAGGATAAGGTGAAAGATGGGGATGAATGGAATATTCTAGGGACAGACCCCAATGATGAAGACTCTAACGATAATGGCGTTTCGGACTATGATGAGGACTTTGATGGGGATGGACTCAGTAATGGAATAGAGCTATACATCACACACACCTTATACAACGATGTTGACACTGATAATGATTTCATATCAGACTATGATGATGATGAGGATACAGACTTCCTTCCCAATTGGTTCGAGGTTGAGATGACCGGGACTGATCCTTTGTATAACGACACGAACGACAATGGGACCTTTGACTGGGAGGAGGATCCTGACAATGATGAACTCAACAACTTGGAGGAGTTCCTCAATGACTGCGACCCACTAGCGGCGGACACTGATTCAGATCAATTGACTGATGGAGAAGAGGTCCTCTACACCCACACAGACCCAACAGACAGTGATAATGACGATGATGGAATTCTTGATGGACAGGATGACCAAGACAATGACGGACTCACGAACCTCGAGGAACTCAGAACCTATGACACAAACGTCACTCTATGGGACACAGATGGAGATCGACTCCGAGATGGACTTGAGATAGATGTGGGTCTCAACGCAACAAATCCTGATAGCGATGATGATGGTCTGTATGATGGGTGGAATGATACTAACCACAATGGAATCTATGAACCACACTTAGGAGAACGTGGAGAGGATGTCAATGCGAATGGTGTTGTGGATGTCAATGAGACCTCGCCCTTTGAAGCGGACAGTGATTCAGATGGGTTAGAAGACGCGGAGGAGTACCTCTATGGCACCAACCCGTTAAAGGATGATACCGATGGAGATGAACTCCTAGATGGTGAAGAAGTGAAAGATTATGGAACAAATCCTCTAAATTCAGACTCTGACTCAGACCTGCTTTCAGATTACATAGAGGTCGAGCTGACCCACACCAATCCCAACAACATGTGGTACAATGCTACACACACAGACTATCAAATTGATAGTGATAATGACTTACTTACCAACGGTGATGAAGTCGACATCTACGAAACAAATCCTGGCGACTTCGATAGCGATAATGACAACATAGGAGATGGGTACGAAATCTTCGTCTATTTCTCCGATCCTCTCTCGAGCGACAGTGATGGTGACGGACTTCGAGACGACGATGAGTTGTTCTATGGGACCAACATCAATGTGCAGGACACAGACGGAGACCAACTAGACGACTATGTCGAGATTGAACTTCTTGGGACCAATCCGCTACTAGCATCCACATATGGAAATGGTACTCTTGATGGTGATCTGGACCATGATGCTGATGGACTTTCAAATGCTCTGGAAATATATGGATACCACTCCAATGCCACAGCTCCAGATACTGATTTGGATGGACTAAAAGATGGTTTTGAAGTGTATGTGTCAGGAACCTCACCCACTGACCAAGACAGTGATAATGACCAGCTAAGTGACTATGTCGAGTACTGGATCTATCACACAGACCCAAGTGGGACAGACAGTGATTCTGATGAACTCGATGACTACTTTGAGGTGTACTATTCGCTGACCTCGCCAACAGACTGGGACAGTGATGGCGATACCTTGTCTGATGGTGATGAATGGAACACATATGGGACCAACCCCAACTCAATTGATACAGATGATGATCTACTTAGCGATAAATTGGAATTGGATATTGGTACAGACCCATTGCTCAATGATACAGATGGGGATACGCTTTCAGACTGGGAAGAATGGATTCTTTATGATACAGACCCAACTGAAGCTGACATTGACCAAGATGGACTCAACGATGCTGAGGAGATAGAAAACGGGACAGACTGGGAGAACTGGGACTCTGACTTCGACACCCTCAGTGATGGAGATGAGGTAAACATCTACGAAACCTCACCAATTAGTGATGATACCGATGCAGACAACATAGCTGATGCAGACGAGCTGTTCAACAGCCATACTAACCCACTTCTCCTTGATACAGATGGAGACTCTATTCCAGATGACCTAGATGACCAAGATGCGGATGGGTTGAACAACCATGACGAGATCTACCTCTATGAGACCAACTGCACGATGATTGACACAGACCTAGACTTCCTTAGTGACTATGCTGAGATTTTTGTTTGGGAAACCTCACCCACCAAGTTTGATAGTGATGATGATGGACTTGGGGACTGGGATGAGCTCTTCTACTGGTCAAGTGACCCCAATGACAGAGACAGCGACAATGATGGACTTGAGGACTCTGAGGAGGCACTCACCTGGCACACTCTTCTGAACAGCACAGACACAGATTCTGACAATCTCTCTGATTACGATGAGATCAAGGTGTTCGAAACCAACCCATTGCTCTTTGACACAGATGGTGACTCCATCGGAGATGGAGCAGAGCTGAACATCTACAACACCTCGCCCTTGCGCGAAGACACAGACTCAGACAAACTCCTCGATGGACAGGAGATAAACGGTTTCTACATGACCTTCAATGTGAGTGGTGTGGTGAGTAGTAGATGGGTCTACACAAACCCAAGAGTGAGTGACACTGATCAAGACTCGCTCTCAGACTTTGAAGAGGTCAACATGACCAACACTGACCCAACCCTCTACAGCACACAGGGAAACACCATCTCAGATGCGGATTGGGACATTGACAATGACCTGCTCACAAACGCTCAGGAGATTCGACAGACCAGAACAGACCCAAGAATGTACGACACCGACTCAAATGGCAAGTCGGACGGGGCGGATGATGAGGACAGAGACCTACTCACCAACTACTGGGAGTGCGTTCTCACCAAGACTGACCCGAGAGACCCCGACAGTAATGACAATGGAATCTCAGACTACAATGATGATGAGGATGGCGATACCATCTCCAATGGAGAGGAGTGCAAGATTTATGGTACGAACCCAAGAGACAGAGACAGCGACCATGATGGTCTCTATGACAATGAAGAGATTGAAGACTGGGGGACAGACCCCCTCAACAAGGACAGCGACTCTGATGGCCTAGAGGACGGTCCTGAGGTGAACACCTGGGGGACCATGCCAGACTCAAATGACACTGATCTCGACTGGCTCACAGACTATGAGGAAGTCGTCCTGACAGGAACCGACCCCACAACGAACATGACTGATGGCATGACGCTTGACCGGTTATACGACAGTGATTTCGATGGTCTCACGAACTGGGATGAGCTGAGAGTCTACTTCACACTACCCAATGACCCAGACTTTGATAATGACGACCTCATCGACGGGCTCGAGATAACACTTGGCACACAGATCAATGGCACGGACAGTGACTCTGACCTGCTGACTGACGGAGAAGAATACCTTCTCTACGGGACCGACCCCCTGTTGCCAGACAGTGATGATGATGGACTTGACGACTACGCGGAAGTGATCACCTACGAGACCGACCCGAATGATGAAGACAGCGACTCAGATGGCATAAACGACCACGACGAGGTCTTTGGAGTGAACCCTCTGGGCATCCCAACAAACCCGAACGAGGATGACAGTGATTATGACGGACTGATCGACTATCAGGAACTCTTCGTCGCCCCCTACTCTGACCCGACCTCCTCAGATGGAGACTCCGATGGTCTCAGCGACCTGTTGGAGGTTACCCAGTACTTCACACAGCCATTAAACAATGACACTGACTCCGACAAACTTTCTGATGGTGCAGAGGTCTATACCTACCAGACCAACCCAACTCTGGCTGACAGTGACGGGGATGGCATCGATGACTACACGGAGATCATGGTACTTGGGTCAGACCCGAACAACAGAGACAGTGATGGAGATGGCATCATGGACGGCCAGGACTTCCTTCCGACCATCCACTGGATATTCCCGGTGATGGGAATTGTCGTGCTGCTCTTCGTGGCCGCGGTGGGCGTGAAACGGTTCAGAGAGACCCATATGGTGGATGAGTTCGTGACCAAGGCGGAGCCTGCGAGCTTGGGCCTGGAGCCAGGGATGGATATTGCAGTGGAGTACAAGATCCGCGATGGACGAGTCATCTTTGGCGTGGTGGTGCGGAACGGGGCGATCAATCCGATGCACAACGTGCAGGTGATACTGGGCGTGCCTGATTTGACAGATCAGATCAAGACGCAGAACCTGGGCACAGTGGAGCCAGACACGGTCTCAATCGCACAGATCGAGTTCGAGCTGCAACCAGGTGCAGAGGGCGAGCTAGTGGGCATGGTCGAGTACGATAGTGTCGAGGATGAACACAAGGTAGTGAACCTGAAGCCAGTCCGGATTGTTGCATAAGAGAGGAAAATGATTGCGTTAGTCTACAACAAAAAGGGAAGAGAGGTTCCCCTCAAGAGAGGGGATGTCACCTCACTTCTTCTTGATAAAGACTGTCACAACAAAAAGCAGGGCAAGTACCCCTGCAACTCCTGCAATGATAAGGAGCATTGGGTCAATTGGTTCAGGGGTGCCAGTTGGAGTAGTAGGAGATGTTGGGGTCGTTTCAGGCTGCGTCACCGTGACAATGACCGAGTCTGATGCTGAATTTCCACTACTGTCATAGAGGACTATTGTGAAATTATATGTACCAGGACTTAACCCATCAAGGTTGACTGCTAGATTCGAACCATTCCAGAGACCTGAATCGATTATGGTTCCATTTCTTGAGATGGAATAGGAATCTGGAAAGAGGTCCGAACAGCTCCAAGTGAGTTGATTACCCGTAGTGCCAAATTCGAACGAAACATCATTCAAGGGTGTGAGTGAGGGTGAATCGTCATCAACTATCACTGATACAATGACATCATCCGATGCGATGTTCCCGTAGGTGTCATTGGCAGTCAATTCAAAGACATAGGAGTCAACGGAAAGACCATTCAAGTTCACTCTCAGGTCAGTGCCATTCCATACTCCTTCATCTATCGCAACACTGTCCTGCGTGATGATGAAGTAGTCGGGATACGGCTCATTGCAAGTCCAAACGAGGTACTCGCCTTGTACTCCATATGGAATACTGAAGTCTGAAACATCAGAAATAGCTGGGGCTGTTGTATCAGTCACATTTACCCAGACAATATCAGATGCGGAAAAATCTAAGTCATCATACACGACTAGTTCGTATTTATAATAACCTGGATCAAGATTAGTCAGAGGGAAAATAAGCTGGGATCCATTCCAGGCCCCACTATCCTCTTCCACATCATCAATATAGAGATCGTAAGTTTCAGGAGCGTAAGCTTTAGGACTCCAAATCAGATTCACTGAGTCAGAATATTCCATCTCAATATCGTCAGGTGAATCAATCTCTGGAACGACTCCACCAGTGATACGAATCCAGTCTACTCGAATATCAGGAGAATTGAGGCTATTTTGTGCCCAGAAGTTCAAGACCAAGTTGTTAATCCTCCTAGTTTCAGCAGCATGCTCACTGGTTGAAATGAGGCCATCACCCAGATTTGTCTGAGTGGTACTATCTGTAGAATTATACCACATCGATGAATAATCCATGTAGTTCATGGTGAGTTCGTAATCGTAGACATCAGATTGACCGGAGTAATGGTTGAGTGCCCAACTCACCTTGTTCGAGCCTGAAGCAGTATATGCGAGTCGGTAGACAAAGTTACTACTATAAAATGTCATTAGATTGAGACCACCATCCTCAACACCCGTAGCAGTATATTGCACCTTTGCCTCAATTTTGAAATCATGTCCTACTACAAATGGAGTATCAAAGTAATAGACAAAGACAGCATGCTCAGGACCTCCAGAAGATGTGAGATTTGAATACAGTGCAGTCCCAGATGAGTTCAGAGTCCAACCATTATATGATATAGTCCACCCAGTTGTGTTTGAGCCATCATGATACCAAGTTGTTGTTTCTTGTGCAGATGGAGAGAAGACTCTGCTTTTTTCCAAAGCGTCCACTCTTTCATTATTCATGCTGTTAGTTGTCATCCCAGAAAATAAGGATGAAGTAAAAAATAGACTCATGGTAAGAAAGAGTGTGAACACCAAAGTCACTGAAAGTAATTTTCTAACGTGCTTTTCCACTTTTTCGATCACCTAGATTTCTCAATTGGTAGTAAATTCGACCATCACCAGAAAAAAAACGAATTAAGCATTATGAGTTCATATCCCCAGATGAGCAAAGGATTATGAGCCTAAAGCCTGTCAGGGTTGTTGCATGAAATCGCATTACTTAAGGGTCAGGAGGGTCTCCAGAGTAGACCATGTCACTAGAGGTCTATAGTCTGGTCTTCTGGATTGTGGCGATTGTTTCGACATACCTACAGGATAAGGCTTCGAGTGGTGAGAAGAATGTCGCTTCTCTGACCACGCTTGTCAAGATAATTCCAGCCCTGAGTGCAGTGATATTCGTCCTTCTCTTCCGACCACCAACTCTGTTCACATTACTCTTGGCTGGTGCACTGGTGTTCTGTATGTTTGGCGATGCTGCAATGGAGGTGGACCTTGTTCCGGGGATTGGTATGTTCCTGATAGCCCACATCCTCTATACAACTAACTTTCTCTTGCAGTCAATCATACTTGGATTGGTCACAACTCCTCTGATAGTGTTCGGGGTATGTATGACATTGGGAGTTGTGTATGTGGTCCTGTTGATCCGATACCTACGGTCTTCAGGGAATGAGATACCACCCTTCATCCTTCGAGCAGGGACATTGTATTTCATCATAATAGCAGCAACCCTGAGCACGTCCATCCTCCTCTGGCAGACTTCGGGAGTCCTACTTGGATATTTGCCAGTCATCGGAGCCCTGTTCTTCATAATCTCCGACTCGCTCATAGCGATTAATGCGTTCCATCATGACATATCGCATCACGAGTTCTACATCATGCCAACGTACTATCTAGCAATCTTCCTACTCGCTTTAGGTGTGTTCGTGTTCGCATTCTAGATGAAGAGGGTTCTAGTTCCAGAGTGCCAAAGTTTGATAAGAAAAGGTACACTCACAGGCTGCGGGAACCTGCGTGAATAATGAAGAGCTGCTGGAGGCGATTATCGCCAAACTCGATCAACTGAACCCAGCAGAGTTGATCGAACCAGAGGGTATACAACCAGTGGCGATCATGACCAGAGAGAGGAAACAACTAGGAGAGCTTGAGAAGGAACTCCTTCAAGCACTCGAGCTGATAAAGTTGGATGAGCGACTCCCTGGAATCCTCACTCGACTTGCAAATGTCTATCTCAAGGAGGCAGTCTTTGGACGTGCCATAGTCCTCTATGAGTTGACATTGGGTCTTGATAGTAAGCAGGTCAGTGCATGGATCAATATGGGGATGGCATACTTGATGGTATCGAGTCCCATAGAAGCCATCAGTTGCTTAGGGAGTGCTTTGGCAATAGACCAGCGAAATGCACTTGCTTATGTATATCTGGCAATGGCGCAATTGAAGCAGGGATTGCTTGAAGAGGCAAACAAGAACCTAGACAGAGCGATTTATCTAGATTCCAACATGACCAGAGCTCTGTTGGGAAAGGGCATGCTCTTCCGGGCTCGGAAAGAGCTCGATGTCGCAGTGACATGGTTAAGACGTGCTCTTTCCATGGATCCCAAATTCCTACCAGCGTTGATGGAGCTCGGTAGTGTCTATCTAGCTCTAAAGAAGTATGAAGAGGCTATCGATGTTCTATCTAAGGCACTAGCGATTGATTCCGAACAGCCTTACGCGCTCTCTACAATGGGCGAGGTATATGTAGCGCAACATGACCTCGAGTCTGCCCTCTACTTCTTTGACAAAGCTGTGAGTATCAAATTCGACGACCCTGAACTCTGGATAAAGAAAGGAGATATCCATAAGGCCCTGAAATCATATCAGCAGGCGTCCAATGCATACCAGAAGGCAATCAATGCAGATCCAGAACACGTAGAATCGTGGATCAAGAATGGTTCAGTCATGTTACTCCTTGGCGATGAGGGGACTGCATTAGAGTATCTTAACACAGCTCTCGCTCTAAATCCTAATAACACGGAGGTGTCTCATCAGAGAGGACTCATTTACTATTCGCTGGAGAGATATGAGGAGGCGCTGGATGATTTTGATGCGGCTTTCTCGACGGACCCTGGAAATCCAGAGAATCTTTACTATCGAGCATTGATACTTGAGCTGTTAGATAGAAGGGCTGAAGCCAAACGTTCGTGGGTGGTGGCTCAACGGCTCTATGAGGAGGTAGACGATATCATCAAGATAGCAGAATGCAAGGCGAGGATAAGACGACTTGGACAGGTCTAAAACTACTGACCTTCTCGGTGTAGTATAAATCACCATCATGGTTATTAATCAATACGAACAGAATCTGATGGCAATGAGGAAAAATGACAGAGGACTACGAGAAACTAGTCAAGAGAAATGGACGTAAAGTGAAGTGGAGCGAATTCGTTGGTTCTACAACGTTCATTGAGTCGAAGAACCTTGCAAGACATGTAGGGTGTGAACGGTTATACCTGAAGTTTGAAGGTGGCAACCCAACAGGCACACAGAAGGATCGTATTGCTCTTGCTATAATGGATTCTGCAAAGCAAAAAAATGCAAAGGCTGTCACAGCTGCTACCTGTGGTAATTTTGGTGCTGCTCTTGCATGGGCGGCAAGAGTGTTCGATATCCCATCACACATCTTCATCCCCGAGGGGTATCATGTACCTAAGGACAGGATGAAACGAATCAAGGAAACAGGGGCAGAGCTCCATTTTGCCCCTGGTCAATATGAGGACCTTGTGGAACTATCAAGTAAGACCGCGAAGGAGGAGGGTTGGTTTGATGCCAACCCAGGAGTGGATGGTGTCAGAGAGATCTCGATTGAAGCCTATGCTGATGTTTCACAGGAGATATACCGAGACATTCGGAGGCCTCCACATTTCGTCTTTGTGCCTGTTGGTAATGGTACAACAATAGCAGGAATTCATCTGGGATTCAAGCGACTATTCCAGGCTGGCAAGATTCAATTTCTTCCAAGAATGGTTGCTACAAGCACGAGACGTGGTAACCCAATCGTCAAGTCGTTCAAAATGAATAGTCGGATTATTCAAGACCTTCGCAGAGATGAGATAAAGGAAACCAAGTTCAATGAACCTCTCACCAATTGGCATGCGTATGATGGTCAAGAGGCATTGGACTCCATTTACGAGTCCAAGGGTTTTGCTGACTATGCATCCGAGGTGAAGATGGTGGAGTTTTCAAAGTTGCTTCGACAGGAGGAGGGTCTCTATGTCCTACCTGCAGCAGCTAGTACTCTTGCTGTAATGCATGCCCTTGCTGATGATAAGGTAACGATGAAGGGAACATTTGTGGCAGTACTCACAGGCAGAGACTTCGAGTAGAATGAGGACTATAGAGTAAGGCTCATTGTGATATTGCCATCATCTTCCAACCTTTGAACTACAAATCCAAAGTTCTCGTAGAAATGCTTCAAGGGAAGCCCCACCTCATTCACATCCTCAGTGTCTAGCTGAATTGTTTGGAATCCATTTATCCTAGCCCATTGGATGAGGGAGTTAAGCATTATTCTCCCAATGCCTTTTCCCCTGGTTCTTGTGGCAAAGGTGTCCAGATAGAACACCATTCCATGCTCCCGATCTATAGGATATCCTAGTATCACTCCTTCAGGTCGCTCATTCGCTACTAGGAAGAGAAGTAAGACCTCAGCTTTGTCGAGTCTTGTTTCAAGTTCTTCGGTACTATACCGAAGGGACTCTCTAAATGACTCCACCTCGATATCTTTGAACCACGCTTCATAGAGTGCAGACCATGACGTTGGTATAACAAGTTGAAGCCCATCTCCGAAAAAGGGGAGGAGCTGCGTCCTCATCTTTTCCCAAACATCATGTGAGGGGTGAGAGTCCATGGTTTGTCCCACACTCAGAGTTCAACTCTGCAATTCGTATCTACGTGCTGCTGACTGAATGATTCCCTCTATTAGTTGGTCATAGGTATAACCAGATTTCATTGCCATGAATGGATAGAAGGATATGTCTTGATTGTCCGGATCAAAGTCCATCCCGGGCAAGGGATTGATCTCGAGGAAGTACAGTTGTTCATCTGCATCCATGCGATAATCAATTCGCGCAAAGTCTGGGACTTCCAGCAGTTCGCAGATCTCGATAGATGTCTTCTCTATCTTTCTTTTCAGGTCTTTTCGGACTTTTGCTGGGCAGATATAGTGGTCAAGTCCTTCATAGATTGTCTTGGCTTTTTGTCCATAGACTCCAGCTAGCTCTTCTGGAAACTTTGAGAAGTCTATCTCCAATAGAGCAAAGACCTTAGGCTTCGGACCTAGACAGTCTAGAACACCTGCAGTGAACTCTCGACCTTGAATGAACTGCTCAGCAAGGATTGGTTGCTTATACTCCTGCAGCATGGATCCAAGTTTCTTGACAAGTTGCTTCCTATCATGTACAACATTGTCCTCATTGATACCCACTGAAGACCCCTCCTCATTAGGTTTCAGAATCACAGGGAATAGGAAGTCGATTTTGTTGACTTGTCTTGTATTGGACAAAATATGAAACTGCGGTGTCAATACATTGTGGAATGACAAGAACTTCTTTGTCCAGCCCTTATTCAGACAGACAGCTGATGAGAGCACATTGGCCCCAACATAGGGAATTCCAAGCATTTCTAGAACAGCAGGAATGTGAGATTCCCGGCTCTCACCACGCACACCCTCAGCTCTGTTGAAGACAAGGTCCGGCTTGGCTTGCCTGACTGTTTCTAGGAAGTTCTCATCCGCCTCGATGAATACATAGTCATGACCCGCTGCCTCTATTCCATGTCTTATCATCTCGATAGTATGTGGAGGGTCATATTCGACCTCGAACTCGGTTTCATCTTTTCGTGTGTTCAATACCAATGCGACTTTCATAGAGTATCAACATAGAAAACATGCACATTTGCGTATAAATTCTTGATACATTGTCAAATTAGCTGCTTTAATGGTCTAGAGCTCAAAAGAATCAATCTCCTCTTTGAAAATGGACATGACACTGTCCTTCAGCTCAGCAGGAATACTGATTGGCTCATATAGGGTGACGAATTTCTTGAAGAGCTCGTCCTCTCGAGCCTTTGCTTGTTCATATAGCTCAGATGACTTGAAGTCTTCAACCAAATCACCTTTAGCATTCTTCTTCACAGCAGAGTAGAATGCAAACAGTTGCTCATCCATCGCGGTTTCTGACAGAAGGTAAGTGAGCGTTGTTTTCCCACCGAACAGTGTGAAACGATTCCTGTGTTCCCTGTTGAGCATGTTTTCACGAAAGCCTACCTGAGCTGGGTCAACACCGCCACCAGCACAGAGGAGGTACATCTTTGCACATATTGTGCAATGGTGACACCACTTATAGTCACGACCAGCCTCGGTCTCAGTGAAGCAGCTCATCTGATACTTTGCTATGTCTGGATATCGATGAACAAGAATTCTCTGCACCATCATGTCCATTAAAGGTTCAATCAGACTGCCTGTGCCAACAGACCGACCAGAGAACATCTTTGTCATCTGATCAATGTGTACTGTCCAATTATGAGTCTGGTCCCAGCAGGGATTGACAAGCCATCCGTATTTGTCCATGTAGGTTGCTGATGTTGTCTGCTCATTTCCAAAGAGGAGGTACTTCCCCTGAAGTGCGTACGCGAGGGGAATACACTCCAATGCATATTCAGTAGACTGGAGCGCCCAACCAAATTCAGAGAATGGCAGACCAAGATATGGGTAGTCTCTGAGTTTTCCTGTTTCATGTGTAATGATATGAAGACCTTTGTTGAATTCCTTTTTGAACTGTTCAGCGATAGCGGTCTTATGTTTCTCCTCATAGGTCATGCTGTGTTCGATGAAATAAGCCATCTCAGGGTCCAGACCCAACTCCTTTGCAACCGCATAGGTCAGAAGACTGTCCTTTCCAAAACTCATTCCGACGATTGCACGGAATGCATCCTCCACAGGCTCGTGGGATGGTATCTTTATGACTGGGTCCAAGAATCGATATTGCGTGTTGAAGAACCTGCGTACATATTCCACCGTGTCCGTACCATCAACCTCGGTGCAGGAGGGAATGTCACGAAAGAAATTCTCAACGAAATAAGACTCCAAGAGTGGGCGACCCGAATGGTAGAAAATCTCTGGAACATCAAATACAATGGGAAGGTGCATTGTTGTGGCAAGGGCAAGATTGTCCACTAATGCCAGTCTTGTCTGTTCCGGGGTTGTTTCCCAGTAGTTCTTTGGGTAAGTTAGAGGTAAGGAGTCATCCTTGTAGAGTATGGAAAATCCATCTTTGAATAACTTTGAGTGTATCTCGAGCATGGTAGACACAATCTAGAGAGTTCTATTTTCGGATAATAGTTGTTCTATGAATTAAACACACCTATTCGGACCTCTCTTTTCTGGGTTTTTTGTCTTCCTTCCTCCTCTTTTGAGCTTCTTTCGCTTTTTCCTTCTCTGCCTTTCGAAGTGTGTGAAAGTGATCAGTCATCCTGTCATCAAGGGAAGTGATATGGTCCACATCAGAGTATATCTTCCTCAATGTGTAGTTGAAAAGAGCCACAAACACCACAACTAAAATTATGAAGAAGATCAACATCCCAATGAAAATGTAAATCATCATTTCGAAGGGAATACTTCCAGGACCAATAGTTGCTAGAAGAAAAGAAACTCCCTGATACCAAACAATCTGGCTAATGGCAACGGACAGATAACCAGCTATTAGTGCAATGACTCGATATACCCTCTTGTACCGAAGAAAGCCATCTGTTTCAAAGACAGGCATCATGTTTATACTATTCAGAAATGGAATGAACTCATCGCGATACCAATTGATTCCTGTAAGTTGAGCGTAGAAAAGACCAGTTCCGAAGAGTAGGACAGGCGTTAATATGCCAGGACCAACAGCCCAGAAGAATAATCCGTATGAGTAACTAAGAACAGAAATGAGGACACCAAGCACAAGATGTGCCACAAAGACATAGATTTGGTATCTGTCAGATTTGGGTGGAGATAGGCTAGACCAATCGATATCGTTTTGTCCATCCAATGAATCCACTTGAAACCCTCCATTGATTAAAGATTGGTTATGAATATTGATGTTTTAATGAATCGATGATGAAGTATGAGGAAAAAAAGAAGAGAGAGGAGGGGAAAATCCCCTCATATTCGAAATTATGTGAAGATGGCTGTGATTCCGCCAGTTGTTGTTTCAATGACAAAAGTCACAATCTGTGAAGCAGTATCATAGTCTGTTGTTTCATAATGGTTCGATGTGATCTGAACCCAACCAGATGCTGTGATATCGACGCCTCCGACAGCGGCGGCACATTCAACACTACCACCAAGGCCTGTTGGAAAGTCTGCTATAACGCTAACAGCTCCAGTGGTGGTGTCCAAATCAAAAGTGGCATTCCCAAGAATGACAACATCATCGGTCATTACTAGGTCGATTCCACCAGTTTCAGTTGCGATTGATACATCTCCAATATGAGCTCCATCGACTAGCTCAACATCCACTCCACCAGTTCCTACATCAACAGCCAGAGTATAATTGACCCCACTGCCAAGTGTGATATTCACTCCTGCAGCCGTATAATCAAGCCCAATTGTGTTACTTGTGAAGGTGACTGATGGATTTCCATCCCTCTCAAGAGTGTTGTTTTGGACCTCTATATCGATGTCATAAAGCAGTGTAGCATTATCGACGAATATTATTGAAACACCGCCTACACCTAGGTCGATGTCCAAAGTTACTGTACCAGTGGTGGCTCCAACCTCCGCATCAAAGTGGAAGTCAGTACTAGCTGTGCTCCAGTTGAACCAATTAGTGCCATAGAAGGATAATGCCCCTATACCAATAGCCCCAATGATTATGACTGCGAATATACACACAACCACACTTGTGTTTCTCTGATAATTACTCATTTCATATACCTCGTCTGTGAGACCGTAGAAAAGCGTGCCAGTTCGTTCTCAGGTCTCTATATTGCGAATCTTCTTCCAGAGCGAAGCGACGCATGATTCGCGAAGCGTCACCTCGTATAGAGGATGACATCTTGTCATAGCCCTCCTCGTTCATGATAAGATTGCGTGAACTGAGTTCGTTCTCGCGATTTATCAACGCCGTCATTAGTTCCATAGCCTGCTCAATCTGATCCTCTGGAACATCTATGCCAAAGACTGAAAGGCTTTTGATTATGGACTTCAGGCGCTTTGTGGTATCATCCCCAGTGGCTTGTATCATTTCACTGATACCCATCCTGTACTCGCGCGCAGAGGCACGATAATAGCGCTGTACTATGCCAGTCTGGGTCTGTTCTGTTCGCTCTTCGAAGACAAGACCAACTTCCTTCAACTTCTGTATGTGATGAAGTATAGTCCCAGGGTTCTTCCCTGTGACCTCCGAAAGTTGTTTGACTGTCATCGAGTCTTTCACAAGATAGTCAAAGACTATTTTAGCGCGAGTTGGCTCCATGAGTAGTTTGATCATATTCTTGTCTTCAATGACTTCCATGTCCATGATTCGTCGTTTCTGTTTCTTGGAGCCGTTCATGATTACAATCCACCTACAAAGCCTGGACCAACCTCTTCATCCCCCTGCTCAATTACAAGGTCCTCATCATCAGCAGAGAGAATCATGTAGACCCTTGTGAAACCTATCGAGATGGCAGGCAACACAACTATTGCAATAAAGAGCCCTGCGATGACTCCATAGATTCCTAGTGGTATCAATATGAGCTCGAGAGGACCCCATACCATTGGTAGAGCCATTATGAAAAGTGGGGCTACGAGAACTAATATGAGGAGAATATAGGAGATCCAGATTCCAAACACACGGTCGAAGTACTGAATACCCATTCTGATTGACTTCTTGGTTGCTTCTATGACAGAATAGCCATCTATGATAGCAGGAAGCAACATTGTCATCAATCCAGTACTAATGACAAACCAGATTACTCCAAGTGCAAAGATGAGAGGATTCATTGTCGTTGTTGAGCCTGCTCCAATAAAAGCGACATTAAGTACTTGCTCTCCAAATAGAGCTACTAATCCCAAAATCACTATCATGACGGGACCTAGAATGAACAAGAACAGAACGATTCCCCCACCGGCTAATGAAACGAACTTCTTCTTGTACCATGTAAAGACACCCTCTGCGGATGTCCCTTCACTCTCCACAATCTCACGAGCCATTCCGAAGAGTGCACCTATGGCCACGAAGAACGGAGCAACAAAAGGCAGCACTATCAGGAAGATTCCAGTGGCGATTGTCACGCCACCAGTTGTGGACCATTCGTTGAATGACTCAGCCCACGCTGTGAAGGCTTCGAGACCCCCAGGTGAGATGAAGATGGGTACAAAGACAAAGGCCGCGACAATAGCTATCAAGATGATCGTGACCAGAAACACCCCTATTATTGCAAGAACATAGGAGATGACATTTCTGAGTGCAAACCTGATACTGATCTTCAGGTCGTCAAGAAGTGTTTGAAAGCTCGCGTTTTTCATTATTTTTCACACCTAGAAAGATAGAAGGAGAGTGACTTGAAAGTTATCCAAGGCACTCTCCATGTTCATCACACCTACACGATGGGCATATCAACAACACTCTGTGTCGCGACCTGACCACCAGTGAGTTCCTGGTAGACCTTGACCCAAGCAATCCTCACCATGGGCAAGAACAGCAAGAGCCAGAGGAAGACCATAACAACTGTGTAGAGTCCAACACCAGCAAGTGTAGGGAGAAAAGCCATCACAACAGATGGAGTGAACGGAGCCATAGCAAGAGCTACTATGACAATGGGACCGAAAGTGGCGGCTAGCAGAAGCACAATAACAGTCAAGACACCGTACACACGATCAAAGTACCGGATGGATAGAGAGAATGATTCCTTGAAAGCTTCCTGGACACCCTTACCACTGACAACAGCAGGCCAGACCATGGAGGTCAAACCAGCAGTCAGGTATACCCACACGAAAGTGAATGCGGAGAGGAGATAGGTGGCAGGCGCGGTGATGACATAACCCATCGCGTATGAGGTGAGTCCCCAAGCAGTGACGGGTGGCAGTGCAACTATGATAGTGAGAACTGCGCCAGTACCTGCGAAAGACAGGAACTTGCGACGGAAATAGGAGAATGCCAACTCGGCCTTGGTCTCACCCCTGGTCACAAGGTCGTGGCTCATTCCATAGATAGAGCCGCTGACAACAAGGAACATCGAAACAATGGGGATTAAGACCAGCAGTACAATTCCTCCAGCTAGAAGGGGATTGGCTTCAGCCCAGTTAGACAGAGCTGCCATTGTTGCTTCAGAGAATGGCGCGAGAACAGCCCATGCTACAAGAGCAATGGGGATTGCGGCGATCACAACAAGGATCACCATGACAATCAACATGCCTAGGTTCGCAAGGAAGTAGCTTAGCATGCTCTTCCAAGCGAGCTTAGCGCTTGTCTTCATGTCGTCGAGAATGGTTCCGAAAGTTGTAGACATTGTATTCACCATGTTATTATCGGCAAGCGTTTGACTCGTTATTTATCAAACGTTTGACACATATCAAAATAGGATTTAAAGGCTTATAAATTGTTTGGTAAACGCCAAACATAGACACTCGCCAAACGTTTCAACAGTTCTCAAACGTAACCGTTAAACAAAGGTGTTCTGAGCCTGATAAAATCAAGCTCAGGAGGTTGCCTAGCAAGCAGACTCTATCTTCGCCGTAGACAGACAACAGCTACAGCAACACCTACAACACCAGCACCAACAAGAATGAGAAGCACTTGAGGTGAGGGGGGGATTATGGGTATACGGTATGGTCGGGCATATCGATCCACACTACCAGCAGATCCTGGAATAACATATTCTCCTGGTGCATTGAGATTCCCCCAGTAGTTACCAAGAGAAACACCATCATCCCAGGTGTTGTCTGACCCATCGTCATTGGCGTTCTGGGTGTTGTCATAGAGAATGTTGTAGTACAAATTGTTAGAAGACGAGCCTGAATCAATCTCGATTCCAATATTATTTCCAAATAAGGTGTTGTTGCAGATTGTACCGTCATCGCCATCGATGTATATTCCAGAATCGAAATTCTCGATGACATTGTTGTAGAGCGTCACACCGTCCGACTGGAGGTTGATGCCATGGTCATCCTGCGACTTCGAGCCCTTCATCGTATTAGTGGAGACCAACAGGTCTGTGTTGTTCTCGCGGATATACAGCCCATACTCAGGACAGTCAGTAAGTGTGTTGTTGTAGACCAATGAGCCATTGCAGTTGTACGCGACATGGATCTGGCCATTGGTGAGAGTATTTGAACTGACTTCCGAACCTGGAGAGTCAACAAGACCAATACTGCCGCTGTTTAAAACGCAGTTAGTGATCAGAAGACCTTCCTCAATATTTTGCCCGTCACAATTCACAGACTCAAACAGACAGTCCTGAATTGTGATGTCACGCGTTCCTGAAAAACCCCTGAAGTCAACTCCTAACCATCCAGCTCCTGAAGGACCTGAAGCAATGAAATCGCAATCCGTGATGATGATGCTCTGACAGTTCTTAATCCAAATACCGGTGTTGTTATTGATATTGAAGATGTTGCCTTCGACAGTCCCGATTTGGGATCCATCTAGAGCTAGCCATTCATTGTATTCCTCTATGTTGAAAGTGTTTCCACTGACTGAGAAACTATCACTATTCCATACGACTGGTTGGCTAGCCGAAAATGTATTCCCAAGGATGTTTAGACCTGATACTTCCTCAAAGAGTACCACATCAGCATTTTCAAAGTTCGAGTCTACAAGACTGACATCATCAACTTGGAAGGCGTTGATTCCAAAGGAGGTGTCGTAAATCTCAGTAGAAGTAATCAGATAATCACTACCAGCTAAAGAGACACCCCACGTATGATTCATAATCTCACACGAATCAATAACACCATGACCAGCCTGAAGATTGATGCCCGTGCCAGTGAACGTGTTATGTACCCGGCAATTTCGAATTTCATAATACACTGTCACAGAACCACCAATCAGGATGCCATTACCGCCCAAGGTTCCTTCTATGTCATAATTTTCAATTCGATACGGATCGCTTTCGCTTCCATTGCCAGGGAACCCAAGTAGGTGAGATGCAAATCCTGCATCGGATGTGATGGAAATTGGTGACACAGACGTCAATTGAGAAAGAACTGGACCTTCGTTGGCAACAATGAACGATGTCAAATCATCCGGCATAGCGGGACTTGTAAACATCATCAAGAAAAGAAGTGCCAATGTACAGTATTTCAAGTAGTTGTGAAGCCTCATAGCTCACCACCTCTAGGTATTACTCCGATTCATGACTTCTTATATTTCTTATCTGAGATTGATGTCACACTGCTGAATGACAAACGTATCGATGTTTTTCAGACATTGTTTTCGACCTAGGAGACTTCTTTCACCATCTGCTTGAGCCTCTCGTGCCGATAGCTAGAGAAGTATTTGTGATAGATACCAATCATGGGAGCCACACTTGTTATGTGCTTGTTTTGCCTGATCGAGTGGACGGTTTCAATAAGTTCAGTGAGATTCTCAGCTACAAGTAGAGAAAAGATAACTGGTTCGGAGGCGGATACATAGGTCTCCCGATGTTGGAGCATAAATTCTTTGACCAACCAGTCAGCAATCACTGAGTAGGTTGCCTTTTTCTCGTCCCAATGAATACGTGCTATGAATGGTAGACTTGTTGTAGCCCCAAGTTCGATTAGTGCGGTAAACCGGAGCGCCCCGCCCTCTTCGAGCTCGCCAATCAAACGTCTGACTCTGCGAGCTGTCAACCCGGTTTTCTGAGCTACATCAACAATGGGAAGTCTGGGATCCTCGAGGAGTGGTGCCAGTACACGCAAATGTGTCTTAGTCAGTTTCATCTTAGAGCCCCAAGAACGGATGAAGGTGTGTAACTCAACATGCTCAACACTCTTTAGTGTCCGAAGAAATGTTCCAAGCTCCTGTAGTTCCTCTGGGCCATGGTATTCAGCTACAAGGGCATACGTCCCGTTAGAATATGATGCTGCAGCCATGACGTATTTGCATGACCCTATCTCATCAACCATCTCGGCCTCATCTCGCGAGCCATCAGTTGTCAACAGTGCAAACAGAGAGTCTGTGTTGGTCATTGCTGGAGAGAGCGTGATTGAGTATCCGGAGATCACTCCGGATTCCTCTAGATTGAGAATTCGACGTCGGATTGCATTTGCTGAGACCCCATACTTACGTGAGAGCTCTTGGTAACTGGTCCTACAATTCGTTTGCAGATCATTTATGATCTTCATATCCAATTCATCCAAGATTAGCACATCCGGGGAATCTCAGCAACCACTTAGGGCCTTGAGAACCATTCAAACAGCCAGATTTATGCATTGCTTTCCAAGTGTAGACCAGACAGCCTGAACTCGAGTGTCAGGTGGCGACCATCTGACGGATATGAGTCTGGATGACATGTCCAGCTGGATACTGCTGGTTCTCTCTTCCATTAATATCCTGCTCTACCTTCTTGATTGCCAGATTGTGGTTGATGCCTTTCAGTGCGTTGTTAATCTCAGACATGCGAGATTCGGACGCATATCTTTCGAATCCGAGGGCAATGAGTATCTTATTGCCGTAACTTGTCAGCCAAAGGGGAAGGAGATCAATCTTCCCTGACCAATTAACAAGGACCACTTCATGCATCTCTGTGTCTCTACGCTCAAGGACCGATGGAAGCAGAACACTAGCAGGAGTTGTAGAGAGTGTGTCCAAATCGAAATAGAGTGTGCTCCCTCCCCTCTTGAGTTGCGATTCCAAAAGATGCACCATTTTTGTATAGAAACTCCTCAAGCCAGCATCATAATCACCTTCGCTTGGTAGCAGCCTCACGATGTTTCGAACTCGTCCATCATAACAAGACAACTCTGGCATTCCAAGTCCCTGTAGTAGCACCTTCTGAGCAGCAAACTCAATATCAATCTTCAGTTTTTTTGATAGTGCCAAGAGGTGTTCCTTCAGTCGTGCCCATCCAAACTGGACCACAAGCTCCCTATACGAGCGAGGAGAATATTCAACCTCTGTGTTTTTGTCGTAGAGCCAGTCGGGAGCAACACCAGCTCTCCGTCCCGTGTAGAATCCAAAAAGGACATCATTGAGGTTCGGAGGAACATTGCTCATGAATGAGTCAATGACAAGCTTGGGTCGTGGGCTATGTTGAGTCAGTTGTATCACAGCAGTTGTCAACTGTTTCAAATCGAGTAGAGGCGCGATATTGACTTTGTCAAACATATTCTCTTGCAAGTAAAGATACACAAGATTCTCACAGCCTGCAATCGGAGTGAGGTCAATGTTCTTGAATTTGTTGTGTGAGAGGTCTAGATGCCTTAGATGTTTGCAGTCCTGAAGTGGTGTGAGATCAATCTTTTCCAGCTTATTCACAGCTAGACTCAGGTACTCAAGGTCTCTACAGGATCCCAAAGGGGTCAGGTCCACATTTGTCAACCAGTTCGAGCTGATGTCTATCCGCACAGGTTGTTGTATCTCGTGAACCCAATCCAAATTTGACCTTCTTGAGAAGAACTCACTCCCCTCATCTGCAGGGGTCTTGAAAATGAAATGATAGTTCCTAGTAGGTGCCTTAGCGCAGCGTACGACGAGCATTAACTTGTCCATTAAAATGCCCACCTCTCCTAGTTATACATCCTGTTCTCAGTTTATTAGCACCCCCAATAACAACCGTACAGTTTGAGTTAAATTGCCAATGCAACCATGAACAGTGAAATGCCTCGCACTCTCGAAGACCTACATGTACATTCTAACTACTCTGATGGAGTTTCAAGTGTAGATGAGATTGTGCAAAAAGCAACATCTCTGAAACTCAAGGCTATCGCTATTGCTGACCACTTCTGGCCATCACTGGGCTCTCGAAAGGGGGGAAAGGACCTTATTGAACGGAGACGACATGAGATTGAAACAAATCAGAACCACACCGCAGGCTTGACAATCCTTGATGCTGCAGAGGTAGATATCCAATCAAATGGAGAGCTCGCACCTGTCGCTGGAGGAATGGACCAGTTCGACCTTGTCATAGGTTCCTTTCACTGGTACACCGACTCCACCAGATGGGCGTCTTCCCTCGTACAGGCTCTCAGAAAGAGCAGATTTCAGATCTTGGGGCATTGGGACGGGTATCTTTCCTCGTACCGGGAGGAGGATGGCAGGATTGCAGCTGAGGCATTGGCTACTGCAGAGGTCGCCATTGAACTCAATGGGAGATACTCGGTCGAGCATATCGGATTCCTTGAGCTAGCAAAAGCACATGGGTGCGTCTTTACGTTTGGGAGCGACTCACATCATGTGAGTACTGTGGGAGACCTAGACTTCCAGGAGAAACTCGCGTCAAGTATGAACCTTGACATCATGAAGATAACACAATGAGTATATCCAGAAGCCTTTTCATATACGAAGTTCTGAGTTAGATTATTGGAGATGACCAATGATGGGTGATGAATTCGTTTTCCCCTCTGACGAGTGGATTGCACTGTATATGGAACTCCTGAACAAGAATGATCGATATGAAGACGCAGCTAAGACCTGGGAGGGTGACTTTGTCTTCGAGATCACTGCAGATGGAGAAGTCATAGAGGAGCCAATAAGGTTCTACATGGACCTCTGGCATGGCAAGTGCAGGGCAGCCAGAATGGCTGAACCTGGTGACGCTGCTGAGTTTGTGTATTCAGGACCCTATAAGAACTGGAAGCTTCTGTTTGATGGCAAGATTGATCCAATCAAAGGAATCATGGCTCGTAAGTTCAAGCTCGATGGTGACATGGGCAAGGTGATGCGATACACTAAGGCAGCGCTTGAGCTTGTGGCTACGACACGACAGGTTCCTACAAAGTATCTCGACGAGTAGGTAGCAAAATCATAGACTTTGATGAGGGGTAACAATGGCTCTCATTCACACGGAACTCTGCGACACAGTTGGGATTAAACACCCTATACTCCAGGGAGGTATGGGACCGTATAAGACCGAGTCGCTTGCTATTGCAGTGGCTAATGCTGGTGCCTTGGGAATAATAAGCTGCATTGGTATGGCAGCCACTCTTATACCCGAAGCAGCTCCAATCGATGCACAGAGATTATTCGGATCAGATCCCCCTGCAGTCATCCTTCAGAAGTCGATTGAAACCGTGACAGAACGGACCCGCACCTCTGGCGGGGTTTTTGGGGTGAATGTACCAGTAGCAGCAGAGTTCATTCTGGCATCAAAGATGTTTGTCGAACAGACCATTGAGTCCTGCAGATCAAACTCCGACACTGAACGGGCACTTCGGGTCGTTGTGACCTCAGCAGGCAATCCGAAACCATGGTCAGTTCTCAAGGATGAGGGATTCATCTGGATTCATGTTGTTCCATCGGTCTACCACGCAAAGAAGGCTGAATCTGCTGGTGCTGATGTCATCGTGGCATCAGGGCATGAGGGAGGAGCACATGTTTCTTGGGACCCAGTCCATTCACTGGTTCTGATACCTGCTGTTGCAAAGTCTGTGAAGACACCAGTGGTAGGAGCAGGTGGATTCTGTGATGGTTCAACCCTCGCTGCAGCTCTATGTATGGGAGCTACTGGAATACAGATGGGCACAAGGTTCATAGCAACAAAAGAGAGCGATTTCGAACCCATGTGGAAACAAGCAATCTTAGATAGAGAGGAGCGTCAGACTCTCGTAGGTCGAGGTCTCTTTGGACCAATGCGGTTCCTCCGAAACAAGAGAGCCGAGGAGATTGTTGAACAGACATTGTCGGACCTGCCCAACTTCTATCTTGGTGAGCCATTGGACTCGAATGAAGAGATCTTGAGGCTTGAACAGACAGGGTTTGATGACCTCCTAGATAGGAAGGAGAACACTGCCTTGATGTTTGGAGGAGAGGTTGTTGGACGAATCCGAGACCTTCCTACAACGGCTGAACTTATTGAGGGCATAGTTTCAGAGGCGTCTCAAGTACTCAACAAAGCCCCCAGATTTGTCATTGACAAGTGAGAGAGGGCAGTGCGAGGAATTAAAGGGGCGCTA
>Ga0180438_10001960_pt1 | contig 34945 bp, 33 predicted proteins | sample SS_ome_12_FD_132455 | JGI IMG/M metagenome (GOLD analysis project Ga0180438, IMG submission 132455) | Hypersaline lake sediment archaeal communities from the Salton Sea, California, USA - SS_3_D_2 metaG | ecosystem: Environmental > Aquatic > Non-marine Saline and Alkaline > Hypersaline >... | reverse complement strand
GTTCGCGGTTGTTATGATTCTCAGCGGCTGTTCCGACCGATCCGACCTGCCCGCGCTCAGCGACCTGTATCTGGGCCAGAACCCCCCGGGAGATACGGCATGTGTATTCGCCAAGGGTATTGTGTCCACGATCCATCATGAACACAGCCGGGTGACTTTCTCGAAAGACGCAACAGAGCTCTTCTGGGCAGTGATTCCCATCGATACGAACTACAAAGAGACCGGTGGCAGTATTTTCAAGATTGATGATCAGAATATATGGGTCTCTAAGGTCAACAACGACGGGTGGACGAAGCCGGATCTCTTTCAATTTACCAGAGAGACCGGCGGAAGCACACCGGCGCTATCGGCCGATGGGAGGACGTTCTACTATCGCTCGGCCAAACCGAATGCCGACTCAAACATCAGACCGAGGCCAAGCCAATTGTGGAAAGTGACACGCAGCGGTAAGCAATGGGGCGAACCTGTACACGAGGACAACCTAATACCAGACGAAGAAGGTAAGACGTTCATGTCTTTCTGTTCTGCCGACAACGGGAATCTGTATTTTGACTACGGTTGGCCCGACGAGTCAGGTGAATGGTGGTGGTATGTCTATTTCTCCGAATATGAGAACGGTGGGTACTCAGAAGCCGTCAGGATGGGAAGCGGTATCAATGATAGTGAAGCGAGTTGGTGCCCGTGGATTGCGCCTGATGAATCCTATATTATCTATTCCTCTCACCGGGAAGGGGAATTCGGGCGGGGGGACCTCTATATCAATTTCAAAGGTGACGACGGTGCATGGTCGGAGCCTGTCAATATGGGACCAGCAGTTAATTCCGAGATGCAGGAGAGATTTCCGTCCGTCTCTCCCGATGGAAAATACCTGTTCTTCGCAAGACATGTACCTGAGACATTCAGCGATATTTATTGGGTGGATGCAAGAGTCATAGGAGAGCTGAAGAGGGCTGTATTAGAATAGAGATTGGTCCTGCATTGATATGCTGATGGTCGCGTCCAGCCCATGTACCGCAGCCCTGTCTGCCGGACTATTGTTGCCTGTTGCCCGGCGGAGCACGGCCGACACGTGAGTGTCTGGACTCCCGGGCCGCCCGCGGATGAAGGGACGGGGCCAAGATAGGCCATAGTCGTGATACGCGCAACGCGCGAAGGAAGGGGGACGACGTGGAGAAGAACCGTGCCACCGAGTATATGGCCAGTGGTTATGTGTGATCGGAGTCTGTTCTCCTGGCCGTGTGCCAGGAATTCGGGCTCGAGCCGGAGAATCCCGCCATCCCACGGATAGCGTACGGGTTTGCCGGTGGAATCGGCAACACTGGAGCCGTGTGCGGCGCGGTGGCCGGTGGAGTGATGGCCATCGGCCTGAAACTCGGGCGGGGAGACACGATGGAGGGCATGCTTAAGAACCTGGGCGTGGTGGGGGAGTTCCGCCGGCGTTTCGAGGCTGAGATGGGAGATGTCGACTGCCGCGAGCTTACAGGTCTGGACCTGACCGCCGAAGAGGATATGGCGAAGCTGGTGAACTCCGACATTGCGCAGAAGGTGTGTTTCCCGGCGGTCAGTGCAGCCTATAGACTCACTGTGGAACTTCTGAGAGAAGCGGAGTAAAATAGCGCCGTGGCCACTGGACGGCTAAGCCGTAAGTCCGGTTGGTGACCATTGGAGAGTTGTTGGGTGAAGACGGAACGGAAGCCATTAGAAGGGTCAATTAGAGCTCTGTTGATCGTCTTGGGTACGCTTTGTGTGGCATTGGGCGTGCTCGGTATATTCCTGCCGGTGTTGCCCACGACTCCCTTTCTGCTATTGGCCGCTATCTGCTATGCCCGGAGCTCCAAGAGGTTCTATCACTGGCTAATCACCAATCGCTGGTGTGGGGTGTACATCAGGAACTACCGGGAAGGCAGAGGCATACCGCTCAAGCTTAAGGTACTCACTATTCTGCTGCTATGGCTGACAATCGTCTCTACAGCCTGGTTGGCCGTTTCAGAATGGTGGTTACGATTGATTATGCTTGGTATCGCCGTCGGCGTCACGATTCATCTGGTGAAGATAAAGACGTACAAACCGAAGACAAAGCCCTCTCCGCTGGCCGGGAAATACGATTCATCTGAGTAAGCAGTCTGAGAGGATATAACAGTAATCGTTGAACGACAGACGCCGCGGTGTTTGTATATGGTGAAGGCTGGCCGGAGCCGGCCGGCAGACCCTGCAGAGGCGCCACTTCGCCTCTTGTCGCGTCACGGTTCGGCTTTGCAGGCACTTCGGGTATACGGGTTCACCGGGTAATTCGGGGCGCGCCTGAGCTTGTCCATTGGGGAGACGACGGGGGGAGTAGCTAATGAACACCTATAGCGGATTGCAGGAACATATTCAGTCCATGAAGATTATTGACACCCACGAGCATCTGCCTTTCGAGTCCGACCGCTCCCTCGAGAGTGATGTTCTCGAGGAGTGGCTCCCGCACTATTTCTCGTGCGACCTTGTGTCCGCCGGCTTGAGCGATGATGATCTCAAAACGGTGAGGGACAGCCGGCAGGATATAAGGAAACGGTGGGAAATCGTTGAGCCATACTGGCATGCGGCCGAGAGCACTGGCTACGGCCGGGCGCTTGCGCTCGCCGCCCGTGATCTGTATGGCATTGAGACCGTCGGTGCGGACACCATCGAGTCGCTGAACGAGCGCTTCCGGGCTGCGCGCAGCCGCGGCGGGCATTACGATTTTGTGCTCAAAGAGAAATCAGGCATCGCCCTGTCGATCTGCGGCGATTTGCCTGTGCCCTACAGGGAGACCGAGGACCCCTTTGTGTTCGCGCTGCGCATAGACGAGTTCGTCTGCCCGTCTCACTACAGCCGGATGCGGCAGCTGGGTCGGGAAGTAGGGCTTGGGGTGCATACTCTGGATGACTGGGAGAACGTGATCCGCAGGCACATTGAGAAGTATCTCGACGGTCGGAGCCGTGTGGTATGCCTCAAGTGTGCTCTGGCCTACGATCGAAGTCTGCGCTTCGAGAAGGTCGCGCGGGCGGATGCAGAACGCGCTTTTGCCGAGCTTTTCGAGGACCGCAATCTCGCGGATGAACGGCCGCCTATCAAGGCGGGCCGCGCCGTGGGCGACTGGCTGATGCACCGCGTGTGCGCGGTAGCGGACGATCTCAGGCTGCCGGTGCAGATTCATACGGGTATCCAGGAAGGCAACGGCAATATCATCTATGACTCCAATCCCACACTGCTGAGCAACCTCTTTCTGGAGTATGGCAATGCCAGGTTTGACATCTTCCACATGGGCTATCCCTATGTGCTGGAAGTCGGGGCCCTCGCCAAGAACTTCCGGAATGTCTTCATCGATATGTGCTGGGGACATATCATCAGTCCCGAGGCTGCCCGGCGCGCGCTGGTCGAATGGCTGGACGCAGTGCCGGCGAACAAGATAAGTGCCTTCGGAGGAGACTACGGGTTCGTCGATGGCGTTTACGGGCACCAGCTCCTGGCCCGGGAGAACGTGGCGGCCGCTCTGACGCAGAAAGTCTCGGACGGTTCGATCAGCCCCAAGCGGGCCCGGGAAGTGGCGGGGTGGTTGTTTATTGACAATCCTAAGAATCTGTTTTCACTGGACCGCTTCCTGGATTGAGAGGCAAATCCCGGAGTATGAAAGCCAAGCAAACCCAATGCTGGCGACGCCTGACAGCGCGCCTGTTCTCTGACATTGGTCACCAATAGGGGAAGTGAACGGCATGAAGTTCTGTACGGTAGTTAATTGCATGGACGGACGAGTGCAACTGCCCGTGATCCAGTATCTTCAGCAGAGGTTTGATGTCAGGTACGTAGATTCCATAACTGAAGCAGGCCCGACGCTGATTCTGGCGAAGAGGAACAATGACGCGTTGGTTCAAGGGATTCTCGAAAGAGTGAGAATCTCAATGGAAAGGCATAACTCCGTCGGCATAGCTGTCGTTGGCCATCAGGATTGTGCGGGAAATCCAGCGCCGTATAAGGATCAGCTTACACATATAGAAGATTCAGTCTGGTTCCTTCGCAGCCAATACGAAGGCGCGAAGGTTATTGGATTGTGGGTTGATGGAGACTGGCGCGTCCACGAAGTTGTCGGCGACGCCGAAGAGAGTGGCTGACAGGGGCCAACAGCCGGCCCGTCCTTTGCTGCGGCGAATGAGGTCGTCGACTTTCTCTTGGGCTAATCGGTAGAATTGGAAAATGTTCAGAATCCCCGCAAAAACGTGCCGAACTGAGGAGACGATAAAGCGGAGCAGGTTTATTGCCACGGTAGCGCACGCTTCTACAGAAGAGGATGCAAAGGCCTTCATTTCCGGTGTTAGAGATGAGTTTCCGGATGCTACGCATAATTGCTGGGCATATGTCGCAGGCCCGCCCGGGGACACCGCCCGAGTGGGGATGAGCGATGACGGAGAACCCCACGGAACGGCGGGAAGACCGATACTGACGGTCCTTCTGCATTCTGACATCGGAGAGGTGGTCGCGGTTGTTACAAGGTACTACGGAGGCACAAAGCTGGGAACAGGGGGACTTGTAAGGGCCTATTCGAGCTCTGTCAAGAACGCGCTTGCAGGGCTGCCTACTCAAGAGAAAAGAGACGTTGTCATACTGACCGTTGGCTTTGACTATTCCAGAATCGCCGCCGTTAAGCAGCTGATCGAATCCTTCGACTCCAAGGTTATTGAGGAACATTATGAGGCTGATGTTTCGTTCAAAGTAGAACTGCCCCGAGACAGTGAAGACAGGTTCATCCTTGCCATCAAGGATTTGACTGGGGGCAAGGGGCTTATCGGGAAGTAATGCGTTCATCTACGAAGACAAGGTCTGTTTAGCGCTGATTGATCGTGTGAATGAGCAGGTTGAGGAAGGGCGAATCATGTTTCCGACATCCAGTGAGCTGTTACAGCGATCTCGCAGAGGCTCACGGGTGAACTCATCACCAGACTGCCGGCTCGAATCGGAGGGCCATCATCTTCTCCGGGTGCCGGGAGGCGTATATGAGTAAGTCCGGCAAGCTCGGCTTCAACGCCACATGGTCAATGGCTGTAGGGGGCATGGTCGGCGGGGGCATCTTCTCCACTCTGGGAGTGGTTATCGGCATAGCCGGCTCATGGACGTGGTTGAGCTTCGTGGCGGCCGGAATTGTGGCACTGCTCGCCGGGTACAGCTATGTGAAGCTGGCGGAGCATTATGGCGAGGGCGGCGGCGCCTTCACGTTTCTCCGCGAGATCAACGCCGAAGGTTTCGCCGGCAGCCTCTCGTGGGTCCTGATAGTCGGCTATGTGCTGACCAACGCAGTCTACGCATCAACGTTCGGTCAGTACCTTGGACATGTGGCCGGTCTTGGCAGCTGGTTTCCGAGGGTCGCGGCCCTTGTCATCCTTGCGTTGTTCGTAGGACTTAACCTGCGGGGCGTTGGAGAGGCGGGTGGTGTCGAGATCTTTCTCGTTTGGTTCAAGCTGGCTGTCTTGACGGGACTGGCGGCCTGGGGGATTGCGAAATGGTCGCCCCCGATGCTCTCGCAGGGCGTACCTGAGACGGGCCTCGGCCCGGCCCTCTTCGGAGCGGCTTCGGTCTTTATGGCCTATGAGGGTTTTCAACTTCTGACGTACGACTACGACGACATCGAGTCCCCGAAGAAGACACTGCCACGGGCCGTTCTCGGGGCCATCGTGGTAGTGATCGCAATCTACGTTGCCGTGGCGCTGGGGACGGCGATGCTCATTGGCGCCGACGAGGTGGTTCGGCACCAAGAGGTGGCACTCGCGGTGGCAGGGAGGAAGGCGATGGGGTTGCTGGGGCTTGTCATCGTGACCGTAGCGGCAGCGTTCTCCACGGGCTCCGCCATCAACTCAACGTTGTTCGGGACAGCCCGCCTAGCTCACGACGTCACCAGGGATGGTGAGCTGCCCGCCGTGCTCGATCACCGTAATGCCAAGGGGGCTCCGGATCGCGCAGTGGTCGGCTTGGGTGCAGCGGCTGCGCTTCTGGCCGTGGTGGGGTCTCTTGCGACCCTTGTTGAGGCCGCGAGCCTGGCGTTCCTGTTTACGTTCACTGTGGTCTGCGGCCTCGCCTTCAGGCAGCGGGCCGGAGCGCGCACGCTGACGGGCATTGGCGCTCTCGCGGGAGCCTGTGCTACGGCCGCGCTTGTCGTCCGCATGGCCCGGGTGAATCCGCTTGCCCTCGGCTTCCTTTGCGCTCTTGTGCTGGTTGCTACCGTTGGCCGCGCCGTATTGCTGAAGCACGTGAGGGTCGAGGGCGGCCCCGGAGGGAATGCAGGTGACAACTAGCCGGTTTCGGTTGACCATCGGTCTCTGGTCTCTGATACGGTGGATGAAAGACTTCATACTTTACGATCGCCGCCATGATCTCAGGCGGGTGCGATGACCCGATCTGTCCCTGATTGGCGAGGCGGTCTCCCCGTTGGCATTGGAGGCCGTGAGCAGATGGATCTTGACCCTGCGCCCGCGGTATTCAAGACTGGGAATGACAAGGGAGCCCGGGCGCCGTTTTCCGACCCAGCAAAGGCATAGATAGACGGCATTGTCTGCCGCCGCTGACGTCCAACACCGGCAAGCCAAAGAAGAAAGGCAGTTTCGTGAGTAAGTCCAGGCGCAATCGCCGCGCGATTAACTTGGCCGCGTGCGTGGTTCTGATAGCGCTCTTGCTGATGCCGGCGGCCCCGGCCCGGTGCAGCCAAGCGCCGGAGGAACTAGAATCTGTCGATTACGCACCTCTCCCCGAAGGCCACATGAAGATATCCACACCCGGAGAGCAGGGACTGGATCCCGGGCTGTTGGCCCGTCTCTATTATGAGGCAGAGAAGCTGGAGACGCTCTACGGCCTGCTGGTGATGAGGAACGGTCATCTCATAGCGGAGAAGTACTTCAACGAGGGGTCCGTTGACCAGATATCAGGGCGGCAGTCGTCCACCAAGAGCTTCGTGTCGGCGCTCGTAGGGATCGCGCTGGATCGAGGCTGCATTAAGAGTCTGGACCAGAAGATGATGGACTTTTTCCCCGAGTTCGCGGACGAGATCACGGATTCGAGGAAGAAGCAGATTACCATCCGCCAGCTGCTCGAGATGCGCGGCGGATATCCCGACGAGGAATTCACGCCGCCCCTTTTTGATAATATGTTCTTCCAGGGTAACTGGAGGTTCGTTCCGCACCTGGTTGATTTCCCGCTTGATAGCGATCCCGGGATGGAGTTCCATTACAGCAACCTGAGCTCTCATCTGCTGGGCGTCATCGTGGCCCGCGCGTGCGATACGGATCTGGTCACATTCTCTCAGGAATACCTCTTCTCGCCGATGAATGCAGAAGTCCGCGGCTGGCAGGTCGATGACGACGGCTACTACTGGGGATGCGGAGAGATCTACCTGACAGCCCGGGACATGGCCAAGTTCGGACTGATGTTCCTGGACGGCGGCGTCTTTGACGGCAAGCGTATCATCTCCGCAGAATGGGTGGAGGCTTCATTCCAGCGTTACTCGGAGAACATCGTCCGCGGATGGCTATTGCCCCGGTACGGATACTTCCTTGATCTCGGCTACGGCTACCAGTGGTGGTCATCCATGTGCGGGGCCCATTATTTCTGGTACGCCGCAGGCCATGGCGGTAACTACGTCATATTGCTTCATGATCTCAACATGGTCATTGTCACCACGGCCGATCCGCTGCATGATAAGTGGGATGACAATCCATGGAAGTACGAGGGGGCCGTCAACAGACTGGTAGCGGAGTTCATAAAGTCCCTGCCGTCTGAGTGATGCTGAGTCCGGCCGTGGCCAGCCTACAACCGGTGGCGGCGGGCGGGGCGATACGCCGGCGCTCGACCGGGACGCCGTGCCGGGCACAGAAAGGACCGGTGGACAATGAACATGCGTCAGTGGTTCTTGCTGCTCTCGAGGCGACAACGTGTCTGGCTCTTCGGGACCGCCGCCGCTGTGATCATTATCATAGCCTCCGGCCTCTTCCTGAATCCACCCGGCGGCCCCGAGGAGGAGTACGTCTTCAACATTGAGATGTCGCTCAGTGATGTCGCTTCGAAACTTGAAGTAACAGGGAAGGCCCTTGCCCGCGAACTCAATCTGCCTCTCGATGTTTCCAAGAAAGCCCCCCTGCGCGAACTCGGCGTCAAAGAAGAAACGCTTCAGCACGCAGTCCACCACCTTCTTTCCCACCGCGACACCACGCTGAAATACTATCTGTACGTGGTGCTGGTTCTCTGGGGGCTGGTATTCCTCGCCAGGCTGGGACGCCCGGATTCGTGCGGTGTCGATCAAAAGGGCCAATGGTACCCTCGACTTCCCTACGTGATCCCGCTCGCCGTTTCGGTGGTTGTTGCCGGATTCATATTGGGCAAGTCGCCCAACCCTATGGAGGGGGCAGTTAAGGTGTTCAAGTCAATGGTGGGGCTATATCCCGATCCAATAGCTAAAGTGATCGCCTTGCTTTTCTTCATTGTGCTCGCTGTTGTAGGAAACAAACTCATCTGCGGCTGGGCATGTCCGTTTGGAGCTCTCCAGGAACTGATATACAGCATTCCGCTTCTCAAGAGGATCAAACAGCGGAAGGTTCCATTTGCGCTGACAAACACAATCCGGGCCGCACTGTTTGCGGTCATGTTGCTCTTCCTGTTCGGTGTTGTCGGCGGGCAGAAAGGAATGGTCATCTACCATTTCGTGAACCCATTTAATCTCTTTAATTGGGATTTTGAGACTATCAGCATACTGCTGACCGTCATACTCGCTCTACTGGTATCGTTCGTTCTGTATCGTCCGTTTTGTCAGCTCATTTGCCCCTTCGGATTTCTCTCCTGGATTGCCGAGCGATTTAGCATTTTCCGTATTCGAATCGACAGAGATAAGTGCACCGAATGCGGTGCCTGCATAAAGGCATGCCCCCTGGAGGCCGCGGAAGGCCGCGTTTACAGCAGGAAATTACCCGCTGATTGCTTCAGCTGTGCTCGTTGCTTGAATGTCTGCCCCGTTGACGCCATTCAATACAAGAGCGTCTTTAAGAAGGGAATAGCAGAAGAAATGAGAGAAGCTTCAAGTTAGCCGCGCTTTCGGCAAGATCTCTGACATAGTGCGGCGGCCAGAGGGAGACTACATATGACGGGAGGCGTAATATGATGAGAATCATGCCGATATTGTGCTCATTCCTCCTCTGTCTTTTGGCGTGTTCTTCTACGAGCGAAGTCGAGCCGACGGGCCTGATTGCAAGATTCGGAAGCACACCGACAGTCGACGGCGTGTTTGACTCCGGGGAATGGGATGACGCGGAAGTCGTGCGGGCAGATACAGTCGAGCAGTTCAGGATAAAGCATGACGGTGAGAACCTCTATTTCGCCGTGCGGGCCGGCGGAGGTAACATCGTATTTAACACAGATTCGGGTGTGCGCGTCCTGCATTGGTCTGCCCAGCTGGGATCGGCGGAATATGTGAAGTCCGACACATTGACACAGGTGCTCGACAAACCTTTTGCCTATGAACTGTGGGGTCTGCAAAACGAGTCACCTGACGTTATCCAAGTGGCCCTTGCGGAATACCTGGCCGAAAATGGTTGGGTGGCAAATACTGCCTCTATGGGTAACTTGATGGAATCAGAACTCGCCGTCTCCTTTGATTGGCTGGGAGTGAGCACGGGCTCGGGGCGGTTTGTAGAGATACCAGGCGTGCGTATTGGCGCTGGGCTCATGATTGCCAGGGGCGACCCGAGGGAAAAGGAGCTCCTGGCGTTGTCCCGGGAGGAGATGAAAAAGATGTATCCATCCGTGTCCTGGCCATCCGAAACTGTGCCGAGCGATTCTATAGGTATGGGAGACCTCCCGGATACCATACGCGTGGATGGAGCAGACTATGGCAAGGTCTGGATTAATCTTGGGAGGTAGAATGCCAATTCGAAGTTGCAGTTCTGCCTGACGGGTGCTCTGAGCATTCCCGGGTGAGGATGAAATGAAACTGACAGTGCTCATTGATAACAACACGCTTATTGACAGATATTTCCTGGGCGAACCAGGGGTGTCGTACCTCATTGAGGATGAAGGCAAGAAAGTCCTATTCGATGTTGGGTATTCGGATGCCTTCATAACCAATGCACGAAAGATGTCCCTGGATTTACTGGATGTGGACTTTGTGGTGCTGTCTCACGGCCATATGGATCACACCTGGGGGCTGATTCCACTTATACGGCTCTATACGGAGGGGTTGACAGAAAAGCTGGAGGTCAGGAAGCCTAAGCTTGTCGCTCATCCATTGACGCTGGTCGGCAGGAGACTTGGCGACCTCCCGGAAATCGGCTCCTTACTTCCAGAAGAAAAGCTCTCCGGCTATTTCGATATGGAATTAAGCAGGGAGCCTGTAAACTTGACCGAACGGCTGGTGTTTCTGGGGGAGATTGAGAGGACGAACGAATTCGAAGCCATGAGGCCGATGGGCAAGATAGTGGACGGCGGGGTTGTGAAAGACGACTTCCTAATGGATGATTCGGCCTTAGCCTACAAGTCACCTGCCGGTTTAGTCATAATCACAGGATGCTCCCATGCAGGAATATGCAACATTATCGAATATGCGAAAAGGGTCTGTGGAGATGACAGGGTCGTTGACATTGTAGGAGGTTTTCACTTGCTGGATCCTCCCGATGAGCAGATGGAAAGAACCATGGAGTATATGGAACTCGTGTGCCCGGGATCGGTGCATGCATGCCATTGTACGGATCTGAAATCCAAAATCGCATTGTCGAGGGTTGTCGATCTGAGGGAAGTGGGGGTCGGTTTAATACTCGAGTACTGAGGTTTGGTGCTGTAGAGACAGGACGGCCCGGCTCCTGGCCGTTTTGCATATATGACCGTGCCGGTACCGGTGAAGGGGGTTAGCGATGAAGAGAATAAGCGCGACATCGGCCATTCTCCTTGTATTAGCGGCAGCAGCTCTTTTTATGGCGGCAGGCGTATGGGCATCCGGCGAGAGCGCTGAGCCAGCAGGCGGGTGGCAGTCTCCACCTGAAGATTGGCTGGAGGTGCTGCACGCGCCTCAGCTCCCCTCGATCTGGACTGCGCCGACCGGCGAATACATGCTGCTAGCCGATCCTGTGCTCTATCCGCCGCTGGCCGAGCTGGCCGCGCCAATGCACAAGCTGGCAGGCATGCGGGTCAATCCCGCTACCAACGGCTACCACGGCGCGCACGGCGGCACATCCCCGCGCCTGGTCAGGGTCGAAGGCGGAGCCATTACGCGCCTCGCTCTGCCGGCGGACGCCGAGGTCCTGGGCGTCGAGTGGACGGCTGACGGCCGGCGCTTCGCACTCACCGTCCTGCACCCGGATCACATCGGCCTGTGGGTCGGCTCTGTGAAAGGCGACTTGAGTAGGGTGGAGAACTTAGCCCTCAACCCCTTGATGGACAGGGCCGTCAAATGGCTGCCCGGCCAGGAACGCCTGCTGGTCCGCCGCGTCCCCGAACGTGGACCGGCTCCCGAGGCGCCTGCCATACCGGCGGGCCCTGAGGTCCTCGAAGGAGCGGGGGCCACGGCCCGCTCCACTTATGAGGCGCGCAATTTGCTCGTGACCGCTCATGACGATAAACTGTTCGAATACTACACGGCCTCGGAGCTCGTGATCATAGATACGGAGACAGGCGCCGTGATGGTCTTGGGCGAGCCCGCTCCATATGCCGCGGCCGAGTTCTCCCCGGACGGCCAATATCTTCTCATAGAGCGTCTTGTAGGTCCCTGGTCCCATGAAGTGGCCTGGTGGCGCTTCGCCAAGGAGATCGAGGTGTGGAATCATAAAGGCGAGGTGGTGGCGGGCATCGCCTCCCTGCCCGTATCCGACCAGGTGCCGATTCACGGTGTGCCGCTGGGCCCGCGCTCGGTTTCGTGGCGTTCTACCGCTCCCCGCACGCTTTTCTGGGTCGAAGCTCTGGACGGCGGAGATCCCGTGGCAGAGGTGCCCCACCGCGACCGCCTTATGCGTCTGGACGCGCCCTTCACGGGAGAGCCGCGGGAGGTCTTCCTGGCCGAGCACCGCATCCGGTATCTTAACGGCTGGAGCGGCACGGGCGGCACGCTCATGCTCACCCAGCGCGAGCGGATACGCCGCTGGCGCTACGTCTGGCTGGTGGACGTGGACGAGGGTACTTCCCGCCTGTGGTACGATCTGGATGAGGACGACTCCTACGGACATCCGGGCTATCCCGTTTATAGCATGCTCGCTAACGGTCGCTGGGTGATGCATCAGCAGGGAGACGCGGTCTACTTCTGGGGGCGCGGGGCAACCGAAGAGGGCGACCGCCCCTTCCTGGATTTGCGCCACCTGGAGACCGGCGAGACCGAGCGTCTCTTCCGCTGCGATCCGGAGCGATACGAGCACTTCGTCGCGTTCGCCCGTGATGAGGACCGTTTCGTATTGTCATCCGAGTCCGCTGTCGACGTGCCCAACTACTATCTTGCCGCCTTTGAGGGGGAGATCGAGGCAGCCGAGGGCGAGGCCACCCGCGCGCTGACTCGGGTACCTATCACGCGCTTTGAGGACCCCACCCCCCAGCTGCGCGAGATCGAGAAGCGCATCGTGCACTATGAGCGCGAGGATGGTGTGCCCCTGAGCTTCCAGCTCCATCTGCCCCCCGGCTATGAGGAAGGCACGAGGCTCCCCACGGTGCTCTATGCCTACCCGCTGGAGTACTCGGGCGCGACCACGGCCGGGCAGGTAAGGGGCTCGGCCCAGCGCTTCATGCGTCTGCGCGGCGCCTCACACCTCTACTTCCTGCTCCGGGGCTACGCGGTGCTCGACAGAACCTCCATGCCCATGCTGGGCGACCCCGAAACCACCTACGACACCTTCGTGCCCCAGCTGGTGGCCGACGCGGAGGCGGCGGTGGCCAAGGCAGTCGAGATGGGGGTGGCCGATCCCGACAGGATCGGCGTCATCGGCCACAGCCACGGCGGGCTCATGGTGGCCAACCTGCTGGCGCATACCGACCTCTTCCGGGCGGGCATCGCACGCAGCGGTTCCTATAACAAGACCAACCAGCCCTTCGGCTTCCAGTCCGAGCGCCGTTCCCTCTTTGAAGCGAGAGACGTCTATATCCAGGTCTCGCCGACGTTCTTCGCCGACCGGGTCAACGAACCGGTCCTCATTATCCACGGTAACGACGACTCCAACCCCGGCACCCTCACCTTCCAGTCCGAGGTCTTCTTCGAGGGCGTGCGCGGTTCGGGCGGCACCGCACGGCTGGTGTTGCTGCCCTTCGAGGACCACGGCTACCGGGCCCGCGAGACAGTGGAGCACGTGCTGTGGGAGCAGCTCCGGTGGTTCGACGAATATGTGAAGAATGCCGGGACTGCGGCGCCACAAGGCTCGGCCCGGGAGTGATCCCGGCAGCGGCGTTGAGGCCTGACAAGGGGTTCAGGCTGAAATCCGGCAGCTCCTGTTTTTTGTTATGTTGAAAGCCATAGAGTGTTAGAATCGGCCCAGGCTGCACCATTGCACACGCCAGTAAGCGAGAAAAGGGAGTCTATCATGAGAAGCGCAGTACTGGTCTGTTGCCTGCTTCTTCTGTCAGTCACGAATTCATTCTCACAGGAGATATTCGGCGCGGTCATGAGCGGTGACCTGGATAAAACAAAAGCGCTGCTTGAAGAACATCCGGAGTGGATAGACGCGACGTCCTGGGGCGGCTGGACCCCTCTGCACAGGGCCTCACTGGCCGGACATAAGGACATCGTTGATTTTCTGATTTCTATAGGGGCGACTTTAGACCCAAAATCCGACCTGGGCATGACTCCGCTGTATTTGGCTATATACCAACAGAGAGAAGACATAGCCAGACTGCTAATTGATGAGGGTGCAGATATCTTTGCCATAAGAAATGACGGTGAGACGATGCTGCACATTGCAGCCGCTACTGGAAGTAAGTCCATTGTGGAGCTGCTGATTGCCAGAGGGCTGGATGCCAATATGAAAAGAAGATACGGCATAACACCGTTGCACCTGGCATCGGTTTTCGGGCATGAAGACGTGGCAGAAGCCCTTATTTCAATAGGAGCCGAGATCAATATCAGGAGTGATAACGGCAGTACTCCGTATTCTTTCGCGGTTGCTTCAGGAGAGACACAGACTGCTGCTTTGTTAAGAGATATGGGAGCAGAGGATACGCGGGAAGAATACGTTGAAATAACCGGTGAATATCTGGGGCAGAAACAACCGGGTTCAATACCGGAGCCATTTGCGCCCGGTATACTGCTGAACGTTCACCGGCCGCATGGCGCTATCGCCTTATCGCCCGATGGAACTGAGATTTACTGGACTGCTGCCTTAACCTACGGCACCTATCAGAAAATCTGGGTAATACGTCAGGCAGATGGCAAATGGGCCACGCCGAGAGCCGTTCAATATCCTTCAGAATATACTTATGGGGCGCCTGCGTTTTCGCCGGACGGGCAACGATTGTTCCTCAATGTCAGTGAGCCCGTGGTCGAAGAGAACCAGCCCGTTGATCATGACATATGTTTCCTGGAAAGGGACTCAACCGGTTGGAGCGATGTGATCAATCCCGGGCCTCCGCTGAATTCAGACAAATCCGAAGTCGGGCCCTCGGTCACCAGCAACGGAAGCATCTACTTCCAGAGCTATGATCTCGAAGGGGGATTTGGTGCCATTGACGTTTATCGCTCCAGGTTCGCGGATGGCGGATATGAGAAACCCGAAAATCTCGGCGATTCGATTAACAGCGCTTCAATGGATATAGCACCTTTTATTGCTCCGGATGAGAGTTATTTGTTGTTCTCCTCATTTCGCCCCGGCGGTTACGGTGATTTTGATATATATGTGAGCTATAAGAAGAAGGACGGCACCTGGACCGAGGCAAGGAACCTGGGGGAGGGAATCAATACGCCGGCGAGAGAATCCACATGTGCCGTTTCTCCCGACGGGAGATTCCTGTTTTTTATAAGCAGAAGAAATGGAATTGGAGAGTACTTCTGGGTGGATGCGAAGATTGTCGAGGACTTGAAGCCAGAGGAATCGAAGTAGTGGTCATGAGAGAATAGGCATGAAAGACATATTTCCAGAGCCGATCAGGAATCTGCCCCAAGCAGATATTCCAATTGATGGCCTTAAGGCCTATTTATCCCAGGCTGCAGATCATCAATTGGTCTTTATGCAATTCGAAAAGGGCGCGGAACTACCCGAGCATTCTCATGCAGCTCAAGTGGGCTTTATTCTCAGCGGAGTCATTGAACTCACTATTGGTGGCGTCAAAAGGCAATATGGCAAAGGTGACGTCTATTATATCCCGGCCGGTGTAAAACACTCAGGTAGAATCCATGCAGGGTATTCAGATATTACCTTTTTCGGTGAATCTGACCGCTACAAGGCCAAGAAATAGAGCTCCTTTTCATAGCCGGTCTGTTAAGGGCGGTCTGGCCCGCTCCAGAAGGCGTACGGGCGTGAGGGCCGCCATTTCACACGTGTAAACCCCCTGGGGGAGGTACTGATGAGACAATTGCCAATACTGGCTCTCATGTGCTTTATTCTCGGGTCCGGCTGCGCGCAAGACTCCGACGTGGTTTTCGATGACAGGTTCTCCGAGGTCCGTGAGGTCATCATCGAACAGGTCGAAGACGGCATAGTCCCTTCCATCGCGGTAGCCGTGGCGGAGGATGGAGAGATCATCTGGGAAGAGGCGTTCGGGTGGTCGGATGTGGAGAACAGGATTCGGGCCACTCCGCACACTATGTACAGACTGGGCTCCATCACCAAGACGATCACGGCCACCGGACTCATGCTGCTAGTCGAAGAGGGCCGGGTGGACCTGGACGAGCCCGCGGTGGAGTACCTGCCGAAAGATGTCAGGCCGCGGACATACGTCGGGGAACCTGAGGACGTCACGGTCAGGCATCTGGTCAATCACCGGTCCGGCATGCCCGCCTATGCCGAGTCCTTCTATGAGGATGATCCCGAGGGTCCGCGTTCGCTAGGTGAGACTGTCCGTCGCTATGGGATCGTCGTCTACCCACCGGGTTGGTCCTTCATCTACTGCAATCTCGGCTATCAGATGCTTGGGAGTATCATCGCCGAAGTCTCGGGAGTGAGCTATGCCGAGCTCATCGAGGAGCGCGTCTTCGCGCCGCTGGGCATGACCGAGTCTCTTGTCTACAGGGGCCAGGCCTTGAGCAGGCCCTACGCGGTAAACTACACACAGGCACTTGAGCGAATCCCGCTGTACGTGGACGTATATCCCGGCGCTGACGGCAACTGCGCGAGCGCTCACGATCTCGTCCGATTCGCCATGTTTCATCTGGAGGACCATCTGCCCGACCAGGATGCTATCCTCACAGATGAGAGCATCAGATCGATGCAAGCTGCGGTTCCCCCTTCGAATACCCGCTACGGAATCGGCTGGGACCTCGACGCCAGTGAGCGCGGGTTCCGTTCCGTCTGCCACGGTGGCGAGGGGCCGGGCGTGGACGCTTTCATGCGCCTGTTTCCGGACGAGGATATCGCCGCTGTCATACTGTGCAATGCAGAATGCGAGAAGCTCTATGATATACAGAAGGCCATATTCGTGGCTCTGATACCAGACCTGGGTGAACCGGAGCCGGTTGAGGCCGAGTCGGTTGAGGCCGAGTCGGCAGCGGAAAGCCCGGACGCCGAGCCCCCGGCTGAACCCACCGGGATGTACGGGAAATGGGCTGGGCGGATCGAAGCCTATGACAGGGAGCTCGAGGTAGAGCTGGCGATCGATTCAAAGGGCGCGCGCGTGGCCGTCGGCGATCAGCCACAGGATGACATGGAAATCTGGGCGCTGTCCCCGACGTTCCTTCTGGGGATGTTCGATGCCAGCATCCCGACTGATGACAATGAGCGGTATCCATATCGAAATCGTCTTGCGGTGGTTCGCGACGGGGACCGGCTATACGGGGCAGTGATAAGCGTCGGGTGGCGGGAGGGTCGGGCTGGACACTACGAGCTCTCGTCACATGTGGAACTTCACAGATTGACTCGAAAGTGAATGGAGCCAGGGGAGAGATAATCCGTTCGCGACTGCACTCGATGGCAGCGGGAGGCTGCAGCCCGACTATGAATATGTCTGATTAGCGTAAGAAGCCATTGGCAGTTCCGTGGTCTTGAATCGCCGGCAGAGAGAAGAAAGTGGAGGTGGCCGCATGAAGAGAGTGTTGCTCGCGGGTCTCTTGGGGGGACTCGTCCTGATCGTATGGCTCTTCGTCGTTGATGCGCTTCTGGGATTCAGCCGCGCCATCGACATGAACAAGCTTCCGGAGGAACGCGCTGTGTATGCGTTTCTCGTGGAGCATGTCAAAGAACCTGGACGTTACGTGCTGAATCCCGAGGTCTTGCCTGAACAGCGTTTTCCCGGAGATGACCCCATCTTCGGCCTGCATTACACCGGACTCGGGCACGATGATGCCGGGCAGGAGATGCTCGTCGGGCTTGTGGTCGTGCTGCTGTCACCCATCGCAGGTGCGTGGCTTCTCGCCAACTCGTCACCTCGCACTCTCTCGACCTACTGCCGTCGGGTCGGCTTCTTTGCGATGATCGGAATCGTTGCGGCCCTGCTGGGTCTCATGGCGAGATTCGGCCTTGCCAGATACTCTCTTGTTGACGCGTCGGCATGGACAGTCCATGATCTTGCCGCCTGGGTGCTGGCGGGCCTTGTAGTCTCCCGGTTGATACGGCCCGCAGCGGAGCATTGATAGGGGAGAGCGGTACCGGCGCGGCTTCCCGCGAGGGCGAGAATTCGCAAGGGGTAGGCTATGAACACACAGATTTCGCCATCCACAAAAGCGGTCGGATTCTGGAGCGCGGTGCTGGCCACCGCGTTCAGCATTACTTATGACGTCGGTCAGATAGCGGAGTGGCTGGGGTGGCTGGGGTCTGCCGGGGGGCCCGAAAGCTCGAGCACGCCCCTGGGACTTGTCGTCCTCCTGACGCCGTCGCTCTTCCTGGGCTCTGCATTCCTCGTGCTGACGGTGAGCATTCACCAGTTGGCATCGCCCGATAGGAAGATATACAGCCACGTGGCTGTGGCGTTTGCCACGGCGTATGCGGTTTTGATAAGTATCAATTACTATGTGCAGCTGACCTGGGTAATGCCCCGGCTTGCGGCAGGTCGCACTGCGGGCATGGAGCAGTTCCTCTTCGTGCCTTTCGATTCATTCCTGTATGCCGTGGACATCCTGGGATACAGCTTCATGAGCGTCGCCACACTCTTCGCCGCCATGGTATTCACAGGCAGGGGCATAGAGCGGGTTGCACGCTGGTTCTTAATAGCAAATGGGCTGTTGCTCCCATTTATAGCGCTTCAGATGTATTGGCACTATTTGATCTGGATAGCCGCTTTGTGGGCTGTGACGTTCCCGGGCTCGACATGGTCACTCGCTATCATTTTCAGGCGGGCAGAGACCGTGGAGCGGCCCCGGGCAGCCGAGGGATAGGGCTGCGCCGCGGCGCCATGAACTTCTGGAAAAGGAGGATACATGCCTACAATCAATGTCGAGGGGCCTCCCATCAAGGACATAAGCAAGAAGAGAATGCTCGTCCGGGAGATAACGGAGGCGGCCGTCAGGGCGTTCGGCTTACCGAGAGAAGCGATGGTCGTTCTCATCAAGGAAAACCCTCCCGAGAACGTAGGCGTTGGTGGCAAGCTGATAGCGGATAGGGAGTGAGTGGCGAAGCGAGTTGGGCTTGATGCCTTTGGCGGCAGTTCAAGCCGACCGAAAGGCCGGCCGCTCCAAAGGAGTGTTCTGTACTGGATTATAGCACTGACGCTATAATGTTACAGGCGATGGAAAAAAAGGAACAGGAGAGGGAAGCGCCATGAGAATCGAGCACCTTGCATATTCGTTGCTCGGGACTCTCTCGGGTATATCCTGTTCGCAGATACTGTGATATCACATGTATCCTGTTCGGTGGAAGTCGACGCGAGCAGCTGGGGCAGGGTCAAAGCTCTGTTCCAGTGAGCAGGAGACTCCGATCAAGAGGATTCACTTGTTCGAATTGAGAAGGCGCCAGCTCAAGCTGAGACGCAGGGGTTGAACACGCGGCGGGCCGGGAAGGCGGGCCGGGAAGGCAGGCCGAGAGGAGAGGAGGTGCGCGACGGAAGAGAAGATTGAACTCAAACCTATCGGCGTCATTCACACGCCTTTTAAGAGCCGTGAGGACGTGCCTATTCAGTCCAGCGGCGGCCAGGACGTTGAGGGCATACTCGAGGTATACCCGGAGTACGCGGAGGGTCTTGCCGACCTGGGCGGCTTCTCTCACGCTCTTGTAATCTACTATTTCCACCTTTCAGAGGGCTACAAACTCAAGGTCGTGCCTTTCATGGACACGGTAGAACGCGGGCTCTTTTCGACGCGCGCGCCGAGGCGCCCCAATGCACTGGGCGTGTCGGTGGTGAAGCTCGAGCGGATAGATGGCAACAAGGTCCACATAAGGGGCATCGACATGGTGGACGGGACCCCGCTTATCGACATAAAGCCATGCGTGCCGCATCTGTATCCTTCGCCGGATGACGTGAAGATGGGCTGGCTTGAAGGCAAGTCCGAGCGCATGAGGAAGCAGCGCGCGGACAAACGATTCAGCGAGTAGCCGGACAGGAAGTGAACATGGAGTGCCGGTAAAATGAGATACATTGACTTCAGAGATTCGATTTGCCGCGAGCTTCGTCGCCATCCCAAGGGGCTGACATACCCCGAGCTCAAGCGCCGCCTGGGCCTGCCATATAAGAGCCCCTGCTCGGAGTGGGTGAAGCGCATGGAGAAGGAGAACGGGCTGGTGCGGGAGCCGGGGACGGGACGGGCCTACGTATGGCGGATCCGGGGCCGGTAATAAGCAGCCTGCGGTTCTTCGTAGAGCGGGTGAACGGGCTCCGCCTGATGTGCCCCGACTGCGGCCCCGTCTCGCGTGTCGCAAGTCTGAGACCAGGTCTCAGGTGATGTTCACTTGATGAGGATCACGGTTGCGGTGGACACATCACTCCCGGCGGCCAATTTCAGGAAGTACATCCCGGGCGCAAGCCTCGATGCATCCCAGGTAATCGCATGGCTTCCGGCGGGCATACAATCATCCAGAAGCACTTCGACCTGCTTACCTGTCACATCATAGACGTCCAGTTTTACGTGGCCGCCCCCGGACATGTTGAAGTTGACCTGAGTGCGACCCCTAAAGGGATTGGGGCGGCCGGAGGGGACTGAATCCAGGGCGCCGCGCCGGACCTCGGGGCTGCCCGGGATGCCCGATTGACAGGCGTCCCATATCTTCAGTATCCAGCCATCGTAAAATCCGCTTCCGCCGGTCTCGCTCTGGCCTGTCAGGATGTAATAGCCTTCACTGTCAATGAAGATCTCGCCCGAGGTCTCCCGGTTGCTCGCAGGATCGCGGCTGTATGAATGAGTCCATAGAGTATCGCCGAGGGCATCGGTCCTCAGCACGTAGATGTCGCCCCAGCCCGCCTCCCAGTCGCCCGAGAAGCCGGCCATTACGAATCCGCCGTCCGCGGTCTGCCGCACGGAGTTTCCCCCCTCCGAATAGACAGTCCCGTACACGCGCGTCCATAGCGTGTCGCCCGAGATATCCGTCCTGACGACGTAGAAGTCGGAGCTCCCGTGAGTCCAGGTGTCCGTGCTCCCCAGTATGACGAATCCGCTGTCGGCGCACTGGATGGCGTCGTGGCACCACTCCATCCCGGAGCCGCCATATGTTTGCTGCCACTGGACGCTTCCCTGGGAATCGGTCTTCACAAGATAGAAGTCGAAGTCCCCGGCCCCGTAAGAATCGGTCACGCCGGCCAGGATGAAGCCGCCGTCGTGAGTCTTGTCGATTGCAAAGCCCATGTCGGTCCCGCTCCCGCCGTAGGTGTGGGTGCCGAGCGTGTCTCCGTTGGAATCGACCAACACAAGATAGAAGTCGAAGTCCCCGGCTCCGAAGGAAGATGTCCGGCCACAGACTGCGTATCTACCGTCCTGCGTGCAAACGACCTGGGTTCCGCGCTCATATCCACTGCCTCCGTAGGTGCGCGCCCATAATGTGTCCCCGTCCGGATCCATCTTGAGAAGGTAGGCGTCGTGTTCGCCGGCTCCGAAGGAGGCCGTCTCGCCCGTGATAATGAAATCCCCCTCGGCGGTGCTTTCAAGCGAGCTCGCGATGTCGTGATCCGTCCCGCCGTAGGTCCTCGTCCAGAGCGTATCGCCGCCAGCGTCGGTGCGGAGGATGTAGACATCCCAGTCCCCGGCGCCATAGGATTCGGTTGCGCCGCAGAAGATGTAGCCCCCGTCGGAGGTGTGCCGGGCGGATTGGATATAGTCATTGACGGGGCCGCCGTAGACGCGGGTCCAGAGCGTGTCCTGTGCGACCGCCGTGCCTGAGATGACGACCGCGATCATGCCGGCGAGTAATATCACTCTCATTTCGATCTCCGGAGCATGCCGGCAGGGGATCCGGCTGCAATCAGTGTTTATTGGGAACGGCTTACATAATAATTATACCACACATCGGCGGGGCGTCAATCCCCGAGCCCGGCGGCCTCTTAGGACAAGCGGTCGGGTTGACAAGCAGGTGAATCTATGATAATAAAAGAGTGCAGAGACGTGCATATTGAGCCAAAGAGGCATCCGGCCCGCGAGCGATTGACAGGATCAGTTTAGGCATAAGTCACCCCCCTGAGAGACTTGGTGAATCTCGAGCCGACAAACCGCAATTGTTATGTGGTGTGTCTGTTGATGTCGACTCCTCAAGAAAACCGGAGGTGGGTATGAAACCGGGCGTCAGGTTACTTTCGACATTGTGGATTATCGCGGGTCTACTCGTGACCGGCCTCGCCGTCCAGACCCATGGGCAGGATTTCTGGAGTCCGAGGCATGTCGCGCTCGATACCTATACAGAACCGATACCGTTCCTATGTGATGGTGAGATACTGCTGGCCTACGAGCTCCACATCACGAATATGGATAGACTGCCGATCTCCCTGGCGAGTGTAGAGGTAATCGGCGATGGCTCCGGGATTCAGGAGAAGGTGTATTCCGGGGAAGGTCTCGTCGGGAGTCTGACCCGAATTCATGTGGAGGGAGAGCCGGATTCCGCATCTGTAGTCATGGGCGGGCAGCGGGTGATCCTGCATGCCCTGCTTGCGTACGCCGGGAGAGACGCAATTCCGAAAACTCTGACGCATCGGGTCCGATACTCCTTCCTGAAAGATGATGGATCTGAGGTTGATGCCACGGTCGAAGGCGGGGCCATACATGTGGCGCTGGAGAGAGAGGCAGTGGTCATCGGCCCCCCGCTGGGTGACGGAATCTGGCTTGCTGCAAGAAGCGTGAGTCGGGGCCTGACGGGGCATCGGGCGGGCGCCATCAGGCCACAGGGTGGTATCCCCTATCAGAAGGGCCGTTATGCTATTGATTTCGGAGGATGCGACAGCACCGGCGTAGCCTTCCATGGACGTCAGACGGTGAATGAAAACTGGGTGGGATACGGGGCGGAGGTGCTCGCGGTGGCAGATGGCCGGGTCCTTTCCATCAGAGACGATCTGCCCGACAGCCAGCCCTTCGATCCGGATCGACTCAAGAGCCTGACGGGGGAAACGCTGGGCGGCAACTTCGTCATCCTCGACATCGGTGACGATCTCTTCGCTTTCTACGGCCACCTCAAGCCGGGCAGCATTGTCGTAGAGGAGGGGGACCAGGTTCGCAAGGGGCAGGTCCTCGGCCGGCTGGGGAGCTCGGGCAATTCGACTGCCCCCCATCTCCATTTTCAAATCAACAGGGCTATCCCCCTTAGAGGTGAGGCCGTACCCTATGTATTCGAAGAGTATGAGTATCTCGGAGTAAGCGAATCCAATATGAGCGTCAATGCCGCCGTCATCTTCGAGGAGATTGCGGACAGGATTATCGGACGTATAGAAGCCAGAAGGGTGGACGCAGGCGGACTGGAGCCGCCGTTGGTCGATTCGATGGTCGCTTCATCCATACGAAACAGCATGATGCAGACTGCCAGTGGAATTTCGGCTCCTGAGTGGGCCGAGGCGCTTCGGAAGGGAGGCGAGTTGCGCAGGCTGGAGATGACGGGATCGAATGCGGTCATCCGATTCGGAGGCGCCCCGCACGGCCGGTAGTGCCGGTGAGTCGACAAACGACGACATTGACTTTCAAGCTGACCGCCGTTTCGCTATGCTATATGGTGACAGGTGGAATGGATCTTTAGGCCTCCCCGGGAAAGAGGTAGATCATTATGAAGATACTTAATTCAAGGAGCCTTGGCGGCACTGTTGATACGGTCAATGACGCGCTCTTCTTCGGAAGACGCATTCCCAAAAACGAGGTCCGCAGGGTGGCGAAGTGGGTGGCCGGGAGGTGGGGGCTCCCGGGTTCCTATGCCGGGATGTTTGCCCCCACGCCCAGGGACGCCGCGAACGGCATCAGGCTTTTCACAGGCGAGCGCATTTCATCGGGCGCGGCAACGGGTCACATACTCGGGGAGGAGGCCTGCCGGGCGCTTCGTCTGCTGGATCCCGACGTTCCGGAGGCACAGGAAGCCCTGGCCCGGGCGACTCGCTACATGGATAAGCGTCTCGGCCAGTCGGAGGCGGGCCGTGGCCGGCGCGGCTTCTTCTGATGCGGGGCATGCACGGCGTCGGTCTGGCGCCATCTGGCGGCCGGCGGGCTCTCGAGGAGGAGAGAGCGGCTCGCCGGTGGACTCAAGTTCCTTAAGGAGTGCCGGGACGGGGAAGGGCGCTGGCGCCGCTTCCCATTCCACTATACCTTGCTCGCGCTCAGCGAGATGAACGGCAAGGGCGTGTTGAGAGAGATCGAATACGCCGCTCCGGTGCTTGAGCGCATGCTTAAGCGGCAAAGCCGGGGCGGTAAGTACGAGAAGAGACGCCGAGAAGTTGCCAGGCGTCTTCTGGAGCGGCTCTAAGGGCGGGCTGAGAGCCTGACGCGGCAGGCGGGATCTTCGCCCTGACGGGACGGAAGTCCCGGTGAGTGCAGTCAGGCTGACAGGGTACCGGGTACTGTGATAGCCAGGAACCGCAGAGCTCCGTTTTGCATAAGATGAAGAGTGACTTAATCAAGGAGAGAGCGATGATACAGAATGACAGCCCGCCGCGCGTTGGCTTGAGTGCCGCCGCTCTGGTTGTCGCCGGCGCCCTGTTTGTGCTGTATCCGGCGCTGAGGCCGTTTTCCGATGAGACGTCGTTGCAGGGGGCGGCTGCCTTCGCGTCTGCACGGTGGCTGGTGGCGCATATCCTGGGGATTGCGGCCTTCACGTTGCTTCCACTGGGCCTGATTGGTCTCTATGACTCCATGCGGACGACAGGCCTGGAGCGCCGGGCATACGGTGCGCTCGTACTGAGCCTGGTCGGGGTCGGGCTGACCCTGCCGTTTTACGGTGGCGAGGCTTACGGCCTGCACGCAATCGGACAGGAAGCGCTGGGCCGAGAGAGCGCCGCTCTGCTCGGCATGGCGTCAGTTGTGAGGTCTGGTCTGGGGCTTTTCGTCTTCCTTGCGGGACTGATGCTGCTAGCCATTGCTGCAGTCGTGGCCGGAACCGCAATGTGGAAATCTGACCGGTATTCGAAGTGGTCCGGTATTCCTTTCGCGGCCGGAATCGTGCTTTACATTCCACAGTTCTTCTGGTCGCAGCCATTTCGAGTGGCCCATGGGGCGCTGGTCGCCATCGGCTGCATCTATATCGCGGCGGGCTTGTGGTCGCACAATAAGAGTATATGATATCGCGCCCCGGGGGCAGGGATTAGTCGGATTGGAGGAAGACTAGAGTGGCCATCAATGCACTGCTGGCAATCTGGGTTGTTTCCGAGGTTATCCTGTCATTCCGCAGGCGTTCCGCGAAGGCGTACAGGCGAAAGGGAGGCCTGGGTTCAGTTGTCCTGGTCTGGCTGGTCATCATATCCAGCATTGTAGCGGCGAACCTGGTTTTGTTCCTCTATCCCCGGCGATTCCCGGGAAACGCCTCGGTCTACACCGCTATCGCGGCTGTTCTGATACTCTCAGGCATCGGGATACGGTGGTGGGCGATACTCACGTTGGGGCGTTTCTTCTCCGTGGACATCGCCGTGCAGGAGGAGCATCGGGTCGTAGAGGAGGGACCGTATCGACTTGTGCGTCACCCTGCCTATACGGGGCTTCTTATGAGCTTCCTGGGAATGGGAATAGCGTTCATGAACTGGCTGAGTCTCATACTGGTGATTGTGCCCATTACGGCGTTCTTCCTCTACAGGATCAGTATTGAAGAAGATGCTCTCTCAAAGAAGCTCGGGCCGGCCTACCTGGAGTACCACAGGAGGACGAAACGGCTGGTGCCGGGGATATTCTGATTCCCGCAGCCGCCGATTAGACGAGTCAGGCCGCCATCGTCTCCGGCATCTGTCGCAGGCTCTTGAAATGCCGGGCTGCTTCTGTTAGACATGAAACGCGGAAACGCCATGCGTCCTGCCTGGGAGAGCGCTGTCCGGTAAGCACGGGAGGGAACCGGAGTTATCACCGGCACCTTGCAAGACGAGGGACATAAGCCGCTATGATCGGGAAAGCACTGGTCGTCTGGCTCGTAATGCTGGTCGTGGCGATACTCAATGCCGTATTCCGTAATGCCATGGTTGCCCCGCGGCTGGGCGAGCATGCCGGCCACCTGATAAGCACGGCGACTGCATGCGCCGCGTTCCTCGTGCTGATCTGGTTCACTTTGCCCTGGATCGATGCGCGCGGGCGGCGCGATCTCTTTCTGATCGGCGTCCTGTGGGTCATTCTTACGGTCGGATTCGAGTTCCTGGCGGGTCACTATTTGTTCGGGAGCTCGTGGGATAAGCTGCTTGCGGACTACAACGTGTTCCGCGGTCGAGTGTGGGTCGCAGTTCTTATTGTATTGCTCCTGGGTCCACTCTGGATTGGCCAAATCCGCAATTCACATTAGCGGCGACTCGACGTTTCTATAATGGCTGATATCCTACGGGCACCTCACGGGTTCGGGGAGAGCAGCAATCCTATATGAAGACGGGAAAAGACATCTGGGACGAGTACTGGCAGGGTGATGGGGATCGCTCGTGGTGGAGGCGTCCCGCGCCGGAGGTTGTTGAATTCATAGCGTTGCAGTCACCCGCCGAGCGCCCGGATGTCCTGGACCTGGGATGCGGCTTCGGGCGCCACGCCATAGCCTTCGCGCAGGCTGGTTTTTCGGTCACCGCCTGCGACAGATCCGATAGCGCCATTTCCCAGATGTCCGACTGGGTTCGGGACCTGTCATTGGAAATCCGGGTGGTCGTCTGCGATGCACTCTCGGAGAAGCTCCCGGAGAACGCTTTCGACATCGTGCTCGCTTACAATGTCATCTACCACGGGTACCGGCACGAGTTCGCGTCTGCTATCGACCGCGTGTGGCACCTCCTGAGACCCGGGGGGCTTTTCTATCTCACCTGCCCCAGCCGGGATGACGGAAAATACGGTTTCGGTAAGGAGCTGGCGCCGCACACATTCACATGCGAGAAGTCCATAACGCCCGGAGACATGCACTACTTCTCAGACGAGGCTGACCTGGATGAGCTCCTCTCGCGTTTTGTAGAAGTCAGCAGGGAGAAGAAGGAAGGCTACTGGGACAACGAAGGCGAGCGGCAGTTCTATTCAAACTGGCATATAATCGTCCGTAAGGAGCAAAGGGGGCCCTAATGAGACAGTGGTGGGCGGACTCAGCGGGATGGACGATGTGCCCGACGCACTTCATTCGGAGATTGTGGTATCGCTTCCCGGAGCGTCCGCCGGCGCCTTCTTAAAGACCAGCAATCCCAGTGGGGGCAGGGTCAGCGAGAGCGAATACTGCCTTGCATGCATGGGCTCGGGGTCGGCGTGGAGGCCCCCGAAGTTGCCCTGTCCGCTTCCGCCATATTCCAGAGCATCGCTGTTCAGCAGCTCATTCCAGTGTCCTCCGGACGGCAGGCCCAAGCGGTAGTCGCTCCTCAAGACAGGGGTGAAGTTCAAGACCACGAGCAGGGTGTCGTACTCTGATTCGGCTTTCCTCAGGAAGCTGAGGACGCCCTTATCATAGTCGGTGCAGTCTATCCACTCGAAGCCCGAGGGTTCGAGGTCGCGCTCGTATAGAGCCGGCTGGCTTCTATAGAAGCGGTTCAAGTCCCTGATCCATTTCTGGAGCCCGCGGTGCCCCTCATGTTCGAGCAGATGCCAGTCCAGACTCCGGTCGTGGTTCCATTCGCTACATTGCCCGATCTCCGAGCCCATGAAGAGGAGCTTCTTGCCCGGGTGGGCATACATGTAGCCGGTCAATAGGCGGAGATTGGCGAGTTTCTGCCAGTCGTCCCCGGGCATTTTCGAAAGAAGCGAATTCCGGCCGCAGGCCATCTCATCGTGGGAGAGGGGGAGGAGGAAGTTCTCCGAGTAGGCGTAGGCCATGGCGGAGGTGATCTTGTCGTGATGATACTTCCGGAGTACGGGATCGGTTGAGAAGTACTCAAGGGTATTATGCGTCCAGCCCAGGTTCCATTTTATCCCGAAGCCCAGGCCTCCCAGATAGGGCGGCTTGGTTACCATGGGCCAGGCGGTGGATTCCTCGGCGATGGTCTGGGTATCGGGCGCGGCTCCGTAGACGGCCTCGTTCATTCGCCGGAGGAAACCCATGGCTTCGAGGTTCTCCCGTCCGCCGTAAGGGTTGGGAATCCACTCACCCTCTTTCCTCGAGTAATCCAGGTAGAGCATGGAACTTACGGCGTCCGCGCGGAGGCCGTCCGCATGATACTCATCCAGCCAGAAAAGGGCGCCGCTTATAAGGAAGCTCCGCACCTCGTTCCTTCCGAAGTTGAAGATGCTGCTCTTCCAGTCGGGGTGGATTCCCTGGCGCGGGTCCTTATGCTCATACAGATGGGTTCCGTCGAAGTAGGCGAGACCGTGGATATCTGAAGGGAAGTGAGCCACCACCCAGTCCAGAATCACGCCGACGCCGCTTCGGTGAAGGCTGTCTATGAGGCACATGAAGTCCTGAGGGGTTCCATAACGGCTGGTGGGAGCGTAGTAGCCGGCGGGCTCGTATCCCCATGAACCGTAGAAGGGATGCTCGGTCACCGGCAGGAACTCGACATGAGTGAATCCCATCTTAAGTACGTATTCGACGAGCTCTCCGGCGAGCTCGCAGTAGGTGAGGAAGCGGTTACCTTCCGCGGGATTTCGCCGCCATGAGCCCAGGTGGACTTCATAGATGGAGAAGGGGGCGGTCAGGCGGTTGTGGTCATGACGGCCTTTCATCCAGGCGCCGTCGGTCCATTCATAATCGAGGTTCCACACGACCGAAGCCGTGCGGGGCGATATCTCCCAGTAGCGTGCGAAGGGGTCTCCCTTGTCTGCGGCATAATCGGCGTATTCGGATACTATGTGATACTTGTAAAGGCACCCGTGCCTCACGCCGGCTATGAATCCCTCCCAGATGCCCGAGCCGTCCCCGCGTTTCGCCAGGTTATGGGCATCGGGATTCCAGGCGTTGAAATCGCCGATTACCGAGACTTTCCTGGCATTGGGCGCCCACACGGCGAAGAGCGTGCCCTCTGCCCCGTCCACCTCCAGGGCGTGAGAACCCAGTTTCTCGTAGAGCCTGAAGTGGTTGCCCTCCCTGAAGAGATAGACGTCATTCTCCGTAAGAAGGCTGGGGCCGTGAACGACCCGGCCGATGCCGGGATTTCCCGAGGCGGATTCAATGACCCTGTGCTGCTTTCCGGGCAAACCGCTCACCTCTCTTATCGGCATCTTAAGGGACTTCCGCCCATACTATTCAATCCTCTCACGGGTTGGGCCCGTAAGTCCAGACGCTTATTGAATCAGTCCGGCCGGGATATTATGGCCTGGTACGGCGGCTGTGGTGTCGCGGGTCGTCTCCTGCTATGAGATCCTGAAGATCTTTCTGAAGTGGAAACCGTAGGCCGCGAAAGTGACCGTAAGCGGCAGCACGCGCGGGCGCTTGAACAGGGACCATAGGACGATCCTCCAGTAATGCCACCTTTCCCGGTCGACGATTCCAAGATGCAGTGATGACTTGAAGAGCGACTTGATGTCCCGGAAACTCAAACGGGAGCCGCTGTTTCTCGGGGGATTGAACTCCCTCAGGAATCTCCTGACTCTCTCATAATACGGACCGGCTGAATAGATCGTGCTGACCACTCTCTCATAGCCGCCGACCAGGGTTTCCTTTTCCATCCTGGGGATGAAGTTGAGAGTGAAGTCCGTATTGTCGCCCGATATCTTTTTCAGGAGCCGGCCCTCTTCGTCGAGGCGTTTGTGAAGCTTGGTGCCGCTGGGGGCGTTCAGAAGGCCTACCATGGCCGTGACGATCCCGCTCTTCTGGATGAAGGCTATCATGCTGTCGAATGTCGAGACCGGGTCGCTGTCGAAACCGACGATGAAGCCGGCCTGCACCCGAAGCCCCTTGTCCTGCATCTTCTTCACGCATGCCAGTAGATCGCGGTTCTTGTTCTGCAGCTTGCTGCATTCGGCGAGGCTCGCTTCGTTCGGTGTTTCAATGCCCACGAATACCGACACGAAGCCCGCCTTCACCATGAGGTCCATGAGCTCCTCGTCGTCGGAGAGGTCAACCGAGACCTCGGTGTTGAAGTAAAAAGGCCGTTTCCTCTTTTCCATCCATTCGATGATGGCGGGCAAGAGGACCTTCTTAAGAGCCCGCTTGTTGCCTATGAAGTTGTCGTCGACGAAGAACACGCTGCCCCTCCAGCCGCTCGTGTACAGGCTCTCGAGCTCCGCCAGCGTCTGCTCCGTGCTCTTTGTCCTTACCTTGTGGCCGTACAGCGCCGAGATATTGCAGAACTCGCAGTCGAAGGGGCAGCCGCGGGAGAACTGGACGCTCATGCCCTGGTATTTGCTCATGTCGAGCAGGTCCCATTTCGGTATCGGCGCCAGCGCCATGGACGGGAGTTCGTCTGTTGTATAGACGTGTCGGGGGCAGCCCGCCAGGAGGTCTGCGATGAACCGGGGCATGGTGACCTCGGCTTCGTTGAGAACGAGATGGTCGGCTTCCTCGAAATCCTCGGGTTCGGAAGAGAAGAGGGGGCCGCCGACGACCGTCTTCGTCTCCAGTGCTCTGCACCTTGAAATAACCTCGACGGCCGAATCGCGCTGGATGGACATGGCGCTTACAAAGACGTAGTCCGCCCAGTCGATGTCCCGGTCTCTCAGGGATTCGACATTCATGTCTATAAGCCTGGCCTCGAATTCCTCCGGGAGCATCGACGCGACGGTCAAGAGCCCGAGCGGCGGGAATACCGCCTTTTTTGAGATGAATCCGAGGGCGTATTTGAAGCTCCAGAAAGTGGCCGGGTATTCAGGGTAGACAAGTAATATCCTCATTTGCGCCTCCGCTTATATGCACTTTTCTTGCGATTTCCAGGCTGAGACGCGATGCCGTGAAGCAAAAACTCCGTTGTCGCCTCGGTGGCGTCCGCAGCCTTTCCCGTTCTGTGCCCGTAAAGATGCGTGTATATGGTCCCGCTCAGCAGGTTCGCCAGGATCTCGCTTGTCCTCTTGGGACTGGTGCGGCGAAAGACCCCGAGCTTGACGCCGTCGCGGACGATTTTCTCCAGGCGGCCGGCGTTCTGTGCGTAGATGGAATAGTACGTGCTCTCCGCGTGGGCCCTGAACTCACCGCCCTCCCGGACGATGACCTCAGCGAGGGGCTCGTCCTCGTCGAAGAACCGGAAGTGCGCGCCTACGAGGGCCTTCACCTTCTCGGTAGGGCCTGCAGCCTTCCCGACCTCACCGTCGATCCTCTCGGCCAGGCGTTTTATGGCGAATTCCACCGCCGCAAGAAATAGCTCCCTCTTGGAGCTGAAATAGAGATACACAGTCCCCTTGGCTATTCCAAGGGAGCGGGCGACGGCCTGGACGTCGGTTCCGGCATAACCGTTCCGGGCGAAGAGCCTGATGGCCTTCTCCAGGATCTCTCGCCTGCGGAGCGACGGGTCGAGCCTTGGCCGCCCCCTCTGTCTGGTTTTGGTCACGGAATCCCTCCATGCGCCCGAAATAATAAACTGACTGACTCGTCAGTCATAATATTAGGATAAGCTGGATATTGACCTCGGTCAAGCGAAAAAAGTGGCAGGTGTCGGGATTGGCTTAAGGGGGGACAATCACTGCAGTTGGGGGCACTCCTTTCTCCCTTGTGGGTCCAGAATGCCATCGAAAACGCCGGGGTCCTCGGCGGCGATCCTCACAATCCTCGCCTCATGCGGGAACTCGGGCTCGCCGGGATAGACGAAGTGCTTGCCGACGACGCCGCGGTGGTTCTCCGGGAGAGCAAGATGGAAATAGCGGCGCCTTACCGTAAGATGCTTATATCAGCCCGGCCGGGATCACCGGCCTCTATGAGAGCTCGGGGAATCTCTCCTTCAGCCACTTATTGGTGGTGACCTGGATCTTCAGCGCCAATGCGATCATCTCATCTGCCTCCTGGTCCGAGATCGTGCCCGGGCGTTCGTATATGCTGATGTTGCGCTTTTTTCGAAAGCGCTCCAACAACTCAATCAAGCTGGAATCAACACCGACCGTGAACCTCAGCGACTGGGTGACACCGGAAATGGTGCTGATCCCGGAAGGCTCGGTATCCCGAGGCGGCGAGGGCCGCAGTAGCCGTCTTGAGTGCCGCATTATAGGCGAAGTTAAACCGCCCTCCGGCGCTTAGCCCGGAGACTCGGCTGTCTTCGAGATCTTGCGCAGCACCCTGTCGCAGGTCGCTGATCTCCTGGCGGCTGGCTGTGTGTTCAATCAGATAACGGCTTTTCAACCAGTTCTGCAAGGTCATCCGGGTCTCCAATCAGGAAGATCTTCCTGGCCTTCGTAAGCGAGGTCACGAAATGATGCCCATGCCTCAATTTCGACCTGAACTCCGCCACGGGATAGACTGACACATTTATCTCCCTTCCGAGCGTGTCCTCCGCCTTCCCCAGCGCCTTTGATACCTCTGCGAGGTCTGCATCTCCAACAATCGCGAGATCAATATCACTTTGAGCGTTCTCGCGGCCTTCGGCGAACGAGCCGAAAACGAATGCTACGCGTATTCGGTCGGACAGGTGGCTCAGAGACTCCCTCAAAACATCCGCAACCGCGAAGGTCTTGACGGCCAGTCCCCTGAGTTCCTCAAACACAGGAGAATCACGATTGACATGATAGTATTTCTGCCGGCCCTCACGCTCAGCGACCAGGATGCCCATGCGAGCGAGTCTGGTCAGCTCACGGCTGAGATTGGTCGAGTCCTCACCGAGGATTCCGGTAAGCTGCCTGACGAAATATCGCTCATCCGGGTGCGTGAGTAGCCACCCCAGTGCTTTCGCACGAAGGCGGGAACCGAACAAGTCGTACAGCATAACCGCCTCTCCTTCTGCAGTAATTGTTACTGCACTTGCAGTTGATTATACTGCAATCCGGATTGGTGTCAACTGCCAAGTGTATTGGCCTCTGCGCGGAGGTGAGAGGGCCATTGCAAGTTCTACAATCTGGAGATCTGATGACGAGAGAGGCCATATGACTGCCCGAGATGCAACAGATTGAGTTGGTAGCGGGGGCCCGCTACGAACCCACGACCTCAAGGACAGAGGCGCGCCAAGGGCGCAGACCCAAGCATTGTGAATAGCGGGCTGGTGCCTCAGGCTTTGGGCTCCACTATGTAGAGCACCGTGCCGTGCTTGACCTCGGCGGAGTCCTCGGCGGCGATCCTCACAATCCTCGCCTCATGCGGGAACTCGGGCTCGCCGGGATAGATGATGGGGTTGAAGCACTTCATGACTTCCACAAGGCCCAGGGTGGCCCCCTGCGTGATGATGTCGCCTTCCTCCGCATATGCGGGCGACTGGGGATTGGCCCTGCGGTAAAAGATGCCGTCGGTAGGAGAGCGTACGCCGAACATGCCTTCCGGGATGTCGTCCGAGACGCCGCCGGATTCGGTCTCGCCCAGCTCGCGCGCAGCGTCCGCGAGACTGGCGCTTTCGGGACTCACCCGGAAGAGAGGCTCGCCATACTCGACCCTGTGGCTGCGTGTTGTGATGAAGTGCTCGGTCACGACACCGTGATGGTTCTCGGGCAGCATGAGATGGAAGTAGCGGCGAAGTATCGTAAGATACCCCACGAAGGACCCGGGCTGGAGAAAAGTGCCCACGGCGGGGGGCAGGTCGAAGAGGCCGACGCCCGGTGAGAGCACATCGAAGTGGCCCGGGTGGCCTTCCACCTCTCTCACCGCGCATGTTTTGGGCTCGCCCATGAGCCTCAGCATCTCATGCTCTGTCTTGGCCATCGGGTCTCCCCTTATCCCCTGCGGTCTGCCGCGTTCTTCTGCCGCTCATGTTGCTCTTGCCGCCTCTGGTGCTGTCCTCCGCACTTCTCCGCGTTCCCCTATATGTCGGTCAGGTTCTGGATGTCATGCACCGACCAGATCCTCGGGTTCTTTATTCTCCTATAGCCGATGGACTGGTAACTCATTTCCACCATTGCCTCAAGATACGCTCTGATCTCACCCATGTAGACGACTTCGTCCGTGTCCATGAGAGATGCGGATTTCACCGGGTCCATGTCCGCGGTTATCCTGTCCTCTACGGCCTGCATGCCCTCAAGTATCTTCTTTCGTTCGTCTTCGTCCCTGGTGATGATCTCAAAGTTGTCATCGAGTTTGCTTCGGTAAGTCCCGATGGCAAGAGTTCTCCCCTCCATTACGGCAAGCCTGGTTACGGGGGTTGAGAGCTGGAGCACGGGGTCGTATGCGATACTCGACATGGCGTAATAGCCCGCGCCCGAGGCTTTCCTCAGAAGCACTGTGATCATGGGCACGGTGTTGGTGGAGTTGGTGTAGAGGAGGTTGGAGCCGTAGCCCAGGAGTCCCTCTTTCTCGGCCTCCACGCCTATATCGAACCCGGACACGTCCTGCAGCCATATAATGGGTATGCCGTCGGAATTACAGGTTCTCGAGAACTGGGAGATTTTGGATATGCCCTCACGATATAGAATCCCGCCCGGCCGTTTCTGGTCGGGGTACTCGGTGTGGTCTATGAGGTACTGGTTATTGGCGATGACGCCTACATAGAGCCCGCCGATGCGCGCGATCCCGGTGATCATCTCCTCGCCCTTTCCCGGGAGCACTTCCCAGAAGAGGCTCGAGTCGACGAGCCGGGCTATTACCTGGCGCGTGTCATAGGACATACGGTAGTCGCTGGGGAAGATCTGCTTGAGCTCGGCCGTGTCATACGAAGGGTCGCTCGCGTCTCCCTTGTACCGGTAGTACTCGGCGGCCGAGTTGGGGAGTGTTGATATATCCTCTCTTATCATCTCTATCACGGCGGGGTCGTCGGGGCCCCGGAAGTCGGCGCAGTTGGAGATATGGCAGTGAATGTCCGCGCCGCCTATTGTGAGCGACGTGATGTTCTGCGACTTGCCGCCCTTTATGAGCGCCGCCCCGGCGATCACCATATAGGCCTGCTCGGTCATGTAGACGCGGTCCGAGATAATGGGCATGTAGCCGCCGCCCGCTATGCAGTCCCCGAACACTGCCGCTATCTGCGGCACGCCGTTGGCCGATAAGAGGCTGTTCATCTTGAAGATGAAGGCCGCGCCCGTGGGGCCCGGAAACGAACGGCTCTGCTCGGGGAGGAAGAGGCCGCTGCAGTCGATAAGGTATATGACCGGGATGCGCAGGCGCATGGCGATATGCTGGGCGCGCTCTATCTTCTCGGGCGTCATGGGCCACCACGCGCCCGAGGCCACGGTGTTGTCATTGGCGATGACCATGGTATAGCGGTTCTTGACGCGCAAGAAGGCCGTCACCACGCCTGCCCCGGGGCATTTCTTGCCGCCTTCGAACTCGCGGCCGTAGTTTACGAAAGTGCCGATGGGGAGGATGTCGGTGCCGGGGTCTTT